>OOCM01000498.1_pt1 | contig 38655 bp, 24 predicted proteins | sample 1671111 | NCBI WGS metagenome assembly OOCM01 (sample SAMN06348123, study PRJEB24527) | human gut metagenome | biome: human gut; feature: ankylosing spondylitis patient; material: feces | host: Homo sapiens | place: China | collected 2015-10 | reverse complement strand
TACTTTTCATATCCGTTGGTGGAATAATACTATAAATGAATTAAGAATAAAGATTGTGCATATCGTTGATCTTTAGCAAATTAGAAGAGCTTAAACTATTAATTTACAATCAAGTCATGCACAACCTATATACAATATTCGCAAAATTAAAGAACATATGCAAACACATATCCGCAAATTGGTCAACGGATCAGGAAACATAGTATGAAGAGGCGTTTCTTCAGGAACTATGTAAGCTTTTCGGATGTAGCTGCAATCAATTTTTTATTGCATGCGTTTTTCAATATTCTTATTTTGTCTCTTATCCACGCGACGAGTCTGCATGTTGCCGAAGGTGTATGAGAAAGTTATTACACCTGTAACAAATCTCTTGTTTGTAATCGAGAAGCCGTAGTCCTGAAATGTATTGCTTACAGTGACTTTTGGCATCAGGATGTTGTATACACCAGCAGATAAAGAGGCTCTGCGGAACTGCTTCAGCAGATAAAATTCCATTCCATGCGTGGCTGAACGACTGTAGGCCGCTGCACGGCTCTTGCTTGAAAACTGGTATTTGAAGTCAAGATACCAGCTGTGCTTCTTTGACAATGCCAGGTTGCTCTTGACGGTAACGCCATATTTCAAGTCGTCGAAATCTATTTTTCGGTCATTGACTGAGCCGTTTGTATTCTCATAACCTAAGGTGGCCTCGGCTGAGATGTACCAATAATTTTTGAAGAATCTCTTTGATACGAGCAGTGAAATGTCCAATGCGTGACTGTTTCCGTAATTGTCCAAGTATGTACGTGTCATGTTGCCTACAGGCAGTATGAACTCTGTCCATAGATCTGTGTCGTAAAGATAGTCGACGGTCAGCATATAATCGTCAAACATCGTGTAACTCAACATCAGTTCATATCCCTTGCTTGAACGGAGGTCAGGATTGTTCTGAATATAGGTCGACGGGGATGTGTAGGTTATGAAAGGATTTAGGTCGCCGTAGTATGGACGCATGACCGAACTGGTGAAGTCAAGCGAAAGCTCGTGGTCGTCAGAAGGCATATAGAGCAATGAAACTGACGGGAAAACATCGAATTCATCTCTATTTATTTTTTCTGAGGTGGTTTGCTGTGTGCCTTGGGCATGATACTTTTCAACGCGGACACCTATTTCTGATTCGAACTTGTCTGACCAGGCGCGCTGGAAGCTGGCATATCCGGCAATATTGTAATCCTTGTATATAAATCTGTTGGATTTTTGATTGTTGCTTATATAGTCTTCACCTGAGCGTACTCCGTAAAAGAAATTGTTGTCTACTTTTCCATGGTACGCACTTGCTCCGACTTTTAATTTGTTGTCCTTGTCGAAACAGTATACATAGTCAGCTTGTCCTCCATATACTCTGGTCTTGGTTTCCGGCTGCTGAAGAAAATCTTCTGTGACGATGGACGATGTATTGTAATCACGGCTGTAAATACTGTATATATTTCGTTTGCTGTTATTGTTCCTGTAATCCAAATCGATGCTAAGATTGGAACCTTTATTGTCCATTGTGAAAACATAGTTGAGGTTCGCACTCCAATTAAGGTTGGCGGTAGGGCTGTTTGTCTTCACGTCTGCTGAATAGACAGAATCTATGAGGCTGCTGCCAATCTTGCCGTAAGAAGTCAATGAGTATGAATGCTGACGATAATCTTGACCTCCAAGGCTTATTTGAGCTCCAAGGCGGTGAAGTTCAGAAATCTTATAATTCATATTCAAATATCCACCACCGAATAGTGTTCGGGTACTCTCACGAAAATCAGAACGGGTAGTACTGTTGGTTTGCAGATAATCGTATGCCTGGTCAGATTCCTGCCTGAGTTGATTGTAGGAAGTTGTTACCCCAGCTGTCAGGTCAAACCTTTTTCCTGCATAGTTCATAAAAAGTACTCCATTAGGACTATTGTAATAGCCCTGACTGTCTTCAAGGGTGGCAGTAAGGCGTACACCTTCATCCGGCCTTTTTAATACAATATTTATGATTCCGTTGCGGTTTTCTGCACTATGTGCGCTTCCCTTTACAGGAATGATTTCGATGCGGGCAATTTCGCTTGCAGGAATGCCCTTCAGCATCTGCTCTGCCATTTTGTTGGAGCCTACGCTGCGTCCGTCAATAAGTATATTGGCATCTTTCTTTCCCAAAATGGATATTCCTCCTTCAGGTTTTACATCAATCATCGGCATGAATCGCAGGAAATTGTAAGTATTGCTTCCTTTGGCTAAAGGTGATGCTGCAATATTGCGCATAACAAATTTTCCTATTTCACGTTCAATTTTTGGTGCATCTGCCGTTATGACTGCATCTTCAAGTTGTGTAGCAATGGCATGCATCCGTATCTCTCTGGCCGCTTTCATACCTGTTTCGTCCTCTATAAGAAGGTTAACACTTTCGTAACCGATATGGGTCACATTGAGCACAAAGCGCGACGGTACAGAAGTCAGGGTATATTTGCCATCAGAATCAGATGCTGAAATTGAAAGTACCTGGGCTGTTTCTGGGTCTGCGACAATCAGATAGACGCCCTCAAGCGCACCGCCTTGTTCATCGAGAACAACTCCAGAAAGTTGGAGTCCCTGAGCAAAAGCACCGGAAAATATACTCAGACATGCCATAAGACAAAACATCTTTAACGATAAAAAGAGCTTGCATCTCTGAACGAATAAAACTTGAATCTGTCTACTATGAGCTATTTTATTGACTAACTATTTTGTTGTTTCATAATTCTTATGGCTATTATTGTAGTTTTGTTGCAAATCTTTATAATTGTGTTTTAACGATAGAAACGGCCCACACACAAATAGGGCAACACTTCATATCGGTCGAACAAAGTGACCACTTCGTCCCCACTTAACTGATGTTTCTTTCCATACTGCTCGATGCAGAAAGAAAATAGTCGATATCAAGTTCTTTGTCTTTCATGCTTAATGCTTAGAGTGTGTTAAATATACGGATTATTTGTTATATAAATCTATCAGATAGTTAATAAAACACATTTTTGTTACTAAAAGAACAATGCCTCGCGCCCATAGCTGGTTCTTCATTTTGATTCATCCATGCACGCTGTATCCCGGTATTAGATTGATTGGTATACTGATATAATGAGGACATTGAACTTTTAATTTGCTACATTTACTGAGTATCCCTAATTGGACTCAACGTTGCTGAACGTAGAAGACTGAGTAATATGTTTCACTGCCTCTTCCAGCATGGTATCCCTTCCTTGCCGGATAGCCTCCGGATCGGGATAGACGAATTTATCTATCTTCACCCCGTTTGGATAAGTGCATGTCCCGTTCGGCCAATAGACACCTTGACCTGTAATTCGGGTTGCAACTCCTGATACAAAAGGCACGTACAAGACACGACCTAAAGTTCCACACGTAGGTTCTCCGATAACATACCCATTGGGAGCGTTGCCTATAGTCGTAGCCACATGCTCCGCTGCACTCATGGTCAACCCGTTGACCAGCACGACAGTTGCACCTTTATAATAATCTGGATTTTCTGTTCCAAACAGTTCCACATTGGGGTTCTTCCGGAAAATGCCAGGTTGCCAATAGTCGGCATAGGTATAGTAGAACAAAGCCTTAGGGTGAGGATATAGGAATGAAGCAATGGTGTTCGAGCAAGTCCACTCCTTTGGGTATCCCCTCATGTCGAATATGATGCCTTTGTAATCTTTTATCCCTTTCATTTGTGTCCGAAGTTCTTCCGAATTCAACTGAGTGACATCAAGATACAAAACACTATCCGCCAACACGCGGAAGGGCTCATGGATCGACGGTTCCGGTTCCTTTCGTTTTTCCCAATAGCGTTCATATACATTGCGGATAGTTACGTCCATGAGTTCATCTCCTCGTTCTATTGTATAGACTACAGAATCTCCGTCGAAACTGGTATAATATATGGCATATTGGTCGGCGGAGCCGTCTCCAAGATTGTTGTAATTGCGCTTTTCTTTTCTGATTTCCGCAATAGGCTTATGGTTGACCGCTATAATCACATCCCCTTTTTGCAATTCGCAACTGTCCACGGGCAAGAAAAAGAAATCCGTAATGATGAATTTGTCATCTTTGAGAACTCCATCAAATGGCAACCATGTAGATTCCATCATGGTATCGGCAGCCCTGTTTTTTTCGCACCCGTAAAAATCACTGTGCGTGTCCCTCAATTCGCAGGTAATCCTGACGCAGGCTTCCTCGAATGCTTTCCGGTCACGTGCTGTGGCAAAGAGGCGAATGTAGCTCGGCAGAATCTGTTCCCATTTCTCCTCCATCTGGTACATGTATGGATGGAAATAGTACATCATGTTCCAAAAGCGGAACAATCCCAACATGCGGTAGCCGTCATCATACGTGGGGATGCTGTCGTAGCAGGTCTCATTATAAAAATAGGTTAGTCGAGCTGAATTCTGCATGTATCCCAAACAATAACATGGTACATTGGTGCCACCCTCCTGCAAGTCCACAAGACTCCGGTAAAGCTTTTTCTCCTTTTTGCATGGCTTAATCCAATTAAAATGCACTTGCGCTACAATGGAATCCGCCATTGGTGTGAAATGTTTCTCTTTGGTGCGTTCCGGCAACCATCGCATCAACTCTTTTACAAACTCCTTGTCGCTTTTTGCGGACAATGCGGAAGGAAGCATCCGGAACAGTTGGTAGTTCCAGTCATATTCTCCTGCACGGACTTTCGGGTGGCGATATTTATACAAGCCCCATACCTTGCAAATCATGGCAAAACGCTCAACTTCCACATCCGTCAAAGGCTGGTCGTGGAACCTGAATTTGGAAGACGTGTCGAATTCATGGTCTGCATTGGCAGGAGGAATGGGGCAACATTCGTCTATCGGCTTGCCATCCAACAATAATTTTAAGTTTTTCAAACTTATCGTGTCTGGCTTATTGCCTCCAATTGCAACTGCTATCATCATTTCCTTATCTACCGACTTGTCAAAAGGCTGTGTGATACTAATGTTTTGCCATTCATGGAACGGCTTGATATCGACCGTGGTATCATCCTCCTTCTGTTTCAAAAGAAGCTGTGCCTGATTTCCTTCGCCTATTAATACGTCCGCCGAAAAAGTAATGGAATCGGCATCCATGGCAAACGGATTACTAAAGTAATGCCAATATTGTCTGGAACTTTTGGTAGTATCCGCAAGAATAAAATCAAGGACTTTTTCTTTCCCTTGAAACCGCCATCTGGCCTTGGTATTTCCCTGCGAATAAAAGTTCCATCTGCCACAATCATTCACCTGGTAAAAAGAGGTTCTATATTTGTCTGTCATCAGCGAATCGGAAAGCACAGGAAATTCCGTGAACATCACCTGATACTCCGTACGCAGCAACTTTTGAGCATAAGTCGGCTGGAGAAAAAACATAAAGCCTAAGAGGCTAATGACAAACGGTATAGCATTCATAATTATATATATTATACAATGAATCAATTATTTGAATTTCAACATAGACGTTACCGTCAATAGATGCCTTCTATAACAAATATTTTCACAAATATCCATTACTACGCATTTAAAGAACATTGATCGAAAATAATCGGGATACTATACAGCAAGCAATCTTTTATTCTGTAAGCCTTTAGTTGATAAATTCTCTTAAACTGGTAGCCATGGAACAATCTTGCAACTTGTCGCATCGAACTGTCACACTTTTACGGGGCTATTTCTTCCAGGACTTCGTTGTCATCATCGTCAATCAGTAGTTCCACTTATAAATGCAAAACACCTTCAAACGCCTAATAAAGCTATTCGGGAAAAATGCAAATTTGTTGCAACGTATCGTCCACTTGGGAAGATTCGATGTTTACTTGGTTTTTTATTCCCTTATTTATTTCCTTTCTGATTCAGTTCGTCTACAAATTCCTGATATAGAGCTACAGGTCCGTAGTGCCACAGCTTAGTGGTTTCGTCGGCCAGCCTTTTGTAAGTGTCCGAATGATAGAAACGGCGCATGGCCTCAATGATTGTAACGTGGTGTTCGTGCGCATAGATTTGCACCACACGGCTGACTTTGCCGGGCAGCAACAGATACAGGTTCTTGTTGGTTATGTCCAGATTCATAGGCAGACCTCCTAGGCATTAATCAGTTCGTCTATTTCCTCCATCAGCCACTGGTAACCTTGCGTATGCAACACCTCGAAATTATCCTTCAGATAGGGCAACACTTCGTATCGGTCGAACAGGGAGACCACTTCGTCCCCACTTAACTGATGTTTCTTTCCATACTGCTCGATGCAGAAAGAAAGAAAATAGGCGATATCGACTTCTTTGTCTTTCATACTTAATGCTTAGAGTGTGTTAAATATACTTTTTCTCTTTTGAAATTAAGTAAAGGGAACAGTATTTTTCATATTGTCAATTGTTTTTTGTTCTCTTCCTCAAGCCAATTCATCTAAAACTACTAATGATACTTAAAAATTTGCATTGTTCTTTTTGTCGTTTGGGTATAAAGTTACGAATGTAAGTATAAAACTGGAAAATCTGTTTAAATTGCCCCGTTTATTGTGTCTGCAACTTTGTATAAATATCGTAAGCATTCAAAACAAATTCTTATGATATACTTTTTATTGATAGGTAGTATGACGAGCTCTTCTTCAATGCCAACACAGTTTAGATCTTTTGCACGTGCTATTAATTATGTTCTATTCCTTTCTTATGATTACAATATAATCAACTGTTGTATGTTTTTGTCGTAAGAGATAGATTTGCCTTCTATAATGTACATAACAGCTTGTTCTATAATGTGTAAAGGCACAACAAACCATTCTTTAGGATTCTTTCCGTCAACAGTGACTTGCAGTTGAACACAGTCGAAAAGTTTGTGTAACAAGGCTTCAAATGTAGAACTTTTTACATTGTATACACGCCATGTTGCAACGACTTTCACGTCTGCACAAAGATATGTCGGCTCATTCTTTGCATTGGCAATGCGTGCTTCAAGCGGAGTTGTAGTAAAACCTATCTTGTATAGATTTTTTATAGATGCTATTTCTGGTTCTTTGGACAGTGAACTCAGAACATATACCATACCGCTTTCTACATCATTACTATTTATTGAGAACTTCTTTTTCAAATAGTCTTCTTCAATGCCAGAGATGTCTTGTACTGTATAACCAGAATGGTAAAGATTTTTGCAGAGCGTCTGCATATAGATGCCCGACTCCATGCCGTTTTCGTAGATACAGCGGGTACGGCTGTTCTTTCGGCCGTGCCTGTTTTTTTCTATCTGGTCCATACCTGCTATATATACCAGTATGCCGTCTTCCACAAAATATCGGCCGGGTGCCACATGAGCTTCCTTGAACTTAATTAGACGATATTTGCCCGACTTTAGACCTGCATGTATTGCCTTGAAAGCAGTTTCGAACGAACCGAAATCTTCGCATTTTACCCGTTGGGCTACATAATCGGCCTCCCGTCTTTCCTCCAGTTTTCGCTTCATATAATCGGGTAAGTCGAACAAGTTGTCACTTGCATTTCCTACATCATCCAGAAGTGGGTCAGCAAAGATGGCTTCCAACTGTTGCTCTGGCGTCTGCACCGGTAGACCATAGGCGGGTAGGGGTTCGGAAACCACCTGATCGCCTGTATCGTCCAACAGTCCTACACTGTCATATGGACGGCAACGCTCTTTCTTCGCAGGATCACTCAGAATGCCCTTCAGATTGTTGTAGAGGCTGCGCTCTTCGCGGTCGGCATCGCTCTTAGGCCGACGTCCGTTGGCCTCTACAAACTCCACAATGCGCTGAAAACCGGCTATAAGGCGGTCGCTTGAAGTTGGCTTCTTTTGTGGAGCAGTGACATCTGCCAAAAGAGGGTCTTTGAAAATTTTCTCTAGTTCTTTATCCCAGTTTATCATCGTTTATTCGCAAGTGATTGTTGTTTTAGTTTACGTAAATATTCAATTGCCATCGCGATGCGTCGACCGTTTGCGTCGGCTTCGTTGAGCGTCGGCACTTTATTGTCGTGCTCTTCCCTCCACTTCGGAAGGTACTTTGTAAACAGTAAAATAGCTTCTTCACGTGTCATTTCTTCACGCTGCGACTCTATCTCGTATTGGATAGTGCGCAACACTTCGGGCGTCAGCGATTTTGACAAAATCTCGTAGGCGCGCTGAAAAGGGTTTATGGAGTCTATCAGATTGATGGACAAATGGTCCAGATTGACAAAACGGTTGGCAAGGCGGATAAACTTGTTGCCGTTGTCATCCGTAGTGATGTCCTGTCCCTGTGTGGCTATTGTCAAAATGGCGTGTTTGGCTACCTGGTCCACCTCTTCCTCTGTCAGATTATTGTATTTCTCGGCAATAATTTTGGGTATATAAACCTGTGTAATTACTTCAGCCACATCTGTACCAAGGATAGCTTCACGGATGCGCTTGTCCGATAGCGTAGTGGCTATCAGTGTGTCCAGGTCGTTGTCAATGATTGCCTGTGCACGTTCGGTCGGTGTGGGCAAACCTTCCACCTCAATGGTGTGTCTGCGGTCTGTTCCCATTGTCGTGGTTTCATCCGCCTCCTCGTCGGAGGCATCTTCACCCCGCTTGGTCTTGAATGTCCATCGCGGTGCCATGACCTGTTCCATCAGCAGGGAAGCCGAAATGGCTTTCAGAAAGTCGTTGACGGCCATCTTGACATCGTCCAGTGCGGCGTCGGGGCAAGGTATCAGATTGATGAACTGCGCATGCGTCTTGCCCTCACAGTCGCGCGTACAACGTCCTATAATCTGCACAATTTCAGTCAGCGATGAACGTATGCCAATGGTTATGCAGCATTCGCACCACGCCCAGTCGAAACCTTCCTTGGCAGTGCCGAGAGCTATCAGAATGTCGAGTGCGTCACGCGAATTCATGCGTTGCAAGTAGGCCTGAAGGGCATCCCTGCGTGAAGGGTCGTCTTCTACTAAATCTCCCACTTTTAAGATACGGCCGTCTTGAGTCTTTACATGATAGATATGGTGTTCGTAGTCCGTTTCTACAATTTCGCCTATACAGCGGATTATGTCGGCCACCTCATCATATTTCGATGCGTATGCCGTTTTAGAGTTCACATTAGGAATATGTATTAGCGTCTTTTTTGTAGTGTCCAGTGTTTCGGGCATGGCCGTAATATATTTACCTGTAAAGAACTGATAGCCGATGCCCAGGCTCTTCAGGTACTTGTATCCACTGAGTTGCTGATAGTAGTTGTAGTTGATGGTGGGTTGAAATTTTGCTTCATCTTCGGGGCGCATCACAGGAATGGCATCCCCACGGAAATAACTTCCTGTCATGGCCAGTATGTGAGCCGAAGTTTCATTAAGCAGGCGACGTATCAACTCGCCCAGATTGTTATTGGCATCAGCCGAGGTGTGATGAAACTCATCGATGCCGAAAAATACATCATCCAGCCACTTGTTGGGGATATCCTTTAGTGTATTGCGTAAGGTGCTGTGAGTGCACACCAGGATTTGCGCGTTGTTTTCAGGATGCAGAAACTCGACCAGCACTTTGCGTTTGGAGGTTTCCGTCCCAAGCGAGTCGCACAGGTTATAGTAAGGTACCACTTTCCAGTCGGCAAAGAAACCAAAGTCCTTCAGATTGGTATTTCTGAACGAACGGCCGATGGATTTTTCGGGCACAGCGACAACAACTTTTTTGATGCCCTGATTAGCCAGCTTGTCGAGAGCCACAAACATCATAGCACGACTTTTACCCGATGCTGGCGGAGCTTTTACCAGCAAATAGGGCCGCTGACGCTGTTCGTACACCATAGCCTGCATTTCGCGCATACCCAATTCGTTGGTTGTACTCGACTTTCCTGTCTGAGCATATTCGATGCTGACGAGATTATTTATTCCCATATTAATGCATTTTCTTTTTAATTCATCCGAAAACAGTTCATAAAGAGCCATCGGCCCATAATGCCATATATAATTTTTTCAATAACCAAAAATATATTTTTAATTAGATTTTATTTATCATTTCTTGAAAGAATGAAGTTTATCCATTAATTTTTTGTATATTTTTTCATATTCATCTTTTACTAGCCAATAATATCTTCTTTGTTCCATTTTAAAATGGATATCTCTAGATAATACTTCTGTTATTGAAATCATTAAATTTTTAGGTTCTTCAAAATCATCTTTTGATATCTTATCTACACATCCACTTAATAATTTTATGTATAAAAGTAGTTCTTCTTTTTTTGAATCTATATCTGCAAAATGAAGAATAGCATAATGCAATTTTTCAAAAGCTTCTTTATTATTTCCTTGCTCTTTTCGTATTAGACCTTCTGAAAAATAAATCATACCTTTCAATTCTATTTCCAACAGTGATAAATTTTCTTTTGTATTCAAAAGTTCTTCTTGAATTGTTGACATTTCTTTTATTTTATCTTTTATAGAAATGAAAGAATAAATTTGGAATCCTATAACTAAAGTAACAGCTATTCCTATAAATCCTGCAATAACACCTATGTATGTATCAATTGTTACAACACTATATGGCTTAACTTTACAAATAAACACGGCTAATGCTATTATAGATATAACAAAAGCTATTAAAGAAAGCCAAAAGCTCCAATTCAATTTTGTATTTTCTTTCATTTCTTCGTCATTTTAGCATACAACTTAAATAAACACTCCAAACGTTCTTCATACGAAAAGAAAGGCTCTGGACGATAGCAACGCTCCACGGCCAGGTCGAGGCGACGATGTACTTCTTTCAAATCTTCGGGCATGGTTTCAGGATTGTATTGCTCGCCCAGCGTCATGTCGAAATGCTGGTCGCGCACGTCCAACAATTCTTGTGCCAACTCCTCCAACTCCGCTTTCTGTGCTTCGTTGATAGCAGGGAAAGGGAAGGTGTTGTAGCATAGCTGGGCAGAATAACGATAATCCGTCTTCAATCGTCCTCCCACTGTCTTTACCCAAGCCATGTGCATTTTGCTGGTGAGGATGCCGAAGAGCCAAAGGGGGGCGTCGTAGATGGTAAAGGCGGAATTGGATACAACAGTACCCGCTTTTAAAAAACCTATCGGAATATATTCACGACGTTCTGAAGTATGACTAGGAACAATTATACATAATGAATTATTATATCTACATTCCGTAAAAGAATAAGGTTTTTTAGCCCATTCTACAGTTGCCAACTTAGTACTTTTTAATCTAAAGGCTTTAACTTTATTAACCCTCTCCTCGATTGCAGGAATAACTAAAGCTTTATTTTTATTATCTTCTGTTATCCACAGGCAAAACCGTTCTGACGAATTAATAAATTCAGATGAGCCAATAAATGGCTTTATAAACTCACTTATTTCAGGGTATAATGTTTGTAACTGCGACTTTTCAGATGAATCTAATATCAAATTTCCATCATCTGAAGGCTGAGAACCTTTTAACATAACAGGTAAATGAGAAATGGGACGCGTGTGCTTTTCCACAAATTCTAACTGAGCTGTTGTCAAATAGGGATTGATAAATGAACAATTAATAACCTGTTGTTCGTTATACAATCTACATTTGACTGGTCTAAATGTTAATCCAATAATTACACAAGTAACACCTGCATTATGCTTTGCATTATTACTCCATTTAAAGGATGTATATGCAAATGATATTTTTATTTTTTCGGCAAAAAGAACAGGCCATAATAAAAGAAGCTGCTCTCCTTGGCAAATTGAATTTGTAGAGACGAAACTTGCCTGTGCTGAAGTTTGGCTGATATATACAGCTGCCTTATAAAACCAGCATGAGATATAATCTAATTTTTTATAATCCGTTTTGGCTTCAAAGATATGTTTTAAATCCTCCTTATGTTCGATGCTTTGTAGTACATATCCTACATACGGCGGATTTCCCATTATATAAACCTCTTCCTCCGCCGTATGCGGACAAACTGTTTCCCAATTCAGCCTACACGCATTGCCACAAACAATGTGCCCGCTGGGACGCAAAGGTAGGGCTTTGGGACGAACTTTGAAAATCATCTCAAACTTGACATTCATCTGATGCTCGGCCAGCCAGAGAGAAAGCGTAGCCGTGTCGCAAGCAAAATCGTCTATCTCCATGCCATAGAATTGTTGCAGGCTGATGTTCGACATGGGAAGTTCGGGCTCGCCCAATTCGCGCAAGACCTGCCATATCTTGATTTCAAGTTCACGCACACATTTATAGGAAACAATCAGGAAATTGCCACTTCCGCAGGCAGGGTCGAAAAACTTGATTTTTCCCAAACGAGCCAGCAGTTTGCGCATGCGCCTGATGTCTTTTGTACCCTTGGTCACCTCAAACTCTTCATTTAACTCGTCTAAAAACAGAGGGTGAATGAGTTTCATGATGTTAGGTACGGAGGTGTAGTGCATACCCAGCCCTGCACGCATTTCGGGCGTAACGACGGCCTGTATCATCGAACCGAAAATGTCTGGGTTTATGTCTTTCCAGTCGAAGTCACCACACTTGATCATCAATACACGGACACGACGGCTCAACACTGGGATAGGCAATCGTTTTTCGAACAAACCGCCATTGACATAGGGGAAAATGGCGAATTGCTTCGGAAGCGTGTTGAGTACGGCAGGATTGTCAGTGGACATGGCCAGAAAAGCACGGTCGATGAACTCAGCCAGGTCGTGGCCGTCTTCGGCCGTATGTTGCTTTATGGAATTGGTAAAAAGCTGGGATTCAGGGAAGAGCTGGGTATCTTCGGCAAAGAAACAGAAGAGCAGGCGAGACATGAAGATGTTGAGATTGTGCATCTCCGTCTTGTCCTTGATGTCGTTGTGACGGCGTATCTCGTCGAAGATTTTGGCCATCAGTTCGGCAGACTTTACATCGGCTTCCGCTTCCTCTACATTGCGTATCTTCTCGATGCCGGCCAGAGGATAGAAAAATTCGAAGTCTTTCCACATCAGAGCCACTTCATTCTCATAAATATCCTGTTCTTTGGGGTCAGCAGCCACAATCGTTTCTCCGTCACTCACTACATAGAGGCGAGGCGTCTGTTTGACGATACGTGCATCAGACTGCATATTTTTGATTTCATCGTGAAAGTCAAGCTTCCATTTTGGACGGTAGGCAATAAGATTGGATATCAAGATGGTACGCCCGTCTTTTGCCTTGTTGCCGACTCCTTCGCGGATGCGACGTATATTGCCCTCGCCATACCCGCAAAAAATACTCAACAAATGGTATACCAATTCTTCACCCGAAGGATGTAATTCATTCAACTTCTCCAACGCGTCCTGCGCTTCAATATGTGAGAATGATTTTGTTTTCTTTGCCATAATACATTACGAAAAATTTTCGTTATTCTCTTTTCGTTGTTTGGGTATAAAGTCCAATTCCTATATACAAAGATAACGATAAAACTTGAAACCTGTTAAATTGCCCCATTGATTGTGTCTGCAACTTTGTATAATAATCGCTATTGTTAAGCATTTATGAATTTCTAAGCGCTCAAAACAAAATTTCCGAGCGCTCGGAATTATAACTCTGGGTGCTCGGAAATACGAATAAATGTAATTTATAACACTGTTTGCTTGGAGATGCAAGCAATTTTTAGAACAGACATCTCACTTTTATTTGTTTTTCATCGTCCGCAGAATGTGCGGAAATCGCAGAATTCGCAGTGCTGTACATTGTCTGTCTGACTGAACGGAATGTCTGGATTGAATATCTCGGCAATGGTCGAGACAAGCATTTCGTGGTATTCGTCCTTGACTTGTGAGGCGAAATCTGTAATCTCTTCTTTTCCAATCTTTATGGCAGGTGAACTTCCTGCAGATGTCTGTTTGATGTAGGCGAGTGCAGGGGAGATGGGTTCGTGCTCCGTGGCGCTCACCACGTCGGAATAGTAGAATGCCTGCAATATGTGGTACGGACGGTGTGCATTGGACTTGTCGAACAAATCTTCGAGCGAGTTTGCCTTGTGAGGGCGCGTACTTGTCTTGTAGTCAACAATGCGCAGGAGACTGCCGGTCGGTGTCGTTATTCGGTCGTAGCGGTCGATGATTCCTCCGATGCGGGTGGTGAAACGGCGGGCGGACGGTACTTCTATGTCGAGGTAGCGCTCGATTTCAACGCCGAGTATGGTCATCGGGCACAATTCTGCATCGGCTGTAAGCTGGTTCATGAGGTAGCTCACTATGACATGACGGTTGAGAAGCTGTTCGCCGTTATAGAGATGGGCTGTGCCGTGCTGTTCGATGTATTCGTCGCTTTTGTGGAAATACTCTTTGGCAAAGGCGCGGTCGGCCACACGTTCGAGCGCGGCACGGTCCTTGGCAAGATCGAGAAGCTGACTGCTCTGGAGCTGGCGCCCTATGTGCGGACCGTAGATGTGTTCCATGCAGGAATGGAATATGGTTCCGAACATGGCGTTGTCGACTTCCTCGGTGACATCGTCGCTGATGCGCATGCCTGCTCCATACTGGAAGTAGAATTTCAGTGGGCAGTCGAGATAGCAGTTGATGGCCGACGGCGTGAGGAGCATGTCCTTGTCGCCGTGGGTTTTCTTGTATTGAGCTTCGCGCTCAAGGTCGTAGCGGTTGTAGAGATTTTCCATGACGGATTTGTCCTTGGCGACACTGAGCGTGCGGAGCTGTGAGGCTTCGTTGGGCGAAGATACTGCCGACTGGCTGATGGACTGGCCATGCGCAAAGAGCTGACTGTTGTCGAGAAGCATCTGAAGCATGAAACGCGACATCTCGCCTTTGCTGAGTCCGTCGGTGGAATTGTTGTACATGAGCGTGATGTTTTCGGCGCGCTGCATGAGACGGTAGAAGTAGTAGGCATAGAGGCTTGTCTTCTTGTCTATGGTTGTCATGCCGTAAGCTTCGCGGAGGGTGTACGGAATGAACGACGATGCGTGGGTTGACTTCGGCAACTGACCTTCGTTGACCGACAGCATGATGACGTTGCGGAAGTCGAGGCATCGCGTTTCGAGCAATCCCATGACCTGCAGGCCAATCGCCGGCTCGCCGTGGAACGGAATGGTGCGCGAAGATGTTATCTGATGGATAAGGCGCGCCACGGTATTGGGTGTTACAGTGAGCATGCCCGTCTCGCAGATGGTTATGAGGCGGTTGATGATGGAGTGAGTCGTATAGATTGATTCGGCATAAAGCTGAATGTTGAAGTCCGACTTGTCCTCATTCATATAGCTTCGCCCTACAATTTCTGTCATCTCGGAGAGGTAGCGCAACAGTGCGAGTGTCGAGTCTGTGCGCACGAATATGCGGCTGAGGGCTGTATCGGACGCAAAAAGCGAATCGGGCACGTAAATCATGTTGTTCTTACGAATAGTTCGCAGGATGCCGGTTGCGGAGGACGACAGACGCGAGGTGTAAGGGTGCTTCAGGATGTCGGCCACCTGACGATAGCGCCACTCGCCGCGATGGGATGCTCCGTCGGTCTGCAGTTTGAGCAGGGCACTGACGTATGAGCTGATAGGGGTGTCGGTGAGCGGATATCCCATGGTGACGTTGAGAAGCATGGAACTGGATTTGCCTTTGCCGGTGATGAGCAGCGACGGGAGAGAATGGAGAATGGCAGGGAGAAGCTGTTCGTTGCACAGCACCACAGCCGTCTCGTTGTATGGCTCACTGTCGTTGAGCACTCCGCCGAGCCACGAACTGACATAGCGTGCCTGGGCATTCTCGGTAGGCGATGAAATGAAATGCACATTTTTCGGCTTGCGGAAATTGGCATACTGAGGACCGTGGTCGAGCGCACTGCCGAAGTCGCGTATGTTTTCGCGTATGAAACGTCCTGCCTCAAATGTGCTCTGACCGGCCTGGCCTGGGGCTATGTAGGCTTCATCGTAGTCCCAATAGAAAAGCGCCTTGCCCTGTTTCTGCATGATACGGAAGAGTGAACGCTCCGTTTCGTTGAGTACGTTGAAGCCGACGAAGACATATAAATCAGATTCTGCGGAAGCTGGAATGACGGATGTAGACTTGATGGATTCGATGATTTCGCGATTCATCATGCCTTCGTACGCGAGATTGTCGGATGCCAGTGATTCGCGGAAACTGTTGTATAGCGGATAAAGGATGTTCCAGAAGCTCAGGAATTTCTCCTTGAGCTTAGTCTTGTCCTCTGGGTTGAAGTTGACGAAGAACTGCTGTATGGCCTTGACCTGGTCTTCTTCGAGGAATCCGAAGTCGGTCATGTTCTGCAGGTCGCTGATGTTGGCAAACAGCTTCGATGCGTCGGCCATGTTCTTATCTACATCGTCGAAGTCGCTGATGAGCATCTCGCCCCATGAATAGAATCGGTCGAGCGTTTCCTGACTTCCTGTGATGGACACATACGAACGATAGAGGTAGGCCACGAGCAGAATAGGGTCGGCCAGCGTACGGGTGCTGAGCGATTGGAAAAGTTCACTGATGGTGGTGTATCGCGGTGCCCAAATCGGTTTGTCGGAGATGCGGGCGAGATGGCTGTTGAAGAATATGCTTGCACGTTTGTTTGGAAAGACAACACTGACGTTCTCGAAGTTGCCGTCGAGCTTGGTGTATAGGTCGTTTGCGACTATTTCTAGGAATGTTTTCACGATTTATAGGGTTGTTTCATTGGATGCGCATTTTGTTAGCGCTCCGTTGAAGTTATGTTTTAAGACTTGATTAATATAAACTTCCAATACGTAGAGACGTGTGTCGTTAGATGTTTACTGGAATTATGTCGCCCCGGCGGATGTACCACACGTAGCCTTTGACATTGGTGTATCCCATGCGCTGGATGAGAGACATATATTCACGTACCTGTTTCTCGTGGCGTTCATCCTGCTTGCCTGTCTTGTAGTCTATCACAATGGTTTCAGAACCGTCGGTGATGACTCGGTCAGGACGGCGTTCGACGACTTTGCCGTCGGCATCGCGCGAAATGATGGTGCACTCATTGAATGTTTTCCATTTAGGGTCGAACCACGCAGAAGCACGAGGGTCGGAGAGTGACTTGCGCAGGAGACGAAGTACATCGTTGCGGTGGGAAACACTGCTGAAACATCCTTCGCCGTCGAGCATGGCAACAACACGTTCGGCATCGTCGGCCGACGTCAGCATGGAGAATAGTTTATGGAAAAGCAGACCTTCGTCAATGTAAGTCTGGTGTTCGGCGTCGGTCTCTCCACTGATGAACTGTTCAGATTTGTTGGACTGGCGGAACTCTGCCTTATTGGCAAAGTGTGTGAATTTGACTTCTGCTGGTGACGGAACGGCTGTCAGGACGTTGTCACCGGAGGTTTCAACCTTAGTCGGTGCTGAAGGCACGATTTCACCGTAGGTAAAGAGTGGTGTTTCGCTGTCTTCGTCTTTCTCCATGAATTCAGGTACTGACTTAAGCAACAGGTCGCTGATTCCTGATTGGCGGCTTCCGTCCTCGCACCAGATGAAGAGGTTGTTTTCTGCACGTGTGAAAGCTACGTACAGGAGATTGACATTGTCAACCCAGTTGCGCAGAAGTTCGTTGTTGAAGTCATCGGCAAAGATGGAGTTGAGCGCTTTCTGGTTATAGTCCACAGCGGCGAGGGGCAATCGATCGTATGGTGACTGCGTCGGCTGGCACCACATGAGCGAATTAGGCTTGCCGTTGAGGGGCCAGTCGCAGAATGGTACCAGAACGGTGTGGAACTCAAGGCCTTTTGACTTGTGTATGGACATGATGCGTATGCCGTCGACGGCGTTGCCGGGTATTGTTTTGGTGCAAAGAGTTTCGTCCCAATAGTTTATGAAGTTGTCAATGTCCGAAGGGTTGTCCTGAAGATATGCGGTGAGTTCGTCGAAAAACGTGAAAAGATAGGCATCCTGGTTTGTCAGGCGCTCCAGCGAGAATATACCGAAAAGCTCTTCTGCCAATTCGTATAAAGGCATTACGGTGAGTTTATCTATACGTGAAGTGAATTCATCGGGAAGAAAAGCATCGATGCCTTTGTCTGTCTGCTGAAACACATCGCTTACTGAAACTGTCGATGAATCCGACTCTGTTTGATAAAGATAGGCCAAAGAAGCCTTGGCAAAAAGATCGGATGGATCGGACAAACACTTCAGGGCAGACACAATCATATTGACGGCTGAAGAGGAGTCTAATCTGAAAGCTTCATCGCTGACAATTCTTACCTGTGGCATGTGCTCAACGAAATATTGGCTTATGCGCGGGATATACTTATTGAAGCGGATTAGAATTGTTATATCGTTGACGTTCACGCCTTTTTCTGTCAGTTGCTCGACTGTTTCTACAAGTGAGGCGAGCGTACGCTCTTCGTAATCTTCACCATCGTCCGAACTGTTTTTAGCATTGAGCCCTTCGATGCGTACGTATCCGCGGTCTTTCTTGGAATTAAGTATTTTCTGCTCAACCTTGCTGTATGCCTGCTCCAGATCTGTACTGATGACGCCATGTTCTTCGCAGTATGTATTGTTGAGATTGTCAACTGCAAGTGCGAAGAAACTATTGTTGAAATTGATAATGTTCCCGTAGCTGCGCCTGTTGTACTCCAAGTCGATGCTGTTGACTTGAGGTCCAAATGGACCTTCGGTTATATTGTTCAGAATACTCCAATCGCTGTTGCGCCAGCGGTAGATGCTCTGCTTTACATCACCTACGATAAGGCATAGCGAGCCTGTGGCCAGACTGTTGGATATGAGCGGTTGGAAATTCTGCCACTGAAGGGTTGAAGTATCCTGGAACTCGTCAATCATTATATGGTTGAATTGAGCACCTATTTTCTCATAGATGAACGGCGCATCGCTGTCTCCGATAAGGTCGCGCAGGAAGTGCGCTGTATCTGCAAGAAGAAAGCGGTTTGCGTTTTGATTGAGCGTGCGGACTTTTTCATCAATGACGCTCAAGAGACGCATTTGGGTTATGTGGCGCGTGATAAGTTCTACGGTTGTTATAGTCGGCTGGTTCTTGGCGATAGAATCAATGGATTCGCGCAACATAGGTATGAAAGTTGCAGTTGCCATGTCTTGAACGGTCTTGTCCTTCGACCATTTCTTTGCTTCGTCAAGGCAGTCGCTGACGCGTTTGCCTACTTCAGGAATAGTACCGTTGCTGAGCTTTATAAAGAAAGAATATACGCCTTTGTCCTTATAGCTGAACATGTCGGCTGTAAGACCATGAGTTTCGCAGAATTTTATAAATGATTCCCCATGAGACTTGAGGTCTGTTTCAGCTTTTCGTTTGAGTTCGTAGAGATCGCTGCGGTATGTGCGAAGAAAATCCTTGTCGGCAAGCTGTTTGCGAAGTTCTTTTCCGCGTTCGAGGAATTGCTCGTTGAAGATGTTTTTTCCGAACTCTTCAAGTTCAGAATCGATTTTCCAGTTCTTGTCGCCTTCAATCTTTTCCTGGATATATTCGATTATCCACTTGAAAATGTCTGACTTGACGTTGAGCTCGTCAATTATTGAATCAACAGCTTCTGTCAGTACTTCCTTGTCGTTGAGGTCAATCTTGAGATTGGCAGTGAGATCGAGTTCATGAGCAAGTTCACGTATAACTGACTGAAAAAATGAGTCGATTGTTTCTATACGGAAACGGCTGTAGTCGTGTACAATGTTCGAAAGTGCAAATCCTGCACGACGGCGGATTTCTTCGCCGGATATACCAAGCTGCTTGATTTCTTCACTTTCACATATAGCTTTGAAGTAATCTTCTGAAGAACCTAGCTTGTGTGCTATTCCGTAGAGCTGACCGAGAATACGTTCTTTCATCTCGGCTGTGGCTTTGTTTGTAAAAGTTACAGCAAGAATATTCTTATATTCGTATTGATTCTGAATAAGCAGCTTGATGTACTCAACTGCAAGCGTGAACGTTTTGCCACTTCCTGCAGAGGCTTTGTATATTTTAAGGAGTTTGGACATTGTGATTGTAGATTCAAAAAAATTATAATCGATAGGACAAGTTGGTTAGTTTGTAGGACTGACAAACATTTTGGCAACGTGCCTTCATGCAAAGTAAATTATATTTTTCAACTTACACGTAATTTTTCATATAGTTTACGGATGGTCAACATAGATTTTAGCTCCGTTTCCGAAGTCTATTACAGGATTGTCAAGCGCTGAATACGGCATGGCCAGACGGCATCTTTGAGGCATCAGATTGTCTGCTATCAGTACGCACCTGTCGTTTTTCTCGTCAATATCTGCTATTTTAACGATTTCAGCGTCGTATATTTCATTGTCTCCCTTAAAAGTGATGTAAATGGTGTGGGGGAGTTCTGCTGTTTTAAGTGTCTTCATTTTATTGCATGTTTATTGGTTTACGCATATAATATAGTAAACTGTGCCCCAAAATTCATTTTTTCCTATGTTTTTTATAGTTGAATTACTGGTATACTTGTAATTGCGTTTCATGAATATGTCTTTTGCAATATGGTCACAGAAGTTTCATGTGGCGCTTACTGATGAATATCTCAATCAAAGTTTCATCAAATAGTCAACGACTGACTGCCAGTCTGGATATTTGTCGCTGCCAAATTGTATGTGGCGGTCGCCAAACTCGTCCGCACCATGTTTTGTACGGTCGTCAATGAGAAAGGCATTGCCGTCATTAAGAAGATTTTTATGATGCGTAAGTATTATCTTCTTGTGAAATATGTCATCAAGATGTTCAGTTATCCATTTTACTTTGTCTGCCCATGAAGAAGGATTTGCCCAAGGTGCAGTTGAAAGAACATAGCAGTCGTACTTTTCTGCTAGTTTATGCACAGCATCAATTGCGCCGTCTATAGGTTCCATCTGACCGAACAAACCGGGAATGTCATCCTCATGTCCCTTGTATTGTTCTAAAATTTCTGAAGGCTGTTTTTTTAGCGCTGATCCAAAATCAACCAATACACCATCCATGTCAAAGTAGAGAATTCTTTTCTTCATAAGTCTGTCTATTTAATTATTACAATATAATATAGACATATTTGTGCGAAAATTCAATTTTGACAGAAAAAAATTGTGGAAAACTTATATCGGTAGCTCTAAGCCTTGAATTTTAAGATTGTACATGCACACTTACAAGTTTGTATTTCAATTTGTTAAACTTTCAATTACTTACTCGAAATTTAGTTTTTGAGATTGAGGAAGTATCCAAGCTTGTACAATGAAAAAATGAGCAATGATGGCTTGTGGCCAAGCAGATTGCGGCGCATCGCAGAATAGAAACAACGATAAAGAACAAGCGCCAACGATTTCAGATGCATAGATTCAACCTTATCTGCCATTGCTTCCACACGGCTGTTGCCCTGCATCTTTCCATTAAGTGAATACAGTGTGCGCAAGGCTGTTTCTGATTTCCTTATGAATGCTTCATTTGTATCAATGCCTGTATGTATAAGTGGATTGTCTATATGGAGTAAAGGAATATTCCTTTTCATAAGTTCAACACCAAAGAGTGCGTCTTCGTATCCATATTCCTTGCAGTCTTCATCGAAACGTATAGACATGAAAACTGACTTGCGGATAAGAAAATTGAAAGTTGAAAGTTGGTTGTAAGGATGTTTCGAACGTTCTGATGCAGCACGCCTTTGGTCTGCTTTCCGTTCATATCTATAGCGCAACTCCCGTCCATAATCGTCAAAGTTTTCGGGATGGCGCAATCCACCGCATATTGCGTCGCATTTAGGCATTGCTTCAACATATTTGTCGATGAAGCCATCTGATGCAACCTGTGCATCGCAATCAATGAAAAGAAGCCAATCATATTTTGCAACTTCTGCCATTTTATTGCGACTGGAAGCAAGACCAATGTTGTGGTCGCGATGAATGAATGTGCAACATGAAAGTTCTGAACATGTTATTCTGTTGCATTCAACAGATTTTGTATCCGTAGAAGCATCATCGTTTACAATAATTTCAAATGTTATCTGTGAGCGCGTACATAATCTGTGAAGACTTCTGATTAGTTCGCTGCAATCGTAATTGCGTGTTGGAATAAGGATTGAAAGCATAGATTTATTTATCATAAGTATCAAGTTGGCCCGAGAGGACCTGCAGACTGTTTACAAAGTTAACAAATTGCACTTACATACAGTCTCTATTGGAATAAATTTCATAATTTTGTCTATATGTTCGCTTCAGTAAAAGCGATCACGTATTGTTTATTTTCAAATACTGTAAAATCGAACACTTTTACATTTATGCAACCTTTAGCAGAAAGATTAAGACCGCAAACGCTTGACGATTATATCGGCCAGAGACATCTGGTCGGTGAGGGAGCTGTAATCAGAAGGATGATAGAACAGAAAAATGTTTCATCATTCATCCTTTGGGGACCTCCAGGTGTCGGAAAAACAACACTGGCCAACATCATAGCCAAGAGTTTGGAAGTGCCTTTTTTCACATTGAGCGCCGTAACTTCAGGAGTTAAGGATGTGCGAGAGGTTATTGACAAAGCCAAGTCTTCACGATTTTTCGGTAAAGGGAACCCGATTCTGTTTATTGACGAAATCCACAGATTCAGCAAATCTCAGCAGGATTCGCTTCTGGGTGCCGTTGAGCAAGGAATTGTAACACTAATAGGTGCTACAACTGAAAATCCGTCCTTCGAAGTCATTCGACCTCTGTTGAGCAGATGCCAGGTTTATGTTCTTAAATCTCTGGATAAAGACGATCTTCTGCAATTGCTTGACCATGCTCTGAAGAAAGATTTCTACCTGAAGGAAAAAAACATAAAATTAAAGGAAACAGATGCAATACTTCGCTACAGTGGAGGGGATGCACGCAAACTTCTTAACATACTTGAACTTGTTTCCGAAGCAGGCAACGGGGTTGAAATAACCGATGAAATCGTCAGCAACTGTCTGCAGCAGAACCCGTTGGCATACGACAAGGACGGTGAGATGCACTATGACATAATATCTGCATTCATTAAAAGTATACGTGGCAGCGATCCTGACGCAGCAATATATTATCTGGCAAGAATGATAGAAGGAGGTGAAGATCCTGTATTTATTGCGAGAAGATTAGTCATATCAGCAAGTGAAGATATCGGGCTTGCAAATCCAAATGCCCTGTTGCTGGCCAATGCGGCTTTCGATACAGTTTCCAAAGTTGGTATGCCGGAAGGGCGCATCCCGTTGGCCGAGGCAACTATATACCTTGCATCAAGTCCTAAAAGCAATTCCGCTTATATGGCAATCAATACAGCCTTGCAGTTTGTGCGTCAAACAGGCAACCTGCCAGTACCGTTGCATCTCCGCAACGCTCCTACACAGTTAATGGCACAACTGGGATATGCAGAAAACTACAAATATGCACACGATTATCCTGGCCATTTTGTTGTACAGCAATTTCTTCCCGATGAAATCGTAGGCCAACGCTTCTGGACACCACAAGAAAATCCTCAAGAGAGCAAGTTGAAAGAACGTATGGATGCCTTGTGGGGACGCAACAAAAGCTAACTTGTAAAATATGTGTAACAAAGGTTAATCGTGAAACATTTTATTTTTATTACGATGAATTCGTAAATTACCATTATTAAACATAGATAGGGGCGTTCTAAATTTATTTCTGAGAACGCCCCTATTACGTTTGTAAGAGTATTATAGATATAATTTAACTATATTGGCTAATTGGCTTGTCTGCAAATGATTATATATATGGAATAAGCTGAGAGTACCTGTGGTCAATTTATTTTCAGCTACTTAAATCAAAATTGCACTTTCCATCATACAATATCAACTACTGTGATTCCTGCACCTCCAAATTGTACGTGTTCATCGTGGAAATCTGCTACGGCTGGGATTGTAGCGAGATACTGTCTTATGAGAGTGCGGAGTATTCCTGAGCCTGTTCCGTGAAGAATGCGTACTCGTGAAACACCTGCAACGAGTGCATCGTCTATAAAATATGTTACTGCTTGAACGGCTTCGTCACCTCTCATGCCTCGCACATCAATGTCTTGACGGAATTCCAGTTTTTTCTCGCGTATCTCGTTCTGTGTCTGAAGACTGATGAATGTTGCGGCGCGTTCTTCTTTTTCCGGTGCTTTCGATGGTTCCAATACGTCAATCTTCACGTTTGTCAGCATGACACCGAATGCAACAGTGGCCATCTTGCCGTTTATCTTAACGACTTTTCCTATAGAAGTCTGTCCTTTCATCTTGACGAAGTCACCGACAACAGGAACAAAAATCTTTTTTTCTTGTGTTGATACCTGAGCACTGTTCTGTTTTTCAGAACCTTTGCCCGCATCCTTCTTGTTCTTGTTTTCCTCACGACGTTTGCGCCTTGCCTGAATCTTCTCCATTTGACGGCGAATTCGTTCTTCCATCATGTCTGGGTCAACTTCACGCACTGTCTGTCTGAAATCAGCGAGCTCCTGACGTATGTCTTTTGTTCTTTCTTTCTCTGCTTGAGCTTCCTTGATTTCCTTAATTGTCTGTTCAATCTTTGCGTTGGAAGATTTCAGCAATTCCTGCGCCTGTTCCTTAGCCTTGGCAAGTATCTCCTTTCGTTCCTTATGCAGTTGTTCTATTTCACTCTCATAGCGACTTATTGTCTGCTCCATCTGCTTCTCGTGCTGTCTGATGGCCTGACGCTTGTTTTCCCAATAACGTTTGTCGCGTACAATGTCCTGCAGGTACTTGTCGGCATTTATGTATTCACGTCCTACAATATCTGAAGCATCAGCAATGACATCTTCCGGAATTCCTATTTTGCGTGCAATCTCAACAGCAAACGAACTTCCCGGGTTGCCGATGCGAAGCTCGAAGAGAGGGCGCATAAGCTTACGGTCATACAGCATAGCTCCGTTGACTACGCCTTCGTTTTCCTCTGCAAAATGCTTAAGATTCTGATAGTGAGTTGTTATTACGCCAAAGGCACGCTTGGCATTGAAACGTTTGAGAACAGCTTCTGCCATGGCACCTCCGATTTGCGGTTCTGTTCCCGAACCGAATTCATCGATAAGTATAAGACTTGTTCCACCGCATCTCTTCATCGTAATCTTCATGTTAAGAAGGTGTGAAGAGTAAGTGGACAAGTCGTCTTCAATGCTCTGCTCGTCACCTATGTCGAGAAAAATATCACCAAACACACCCATACGACTGCCTTCGCTCATTGGCACGAGCATACCGCACTGCATCATATACTGCAAAAGTCCTACAGTTTTAAGACAGACAGACTTACCACCGGCATTAGGTCCTGAGATAAGTAGTATACGCTGACGTGTATTCAGTGTCATTTCAAGAGGTACAACTTTTTTGCCCTGGCGAGCAAGTGACATCTGCAAAAGAGGATGCACAGCCATGCTCCAGTCAATACCCGGCTTGTTCTCAATAGAAGGTTCAACAGATGATGTAGTTATGGCAAATTTAGCCTTTGCGCGAACAAAATCTATATCCGCCAAAAAACTGTATGATCTCAGCATCTCATCTGCCTCCGGCCTTATCGTAGCCGTGAATTCCATTAGAATACGTATTATTTCACGGCGCTCTTCAGATTCAAGTTCTCGTACGCGGTTGTTGGCTTCCACAACTTCTGCCGGTTCAATGTATACAGTACGTCCGGAGTCTGATTCATCGTGCACAATACCCTTTACTTTGCGTTTCATAGCCGGTGCAACAGGGATTACCAGACGGCCGTCGCGCACAGTCGGCGCTGCATCCTTATCAACGAGCCCTTCAGATTTTGCATTCTTCAGCATAGCCTGCAACGATCGTGATATGCTACCGGCTGTAGCCGCCAATTCACGTCTGATACGCCCAAGTTCCGGTGATGCCGTATCTTTTATATTGCCATACTGGTCTATAATTTGTCCGATGCGTTTCACTACATGAGGATAAACTGCAACTTCTGATGACAAACGCTGCAGTGCCGGATAGAAATACTTGCGGCTGCTGTTGTCGTCAGAACTTTCCTCATCGCCCGCACGATTCAGGAATGACGATATGTCGATAATGGCCTGCAGTGAACGCTGAAGGTCAAACATGTCCTTTTCATCAAGAAAAGTTCTCTCAATCCTTATGCGCTTGAGTGCATCTCGCACGTCGAAGAAATTGCGGTCCGGAAAATCTTCCTCTTGAAGTATGCGTACCATTTCAGACGTTTCGCGCACACGGCGTCTAATTTCGTCGTATTCAGACGAGAATTTCATTTCCTCTACACGTTCACGTCCCAATTCGCACAAACATGACTGCGACAGCATCTCCCTAACTGTGCTGAAGCCTATTTTTTCCTCAAACGTATCTGGATATATCATTTCTTAATAGCAATATATTCTTTTACATGTTAAAACAGCGTGCAAAGTTAAGCTTTTTATCTATACGATTCAATATGCCGTCATTCGATATGCATATAGTTTTCTTACCATAAAAATCATTTCTGTAATTGTGGTTATTCAAACTGTAAAATGTTTATTTGTGTTGTGATACATACTGATTAATTTTGCAGTAAACAAAATGCACACTAGTATGAAAAGATTTATTTTCGCAATCTTGCTTCCCGTTTTTCTGCCGGCATTATGCACAGTTTATTCTTGTTCGTCTGAGGATGATCCATATGAACAGTCAATATCCGGTAGCACATCTGGTTCACAACAAACAGATAACAATGCTGTCGATGACGAAACAACAAATGATAATAACCCTGTTATGGAAAATAGAATTGAAATAAGAATAGGCCATGCATCATTTACATGTTTGCTCGAAAACAATGATGCTGCAAGAGCTTTTGCTGACATGCTTCCTCTGAGAATGAATATGTCTGAACTTAACGGAAATGAAAAATACAGCTCCTTAGGTAGAGATTTACCTACAAGTGCGGTAAGACCCGGCACTATCAATGCCGGCGATCTCATGCTTTGGGGATCATCTACCTTAGTGCTTTTCTATGAGACATTTTCTTCGTCCTACAGCTACACCAGACTTGGACGTATAACGGACACAGAAGGTTTGGCAGAGGCTGTTGGCAACGGCAATGTGACAGTATATTTTGATAAACCGATAGATACAGGAATGGAGGAAATAGTATATGAAAAAAATAATTGACACTGAGTTCGGTGGAGAACGTCCGCTGTTCGGTTCGCATGACCTTTTACTTGAGAACGTAACAATCCACGCCGGAGAATCGGCATTAAAAGAGTGCTCAAATATTGAGGCCGTTAATTGCCGTTTTGAGGGGAAATATCCTTTCTGGCATGTTGACGGATTCAAAATCAATGACTGCCTGTTCACCGAAGGTGGACGTGCGGCTTTGTGGTATTCACAAAACCTCGTGATGAAAAACACCCGTGTTGACGCACCTAAGATGTTCCGCGAAATGAACGGCATCAAACTTGACAATGTTGTGCTGGCAGATGCACAAGAAACCTTGTGGCATTGCTGCAATATCGAATTGAAGGATGTAACAGTTGACAATGCAGATTGTCTGTTCATGCACAGTTCCGACATACGCATATCACATTACAGGCAGAACGGCAACTATTCCTTCCAATATTGCCGTAACGTGGAAATACGCAATGCGGTTATAAATTCCAAAGATGCTTTCTGGAACTCGGAAAATGTGACGGTGTATGATTCAGAAATCAACGGCGAGTACCTCGGCTGGCATTCTCGCAATCTAAAGCTTGTCAACTGCCACATTTCCGGAACTCAGCCACTATGCTACGCCAAGAATCTCATAATGGAAAACTGCACAATGGCCGATGATTGCGATCTCGCATTCGAATACAGCAGTGTTGTGGCAGACATTTGCGGAAATGTGCGCAGTATAAAGAATCCTACAACAGGCAGAATCACAGCTGACAGCATTGACGAAACAATAATCGATGAAAATATCAAGCAACCTGCAGACTGCTGTATTTCTATTAGAGAATAACCTGAAAACTTCTTGTAGCATGAAATATAATTTCGATGAGATAATCGAGCGTCGAGGCACGTGCTCCTATAAATGGGACAGCGCGCCAGAAAGCGGAATACTTCCTATGTGGGTGGCCGATATGGACTTCCGCACAGCACAACCGATTGTAGATGCTGTAAAGCGCAGGGCATCACTTGGCGTATATGGATACACACGTGTTCCCGACAGCTACTATTCAGCCGTTGTCAATTGGTTTGCCAGTCGCCATCAGTGGACCATGGATAAGGAATGGATTATATACACATCCGGTGTTGTTCCTGCATTGTCTGCTGTCATAAAGGCACTTACAGCTCCTGGTGACAAGGTGCTGGTACAGACACCTGTATACAATTGTTTCTTTTCGTCAATACGCAACAACGGATGTGAAGTGCTGTCAAGTCCACTGAAATACGAGAACTCTACATACCACATAGATTTCGAAGATTTCGAAAGGAAAGCATCCGATCCATCGGTGAAGATTTTCCTTCTCTGCAATCCGCATAATCCCGCTGGACGCGTATGGACGCGAGCAGAGCTTACCCGTATGGGCGAAATATGTCTGCGCCACGGTGTAACAGTCGTTTCCGACGAGATACATTGCGAACTTGTGATGCCTGGTCACTCATACACGCCTTTTGCTTCACTTTCAGACGAATTTCTGAAACATTCGGTCACATGCACGTCACCAAGCAAGTCGTTCAACATGGCCGGTCTACAGATAGCCAACATAACAGTATTCGACAAGGACATGAGGCGGCGCATAGACAAGGCTATCAACATAAACGAGGTTTGCGATGTGAATCCTTTTGGAGTTGATGCGCTCATAGCAGCATACAATGAGGGAGAGGAATGGTTGTCGCAACTCATCAGCTATTTGTACGATAATTATCTGTACATGGCCGAATACTGCGCAGAGAATTTGTCCGATTATCCATTGACAATATTGGAAGGAACATACCTTGTATGGATGGATTGCCACGCCTCCGGCATGACGTCCGTGCAGGTTGCCGGAAAGCTCAGAGAAGAGACAGGACTATGGCTGAATGCCGGCACAATGTATGGTCCCGAGGGCGAAGGTTTCATAAGATGGAACATTGCTTGCCCGCGTTCCATGCTTGCCGACGGTCTTTCGCGCTTCAGCAGATTTGCCGACAGAATGAAATAATTAATAGCTGAATAGTTTTTTTGTTTTGTGCGTCCGGTTGTACTTCTGCGCGGTGCACAAAGAAAGTCCGTTTCCAATCCATTTACGGTCCAGGGAAACGGACTTGTTCAGTATTTTTTCCCGTCGGAATATTTGAGCCTCAATATCCAAAAGGCCATTTCTTCTCTTACTTCATAAGACATAGTTTCTTCTATTGCGGCATACTCCGCCACGTCTCCACTTTTACAGTGTTGAAACAAGTGGTTCATCGATGGATACTCTTTTATGACACTTTCTTCGTTCTTCGGCAGCAATCTCCGGATGGCACCGAGATTCGTCTTTGCATCCACTTGTTTGTCGAGACTTCCGTTTATGGCCAATACCGGACACTTCACGTTCGGAATGTATTTCTGCGGGTCAAGGCTGAGAAATTGATCCATCCATGGCGACGGCGATGTCAGTACCTTCGACAGATTCTGCAATGCCGGTACCGGCAGACTTACATTTTCTGATTCGGCAAGACTGTCGATGACCGATGTTCCGTCAGTCAGAATGCTGCCGTGCTCTACACGATATTCAAGAACCTTGTCCAACAGCAGGCAATAGCTGTTGATGTCGGCCTGAGGCATCCCTGCATATTCCAGTGCGGCACGATTCTGGCTGACTATTATACTGTCGCCTCGGACAGCGGCACCGGCCATGCTTACGATGAAATCCAATTTGTCGGGATATTCCGAAGCCGACATGAAAGCAATAGTGCCTCCTTCGCTGTGTCCTACCATGCCGATTCTGCCGAAACGTCCGTCCTTATGCAGAAAATCTATGCCTGCCATGGCATCGTGCATATTGGTCATTGTTGTTGCCTCGGCCGCATTGCCCGTCGACCTGTCCACGCCGCGATTATCGTATCTCAGCGTTGCAACACCGTAGCGTGCAAACATATCGGCAATTACGTAAAAAGGCTTATGCCCGAATATTTCCTCATCGCGGTTCTGCTGTCCGCTTCCGGTCACCATGACTACTGCAGGCACTCTCTGCCCCAGCAGTACCATCTGAGGCATAGTCAATGTTCCCGACAGCACAGTCCCGTCCTCCGGATTGGTAAATGTGACTTCCTCTATAGGGTACGGAAACGGTGGTTTCGGAGTCTGCGGACGTTTCAGCTCGACTGTGCCCGGACTGAGCACAAGCTTGAAGTTCATGCCCGACTGTGCGAACGTACCGTCAATTCTGCCGTCGGTGACGCTGCCGCTGTATCTGGCCATGATGGAAGGGATCGCCACTGCCAATGAATCCGCCGAAACGTATTCAACGTTGACCGGAATGCCCTTTGCTCCCTGCTCGGGACTGTCCATCGTACACTGTGTTTTGCCGTCATTTCCCTTGCTGAAATTGAATACAATACTTAGTTCGGCAATTCCTGCATCGAGTTTCCCGTTCCAGCTTCCTTCTATAGTCTGTGCTTGTGTGTACGAAAAACCGACATACGTGGCAACAACCGCAGCGGCAGTTTTAAGCAAAATACTTGACATATGCATAAATTCATTTTAAAGTATAGAATTACAAAAAGTCTCAGAGCATACATGTCTCTGCGCATATACACTCTGAAACTGTTTTCCGGCATCTCAATCTTCCATGAGTTTCCTGTAGCGTATGCGTTTAGGCTCTTCGAGTCCGAGACGCTTTGCCTTATTGGCTTCATAGTCAGAGTAGCTTCCTTCGAAGTAGAACACTTCGCCGTCGCCCTCGAAAGCAAGGATATGCGTACAGATTCGGTCGAGGAACCATCGGTCGTGGCTGATTACCACTGCACATCCGGCAAACTGGTCGAGACCTTCTTCAAGAGCACGGAGGGTATTTACGTCGATATCGTTTGTCGGCTCGTCGAGCAGAAGCACATTGCCTTCCTGCTTAAGTGCAAGAGCCAACTGCAAACGGTTGCGCTCACCTCCCGACAGCACTCCGCAGAGTTTCTCTTGATCGGCACCGCTGAAGTTGAAGCGGCTGAGGTATGCGCGTACATTGATTTCTCTGCCACCGATGCGCATTGTCTCGTTGCCCTGACTGACAACTTTGTATACCGATTTCTCCGGATCGATGTCCTTATGCTGCTGGTCTACATAGCTGAGCTTGACTGTTTCGCCTACTTCGAACGTACCTGCATCAGGTTTGTCAAGTCCCATAATCAGGCGGAAGAGGGTAGTCTTGCCGGCTCCGTTAGGTCCGATGACACCGACGATTCCGTTAGGAGGAAGCACGAAGTTGAGGTCCTTGAACAACACCTTGTCGCCGAAAGCCTTTGCTACATGCTGCGCCTCGATGACCTTATTGCCAAGACGCGGACCGTTAGGAATGAAGATTTCGAGTTTTTCTTCCTTCTCCTTCTGGTCCTCATTGAGGAGTTTGTCGTATGAGTTCAGACGGGCTTTGCCCTTGGCCTGACGAGCCTTAGGCGCCATCCTTACCCATTCGAGTTCCCTTTCAAGTGTCTTTCTGCGTTTGCTCGCAGTCTTTTCTTCAAGAGCCATTCTCTGCGACTTCTGTTCGAGCCATGAAGAATAGTTGCCCTTCCAAGGAATACCCTCGCCGCGGTCAAGTTCGAGAATCCATTCCGACACGTCGTCAAGGAAGTAGCGGTCGTGAGTAACGGCAATGACCGTTCCTTCATACTGCTGAAGATGCTGTTCGAGCCAGTCGATGCTCTCGGCGTCGAGGTGGTTCGTAGGCTCGTCGAGCAGAAGAACGTCCGGCTTCTGAAGGAGCAGGCGGCAGAGTGCTACGCGTCGGCGCTCACCACCTGAAAGGTTCTCAACGCTCCAATCGCCCGGCGGACATCTCAGAGCATCCATCGCACGCTCCAGCTTGGAGTCGATGTTCCAAGCATCCGTTGCGTCGATGATGTCCTGAAGCTCGGCCTGACGGCCCATCAGCTTGTCCATCTTGTCGGCGTCCTCGTAGTATTCAGGAAGACCGAACTTCACGTTTATCTCGTCATATTCCTTAAGTGCATCATAGATGTGGCGCACTCCGTCCATCACGTTCTCCTTGACAGTCTTCGTTTCGTCAAGCGGTGGATCCTGCGGGAGATAGCCAACGGTGTATCCAGGTGACCATACAACCTCACCCTGGTACTGCTGGTCGATACCGGCAATAATCTTCATGAGGGTAGACTTACCGGCTCCGTTGAGACCTATGATACCGATTTTTGCCCCGTAAAAGAAAGACAGATAGATGTTTTTGAGAACCTGTTTCTGATTCTGCTGGATGGTTTTGGACACCCCGACCATTGAGAAAATAATTTTCTTGTCGTCTGTTGTTGCGGCCATAATTATTTTTTCTTGGTTTTATATTATAACACAAATATAAGGTAAAAAATATGTATGGCCAAGTCCGGCATTCCAAAAGAGCGCATTAAACGAAGACAATGATATGACACAACAAGAATCCCGACAAAAAAGAAATATTCTTTCTGTCGGGATAACGTCGGATAAATCAAACCTGATTGGACCTTATTTTTTTATTCTATCTGTTGAATATTTAATTACGGCTCAAACTTGAACCATTCCATCAGGTTTCCATTTGCTTTGGTGCGTCTGCTGAATGTATATGTTTCGCCGCAACCATTTATCTGAATCTGATCAGGCGTATGCTTTACGTAAGACCAGTATATTTCGCCGTTCTTGCCGAAGAAGCATTTGTCTGGCTGGAATTTCGACTTGTCGATTTCAGGAAGGTGGGTTAGGAACTCCAATTGATTCTGAAAATGATTGTTGGATACTTCGCCCGTGTTTGTATTCTTCATCATTCTGATGTTCTGCGTGAACACAGAACCCTCATAGCACTGCTGGAGTGCAGCCGCTCTCAGATAGACCATGCCATGATACTTGCCACAGATAAAAGAATTCTTGTTTGTTCCGATACTGACATAGAATTCATCTCCTCCGCATTCAACATACGAGCCCAACTGCCATTCCTGAAGACGCTTGCTTACTGTCTCGCGACTGTCGGCTATCGGCATATCGTAAGGTTCAACTGTCTCTATAGACTCAACTTTCTGGAATTTTTCGCCGTTTACCGAAAGTTTACCGTCGGCAAGCAGTGAGATGTCGTCTTTCAGACTACCTTTTTTATATATAATGGTATCTTTTGAAAAAGATATTGCGTAATTCAAGTTGCGCGTAGGAACCTTCAGATTGACTATGCCACAGCCAGACACAGTGTCGCGTGAAAAATACATCATGATTGAATCTGTAAGAACGACCTCGCTTATCTGGTTCGCCCATACTCCACGTGTATCACCCGATGCGGCTTTTGCCGTAAAACACCCTGTAGCCATAAAGGCAACAATCAATGTAAGTTTGATTAAGTTTTTCATGCTGTAATGTTTTAAATTAAAATGTGTTTTTACCATATCGATTAAATTTATTTCTTTCTTTGTTGCAAGACATCTAAGAAACGCATAGTAATAACTATACAATACACAATGTCTGTTCAGCAAACCATTTATTACACTACAAATATATAAAAAATTGATTTTATCCCCCGTTAATATTTATTAATCTTTCAACTTAATTAATTTCTACATATTAACATCATAACGCAACAGTATTAACTTTGAAACAGAAAGCGGTTAACTTTTTTATTCTCTAAGAGGGCTCAGGATTATAATTCCGAGCCCTCGAAATTTATTTTGTGAGCCCTCACGATTGTAAGGTTTTGGTTCAGGAAGGTGATACTAGCAGTAAAACATGCCTATTGTAACTGATACTTACGTTTAATCAAACATAAAAACATGTTTATATAGAGTTATAATAATCCTTAAAGAAAGAGACCTATCAACACTGCCCAAAAGCATAAACATGCTATATTACAAAGTTTTACATCAAAAAAATGAATATTATCATTAGAGTTAATTGCAAAATTTATATATTTGCTCACAGTTAAACACAATTTTTATCATAGCATTAATTTACACACTTGTGCGGCATATTCGTGAGAACTTGCCGCATTTTATTTTTATACTCGTACGAAAGTAGCGACGTACTGTTTTATGTGATGGCGACAGTAATTTTGAGCAAGCCGACAATGTAAGTCGGTAAAAATGGCTACTTTTGCAGAAAGTATTGATTTTCGTAAAAACTATTATAAAATAAGATATGGGCAGAAACAAGAACTTACCATTATATGAAAATGTTGAGATAACAGCTGTGGCGGCAGAAGGCAAATCGCTGGCAAGAATCGACGACAAAGTCGTTTTCGTGCCTTACGTTGTGCCGGGTGATGTTGTCGACATTCAGATTAAGCGCAAGAAGAACAGCTATATGGAAGGTGTGGCTGTGAACTTCCACAAATATTCCGAGCTGAGAGCTCAACCGTTCTGCGAGCACTATGGTGTGTGCGGAGGCTGCAAGTGGCAGTGTCTGAAATATGAAGAACAGATCAAGGCTAAACAGCAGCAGGTTGTAGACAATCTTACCAGAATAGGCAAGGTTGAACTGCCTGAAATATCACCAATACTGGGTTCGGAAAAGACGCAGTTCTACAGAAACAAGCTTGAATTCGGATTTTCCGACAAGAAATGGCTCACAGAAGACGAGATAAAGAATGATGTGAAGTACGAGCAGATGAATGCACTCGGCTTCCACATCACAGGTGCGTTCGATAAGATTCTTGACATCAACAAATGCTGGTTGATGGATGATATCTGCAACAGAATACGAAACAGCATTAGAGATTATGCTTTCGAAAAGAATCTTGTGTTCTACGATCTGCGCAACAACAAAGGCCTTCTAAGGAGCATGATGATACGCAACTCCAACACTGGAGAACTGATGGTGCTCATACAGTTCAGAATTGAAAACGACGAAGAACGCAACGAGGCAATGGCGCTGATGCAGCATGTTGCTGATGAGTTCCCAGAAATCACTTCACTGCTCTACGTCGACAACCATAAGTGCAACGACACATTCGGCGATCAGGAAGTCATCGTCTTCAAGGGCAACGACCACATATATGAGGAGATGGAAGGTCTCCGCTTTAAGGTTGGACCGAAATCGTTCTATCAGACAAATACTGATCAGGCGTATAATCTCTACAAGGTTGCACGCAACTTTGCACAGCTTACAGGAAACGAGCTTGTGTACGATCTTTACACTGGTACAGGTACAATTGCGAACTTTGTTGCTCGCATGGCAAAGAACGTCATCGGTATAGAATATGTACCTGAAGCTATAGAAGATGCAAAAATCAATTCTGAGATAAACGGCATAAAGAACACTCAGTTCTTTGCCGGCGACATGAAGGACATCCTCAACAAGGAATTCATAGAAACTTATGGACGTCCTGACATAATCATAACCGACCCTCCGCGCGCAGGTATGCACCAGGATGTTATTGATACAATACTTTTTGCTTCGCCGAAACGTATCGTATACGTAAGCTGCAACCCTGCAACACAGGCCCGCGATCTTCAGCTTCTTGACCAGGAGTACAAGGTTATGGCTGTTCAGCCAGTCGACATGTTCCCTCACACTCAGCACGTTGAAAACGTTGTGTTGCTGGAAAAGAGACAGTAAAACGGTTGTTTGCTTATATAAGCATATTTAGAAGAAGCAATATAAAAATCCCTCACACGAAAATCTAAAGTTGAATCTTTCGTGTGAGGGATTTCTATATTTATTAAAGTATCACCACTTTTGTGTATGAACCACCTTTCCTGAAGTTGTTACCGTAACCTTACAGCCATCAAGTTTAAACTCTTTGTCTGCATTAAGCTTTACAGGAGTCTTGGCGTAAGGTTTCAAAGAAGGAACATCGGCAGTCAGTACTGTTCCGTCAGCTGCAGTCAATGTCAGATTGGATTCTTTGGAATCTGAAAGTCCGAAATTCTCAATCACAATCTCTACACATTTGCCGTTTGCATTATACACCGGTTTCATACTTGAAAGAATGGCAGGTCTGTAATTGATGTACGGCAGTTTTGCATATCCGAAAACCATTTCTCCCTTTTTGTTCTTGCCTATAAGTTTTGGAGCAAATTCGTCAGCGTTGATTCCGCTTCCCTGGCCATCGAAGGTTATTATCACGTCTTTGCCCTTTTTCTTCATATTTATGGCCTTGCAGCCTCTGCCGAAATTGACTTCGTTGTATGAACCGAACCTAAGTGAAGCCAAATCAAGTTCTTTGGCTGGCTTGAATCCTTTTTCACCTTTTATCAGTACTTCTATTGTTCTTGTATTTCCGTCTATAGGTTCTTCGTTTAGAACTTCCATAAGCATACCTTTATTCATAGGAATGCAGATGTTTTTAGAACTGTGGTTATCATTAGGCAAGTCATTCCATTTGATTGTGTCGATGACTGCAAAGTTTGTTTGCACAACTCGTCCTTCCTCATCCTGAAAAACTTTAAGGCGCTCATACTTGAACCAATTCTCTACGTATCCGTCCTTATGTACAGATACTCCAGGAACATAGGCCTCTCCTTGTTCAACAACCCAGTGTACGCCATCAAGAGAACGCTCGTAATAAGCGATACGTCCCAACCAGTCGTTTACGATGAGATGATATTGCAGTGAGTCACGCCAAACCACAGGGTCCTCAAAACGTCCGTCTACTTTCGGATAAACACGTTCCTCTGTAATTTGTCTGTACGGAGCAATTCCATCACGACTTATCCATACTCCACCACCACGACACACCATAAGACGTGAGCCGTCGCTGCGTCTGGCAAATGTAAGATTGCTCAGACCTTCAATTATTCGTCTGTCGCGAGTATCGAAATCGAAATGTTTATATTCCCAAGGACCGTCATACGAGTCGGCAATATAATATCCGTCTATTACATATATAACAATACGTCCATCATCGAGCATGTAGGCTTCCGGGTTATGACCTTTGCCGATGGTTTGACGGATGGAGTAGGGACCATGCAGATTTTTAGACACGGCATGGAATACTGTAGATTTCGGCCAGAACATGTGACCTTTAGGTGAATTCTCAGGCCATCCGCACACATATAGATGGTACAATCCGTCCTTGTCTTTCAATATATTTCCTCCCCAGAAGGATGTGTCTGGATTCTCAATGCCATTGTCTACGAAACGCTCAGCCACATCGGCAGTACCCCAGATTCCTTTCTGCCTTTTTCCGTCAGGCATTGGAAGAAACCTGTCCATGAACCTTGATCCATCGATCAATTGATTCCACTCCTCCGGACGTGGACGCTCAACAATCTGCGCATTGATGCTCTCCGCCATACACATTGAACCTAAAGCTAAAAATGCGACAACAGAAAAGTTTAGAGCTCTTTTTTTATATCTGTGTTTCATGAATTTATTAAATGTTTTCATATAGGTTCACTACTGTCCACTAAAAATGGACAAAGTTAAAAATTAAATAAATTCGGTTCACTTGAATCATATAGGTCTTTGACATTTTTGAAATTCGATTTGTCGAACAAGTCACTAAGATGAGTCTTGTCGGTCAGGGAGATTCCGAGAATTTGAAGGACTTCATAGATGCTACGTTCTAATTTCATATCGTGTTGGACTATTGCTACCAAACAGTAAGTGATTATCGCACAATAGATTTGTATGCGTACAGCGTTTTCCGATGTTCCCCAGAACTTCTTAATCCTGAGGTGTTGTTTTATCCATTTGAAGAACAGTTCAACACTCCATCTGTTTCGATAAAGCGATGATATTAACTCCGCAGAAGCGTCAAGATTGTTCGTCAGGAATATGTACCGAGTACCGTCTTCAGGGTCTTCAACAATGAGTTTTCTAAGTTCTTCGGGGTAGTCCCTGGAACTTTTATAAACCGTAAAGCATCCGATTACATCGGAAACTACACCTTCCGGCAATCTTCGTTTCCATGTTTTGGGTTTAATCCGCACGTTGGTTTTGGCTCGTACAACGAAGAAAGCGCCTATGCGATTTATCGTATAAAGGTTGCTGAAATCGTTATATCCACGGTCGAATACGTAATGCGCCCCGAGTTCGTATGGAATCTCAGGCATAGCCTTTGAGTCGTGAATATTGGCAGGTGTAATATGCACAAATGCAGGAACTTCTGCCTCAATGTCGTAGAGCGTATGCAGCTTTATTCCGCCTTTATGTTTGCGAAATTTGGCCCATTCAAAAACTGACAGGCATAGGTCAATCGTGGTAGAGTCAAAAGCGTAAGCATGACCGTCAAGCTCGAAAATCCTATCGATTCTACGCTTGCGTGCCTCGGCTATCATGAATGTTGCATACTCCTCGAAGATGCGGCAGTCACGCTGCTCATTGGCCTTACTGAGATTGCTTCGCGTTACAGACTTCCCGATTCCGAGATGGTAGAGTTTCCCGGCATGGGCTTCCATAGCCACAATCAGATCCCGGAGGCTCTCCCGATTGGAAAGCTGACCGAACATCATCGTAAGCAGTTGATTCCAACAGGTATAACTCTTGATATACTTGTCGCCTTTATACTTCTTTACGAGATAGTTGAAGTGATTGCGGTCTAGGAATTGGGTTAATTGAGCAAAAACGAACTTGTCTTTATGCATAGCAGCCTGATTAACACCGCAAAAGTAAATTCAAATCCGTTGACTCCAAAAATACTTATAACAAATTGAATTTCAATAATTTCAAAGAACTTCTATGATTTTTTAGTGGAC
>OOCM01000497.1_pt1 | contig 38742 bp, 46 predicted proteins | sample 1671111 | NCBI WGS metagenome assembly OOCM01 (sample SAMN06348123, study PRJEB24527) | human gut metagenome | biome: human gut; feature: ankylosing spondylitis patient; material: feces | host: Homo sapiens | place: China | collected 2015-10 | reverse complement strand
ACCTGACGTGAACATAGGCATAAAACTTTATTTATGAGCAGCGCATCACGAACATGCACAAATGCCAGTGCATGAAGTTCTCGTGCATTATTTCCGGTTGCCCCGCAGGGGGCGAGGAAATGGCACATTTCTTATTATACTATGCTTTTGCGTCGCAAAAATAAGGGAGGACGAAAACATCCTCCCTTTTCTGCATCCACTTTGCAGATTTGCGCCTGGTACGGTGAGTTGTGCAGTTTATGCCTTCTCTCTGCGGGCCATGGCAGCGATATCGCCCACGCCGTCCAGCACGATGCTGGGGCGGTAGGCGTAGGTCTTGAGGGTCTCCCGCGTGGAAACGCCGGAGAGCACCAGCACCGTGGACATACCGCTCTCCATGCCGGAGATCACATCGGTGTCCATACGGTCGCCGACCATGACGGCCTCAGCCGAGTGGCAGTGCAGCATTCTGAGGCCCGTGCGCATCATCAGCGGGTTCGGCTTGCCGCAGAAGTACGCCTGCGTGCCGGTCGCCATCTCGATGGGCGCGACGAGCGCGCGGCAGGCGGGCACAATGCCGTTTTCGATGGGGCCGGAAACGTCGGAGTTCGCGCCGATGAGCTTTGCGCCCTTCCAGACGAGGTTCGTCGCCTTCGTCAGCGTATCGAGCGAATAGGAGCGTCCCTCGCCCACGACGACATAGTCGGGGTTCACATCGTTCATCGTGATGCCTGCGTCGTAGAGCGCGTTCAAAAGGCCTGCCTCGCCGATGGCAAAGACCGAGCAGCCGGGCGCCTGATCGCGCAGGAACGCCGCCGTCGCGAGCGCGCTCGTATAAAAGTGCTCCTCCGTCACGTCGAGGCCCATGCGCGCAAGCTTCTGGCTCAGCTCGCGCGGCGTGTAGCCGCTGTTGTTTGTCAGAAACAAGTATTCCTTGTTTTCATCGTGCAGCCACTGGATGAACTCGGCCACGCCCGGCAGCACGCGGTTGCCATGGTAGATGACGCCGTCCATATCGCAGATGAAGCCCTTCTTTTCGTTAAAATCGATCATATTGTAAGTATCCATTCGTATCACTTCTCCTCTCTTCTCTCCAAATTTCATCAAATACAGTATAGCAGAGGGATTTGTCAAAAACCAGCAAAGAAATGTAAAATCTGCGTGAAATGCAAAAGGAAAAGAGACAGCCGAGGCTGCCTCTTTTTTCTCTTTATACTTCGCCGCTTAAAAGGCGCGCGACGGTGCGGCGGTAGACCTCGCCGCAGTTTTTCACCTGCCATGCATAGCCGTACTCGTTGTCACCGTGCATGTTGCCGCCCGACGGGCCGAACGTCACGACCGGAATGCCGAGCGAAACGGCTAAAATATTCGAATCGCAGACCGAGGCGTCGTATGCGCACGGAAGGTCCTTGCCCGTGACGGAGTAAAACTCCTCCTGCAAAATTTTGACGAGCGGATGATCCTCCTCCACCGCGAACGACTGCATGTAGGGCGATTTTCTCGGCTTGAGGCGCACGTCGACCTTGCCGGAAAGGCCGAGCTGCTCCGCCGCCTCCATGATCTGCGCGATGCAGATCTCGTCCGTCTCGCCCGGAACGACGTAGCGGTCAACGAAGAGGCAGCACTTCTCCGGCACAACGAGCGTGCCGGGATTGCCGCCCTCCATATAGCGCACGCACCACGTGCCGTGCTTGAGGTGCGGGTGCTGGAGCGTCGGCAGCGCCTCGATGGCCGCGGCCAGGCGTCCGCCGGAGATGAGAGCGTTTTCACCGACCTCGGGATAGTGGCTGGCATGCGCGGTCTGTCCGTGGACGGTCACCTCAAAGCTGTAGCGGCCGCGGAAGCCGACAGCCACATTGTCGTAGCGGCACTCGCCCATGATGGCGTAGTCGGCGTGGATGACGTCCTCCGCCACAAGCTGATAGGTGCCCTTGCTCAGGCCCTCCTCGTCGGCGACGAAGCAGGCCAAAATTTTGCCGTTGATCTCGTCGAGATGGGCGGCGTAATAGGTCAGCGTCTCCAGGATCGCGGCGAGGCCACCCTTCATGTCCATCGCGCCGCGGCCATAGACCTTGCCGTCGATCTCCGTGGGGGTAAACGGGTCGGTCTTCCAGCGGTCAGACACATCGACGGTGTCGAGGTGTCCGATGAGCAGCACGGTCTTTCCCGGCCGGCCGCTGTCGAGCACCGACCAGACCGACAGGCGCTCGCGCGCGGTGTCCTCTTCAAAATAGCTGTAATGCGGGTCCATGCCGAGCCCACGCAGGACATTCGCCACGTAATCCGCCATCTGTGCCTCGTGTCCGTTGACCGAACGGATGGAGATCATATCATACCAGCGCTGTAAAATCCGTTCCATACCTTAGTCCTCCTTCGCCTTGGCCATGCCGATGCCGGTCACGGCGTAAATGGCAGAAAACACGATCGACAGCCACAGCATCGGCGCAAACGGCGCGAATGCCAGATTGGAAACGCCAAGCGTCGTGGCGGTGTAAGAGCCCGTAGTCGACCACGACACCATGGGGGCAAGGCCCGTGCCAGTGTCGAGCATCGTGCGCATCAGATTCTTGCGGTCGAGATGATATTCCGGATACAGGTCCTTCACCATACCGCCGACAACAGGATAGGACACATAATAAGCGCCCGTAATCGTGAAAAACACCGCGTGCAGGATCAGCACACCGAGCGACATCGAACGAGAGGTCTTCGCGATACGCTCCACAAAGGCGAGCAGCACGTCCACAACGCCCGCTGTGCGGAGCGGCGCGCCGAAGATGCCCGCCGCGATCAGAAGACCGATGGTCGAGAGCATCGAGGTAAAGCCGCCGCGGTTGAGCATCGAATTCACGACGTCCGAGCCGGTATCGGCAGAAAAACCGGAGTACATGACCGTCAGAATATCGTGCAGGCTGACACCCTGGCAGAGCATCGCCATCACCGCGCCCGCAGCGATGCCGGCGATAAAAGTCGGGATTGTCGGCTTTTTCATCAAAATCATCACGACTACGACCAGCACGGGCAGAAGCAGCACGGGGCTGAGCCAGAACTCGGCGGAAACGGTGGAAAGGATATCCTCATACACTTCCCCGCCGACGCTGCCGCCGGAATAGCACAGGCCGTAAACAAAGTAGAAAACGAGCGAAATGAGATACGCAGGCCCCGTGGAAATGAGCGCGTGGCGAATGCCGTCCATCAGCGGCACCTCGCACACCGTGGCGGTGATGACGGGCGAGTCAGACAGCGGCGAGACCTTGTCACCGAAGAACGCGCCGGTGCAGACCGCACCCGCGGCCGCGGGCAGCGGCACACCGAGACCCTGTGCAGCGCCCATGCAGGCGACGCCGACCGTCGCGAGCGTGCCCCACGACGTGCCCGCCATGGTGGACATCAGCGTGCAAAGGATGCAGACGACTGGCAGAAACAGCCCCGGCGTCAGCACCTTCATGCCGTAGTAGATCATAACCGGTACCGTGCCGCTCGCCATCCACGTGCCGACGAGCAGCATCAGCCCTGCCTGCCAGGGCTTTACGATTCTTTTTTCTTCCATGATTGTCGTCCTTTCTCGTTTTGGCTGGGTCAAATTGAAAAAGGATAACAAAAAAGCGGCTCTCTCCCGCTTGGGAGAGAGCCGCTTTTTATTCACTTGTTGACGCAGGTATCAGCAAAGCTGAAGCCGTTTTTCATTTGCTCACTGGCAGTGCGCAGGACCTTGTTGAGGATCTGCGTGCTCTCCTCTTTCGCCATCGCGCAGAGCTCGTCGTTCGCCTGCGCGGCGAGCGTGAAGTCGCCGCTCTCGCGCATCAGCCTGTCGTATTTAAGGACGATCTGTCTGCCGCGGATATTCACCGTGTCCTGATAGCCCCAGACATTCTGGATGCACGAGCCGTAGCACTTGTCGGCCAGCGCGCCGACAAAGCGGCTGACCCAGTAGAGATTGTCGGTCTCGGCGTCGAGCGTCACATTGCTCAAATAGTCCGGCATCTGCGGGACATTTGTGTACACCGGTAGCCACGCGGAAAATGTCGTGGAGCCGAAGCACACCCATTCGATACCCTTAATGGCATCGGGGACGTCGCTTCTAATTTGACAGATCGTCGTCACGCCCGTGCGGTTGATGCCGATAGGACGGTAAATGCCGCCTTTTTCCGCATGGCCCGCATAGGGATCGTAGGGTGTACCCTGATAGTGGGACGAGAGCAGGTATTGGATATCCTCCGCGGCAACCTTGCGCTCGGGAACGTAGGACCACGGAATGTCATCGCTTTCGGGCGTGAAGTCCGCGTTTTCGCCGTCCCAGCGGTAGGTGTGCGGTGCAAGGCAGCGGCCCATGAACCACGCGCGCGGCGTGTTGTAGATGTGGTCCATGTCGCGGTGCGAGCCGAAGATATCCCGCGGGTTGAACTCGCCATCCTGATTCAGATCCAGACGGTTTTCCGAGATGAATTCTCTGAGGTCTGCCGAGCAGAGATGCGATTTCTGCGCGCCGAAGGCGTCCTCAAGGTCGAACGAGTCCATACCGAACTGGTTCGGGTTGATGATGACGCGATCCTCGGGAATTTTCTTCGCGATCCAGTGGTGACCGCCGATGGTCTCGAGCCACCAGACCTCGTTTTCGTCGTTGAAGGCGATGCCGTTCGACTCATAGGTGCCGTATTGCTCCAGAAGCGCACCGAGGCGCAGCACGCCCTCGCGCGCGGAGCGGATGTAGGGCAGGACGAGGACAACGATGTCCTCCTCGCCGATGCCGCCGCAGCGCTCCTCTTCCCCATCCTTCGCCTCGCGCAGCTCGACCATCGGGTCGGCCGCGAGCACGCGCGGGTTCGAGGTCGTGGTTTCCGTCGCCGTCATGCCGACGTTCGCGGCGTTGATGCCGGTCGCGGCCCAAATGCCGTGCTTCGGGTCCACGCTCGGGCAGGACGTGTAGCGCATGGGGTTCTCCGGCAGTGTAATCTCCACGTGGGACTCTACGCTTTTATAAATCTTCGGCTGCTGGTCGGGCTCGACCACGATCAGCTTTTTCTCATCAAAATGACCGTCGTCCGTACGGGCGATCATCGTCGAGCGGTCATTCGTCGCCAGCTTACCGGCCAGTACAGTGGTGCAGGGCATAATTACATCTCCGTTTCCTGTCGATTTCACCGCAGCGCCGCTTTTTCGCAGCGCCGCCAAATTTTATCTGCATCCATTATATTCACAGAATCGTCCTCTGTAAAGGCAAAATTCCCTTTGCAGGTGCATCTCCCCTGCTGCTCTGCCGCGAAAAAATGCGGACAGGCCCGCTAAAAAGCGGACCTGTCCAAAAGGTTGGTAAAGAGAGGTCGTACCTATCAAGTTTGGATCGATCACACCATGATGGGCTCGTCCCAGAGCTTGAGCTTCTGGCCGATGCCGTTTTCCTTGGCATACTGGTAGACGCGCGCGGCGATCGCCACGTCGTAAAGGCCGAGGCCGACGTTGCAGGTGTAGGTGAGCTGGTCGTCGTTGCCGCGGCCGGACTTCCGCCCCGCCACCAGGTCGGAGACGCTCGCGTCGATGCGGGAATCGTCGATCTTGCCGTCGCGGAACATGTAGGCCATCGTGTCGTCCATGCGGTGCTTGTCGGTCTCCCAATCGTCGATGACGACCTTGTCCGCGCGCAGGATCAGCTCCTCGTCGACCTCGTTGTTGCCAAGGTGAGCAACGTAAACGCCCCTTTTTGATCTCCGCGCCGTGGATGATCGGCTCGGTCGCGGTCGTCGCGGTCACAAGGATGTCGCCGCTTTCGATCGTGGCAAGGCGGTCGCTCGCCGCCTGCACGTCCATGTTCAGCTTTTGCGACATCTCCGCCGCAAATTTTTCCGCTCTCTCTCGGGAAAGGTCATAGACATACGCCTTTTCCAGCTGCGGCAGCGACGCCTTGAGCGCCATCAGCTGCGTCTTGCACTGCGGGCCCGCGCCGAAAAGGCCGACGGTCTTCGAGCGCGAGGGCGCCATATACTTGGCGCAAACGCCCGTTACTGCGCCGGTGCGGATCGCACTGATGAGTGTGCCGTCCATGATGGCAATGGGTACCTTGGTCTCGGGATCATTCAGCGCGATCACGGCCGAGCCGCGCGGCAGGCCGAAGACCTCGTCCAAGCGCTGCGCGGCAGACATTTGTCACAGCTGCACAGTGCTTTTTATCATCATAAATCAAATTTTTTTAAACACCTATTGACACAGTAGGAATTAAGCGTTAAAATTCCTATCTACAAGGTAGGCAATTATGAGCAAGGAGGCATGCCGCATGATGATCTCAACAAAAGGGCGCTACGCTTTGCGGGTCATGCTGGATATGACCGAGCACGGAGGCAGCGAATGGCACCGCCTGAGCGATGTCGCGCAGCGCCAGCAGCTCTCTAAAAAGTACTTGGAGACCATCATGGCCGCGCTGAGCCGTGCGAACTTGGTCGAGAGCGCCGTGGGCAAATCGGGCGGCTACCGCCTGACCCGCTCCCCCGAGGATTACCCCGTAGGTGAAATTCTGCGGGCGGTGGAGGGCAATCTGTCGCCGATCGCGTGCCAGTCTGAGGACGGCTCCGGCTGCAGCGCTTCCTGCGACTGCGACGCGCGGCTTTTCTGGCAGGGGCTGGAAGACCAGATCAACAGCTATGTCGACAATCATACACTGGCGCAATTCATGCGAGTCAATGAAAAAACACCGGCCGTCCTGAACGGCACGGAAAGAAGATAAGGTGGTTCAATATGAGTAAGGCACTTTTAGAGATTCAGAACCTGCACGTGCGGGTCGAGGAAAAGGAAATTCTCCACGGTGTGGATCTGGCCGTGGGACAGGATGAGACCCATGTGCTGATGGGCCCCAACGGCACCGGCAAGTCGACGCTGGGCTATGCCATCACCGGCAATCCGACCTACAGCGTAACCGGCGGTTCGATCATTTTTAACGGCGAGGACATCACGGAGCTCCCCGTCAACGAGCGCGCGAAAAAGGGCATTTTCCTGTCCTTCCAGAACCCGCTGGAGGTCCCCGGCGTAACGCTGAGCGCGTTCATCCGCAGCGCGCTCGAGCAGAAGACCGGCGACCGCCTGCGCCTGTGGGACTTCAAGAAAAAGCTCAAAGAGACCATGGCGCTTTTGAACATGGACGAGAGCTATGCCGAGCGCGACCTGAACGTGGGCTTCTCCGGCGGCGAGAAGAAAAAGGCCGAAATTTTGCAGATGCTCATGCTCGAGCCCAAGCTCGCGATTCTCGATGAGACCGACTCCGGCCTCGACGTCGACGCGGTCCGCACCGTCAGCGAGGGCGTGCGCCTGTTCCGCGAGCGGACGCACGGCTCGCTTCTCATCATCACCCACTCCACGCGCATTCTGGAAGCGCTCCATGTGGACGCGGCCCACGTGATGGAAGAGGGCGTCATCGTCCGCAGCGGCGGCGCCGAACTGGTGGATGAGATCAACGAAAAGGGATTCAGCAGCCTGAAGGAAGACTGAATCGGGAGGCTCTTGACATGGCAGATTTGAAAGAAAAAACCTACGTGGAGGATGTGGACCGCAGTGTCTACGACATTCGGGACGCGGAAAACGACGCGTACCGAATGGAATCCGGCCTGACGCCGGAGATCGTCGAAAAGCTCTCCACGGAGAAGGACGATCCCGTGTGGATGCAGCAGTTCCGGCTCGAATCCCTCCAGATCTACAATGAAATGAAGATCCCCAACTGGGGCCCGTCGATTGAGGGCCTTGATATGGATCATATCGCGACCTACGTTCGCCCGAACACCAAGATGCGCAACGACTGGAAGGACGTGCCGGAGGACATCAAGGAGACCTTCGAGCGCCTTGGCATCCCGCAGGCGGAGAGAAAATCCCTCGCCGGTGTGGGTGCGCAGTACGACTCCGAGCTTGTCTATCACAACGTCAAGGATTCCGTGGCGGCCGAGGGCGTGGTTTACACCGATATGGAGAGCGCCATAAAGGGCGAATATGCCGACATGGTGCGCAAGTACTTCATGAAGCTCGTGACGCCCCACGATCACAAGTTCGCGGCGCTCCACGGCGCGGTGTGGTCCGGCGGCTCGTTCGTGTACGTGCCCAAGGGCGTACACCTCTCCATTCCCCTGCAGTCCTACTTCCGCCTGAATGCCAAGGGCGCCGGCCAGTTTGAGCACACGCTCATCATCGTGGACGAGGGCGCGAGCCTGCACTTCATTGAGGGCTGCTCCGCGCCGAAGTACAACGTGGCAAACCTCCACGCTGGCTGCGTGGAGCTGTACGTCAAGAAGGGGGCCCAACTCCGCTACTCGACGATCGAAAACTGGTCGAAGAACATGTACAACCTGAATACCAAGCGTGCGCTGGTGGAAGAGGGCGGCACGATCGAGTGGATCTCCGGCTCCTTCGGCTCCCATGTTGGCTGCCTGTACCCCATGAGCATCTTAAAGGGTGACAATTCCCGCATGGAGTTCACCGGCGTTACGTTCGCCGGTGCGGGGCAGAACCTCGATACCGGCGCAAAGGTCGTCCATGTGGGCAAAAATACGAGCTCCTATATGAACACGCGCTCGATCAGCAAGAGCGGCGGCATCAGCACATTCCGCTCAAGCGTTGTCGTGGAAAAGGGCGCCAAGGGCGCCAAGTCCGCCGTGTCGTGCCAGTCGCTGATGCTGGACTCCGAGTCCCGTTCCGACACCATCCCCGCAATGGACATCCGCACGAAGGACGCGGCCATCGGCCATGAGGCCAAGATCGGCGCGATCAGCAACGAAGCCGTCTTTTATCTGATGAGCCGCGGCATGAGCGAGGAAGACGCGCGCGCGATGATCGTCAGCGGCTTTGCCGACAATGTCTCCAAGGAGCTGCCGGTGGAGTACGCGGTGGAAATGAACAACCTCATCCGGCTCGAGATGAAGGGCAGCATTGGCTGAAAGGAGTTTGGATATGAACGATACGATTTTGATCAACCGGCTCCCGACCCGCACCTGGAACCGGCTGGGTGTGAACGAAACGGCCATCGCCTGGGGGCAGGCCGACGATTTGGGCGAAGAGAAAATCACCGCCGCCGGTCAGACCGAGCGGCTTGAGATCACTGGCTCTGGCGAGCGCGGCGAGAAGACGGTCGACATCCACGCGCCCGCGGGCCAGACCGTCACGGTGTTTGAAACGCTGAGAGCGGAAAAGGGCCTGCTCGTGCGCACGGCGCTCCACGTTGAAAAGGACGCAAAGGTGCGGCTCGTGCAGATTCAGAATGCGGCACAGGACTCGCTGCTCCGTCTGGAGACGAGCGGTGAGTGCGCCGAAAACGGTCAGGTAGAGCTGATCCAGATCCTGCTGGGCCGCGGCGACGTGTACAGCGACGGCCAGTTCGAGCTGAACGGCAATGGCGCGGGCTTCACGGCGGGCATCGGGTATCTGGGCCAGAAACAGCAGACCGTGGACATGAACCTTGTCGTGAACCACTGGGGCCAGAAGACCACGAGCGAAATCAATGCCGCCGGTGCGCTCAAGGACGACGCGCAGAAGATCTTCCGCGGGACCATCGACTTTAAGAAGGGCTCCGCGGGCTCCGTCGGCAGCGAGCAGGAGACGGTTTTGATGCTGGGCGACGGCGTCGTCAACAAGACGGTGCCGCTGATCCTGTGCGCCGAGGAAAACGTCGTCGGCAACCACGGCGCGACCATCGGCGAGCTGGACGAGGACACGCTGTTCTACTTTGAAAGCCGCGGCATTTCCGCAGCGGAGGCGGAAAACATCATGGCCCGCGCCGCCATCGAGCGGCTGGCCCGCACGATCGAGGATGAAGCGGCGCAGGCCGCGATCCTCTCCGAGCTTGAGGAGGTGCTGTAAGATGGCGCATGCATATCGGGACGACTTCCCCCTGCTCAAGAGTCAGGATGTTGCGTATCTGGACAACGCCGCGACGGCGCAGCGCCCGCAGTGTGTGCTGGACGCCGTAACGGAGTTTTATAAAAGTAAGAACGCCAACCCCTTGCGCGGCCTCTATCCCCTGAGCATTGCCGCGACGGAGGCTTACGAAAACGCGCGCGAGGCCGTTCGGTCCTTTCTGAACGCGAAGAGCAGCCGCGAGATCATCTTCACCCGCAACACCACCGAGAGCATCAATTTAGTGGCTTACAGCTACGGTCTCTCCCACGTGAAGGCCGGGGACGAGGTGCTCGTCTCCATCATGGAGCACCACAGCAACCTTCTCCCCTGGCAGATGGTTTGCCGCCAGACCGGCGCGTCGCTCAAATTTATGGAATGCGAAATGGACGGCACACTGGACTTAAATAAGGTCGAAGCCCTCATCACGCCGAAAACAAAGATCGTCGCCTGCACACACGTTTCGAACGTCTTAGGCCGCGTGAATCCCATCCGCGAGCTCGCGGCGCTGGCGCACCGCGCCGGCGCGGTGCTGGTCGTCGACGGCGCGCAGAGCACGCCGCACATTCCGGTGGACGTGCAAGCATTGGACGCGGATTTCTTCGCCTTCTCCGGCCACAAGGTCTACGGCCCCATGGGCATCGGCGTTCTCTACGGACGTGAAGAATTGCTGAACGCCATGCCGCCGTTCCTCACCGGCGGCGAGATGATTGAATCTGTCACCCGCGATGGTGCGGTCTTCGCCGAGCTCCCGCACAAGTTCGAGGCCGGCACGGTCAACGCGGCAGACGCCGTGGGCCTGCATGCGGCCATTGACTATGTCAAGAGCATCGGCTTTACAGCGATGCATCAGCAAGAGGTCGCGCTGACACGCCGCACGATGGACGCGATCGGCGAGATGCCGCACGTCCACGTGCTGGGCTCGGAAAAGCCCGAGGAGCATTGCGGCATCATCACCTTTACGGTGGACGGTGTTCACCCGCACGACATCAGTGAGATCCTCGCGAGCGACGGCGTCGCCATCCGCGCAGGCCATCACTGCGCACAGCCGCTTCTGGCCTATTTGAAGCATCCGTCCACCGCGCGGGCAAGCCTCGCGTTTTATAACACGGAATCCGAGGTCGACCGGCTGCTTGACAGCATTTCCACGCTAAGGGAGCGAATGGGTTATGGAAAATAGAAGCTTTTACAATGAAATTCTCACCGAGCACAACCTGCATCCGGAGTTCAAGCACGACCTACCGGACGCCGACATCGTGCTCGAGGGCGTCAACCCGAGCTGCGGCGACGACATCTTCCTCAAGCTGAAGCTTGACGGCGATGTGATCGCGGACGGCGCGTTCGTCGGCGACGGCTGCGCCGTCTCGCAGGCGTCGGCGGACATCATGCTCGGCATGATCGTCGGCAAAAAGAAGGAAGACGCGCTGAAAATGGGCGAGATCTTCCTGAAAATGATCCAGGGCGAGGCGTCGGAAGACGAGATCGACAGCCTGGAAGAGGCCTCGGCTCTCCGTGATATCGCCCATATGCCCGCGCGCGTCAAATGCGCGGTGCTCGGCTGGCGCACGCTGAAAGAGGCCCTGCTGGACGGGGACGAGCTGTCATAACGCTGTCACTCCGTTGAATTTCAAATCAAACTAATAAAAAGAGGTATTTGCCGCAGCATGCGGCAAATACCTCTTTTTAAAAGCAGCTGCGTTCTTGAAAACTGATTGAGCATACCCTCTCCCCGATTTTGAAAAATTCAAGCAGATTGATCGTCAAGCTATTCTTATCGGCTCTCGCCGATCCTTCGCCTGACGTTGGAAAAATGTCTGCGTTGCACCTTTTGCATCCACAAACATAGTATGATTGTTGGTTTTCGTATCATAGCACGAGTTGACCAGCACTGTCAACCGCCGCATGACCAGAATCGCAGCCCGCGCAGTAAGTGATTTCATCCATGTTGACTTTTACGCCCCGTTGTGTGACACTATAGGCAACAAAATGATCTTGCAAGGAGAACAATTATGGCTACCACTTCCGTTTCCGCGCGCTTTCAGGAGCTTTTTCCCGAAACGAACCTCATTTCTCTTCTGACCAAGTACGGCGGCGACGCGGACGATATTTTCGAGACGATTCAGGACCGGTACGACGCCCACGAGCAGGAGCCTCTCGTCGGCCTTCTCGGCATCAAAGCCGCGAATATCGACGCCTTTGCCCGCGCCGCCTACTGGGATTTCGTCAGCGACATCCGCGTCAGGTATCTCTCTTCCCTTCCCCGCAGCGAAGCCGCCGCCATCGCCGCCGCAGCCGACGGCCTCATCACGCATCCCGGAAATGACAATATCGACTGGACCCCCGACGAATTCGTCAGCGATTGGAATGATCTGCACCGCGGCGAGGAGCCACTCAAATAACCGGTGCTAAGCTGTATACCATGACAGATGCAAAAGGGCAAGGGAAAAGCGTTGAGGAACTCTTCCCTTGCCCTTTTTTCACTGCTGCTGAAACAGGACAGTGCAAATCGAATGGAAGCCTATATGCAGCACGCCATCTGCGGGAAGAAGCTGCAAAACGGTTAAAGGGTCAGATAAAGGGTCAAATAGAAAAAAAGAAGTCCGAAACCTTACGGTTTCAGACTTCTCAGTGGCAGCGGGAGAAGGATTCGAATTCGATGACCGCTGTAAAATGCTGTAAATGCCCGTAAAGAAAACCTTGTATTTTCAAGGCTTTTCAGGTTTCAGTGTAAAATGCTGTAAAGGCTTGTAAAAGCTGTTTGGGGTAAACTTAGGGGTCAAATCCAGCATTGCTTTTTGTCGTATTCCATGCTATTCTGTATTCGGCGCTGCACGAACGGCAGGCGGTTGGCCACGCCACCCGAAAGGGGGTGAGGCTCATGCGGATTACGTTACATATCGGAGCCTTTACGGTTACGATCATCGTAAAAAGCAGAAACCGCCACTCTGCCAAGTGACGGTTTCTTGAGTTCGCTCAAGTCATTTAGTTCACTGGGCTAACCGCTTGTCGCAGCGCCTTTTTCTATGTCCATTATAGCAAGTTATTTCACAGTGTCAAGCATCGGTTTTCCTGGCAACCGCACTTCTCGCATTTCAAATGCGTTTATTCTCGAATCAAGCCTTTTCTTTGATTTGAAATCGAAGTATTCCGAAACCGCTACGGTCGTCACCGCAGCGTCAAAGGGTCGGATTTGAAATCCTATCCTTAATCTCGCCAACTTCGGCGGTATCGTATTAGTGATTACTATAAAAGCAACAGGGCCGTGCCACCACTCAAAGCACCGCCCTGTTTTTATTTTGCAATAGCATAGCTTTTAGTATTCTTCAGCGGCGAAAATCAGAACGTGACACCACGGGCCGCGCAAAGCTCCTTCAGAAGCGTAACCGCTTCTTCAAGCTCCAAAGCGTGATCGTGAATATCGTTGTATGAGGGATATACCAGAAAGCCTGACTGATAGTCAAAAATCTGATATCCTACAACACGATCTCCATCAGTTGCAGGGACATAGCCCCAGCCCTTTCGGTTATACCGCTGATAACCTTCCTGGAACGAATAACCGGACTCATTGGCCTTTTTCTTCAAAGTAGAAAGTGAATACTTCATAAGTACTTACCTCCAAAAATTTTATTGGTGAGTGGTGTACTTATGTTGTCGTGTATTGTTGTGTTATCAGCTATGCTACTTTGCAAACACCTTATAAATGCCCCTCAGAGGCTGCAGGAGCGCTCCCGTCGCGCTCTATGGCTTCGTCTATGGCTCGGTTGATAAAGCCGTTCACGCTCTCGCTGTGGGCTTCTGCGTGGGCTTTGATGATATCTTTCTTGCCTTTCGGCATAGCAACGGACACACGATCAAGATTCGCAGCATCCCACTTTTGTGCACTCTTCTTTTGCGCTTCCGTATACTTTCTTTCTGCTATGGCAGACACCTCCTTTTCCTTTTTATTATACAGCAATCCATCTATTTAACAAGTAGATATTTGCACAAAAATCTACTTGTTAAGTTGTCTAATATTCCATCTTGATTGTCTACTTATTAAGTAGTATCATTTGAACACGTAAGGAGGTAAAAGAAAAGCCCTCTGCATCACCGCCGACCAAAGCCGGATGCAGAGAGCCACCACCAACCACCACAGAGAGGCCGGTATCGGTATTATACCGACCTCCCGCAAAGAAAACAAGGAGGAACTTTTATGAACGATATCATTATTCCCGCAAAGTACCGGCGTGGCTTGGATAATGCCGAATACCAGGTCAATGCAGCACACGCCTTACTTGAAAACATCATCGAGCCGATGATCCACTGCACCCGCTGCGAAGGACTGCTAATAGAATACTCGGCACAGACCGGTGGTGATCTGAACAAGGCCGCCCGTGCATGGATGGAAGAAAACATTGATGTGCTATATGCCGCCGAATATGCCGCACAGCAGCTTTTGAGCGAAGCTATGGACACCTTGCAGATGCTTCCGAAAAAGGAGGTTTGTAATAATGCTTAACGAGATTAAAACCGAAGATCAACGCACAACTGTTGAAATCGGCATGGATTGTATCATGCCCAGAATCGAGATAGCGAACGACATCTTGTATGATGCTTGGGAAGAGTTTTTCGGAAATGTCCCGCAGCCGAGTATTTCCGCTTTAGAGGCAGAGCGTTTAGGCCGCATTCTATATGCCGCGTTTGACATGACATCCAACGCTATCCGCGAGTATCATTTGATGTTGGGACACTATGATTTGGATACGGTCGAGCGCTTCATGGAGAATGCGGAACATATCACCAAAACCATAGAAGCAAAGAAAGCAATCGAGACCGCGCGGAAAGAACAACGCTTCGATGACATCAAGAAGGCAATGACGCTTGATAACGAGGCGGTCATCAAGCTGTTGACGAGCGAGGTGCCGGAAGAATGAAGCTTCTCTACTGTGCCCGTTGCACGACGCCGCTGATGAGTGCGGCCACGGTTTTTATCTGCCCGTGCTGTGGGGCTGCGTACCGTCAGCGCGGCACGCACTTTTCCTTCGTCGCTGATCTGTCCGGCGTATCCGTCAAAGAGCTGATGCAGAGCATGGAGGTCACGCTATGAACGATAACGATAGATTCTATCCCGTCGTGCAAACGCCGATCGGAAAGGTGCTGCTCATCGGCTCAACTATGACCGTCGAGCGCGAACGCGAGCTTTTCGGAAAGAAGGTGCTTCCGAATGAGCACAGATGAGTGCATTCGAGCACATGATCTGATCAACACGCCGCTTTCCCATGTATGCGCGCCAAAGTGTACAGTAGCCCGTAGAGTCCGCCGAAGAGTAGCAAAGAATACAGTGTGTGAGTACAGCGAAAGCTGCTTTACCTGTCCTTTATCGGACTGCAAACAGACTGTTGTCAAATGCTTAACGGTCAACCGTTTGCCGATAGATCCTCTCATGTAACGCAGAAAGCCCACAAGAACACTCCTGTGGGCTTTTGCTTTTCCGGTGCTTATTGTAATTCTCGCAGTGTTACCGTGCGTCTTGCAAGCCGGCAGGGGGCTGCAACACCTTCTTGTTTTGAAGCCACCCTTTACTCCGCCGTCTGCAGCTCCACAATCTGATGGATCACTCGTTCCAGACGGTCGAGCACGATATCATAGCCGAAGATAAACATTTGCAGTCTCCTTTCCCGTTAGTACAGCAGCACGGGCTTACCGGCTGCGCGCGTCATGTTGTTGATGTTGGGAACGACCACGCGGGCAAGCGTCTTACCATCCACAACGAGGTTCACATTGATGGGCTCGCGGCTGCCCTGTGCCAGCGCCTCCATGACGGCCTGCTTGATGGTCGAAAGCGGCGTTTCGACGTTCGTTCCGCTCTTCTGGTCGCCCAGTACAGCGAGGAACTTTCGGTTCGGTGGGATGACCGCACCGCTCGCAAGCGCTGGGATCTCGTTATACACAGGCGCATTGCCGTCTAAGTTCTGCGCCGCCACGCGACGGCTGCGCGTTGGGGCCTTTGTTGATACGCGCGTGCCGGTAAAGCCGGACGTTGCCTTTCTGACTTTGGAATCGTCCACACTGTCGACGAAGAATTTCAGCGCAAGGCCGATCGCTGCCGAGATGATGAACGCCGTACCGGCGCTGACGATGCCCAGCGCTGCAAGGCCAACGCCAAGAACACCGGCCAGCAGTCCAAGAAGTACGCTGCGCCCGATGCTGACAAGCCGCTGCATGCCCTTCTTCGGGTCTTTGCGGACGCTGTAAATGCTCAGTCCGAGAATCAGGCCTAATCCCATGCCGACGACTGTACCGACGCCCGGCGTCACGATAGAGCCGATAACAGCGCCAAGCAGCGCGCACAGCACGACGATCAACTCGGAAAGAAGCTGCGATTTGCCGCCGTGTTCCTCGTCCCCCTCTGCAAAGCCGGTGAGATAGAGGCCGAGGATCGCGCCCAGGCTGAAACCAGCCACGCCGCCGGTGATGCCAAGAAACACGCTGCCAAGCAGCGCACCGAGCAAAGCCGTGATGACCACGATCCACGCATCCTCTGCGTCCATCTCGGTTTTCCATGTTTCGGGGTCAAGGCCCACAAGGTACAGCCCCAGCAGCACACCGAGGGATAAGCCGATGACGCCGCCCGTGATGCCGCCGAACGCCGCGCCGAGCGTTGCACCGAGCAGCACCGTTAAAACGGTCAGCCATGTTGCCTTGCTCTTGGGGATAACTTTCTTGTCAAAGCTCCATTTTAGGTCATCCACGACGATCTCAAGCCCCGCGCGGATGGTCTTAAAGATATCGTTGATCTTCTGGAACACCTTGTCGAGCTTTTCCATCATGGGCCCTTCGTCAAAATCAAAGTCCGGCGCAATGGCGGATGCTCCGCCGCCACCGCCGCCAACGGACGTTGTCGTGCTGAGTTTGTTGATCTCATCGAACGCCGCGAGCGCGTCTGTCGCTTCCTTTGCCGCCTTGCCGGTCGCGTCAATGGCGGCGGCCTCTTTGTAGAGGTTTTTGCCCGATGCCTCCATGCTCTTCTTTGACTTACCGCTCAGAATCGAAATGATCGTCACGATCTCCGACACAATGGCCGCAAGCAGATTCATTAGCCACGTCAGCGCCGGAATGAGTACGTCCATCAAAGGCGCGGCCAGCGTCAGCAGCGCACCTTTGAGGCGGGCAAAAGCGTCGGATGCCTCTGCGCTGGTCGCAATAGCCGCCTTGATCTGCTTGCGTAGCGCCATGAGCGCCGCCGTGATGACTGAGAATACAAGCATAGAGCGCGCTAAACTCTTGACCTGATCTCTGAAACGCGCGGCATACTGGCCCGCTTTGGCAAGCGCGGAATTCTCCGCCTCGCGCTCCTTGCGCTCTTGCTCCACGTTGGCAATCATCTCACCGGCAGCGACCTTTGCTTTGTCGAGCTTTACCGTCATGCTGTCGATGTTGGCGGTCGTCTCTTCGTAAGCAGTCGAAAGCGTTTTGACCTCCTTCGTCTGCGTGTGCAAAAGCGCTTCCTGCTGTTTGAGCTCCGCCTCCGCAGCGGCGCGGCGGTCGAGCACTTTGGCCTGATATTCGTTCTGTGTAAAGCCCTGCTTTTGGATCCATTCGCGGTCATTCAGCTGCTCGACCTCTTTCCTCAGTGCCTTTACGCGCTCTCCCGTCACCTTTGCCGCCTGAGATGCGGCGTCGAGCTGCTTTTCAAGGTTCAGCTTATTGCCCGTTTCCTTTTCAAGCTCGCCATTCAGTTCGGATATCTTATCACGCAGCTTACTGAGCTTCTTCTGTGCTTTGGTCGAATCCAAGTCGCACGAGAAGATCACGCTGCCGTCAGCATTTGCCATTTAATCACTCCTTTCCCGCTCCCAGCCACTTAGAAATAGTCGTTTCTTCTTCCTGACTGAGTTTGCGCTTCATATTCACGATATTGCTGTTCCTGCGGTACCACTCGCGTTCATCCTTTTCAAGCGTCTTGCCGCGCGCCTTTTTGTCGCGGATGCGCACGACCTGCGCAAAGGTGCAGTCCCCGAGATCGTTATACGCACCGAGGAACGTCCACCAATGGACGCCCCCGGTGTTGGTCTCCGCATCATAAGGGATTCCGCGGATATCTTGTCCGAATACTCGGTTGATGGGCGGGAGGATCAACGGATAGTCCTGCTCCCAGTCAACCAGCTTCGGCGATTTCTTCTTGTCCGTCTCCTGCCCGCCGTTCTGGAACCATGTAAAACGGTCTACAGCTTCCTGCAAATGCTGCGGCGGGATATCCTCAGGCGAGACATAGAACATCTGCAAGATGCCCTCTGCGCGGTCAGTGCCGCTCAAATCAGGATCACTCAGCATTACGAAGATATCGAGGATAACGCGAAAGTCCGTGCGGATCTCATAGCTCTCTCCGCCGATCTCGACGGAGGTAGGCAAGCCCCAATTCATCGGCGATACTTTGCCGTGTACTTCTGAATGCGCGGATTCGTGGCTTTCTGCTCACGAGCAAAGGCGCTGTCTGTCTCATCCATCAGCGCAAGCAGGAAATTTGTCCATACATGCAGGCCGTCCGCCATCGCATAAAGGTTCATGCTGCCAAAGATGCTGTCACATACCGGCTCTTCAAAAAGGCCGTCAATGATCTCGCGCATCTCCTTGTCGCGGCGGTCGGCAATGTTGAAAATCTCAACGCGGTCGCCGCACTTCTGCACTTCATATGCGTATTTATCCTGCTTCTTGTCCAGTGTGTCAAACGCATTGTAAAGACGCTGGATAAATGCGCCGTCAGTCGGGTTGAATCGAATGATCACATCTCCTTTAACGCCGTGCACGGTGTATTCCTGCACACCGGTTTCAAATTTCAGTTCTGCCATATTTTTTCCCTCCTTAATACTCGTAGCTGACGGATGCCGGAACGCTGTTGTTTTCAAGGAACAGTCCGGCGCGGATGCTCTGCGGCTCACGGCAAACATTGGTTGCACGGGCGGCATAGTCGTCAAACTCGGCCTTGCGGGTCGCAGCATCGGCGGGGCGGTCGGCGTAAAGGTCGGAATCTCTGTGTTTATCGGCATACTGGCAAAGCAGCGAAAGCATCAGGCTGTTGTCCTTGTGCTTGGTGCAAAGCTGCTGAAACTGCACCTGATTCATGGGAAGATCCATTTCCAGAAGCTTCGCGTCGTCGCTCAATTTAGAGCCGTCCAGCTCGTTCCATTTGTCCACGGCCTTGGAATGGCTGCGGCGGATATGTTCGATCTCATGAATAGCCTCCGTATAAGCGGCGCTGCGCTGAGCTTTCAGCTCTTCGCGCTGCTGTTCTGCGGTAACACGGGCGAGGGTTTCCATCTGCACCTGCTTGTTGATCTCGCGCTCTTTTTCGTCCAGAACGGACAGCTTCGCCATATAGTCGGTGACGGTGGTATAGACCTTGTTTTTGTAATTCACAATTTAGTTCTCCTTTGCAATATGTTCTTGTTACATCTGCCCGCGTAACATGGCGTTGAAAAGGGCATTGCTGGCCTTGCTGTCTTTTCTCTTCTCGCTCAGATCACGCGCGTACTGCTCGATCGTTGCGCCCAGCGCAGAAGCGGAAATGCGTCCGGCTGCGAGGTCGCGGCGGGCGAGGCCTGCGGCCTCCGTGTCGATGTCCTTCCGATCTACGCTGTCGAGGCTCACACCGGCGCGGATCGTCTTATATGCCTCGCCCTGCGCTTTGCGCTCCTCCTGCTCCGTGCGCTGCCGCAGTTCAGCTTTCAGGCGGCTGCGGATAGATCGATACTCGGGGCTGCTGCGTTCCAGTTCAGCCCTTGTCGCCGCGTCCAGATAGGCCTCCTCGCTGTCATAGTCGCTACGGCTCACAAGGTCAAGGGCGCTGCTCAGGTCAAGCCCCAAAGCGGCGTGGGCTTTCTCGCGGGTGCTCTCACGAGTTTCAATGTTTGCATTTAATTCCATGTTCAAAAAAATCCTTTCTCATAGATCTATAATGATAGTAGGTGTATTCTGCGGCGCGTGTTGGTGGACAAAATGCAGCGCTGTTGTCTGCGTGGGGAAACTGCTGCGAATTTTGCCGTATTGCGCCGCCCAGGTGTCGTTTTCTTCAAGGATGACAAGGGCAACGCCTGACGGGGCAAGGCCGCGTTGATAGCGTTCAAGGGCTGCGATGCGGGCTTTAAGGTTATTCATCGCTCCTGCTCCTCCTTCCATCGTTCCAGCGCGTCAAGCTTCTGCATGATGTCGGTGATTTCCGTATACCGAACATTCTGACGAAGGATCTCAGCGGCAGCGCTCACCCTCGTCTGTGCCGGAGCGCCGTTATCCTGCATGATCGTTGCCAGCGTATCCGCCGCGGCGTGCGCCCGCTCCTGCAGCACGTTACGCGCCGCTTCGGTTCGCTCGCGCCGTGCCTCGTTATACTTCTGCATAAACTCAGGGTCGCGTTTTCGGCGATAGATCGTCTGCTCGTTGATCTCGAGCTTTGCCGCCGCGCTCCGCACCGTCGCGGAGATCAAAAGCGCGTCAATAATGGTCTCGTCTCGAATTTTCTTTGCCAAAGTTTGAAAAGCCCCCTTTCCGGCTCTGCTTTATCTGACGTTTCAGTGTTTTTTATTAGTAATACTCCATCAGCGGTTTGCGAATCCGCGGATGCCGCAGGGATCGTACTGCTTCCCGCCTCAACTTTGGGTCTGGCTTTCGTCCGAACCAGAATTCACCGATGATCGCCTCGCGCTGTGCATCTGTTAGTTGTGCAAGCGCCGCTTGCACGGCCTGTCGAAAATCCCGCTGTTCGATATCCTCAAAGGCTTCTGCCGCCGCTTCATCGGCAATCGCATCACCAAGCGTCAGGTCGCTGTCCTCGTCGCCTATCGGCTCGTCCATCGACCGGCAAACAGTGTTGATGGGGTCACATCGCGTCCGCTGTGTTCGCTGCCCGCAGGCTTCTGTGAACTCCGCCTTGAGCTTAATGCCGTACAGCGTAAGAAATTCACCCTTGTTCACATCCCATGTCGGCAGCGTGTCCATGAGGGAGATAAAGGCCACTTGCAGAAGGTCGCTTTCCTCGACACCTGCGCGACCTTCCATTGCCCGTACCCACCTCAAGGTCTGCTGCCATGCAAAGCGTTCAACCGCCGCCCAAAGGCTTAGAATGTCCGCCTTGCCAGCCTGTACCGCTTCTGCAATTTCGCTTGTTCGCTTATTCTGTGTGGCAAGTGGTTTCGCTTGCATATCCGCTCCTCCTGTGGTAAAATCAGAATTGACAAATCGGATCCACCACAAGAGCCGCTCTCCCCGTTTGGGGAGGGCTTTTTTCATACGTGCACGAGAACCGCGCCGCTATCGCTCACGTCCTCGATGGGGCCGCCATTGATTGCGGCCATCGCGTGGACTTCGCGGTCGCCATTACTCAGCTCGACGAGCGCGAGGCAGGCGACAGGGTACGTCTTGCCGTCCTCGAATGCGTAAAGCATATTTGCAGGGGCAGGGATAATCTGGATGATCTTGTTTTCGTTCATGGTTCTTGTCCTTTCTCAGTATTAAAGTCTGAAATGATTGTTTAGCGCCCGTTCGAATTTATCACGGTCATCGACGGGCAGGTGCGGGATAAGCAGGTGTTGCAGTTCATCACGCTGACGGTAGCGGTCACGCTCACAGCGCGCGGGCTTGGTTGATTTTAGAATGCTGTACGCTTCCAAGATAGTCATAAATCCTCCGCCATAAAATTTGAATTTTGACCATCTTTTCTTTCTTCTCTCCTCCGATATTCATGTGCCACCCTCCAAAAATCCGCCCCGGCGTTTTTTCTCTGGCTCGCGGTACGGCTCCGAAAGCTCGGTGAATTTTTGATGTGCGCCGTCAAAGGTCATCTGCACAACACCCTGCCGCCCGCGGCGGTTTTTGGCAACAGAAACCCCGATTGTACCAGAATCGTCAATGCGCCAGAGAAACAGCACCTTCGAGCCGTTTTGCTCCAACTCCCCCGAATCCCTCAGGGAAAGCAGCGTCGGGCGATCTGTATCGTTGACACCTCGATTGAGCTGTGCTGCTGCGACGATGGGGATTTGCAGCTCGGAAGCAAGGTTTTTTAAGTCGCGGCTGATCTGTCCGAGCTCAAGATTTCGACTGTCTGCACGGCGGTCGGCCTGCATCAGGCCGAGATAGTCGATGACGATCAAGTGCAGATTTTGAATGGTCGCCGCCGCACCTCGAATTTTGCTCACTGTCACGGCTGGCTTGTCCCAAAAATGAAGCGGCAAACGTTCCAGCCGATTCGACACGGCTGCAATATCCGTCCACGTCTCATCGTTCAGGTCGCGGTCGATCAGGTTATCCATTGTCGCCATACTGCGGCGCGCAAGTAAGCGCTCGGTCAGTTCAGACGCGCTCATTTCCAGCGAAACGAAAAGCGTTTCGTTCCCGGCTCTGGCTGCGCTTTCTGCGATATCAAGCAAGAACGCAGATTTGCCGACACCCGGACGAGCACCGACGATGATGAGTTGTCCGCCCTCGAAACCCTTCAAGACGCTATCCAGCTTTGGGAACCCCGTATCGATACGGGACTGCTCCGGTGCTGAAAGGCTCCGCAAGGTCTCTGTAAGAGCCTGCGAGACACTTTTCAGCCGTCCGCCCGCATTGTCAAGGAGATGTGCCTTACAGAGTTCGGCAATCGCTGTCGCCGGATTCTCTTCATCGAGCGCCGCAAGCACACCATCGCGCAACCGCTTTTCCGCTGCGTGTTTATGTAGCAGGCGGGCATATTCCTCCGCGTTTGCGAGTGTTGGCGTTAGGTCGATACAATCGGCAAGAAACTGCCGGGGATCGTCCACAAGACCACGGAGACCATCGGCGGCAATGTTTACATCAAACGCCTTGCCGCGTGATACTGCGCTATCGGCAGCGTCAAAGACCATAGCGCAGGCGGAAATAGAGAAGTCCTCGACGCTCACGATCTGCCGAAGTTGTAAGACACGTTTTGGTTCAAGACAGACCGTTGCGGCCAGCGAGTATTCAAGAGCCGAGGTATCCTGCATCACGTTTCGCCTCCCATCTTCGCCAAGAGTTGAGTAAACTGCTTCCGAAACTTGCCTCCCGACAAGATGTTGCTCTGCCAGAATGAGTCGGACTGCGAAAACTGCAAAACCGCATTAATGTCCTCCCAGCTATGCTTGTCCAGCCTGTGGCACTTGTCAAAGTCCGCCGCCCAGCTTTGCAAGGTCGCTTCTGAATGCGCTGTGCAATTCGGCAAGCGTTCTTCGATCTGATCCGCGAGCCAGCGCGCAGCGCGGTACGGAAGTGAGTCGTGCTCAAAAACCTGCTTCGGTTTCTTCGTTCCGGCGGGAGGCGGAACGAGAGAATGATTTGAATTGAAATGTATTGAATTGGTATGATTCGTATACGCTTCGTTCAAAGGTATACGTTCGTATACGTCCGTATTCTCTCGAACACGATTCCATCTTGCTTCTATCGCCTTTTGGGCATTTTTGCAGCGATCTTGATATCTCTGTTTATCTGCGTCCAAAAGAGGTTGAACAAACCCCCATGTAATGGCCAGAGCAGGGCTATTAAAAGCCGGTTCTATCCCGTCTTCACCATAGCTGAAAATCGCATCCAAAAGCATCCCCTTTTCTTCAAGAGACAGGGCTTTTAGCCCCGGTCGCAAAGTGAAATAGAGCATCACTCCCGGTTGTTTCCCTCCGGCCATCAGTTTGTCTCCATTTGATCTTCAAGCCATTTTTCAAAAGCCTTTGCTGGAATCCTTACACAGTTACCAAGCCGAACAACGGGGAAGCCCGGCAAACGCATCCACCGATAGACTGTCGGTCTACTAACCCCCATTGCCGCAGCCAATGCCGTCGGTGTATATGCCAAAGATTTCATCAAATCGCCTCCCGTGACAGTTGTTCGATAACCTCAAAAATCTTAGCCTTTTCCTCATCCGGTAGCTCTTTGCGCAACTTAGAAGAGTACCTCGATTCCGAAATCCCGAGAGCTGCTGCAATTTGGTACTGCCGTAAATCGCTTCTTGCCATCGCAGCTCTGATATCGCAATTCATTTTCATTCTCTTTTCCTCCTTTACCCTTGACTTTTTCCCTTACAAGAGGTAACATATCTGTGAAGAATTAAATATTTTTCTTCTCTGATATTCGTATTATAGCACAGGTATTTCATAAAAACGATATTTCACTCTAATTTATTTTAGAGAGGATTTTACAAAATATCTTCGCAGAAAAGAGGAACATAGATATGGCAAGACCGCCACGAGTTTCAACACCAACAACAAAGGCATTTGCAGACCGATTATCAGACTTGGTTCAAATAAAAAAGAGTGAAGGTCTGAGCCATGACGAGATCAGTAGACAGATAGGCGTATCAAGCGGCGTCTTATCCGAATGGATGTCAGACAACAAAACAGCAAGCATTGAAAATCTTGCTAAGTTGTCAAAGTACTTCGGAGTAAGCGCAGATTATCTTTTAGGGCTTGCAGCACTAAAAACTCCGGATGTTGATATTCAAAAGGCATGCGAAATAACCGGACTATCCGAGGACGCTATCTCTGTTTTGCAAGATTCTTTTCACGCTTCGGATGCATTAAACACGTTTCTTTTAGAAAGAAATTTTCGCAATCTCCTAATGAACATGTTGTACTTTAACTACGCTGTCATTGCATCCGGGCTCCATTATCAAATATTCAATTCGGATACCTGCAATGAAAGCGAAAAAGATGATTTGCTTAAATCAATTTATGATAGTCAGGCTGTCCTTGAAGACATCAAAGGCGCTCTAAAAACCTATATAAAAGTAAAAGAAAACCACGATGTTCTGCTACCGAGTGATGAAGGTTGCTTTTCACCGGAAGATTTTTACGAACTAAGGATCAACCGAAATCTATCAGCACTTTTGCATGATATTACTGGTGATAAATGGTGGTTCTCTGCCGAAGCGATTATAAATGAAGTTCAAGGAAATTTCACATAATGTCCACTTACTACCACAAGGTCCTATCTGATTCCGATATTGATGGAAAGTCTGTCAAACATACTATAAAATTCATTAAGGTCGTGGCATCATCGAAAATGTTAAGTACAATTCACCAAAAGTAAAAAACCGCCCCCGGTGTTGCAGCACCGAGGACGGTTATAGGGGGCAGCAAACTGATAGCCTACTGCCCTCCAATCATAACAAATGCAGGAGGAAAAAGCAATGCCAAGAAAAGCAAATACGCGCGCCGCGTCGGGCGCAGGCAGCATCCGGCAGCGGCCTGACGGTCGATGGGAAGCCCGTGTGACCGTCGGCAATGACCCCGGCACAGGAAAACCGATCCGCCGCAGTATCTACGGAGACACGCAGAAAGAAGTGTTGACCGCCATGCGCGACGCGCAAAAAGCGATCGACGACGGACTTTACATAGAGCCGACGCGCCTGACGCTTGCGCAATGGCTCGATATCTGGCAGAGCGATTATCTGCTCTCGCAAAAATACGGCACGGTCAAGACCTACAAGGCCCAAATCGCAACGCACATCAAGCCCGCCCTCGGCGCGGTGAAACTCACCAAACTCACGCCGCATATCATCCAGGGCTTTTACAACGATCTGCTCGCCAATGGCCGCATTGTTCCCAAACGGGACAAGCAGGGCAAGATCATCAAAAAGGACGGCGTCGCCGTCACGGAGACCGCACCGCTCAACGCAAAGACCGTGCGCAATGTTCACGGCGTTCTGACAAAAGCCCTTTCACAGGCCGTCAAGGTGGGCTACATCGCACGCAATCCGTGCGACATGGTAGACCTCCCCCGCGTCGAGAAAGTGCAAATCATGCCGCTTACCGACGAACAGGTCAAGTCTTATCTCGCCGCAGCGGATGCCGACAACGATTATGGAGATATTCTGAAAGTAATTCTCTTTACCGGCCTGCGTGAAGCTGAAGCACTGGGGCTGACATGGGATTGTGTCGACTTCAAGAAAGGCACGCTCAAAATTTGCAAGCAGTTGCAGAAACGCCCCGCCGAGGCCGGCGGTTTCCAGTTTGCCACCCTCAAAAACGACAAGACGCGCATCCTGCGCCCCGCTCCCTTCGTCATGGATATGCTGCGCGCCGTTCGCTCCAAGCAGGCGCAAAGGCGTTTACAGGCCGGTGATCTTTGGCAGGACTGGACAGACCCCGCCAAGCAGTATGCCGCCTGTCGGCTTGTTTTCACAAATGTGCTCGGCGACCACCTGCACCCACAGCGACTTTATGCGCATCACAAGAAGATCGCAGCCAACGCAGGAGCGCCGGACGCCCGTGTGCATGATCTGCGCCACACCTTCGCCGTGCTCTCCCTGCAAAACGGTGACGACGTGAAGACCGTGCAAGAAAATCTCGGCCATGCGACCGCCGCTTTTACGTTGGACGTTTACGGCCACGTCTCAGAGCGCATGAAGGAGGACAGCGCCGCCCGGATGCAGGGCTATTTTGAAAATCTCAAAAAGGCATGAAAAAAGCTCCGTCGATCTCATCATCGGCGGAGCTGCTTTTGTCCCCGTTAAGGGGTAAAACTTTTAATTGGGGTAAACTTAGGGGTAAAACGTATTCTGTCAAAATGCAAATGCAACTTTTCTGCGTCAAAAATGCTTAAATCATGCGCTAAAAAGAAAGAACCGTAACCTTTCGGCTGCGGTTCTTTGGCAGCGGGAGAAGGATTCGAACCCTCACATACGGAGTCAGAGTCCGCTGTGCTACCATTACACAATCCCGCTATATTGCGTTGTTCGCCGCGCTGTGTCGTTCAGCGAACATACGTTATTATAGCAGGAACTTTGCATTTGTCAACAGGTAATTTTCTAAAAAATCAAAATTTGGAAAATTTCTGTCTCTTCCCCACTTTTCCGTCACATCCAGATGGCGAACAAACGCAGCAGCGGCTCGAACACGCGGTGCAGGACGCTGCGCTTGGCCCACTCCTCCGCCGTGACGAGGTGGCTGCGGTCGACAATCATATCCATGTCCTCGAGCAGCGATTCGATCATCGGCGCGCTGTAGACCATCACGCCGCACTCATAGTCGAGCTCAAAGCTGCGGTAGTCCATATTCGCCGAGCCAACAAAGGCTGCTTCGCGGTCGACCATGATGCTTTTTCCGTGCAGAAAGCCAGGGATATAGCGGTATACCTTTACGCCGTGTTTGATGAGCTCGCCAAAGTACGACTCCGCCACGCAGTCGGCGTACCAGTGGTCAGGCTTGCCCGGCAGCATCAGCCGCACGTCCACGCCCCCGTCGCCCGCGATGCACAATGCACGCATCAGGCTCTCATCGGGGATGAAGTACGGCGTCGTGATATAGAGGAAGCGCCGCGCGCCGGAGATCATCTGGAGGAACACATCCTCGGCCGGATTGTCGGGGTTGTTCTGCGGTCCGTCGGTAAACGGCTGGCAGAAGCCCTCGCTTTTGACCGGCGTATGGGGGCGGTAATAGTCGTGCTCGTTGTGCATCACGCCGCCGAGGTTCACACACATGCGGATAAAGCTTGCCGTCAGGCCCCAGGCGCCCTCGCCTTCAAGACATACGCCGCTGTCCTTCCAGTAGCCGAAGCGCTCGATGAGATTGGCGTACTCGTCGGCGATGTTCACGCCGCCGGTGTAGGCGACGTCACCGTCGATGCAGGCGATCTTGCGGTGGTCGCGGTAGTTGAAGTGCAGGCGGTTCACATACTCGTGCACGGGGTTGAAGATGAATACCTCGACGCCCACCTCGCGCAGACGGTCGATCGTCTCGCCGGAAAAGCGCTTGATGTTGCCGAAGTCGTCGAAGATGATCTTGACCTCGACCCCCTCGCGCGCCTTGGCGCAGAGGATCTTTTCAAGCTCATCCCAGAGCTTTCCCTCAGCCAGAATGAAGTATTCAAGGAAGATGAAGCGCTCAGCCTTGGCTGCGCGGTCGATGAGATTACGCAGCAAAATTGCGCCCTCGGGCAGGTACGTGACAGAGGTATTCTGATAGAGCTGGAAGTCGCGGCGGCAGAGGTAGTTTGCCGTGCGCGACCAAGCGGGCAGCTGGCGCGTGAGCTTGTCGACGGCGATCTCACTGCGCATGCGCACGCTCTCCGGCTCGTCAGGAAAGCGCTTGGTGTTCTGCGGCAGATGGCGCTTCTGCGCCGCGCCGCCCCAGAGGAACCAGAGAATCATACCCACCGGCGGGGCCAGCAAAAGCAGGATGAACCAGATGAGCTTATAAGAAAGCTCACCTGGTTCATTGTAGATATGCACCGCAAGGAACAGCGCGCCGACCTGTACGACGCCGTAGGCCAGCGCCAGATACTCCTGCATAAAGTAGGAGATGGCGACAACAAAGCCGATCTGCACCGCAAGCAGGACGACGACCAGCATGATCCGCAGCGCCGCAGAAATGCGCCGCTCGCCCTTTTGCTGAATCTGGAATCCCTTCATCGCAGTCTCAGTCCCCTCCTGTTGGCTGTTCCCTGTTTTTTGATTTCTGCTTTAATCAGTTTTTCTCGTAGCGCTCGTTCTTCTCGTTCAGAAGCTCGGTCTTGATGTCGTAGAGCTTCTGCGAGAGGTCCACATAATAGTTATGCGGGTTATCGAAGCGCTTGACCTCGTCCCAGAGGGTATCGACCTGCTCAGCGCAGTATTTTTTGATCTCCTCGATGCCGGGACGCTTGTAGACGAGCTTGCCTTTCTGGTAGATGGGCACGAGCAGCTCGCGCGCTTCGAAGTGATAGACTTCCTTACGCTTCCACGTGGCATCGGGGTCGAAGATCTCAAGATTCCGGCTGTCGTCCACGGTCTCGTCGTAGACCGTCAGATAGTCGGCGATGGCCTTGCCGGTGTCACGGCCATAGAAGCGATAGAGCTTCTTGAAGTGCGGTGTCGTGATCTTGCCGACGTTCTCGCTGATTTTGATCTTGGGGACGATATTGCCGTCCTTGTCCTCCACTGCGACGAGCTTATAGACGCAACCGAAGACCGGCTCGCTCTTGGCGGTAATGAGACGCTCGCCGACGCCGAAGGCGTCGATCTTCGCGTCCTGCATCCAGAGATCCTGAATAAGGTACTCGTCGAGCGAGTTCGAAACGGTGATGGTGCATTCCGTCCAGCCCGCCTCGTCGAGCATCTTGCGCGCCTTGCGGGAAAGATAGGCGATGTCGCCGCTGTCCAGGCGGATGCCGCACTTTTTGATGCCAAGCGGCTTCAAGACGTCGTTGAACGCTTTGATGGCGTTGGGAATGCCGGACTTTAAGGTATTATAGGTGTCGACAAGCAGGACGGCGTTCTGCGGATAGTATTTGCAGTAGGTCGCGAATGCGTCATACTCCGTGTCGAACATCTGCACCCAGGCATGGGCCATCGTGCCGAGCGCGGGCGTGCCGTAGAGCTGGTCGGAGATGGTGCAGGCAGTGCCGCAGCAGCCCGCAATATAGGCAGCACGAGCGCCGTCGATGGCGGCGGCAGAGCCCTGCGCGCGGCGGGAACCGAACTCCATCACAGCGTGGCCCTTGGCGGCGCGGACGATGCGGTTGGCCTTGGTGGCGATCAAGCTCTGATGGTTCACGGTCAAAAGCGCGAACGTTTCAAGCAGCTGCGCCTCGATCGCGGGCGCGCGCACGACGACCATCGGCTCTTTCGGGAAGACGGGCGTGCCCTCGGGCACGGCGTAAATGTCGCCGCTGAAGTGGAAGCTTGCAAGATAGTCGAGGAATTCCTCGCAGAAGATACCTCTCCCGCGCAGGTAGTCGATGTCCTGCCGGTCGAAGTGCAGATCCTCGATATAGTCGATCAGCTGGTCGAGGCCGGCGGCAATGGCGTACCCGCCTCCGTCCGGCACCGAGCGGAAATAAACGTCGAAATAGGTAATGCGATCCTGGAACCCTGCTTTCAAGTAACCATTGCCCATAGTCAACTCGTAGAAGTCGCAGAGCATGGTCATATTGAGCTTCTGATCGGTTTTCATAGTCACCTCATAGTGTCACGGCGCGGACTGTGCCGCGCCTTGTAATAGGTGCATTATATCTTGCATACCAAAATAAAGCAAGGCTTTCCGCCCTTTTTCCGCTTTTTACTTGACTTTATCCATTGCGTCCCCTATGATAAAGGGACTTTCTAAAGAAACGGAGCATCACAATGGGTGTTATTTTAGGCATTGACATCGGCGGTTCGAGCACGAAGATCGTCGGTCTTGCCCCCGATCTTTCCGTCATCGACATGCTGCGCGTCAAGGCTGACGATCCGCTCACCTCGCTCTACGGCGCGATGGGCAATTTCCTTTCCACACATCATCTCCAGCTCTCCGACATCCGCCACATCGCGCTCACGGGCGTAGGCTCTTCGTATGTCGAGGGCGATATCTACGGCGTGAAGACCATCAAGGTCGAAGAATTCCCCTCCGTCGGCGTGGGCGGCCTTGCCCTCTCGGGCAAGGAGCACGCGGTCGTCGTCAGTATGGGCACGGGCACGTCGTTTCTCTGGGCCAACAAGGGCGGAGAGATCCGTCACCTCATCGGCAGCGGCGTGGGCGGCGGCACGCTCGCGGGCCTCAGCTCGCTCACAACAGGCGTGCACCAGTACGCGCTGATCCGCAAGCTCTGCCAGGACGGCGACCTCAGCCACATCGACCTGACGATGGCCGACCTCTCGCGCGAGCAGGTGGGCGATCTGCCGCCCGAGGCCACGGCGGCGAACTTTGCCAAGGTCGCCGACGACGCGACGCCGTCGGACAAGATGCTTGGCATCGTCAACCTGGTGCTCCAGTCCATCGGCACAATGTCGGTGCTCGCGTGCAAGTGCTGCGGCACGGACACGGTCGTCCTCACAGGCGCGCTGACGATGCTGCCGCCGGCAAGGGAGACGTTCGAGCTGTTCAAACAGCTCTACCATGTCAATTTTATTATTCCCGAAAACGCGACGTTTGCTACCGCCATCGGCGCGGCGCTGTACAGCGTGAGAGAAAATTGACGAAAACTATTCAAGAAAGTGCCTGCCATCCGGCGGGTACTTTTTATTTTCAAACGCTTGTTCTATTTCGTATTTTATGCTACACTGTTCGTGAAACGAGGTGAACACGATGGACCGCATCATTCTGCACTGCGACTGCAACTGCTTTTACGCCTCCTGCGAGCTTTTGAGCCATCCTGATTTGCGCCAGCTTCCCGTCGCGGTCTGCGGCGATCCAACGGAGCGCCACGGCATCATCCTGGCAAAAAATGAACCGGCGAAGCGCTGCGGCGTCAAAACGGCGGAGACCATCTGGAAGGCCAAGCAGAAGTGCCCCGGCCTCATCCTGCTGCCGCCGCACCACCGCCTCTACGCCGAATACTCGAAAAAAATCAATGCCGTCTATGGCGAGTACACTGACTTAGTCGAGCCGTTTGGCATCGACGAGAGCTGGCTGGATGTGACAAATTCCCTCCACCTCTTCGGCGGGGACGCCAGAGTGCTCGCCGACACGCTGCGAGGCCGCATCAAGCGCGAATTTGGACTGACGATCTCGGTCGGCGTGTCATTCAACAAGGTGTTCGCCAAGCTCGGCAGCGACTATAAAAAGCCCGATGCCACGACTGTCATCGCACGTGACAACTGGCGCGACATCGTCTTTCCCCTCCCCGTCGGCGATCTTTTGTTCGTCGGCCGCAGCGCACAGGAGCTGCTCGGCCGCTACGGCGTGCGCACGATCGGCGAACTCTCAAAATGCAGCGAGGAAATGCTCGAAACCCTGATGGGCAAAATGGGCTCGCAGCTCTACCGCTATGCCAACGGCCTCGACGACTCCCCCGTCCGCGGAGCGGCGGACCGCGGGCCGATCAAATCCGTTGGCAATTCGACGACGTTCCGCCGCGACCTGACGCGCTGGGATGAGGTGCAAAGCGGCATCTCGCTGCTTTCTGACAGTGTGGCGATGCGCCTGCGGCGCTACGGGCTCTACTGCGGCGGCGTACAGGTCGGCATCAAAAACAGCCGCTTTCAGGTCTTTTCGCGCCAGACGACGCTCGACCACAGCACGCACCTGATGCGCGAGATCAACGATACCGCGCTCCGCCTTGCAAAGGACTTGTGGAAAGCACCCGACCCTATCCGGCTCCTCTCCGTCACGGCACTGCATCTGACCGAAGAAGCGCAATCCTACCGCCAGCTCGACCTGCTCGGCACGGACGACACACAGCAGGAAAAGCAGGAAGCCGTCGAATCCGCAATGGACGCCCTGCGCAAAAAATTCGGCCGCGGCGTCATCTCCTACGGTACCGCCGAAGACACCATCAGCGGCGAAAAAATCGAACGGGATTAAATGCGCCGAAGGCTTTCGCGCCCGCAGGCGCGAAATGATCTTAATCGTAAATTCCGACGACATGTGCGTCGGAATTTACTCTTCTCACTCCGCGCGTGTCGCAGCCGCCCTGCGGGCGGCAAGGCACGAAGCGGAGTGCAATTTTATCGGAGAGACGGCTTCGCCATCTCTCCGATAATCTCAAAAGCGGGGATTCTCTCAAAGAGAATCCCCGCTTTTGAAACGTCAGTTGATGAGCCACTCCGGCCTTGACCGCTTCTTGATGCCCGACACAACCCCCATCGCAGCGAACAGCGTCACGATCGACGAGCCGCCGTAGCTGAAAAACGGCAGCGTCAGCCCGATGACAGGCATGAGAAAAAGGCACATACCGATGTTCGCGATCGTCTGGAAGATGAGCATGCCCGCCATGCCGACGCACACAAGGCTTTCCATGCGGCTCGGCGCTTCGCGCGCGACAATGAGGCAGCGGACGATGATGGCAAGCAGCAGCACGATGATGAGAAGGCACCCGATAAAACCCAATTCCTCGCCGCAGACGCAGAAGATGAAGTCTGTCTGCCGCTCGGGAAGACTCGACCGGTACAACGACTGCGTCTGCGTGCCGTTGAAGAGGCCCTGCCCCGTCAGCTTGCCCGAGCCGAGGGCAAGCATACCGCGCGTCTGCTGCCAGCCCTTGCCCTCGGGCTGGTAGCTGTGGTCCAGAATGACCTTGATGCGGTCGTACCAGTCGCCGCGCAGGAGATTGAAATTCCACGCAGCAAGGAATCCGCCCACCGCGCCGCCAAGGCCGAGGAAGATCCAACGCAGCGCAAAGCCGCCCGCAAACGCCATGCACACAAAGACGAACAGATACACAAGGCCGCTGCCCGCATCCTTGGAGATCACATAATAAAAGAGGAACATGATCCCCGCGTGCGCCGTGGGCTGGATGACATTGGAAAAGCGCGTGAGGTCCTTTTTCTCCTGCAGCAGCGCAAGCTGGCGCGCCAAGAGGATAATGAACGTGATCTTCACGATCTCGGCGGGCTGAACGGTGATGGGAAAATTCTCCAGAAGGCCGACGCCGAGCCTTTTGCCGATGTCGTTCACGCCGAGCCAGGCGCGGTTGCCGTTTCGCGTCAGACCAAAGGGCGTGCGCAGCAGCAGAATGAAGCCGAAGTTGAACGCCAGCAGCCACTTCCATTTTTTTCCGACCTCCGACACGTCGATGCTGGAGAGCAGGAAGTAGAGCAGCACGCCCAGCAGCAAGCCAAATCCCTGAATGGCAACATATTTAAAGGTATTGCGGAAATGCGTGGCGCTCGCGATGAGCACCATGCCGTAAAGCGTGGAAACGGTGCACAGCGACAGCAGCACCATATCCGACTGCCGCACCACGTCACTTAAAAAATCGCGGAATCTGTTCACAGCCTCACGCTCCCTTCGCACAAAGTTTTCGATGTATTTTAGCACAATTTTACCCGTCTGTAAACGCACATTTCTCCCTCTTTCCGCAGAAAAGGAATTGTAAAGGTCGGCGCGCTGTGCTATACTGTTTGGTAATATGGGTGAAAATGGGGTCAAGGAGGCGAAACCATGCAATTTCTGTCGCACAGCACGCAGGAGACCGAGGCGATCGGCGAAGAGCTTGCCCAAAAGCTCCGCGGCGGCGATGTGCTCGCCTTCACGGGCTCGCTCGGCATGGGAAAGACCGCCTTCACGCGCGGTCTTGCGCGCGGCCTTGGCTGCCGCGGACGCGTCACGAGCCCGACGTTCACCATCGTCAACGAGTACGAGGGCAGAACGCCGCTCTTCCATTTTGATATGTACCGCCTCGGCTCGTCGGACGAGCTGTTCGACATCGGCTGGGACGATTATCTCGCCCGCGGCGGCGTCTGTGCCGTCGAGTGGAGCGAGCGTGTCTCCGACGCGCTGCCGGAGGACACGATCTTTGTCGACATCGCGCGCACAGACGAGCACGAGGACTGGCGCACCATCACGGTCACAGGAGGCAGATTCGCATGAAAATTCTCGCTCTGGAAACATCGGCGAAGAGCGTTTCCTGCGCCGTCGTCGAAGACGGCGCGCCGCTTGCCTCCGCCTATCAGTGCACGGGGCTGACGCACAGCCGGACGCTTCTGCCGATGGTGGATGCGATGCTCAAAAACGCCGATCTGACGCTCGATGATATCAATGCCATCGCCATCGCGGCGGGGCCGGGCTCGTTCACGGGCCTTCGCATCGGCATTGCGGCGGTCAAGGGCCTTGCCTGGGCCGCAGACAAGCCGTGCCTCGGCGTTTCGACGCTCGAGGCCATGGCGCAGAATGCCGCGCACATCGACGGGCTTATCGTCGGCGCGATGGACGCGCGCCGCTCGCAGGTCTATAACGCCGTTTTCGAGGCAAAGGGCGGCGAACTCACGCGCCTGACGCCGGACCGCGCGATCTCACTCGAAGAGCTCTGCGCGCAGCTTCAAGGCAAGCAGCAGCCCATCACCGTCCTCGGCGACGGCGGCGTGCTGTGCTATCGTTATTTAGAAGAGCACGGCGTCAAGTGCTCGCTCGCGCCCAGTATGCTCCTTTATCAGAGCGCCGTGGGCGTCGGCCTTGCGGCCGAGCGCACCTATGCGCGCGGCGAGGCCGTGAGCGCGCAGGAGCTTCTCCCCGTTTATCTGCGCCCCGCGCAGGCAGAGCGCCTGAGAAGCTCCAAATTGAACCAGTAAGCAAAAACACATTAAAATATATTTTTTCGGAGGTCAAAGCAATGGAAGCCAAATTCAACGAGAAAGTACACATCATGAACCACCCCCTCGTCGCCCACAAGCTCACCATCATGCGCGATGAAAACACCAGCGTCAAGGATTTCCGCGAGCTCGTGTCCGAGATCGGTATGCTCATCACCTACGAGGCCACGCGCGACCTCCCGCTGACCACCAAGCACATCAAGACCCCCATCTGCGAGATGGACGCCCCCACGCTCGCGGGCAAGAAGTTCGTTGTCGTCCCCATCCTGCGCGCCGGTCTCGGCCTGGTCGACGGCGTGCTGCGCATGGTGCCCTCCGCCCGTGTGGGCCACATCGGCATGTACCGCGATGAAGAGACGCTCGAGCCCCACCCCTACTTCTGCAAGATGCCCAAGGACGTGGCCGAGCGCGACGTGATGATCGTCGACCCGATGCTCGCCACCGGCGGCTCTGCCTGCGAAGCCATCGGCGAGATGGTCAAGCGCGGCTGCAAGCACATCACGCTCATGGTGCTCGTCGCCGCTCCCGAAGGCATCAAGGCCGTTCAGGAGAAGTACCCCGACGTCAACATCTACGCCGGCGCACTCGATGATCATCTCAACGAGCACGGCTACATCGTCCCCGGCCTCGGCGACGCGGGCGACCGCATTTTCGGCACGAAGTAATTTCAATGAAACCGACTTACGTCGCTTTCATTGAGAAAGATTCGCGCCGCTCTGTGCCTCATTGTCTGCACAAGCAGACAATTCGACACTCGCTTTGCGCAAAGAGTAATTCCTGACGCACATGTCGTCAGGAATTACGATTTTAATTGTTTTCCGCCTGCGGGCGGAAAATGGTACGAAGAATCTTCACAATTTTGTCATTGCATTATTGTGTTCCATTCGTTATAATGATTGGGCATTTTCAATAGCACTTTTGCAAATCTGCAAAACCCAATAATTGAGAGGACTGAACAAACAAATGAGTGCATCCAGAGAAAAGAAGAGCCGCCAGGAGAATCTGGCAGGCGGTTATGTCGATCCCCGGACAAAGCGCGAAAAGGACGAGCAGGCGAAGGATCGCCGCAGCAATGCCCTGTATATCGCCATCGCCGTCATCTTCGTGATCGTCGGTATCGTCGTCACGGTCGCCAACTCCAAGGTGATCGAACGCAGCGCCGACGCCGTGACCATCGGCAACGAGACCTACACGGCCGCTGATGTGAGCTATTTCTACAACACCATTTACAGCAGCTTTGTCTCCAAGAACTCCTACTATCTGAGCGCTTACGGTCTCGACACCAGCAAGTCGCTCAAGGAGCAGGACTGCCCTATCAACGGCAGCACCTGGTACGACTATTTCCGCGATCAGGCGCTCGAGAGCCTCAAGTCTTACGCCCTGCTCGCGCAGAAGGCTGAGGCTGAAGGCTTTGACGGCAGCGAGGAAGTGGAGCAGTCCGTACAGGATACGTTTGCCGATCTGGACGCTGCCGCCGCTTCCGCCGGTTACACCCGCGCGCAGCACATCAAGGCCGTCTGCGGCCCGCTGGTCAACGAGAAGGTCTTCGAGCGCAACATCCGCATGATCGCGCTCGCGCAGGCTTACTCCAACAGCTACTCTGACTCCCTGTCCTACACCTCCGACGAGGTGCAGGCCGCTTACGACGCTGATCCCAAGAGCTATCAGAGCGCCGACATTGAGTACATTCTCTTCACCTCCGCTGCCGGCGACGACGCAACGGACGAAGAAAAGGCCGAGCTTCTCGAGCAGGCCAAGCAGAAGGCCGAGACCGCTCTCTCCCGCTATGCGCAGGGTGAGACGTTCGACACCATCGGCGAGGACATGGAGGGCACTTACGACCACGCTGCCAACGTGACGAACGGCACCTCCGATATGCTGACCTGGGCGTTTGACGATGCCCGTCAGGAGGGCGACACCACCGTCGCCGCCTATGGCGAGAAGGGTTATTACGCTGTGCTCTTCCACTCCCGCAGCCGCAACGACTACCACGCCGTTTCCGTGCGTCACATCCTTGTCGACAGCGAGGAGAAGGCCAATGACATTCTCAAGCAGTACAACGACGGCGAGAAGACCGAGGACGCCTTTGCCGCGCTGGCCGTCGCCAACTCCACCGACCCAGGCAGCGCCAGCAACGGCGGCCTGTACTCCAACATCTACAAGGGTCAGATGGTCCCCTCTTTCGAGGACTGGTGCTTCGATCCCGCGCGCCAGAGCGGCGACACGGGCATCGTCGAGTCCAGCAACGGCTATCACGTGATGTACTTCGTCGAGACCAATCCCCAGCCCTACTGGTACTACAAGGCTGACCTTGATCTCAAGAACGACGCTTACGACGAGTGGTACGCTGCCATCACCGATGGTGTGGAGGCCGAGCAGCTCAGCGGCATGAAGTACGTCGGGTAAATCTCCCTACTTACGACAAAATAAGCTGCCGGTTTCTGACCGGCAGCTTATTTCTTTTTGATTCTGACTTTTGAGGCGACACTATGGACAATCAGTTTTTACGCACGCAGATGCTGCTCGGCGGCGACGCGATGAATCAGCTACACCGCAGCCATGTGGCCGTGTTCGGCCTTGGCGGCGTGGGCAGCTACGCGGTCGAGGCGCTGGTGCGCTCAGGCGTCGGCGAGCTGACACTCATCGACGATGACACTGTCAGCCCCACGAATTTGAACCGTCAGCTCGAGGCACTGCACTCCACCGTCGGCCAAAATAAGACCGACGCGCTCGCCGTGCGCTGCCGCGACATCAACCCCGATGTCAGACTGCACCTCATCTGTGCGCGCTACGACGCCGCGCACCGCGAGGACTTCTTCACCGCGCGCTATGACTACATCCTCGACGCGATCGACACGGTGTCGAGCAAGCTTGACCTCATCCAGACGGCGCAGGCTCGAGGCATCCCCATCCTCTCCGCCATGGGCACGGGGAACAAGCTGGATGCTTCGCAGCTATGCATCACGGACATTTCCAAAACGCGCAACTGCTCGCTTGCGCGCGTGATGCGCAAGGAACTGCGCGACCGCGGCATCAAGCACCTGCGCGTGATCTACTCCCCCGAGCTTCCCGCCAAGCCCGAGGCGCTGGAAGCGCCCCCGCCGGGCCGCCGCAGCGTACCGGCAAGCCTCGTCTGGGTCCCCGGCTGCGCGGGACTGATGATGGCGGGCGACGTCATCCTGACGCTCGCCGGATGCAAAAAAGAGAAAGAAGGCGGCAGCCAATGATTTTGACCGGTACCATCGTCAATTCCGCCGCGATCGTCGCGGGCAGCATCGCCGGACTTCTGCTCGGCAAGTTTATCCCCGAGCGCTTCAGCGACGCAATGGAAAAGGGCGCGGCGCTCTGCGTGCTCTACATCGGCGTGGACGGCATGCTCGCGGGCGAAAACACGCTCGTCGCCATCCTTTCGATCGCGATCGGCGCGATCTTCGGCGAACTATTACAGCTCGATGAACACATGCATCAGCTCGGCGACTGGGTCGAGCGAAAATTTGGCGGAAAAGGGTCGAAAACCTCGCTTTCCGAGGGATTTGTCACCGCCTCGCTCCTCTTCTGCGTGGGCGCAATGGCCATCATGGGCGCACTCGACTCCGGCCTGACCGGCGACCATTCGACGCTCTACGCCAAGGCGCTGCTCGACGGCATCATTTCTGTCGTCTACGCCTCGACCCTCGGCATCGGCGTCGCGCTTTCAGCTATCCCTATCTTCCTCTATCAGGGTGCCATCGCGCTGGGTGCGTCGTTCCTCGCGCCGTATCTCACAGAAGCGGTCATCCTCGAGATGAAGTGCGTCGGCTCGATTCTCATCCTCGGCCTATCGCTCAACATGCTGGGCCTGACGAAGATCAAGGTGATGAACTACGTCCCCGCCGTGTTCCTGCCGATCTTATTGTGCCGATTTCTGTAAACCTGCTAAAAAGTCAAGTCCTAATTCAAAGAAAAGTTATCGGCAGAAA
>OOCM01000490.1_pt1 | contig 39012 bp, 48 predicted proteins | sample 1671111 | NCBI WGS metagenome assembly OOCM01 (sample SAMN06348123, study PRJEB24527) | human gut metagenome | biome: human gut; feature: ankylosing spondylitis patient; material: feces | host: Homo sapiens | place: China | collected 2015-10 | reverse complement strand
AGCGGCGCGAGGGTTCAAATCCCTCCTTCTCCGCCAAAAGAAAGAACCGTTGAAGAATCAAGAAATCTTGGTTTTTCAACGGTTTTTCTTTGCTTTTCGTTTCGGAATGTTTCGGAACATTTCAGGAGGTTTCAGAGGGTCTACGACACAGAAACTACACAGTGAAAAGGCTATTTTTTGCGCAGCTTCTCGTTGATCTGCTGCGCGACTTCGGTGCGATGTGTATCGCGGATATGTGTGTAAATGTCCTGTGTCATGGCGGCGGTGGAGTGGCCGAGAAGATCCTGCGCATCTTTTACGGGCACATCGCACTCAAAAAGCATCGTCGCATAGCTGTGCCGGAGCTGGTGGGCCGTGCATTGGATGCCGGTGGCCTCGACGAACTGTGACCAATGATGCTGATACTGCATCTCAGTGAGCGGCGTCTGGCCGCCGTCGTCCGAAAACAGATAGAGGGACTTCTTGCGGGAGCGCGGAAGTTTCGGCAGGAGCGGGTCGAGGATCGGCACGGTGCGAATACCGGCGGCTGTCTTTGGCTGTTTGATGTACGGCTTGTTATTGACAACGTAGACGCTTTTCGAGACGTGGATAACATTCGCGGCCCGGTCGATGTCGCCATACGTGAGCGCCAGCGCCTCGCCCTTGCGGAGGCCGGTGTAGAGGATCAGGTAAGGCAGGAGCCACACATCCGCCGCAGCCTTAACTTTTTGCTCGTCTTCTGGGCTGGCGGCCTCTCGCCGCTTTTTAGGAAGCGCCTTCGGGACGGTGACATTGGTGCAGGGGTTATACTCAATCTCGCCGTTTTCGGCGGCGTAGCGAAAAATCAGGGATGTGACGAGGAGCTGGTTCGTGACGGTCTTCTGCGCGCGGCTGGCCATGCCGCCCGGGTGCGCAAACTCCGTGATGAAGCGCTTGATCTCCGGCGCTTTGATATTCCGGATGGGCGTGTCGCCGAAGCGGTCAACGGCGCGCCTCGCTGCGGGCCGGTAGCCCTTGAGCGTGTTCGCCGTGAGCGTGGGGAAGTGTTCGGCCTCCCATTCCTCTTCGACCTCGCGGAAGAGACGGCCACGCGCGATCTCGCCCTGGTAGGCGATCATCTTCTGCTCGACCTCATGCGGCGTGCGGCCGCGGAAGGCTTTGCGCTTGCCGTTGACGACGCGGATGGCCTCATACAGGCCGTCCGGCCGCTGATAATATTTCTTTTTTGCCATGGGCATCTCCCTTTCTTGAAAAGAGGAACGAACGGCCGCTACGGTGCTGCAGCACTGTGGCGGCTTTTTTTGTTACACTGTGACAGTGTGACGGTATGCACGGCGGAAACCTTTGTTTTCCGCTTCACGAACGGTCCGTGCGTAACATTCGCCCGTGCCGGGAATGATAGCGACGTGGTTGTATTGCTGGTCAAACGGCAGGTGATAGATGCGATCGCCGGTCGATTTGTTGATGTTGCATTTGATGCGGGGAAAATCCATGTATTCATAAAACTCTGAATACTGGACCTTCAGATAGTCTGCGTACTGCTTTGCAGTATCGGACAAAGCGCAGGTGCAGACGAGCAGCGGCGTGACAGCCTGGTCGGGGTGCTCCAGTTGGTAAGCGACCGTGGTGGCATAAAGCTGAAAAACAACATTTTCATGAATGCACTTCTCTGCGGAAGCCCAGCGCTTGCACTGCACGACGACCGTGTGGCCGGATTTTGTGCAGATCAAGTCGCGGCCGAGATCGTCCATGTGCTTAACTGCACCGTAGTATATAACGCGGTAGCCGTCGGTTTCGTACCGGTAGCCGACGTACTGCTCAAACTCGACGCCAATGTCCCAAGGGGATTTCTTCCGCTTCGACCAGCGGTCGAGCGCAAGCTGCGACTTTTCGGCAGACGGCAGGGAACGATATTCCTCCTCGGAAAGCCAGCGCAGGAGCGGGTCACGGTCGGAGGCCGGTTCTTCCGGGGGCGTGGGCGGGATGTCATCCCACTCCGGGAATTTGAGGTGATACAGATAAAGGCGGTATTCCATCGCCTTTGCGGAGCGGCGCAGGTCGCGCATTTGCGCAAGATACTCCTGCTCGATGCGCGCGGCGGTTTTCTTGGCCGGGCGCGCACGCTCGCGCAGGTGCTCGACCAGTTCGGCGTCAAATTGCGCATGAAAATCCGCATACAGCTTGGCCAACCAATCGGGGTTATAGCCGTATGTATCCAACGAGCGGAGAAACTTTTTTTGCACGGACGCCTCCTGCCGCGCACGCTCGTTGAGCTTCTGCTGTTCGCGTGCGAGGCTGCGCTGATCGGCCGCAAGGTCTTTCCGTTCCGACGCGATCTGACCAAGGGCAGCGTGAATATCGTCGATCGCGTCCATCACGGCAGCCTCATTGACGGTAGAGAGAAGGCCGAGGCGCAGCGCCAGATAGTACATGTGTTTGCACGGATGGCGGCGCACCTGATAATCTTTGCAGGTGCAGCTTTTCAGCGTGGTTTTATAGACTTCACCATGCTCTCCGCGAACGCTGCAGGAAACGGAAATGGGCGGTAAAAGTGAAATTTCCCCGAAGCATGCAGCGTAGAGGCGCTCATTTTGGAGCGCATCTTTGCTGCCCAAATCCTGAAATATCTGGTATTCCGAGAACGTCGGGCCAAGACAGCTGCGGGAACATAGCGCGGCGGCGTTCTGATAGGCAAGCGCATCCTGCCGAGCGGCCTTTTCTTCATATGTGCGGCGGGCAGCAGCGCAGTCGCTGCGCTCGCGTTCAAGTGCGGAACGGTTCTGCTCCAACTCGGCTTTCAGGCGTTGTGTGTCGTCAAGCTCTTTACTGAGCGAACGCTTTAATTTGGCGGTTTCGGTGCGCTCCTTCTCATTAGAAAAATATGTAATGATACAATGAATGACAAAGAAAACTGCGCAGAGAAGCGCGGCAAACAGTATAGAAGCGATAGGGCATCACCATCATTCTTCAGGCGTTTCATATTTTGGCCGCGATGTGGCAAGCTATTCTCGCGGCCGGCTGCGTGCAGTATACCATATAAAAGCGTGAAAGTCCAGAAAAAGGAGAAAACGGACTGATTTCGGGCCAAAAAGCACACAGAGCCGACACTTTATGATATGGTGATAGCACGAAATGGGAAACAAAGTGAAAGAATACAGAGAATACCTCGGCGTGAGCCAGCGGTGGCTGGCAAGAAAGGTGGGGTGCGGGAAGACAACGATCAGCGAGGTGGAGCGCGGGCGGCTGCCGAACGTAGTGACGGCTATCAAGATCGCCAGGGTGCTCGAAACGACTGTGGAGAAGCTATGGGAGGATGAACTATGACAGACGAGGAATGGAGGATGTACTTACGGCGCGAGATCGAGCGGCTGCTGGATATCGCCGACAGCCGGTCGATGGAGCTGACGCTGGAATTTTTGCGCGCAGCGTGAATAAGCAAAGAATAAGCAAAGAATAAGCAAAGAAAGAGGAGCAGGAAATCAATCCTGCTCCTCTTTTGTGTTTTCCGCGGTGATCTGCCGGGCAAAGTCCTCGATGTCGGCCCAACGCTCTTCCGGAAGACGGGCCAGCGCCAGAAGGAAACGGCGACGGAAGGTATCTTCCTCGCCGCGCATGACCTCGCCGACGAAGCGCATGACCTCCTTATCGCGCGAGATCTGGACGAACATCTCGCCCTCGCCGGTGCGCAGCCAGTGTTCGCTGATATTGTACGTCCGGCATATAGACGTAATCATAATATCCGAAACGGCTGCGCGTCCATTTTCAACGTTGTTGATCATGTCCCTGGACGCGCCGAACGGCGCGCCAAAAGCGGATTGCGAAAGCCCTAACGACTTGCGGACATCTTTAATTCGGCTGTTCGTATTAGTCACCTCCCTTGCGTACTTATAATCTATCACGGCGATTTGAGTTTGTCAACACAAAAAGGGCACAAATATTTTCAAAAAAATGTGTTGACAAACTCATTTTTTTGATATATTATGAGCACACAAACACAAGAGAGTGTGTTTACACACACAATCGAAAGGCGGTGACGAAAATGCTGACACGCAACGAACAGAGGATGCTGGAGCGGCTGGGCCGCATGATGCAGAACATGAACGACATGCAGAAAGCACAGCTGTGCGCCTTCACGGAGGGGCTGGCGATGGCGCTGGAGGACGACCGGCGCGCATCGTAAAGCGGACAGGCGGCACGGGCATAGGATGCACAGAGGAGGGGAAAGCACATGGCGATGGTGAAGGAAATGAAGATCAACGGCGCGACGGTGCGATTCCACGACGACGCCTATGCCGGGGCAAGCAAGGAAGAGATCGAGCGGCGGAAGCGCCAGGCGCAGGCCGTGTGTGAGCAGATCTTTCAAAACGCGGCAAGACGCGCCGACAAGGCACTGAAGGAGGCACAATGATGGAAGAAAAACGATGCTGGCTGTGCGGCAGGAACGGCGCGGACGATCCGCTGGATGTGCATCACATCTTCGGCGGGGCGAACCGGAAGCTATCCGACCGGTTCGGGCTGACGGTGTATCTGTGCCACGAGCGGTGCCACATCTTCGGGCCGGAGGCAGCGCACCGGAGCGGCGAGACCGCCGAGCGGCTGCACCGCTACGGCCAGGAGAAGGCCATGCGGGAGCAGGGGTGGAACCGGGAGCAGTTCCGCATGGTGTTCGGCAAGAACTATCTGGACGAGGAGCCGGAGAGGGCGGCGCCGGCGCCGTTTACCTTTCACGAGACGGAGCTGGTGGTGGACTTCGCCGGGTGAGGACCTGAGCTGCGGCGCGGAGTCTTTTCCGCGCCGGAACTGAGGGGCGCGACGGGTGGGCGACCCTCACATATCCTTTCTGTGGCCGCGGCGGCCTTTTGGACATCTTTCACCGCCGCGGCATTTTCAGGCGAAACGAAGGAGGAGATGCCTGTGCCAAAGGAAAAAGAAGGGTTCCGTGAGCAACTGGAGCGGCTGTGCGAGCTGTTTCCCGAAAGGGAGACGATCTCCATGCCGGAGGCGTGCAAGGTCGTGGGCCTGTGCCGCGACACGCTGCTGCAGGACAAGACATTCCCGGCGAAGAAGCCGGGGAACCGAAGAAACGGGAAAATCGTAGTGCCGCTGGTCGCGCTGGCCAGATGGATGGTATGAAAGGAGAAAAAACAACATGAAAAAAGCAACAGGGATCGTGCGCCGGGTGGACGAGCTGGGCAGGATCGTGCTGCCGATCGAGCTGCGGCGCGTGCTGGGCATCCAGGAGAAGGACAAGCTGGAGATCTACACGGAGGGCGACACGATCATCCTGCACAAGTATGCGCCGGGGTGCGTGTTCTGCGGGGACGCGGACGCGAAGGAGGTGCGCGGAGTGCGCATCTGCGAGCGGTGCGCGGGAGAAGCGATCCGCGCGTTCGGGGGTGAATGGTGATGAAGGTGTTCGGCGACCCGAAGGCGAAGGCGAAGGTACGCAGGTACATCGTATGGGGCGTTGAGGACGGCATTGTCTGCGCGAGCTTCCTTGCGGGCGGCTGCCTGGTGGGGTGGCTGTTCCATGTGATTTTCTCCGCGTTGGGGGTGGCATGATGCAGGGTGCGGAAGCAATCAGCAAGGCGCGGGAGATGCTGGGACGGCCGCGCTCGAGCGCGGACTTTTCGCCGGCGGCGCGGTACACGGTGAGCAAGCTGTGCGACTACGCCGAGCAGGAGCATGAGCTGCGCGAGAAGGCGGAGGAACGCTACTGCCAGGAGCAGAAGAAGGCACTGCAGTTTTCCGGCACGGTGGCAAAGCAGGAGCGCACGATCGACGACCTGCGGCAGCAGCTGAGCTTCCTGCAGGAGACACTGCGGGACGCGGGGCTGTGAGGAGGCTCGGGCGGATGTATCTGGAGCGGTGCCCGTGCCGCCGGGCAGCTCGCGCTCGGCGCGGGGAATGACTGACACGAGGAAAAGACAAGAGGAGATGTGCCTGTTATGAACGAATTTTATGAGAAAGCCATCGAGCGGCTGCGCGATGACAAGGAACTGAGCGGGAACAAGGAACGCGCCATGGCGCCGGCCGTGCGCGAGGCGCTGGAGAAGTTCTGCGAAGAGGACGGCGAGTTTGCGCAGGCCGTAGCGCAGGGCGGGAGCTTCCCGGAGTGCATGAAGGCTGTGGCCAAAGGCGTGGGCGGGAGCATATCGGACATCGAGGCATACAGCCGGGCGGTGCAGTTCTACTTCCCGGGCGCGGAGATCGAGGTGCAGATGCGCGTGCGGCTGTGCAGCGACGACGCGAAGCCGGAGGGGTTGCTGCTGAAGCTGGACGACTTCTTCGGGGTGTGAGCCATGCGGTACTTAAAGTGCAACCTGCAGCCGGAGCGGCACGAGGAGGTCCTGGGGAAGTTCTGGGACTATCCGACGCAGGAGGAAGAGGACGCAGTGCACGATCTGTTCACGCCGCACGTGTTTTTCGAGACATACGGAAAGCGGCGCGAGGTGTGGGCGACGTGCTGCCGCCAGCATGGGATCATCGGCAAGCACGGGCCGAAGCACGGCAGCGAGGCCAGCTGCCCGTTTTGCGGGCAAACGGCCGTGTGGAGCGCGATCGGCAAGTACAGCGAGCGGATGACGTCCCTGCGGGAAGAGACGCACGTGGCATTCTTGCGCAGGGACGGCGATGCGCTGCTGATCGAGGCGATGCAGATCGAGATCAGCTACACAAAGGACCTGATCTATGGGGGCATCTACTACGACATGAGCTGCTGGGGGCAGAAAGCCTACTACCTCGCGCCGGGGACGGTGCAGATGTGGGAGTGGACGCGGGAATGGAGCTGCGGAGAGCTGACGCGGCCGTACTGGAAGGCGAAGGCGACAGTGTCAGAGCCGTTTCAGCCGAACATGATGGGCTGGGCGTGCTATCAGGGCGACTATACCGTGATCGGCACGGACGCGCTGAGCGAGACGAAAGCGTGGCGCTATTGCCAGATTGAGGACTGGATGTGCTATGAACTTGCGGAGGGCTGGGACGAGCCGGTGAAGTGGGTTGTGACGTATCTCGCGGCCTACGCGATGTGGCCACAGATCGAAATGGCCGTGAAGATCGGCCTCGGGGACGCGGTGACACAGCTTGTGGTGAGCGGCGTGAAAAACGCGCGGATCCTGAACTGGAGTGCGCGAAATCCGGCAGACTTTATGCGAATGAGCAAGCAGGAGACGCGCACATGGCTGCAGTCTGGCGGAGACTTTGAGGCGCTGAAAAGCTGGCGGGAGACTGCGCCGGAGCTGACACCGGATGTGTACATCCATCTCTGCCAGCGGCTCGGCGGGGGATGGATGGTGGAAGCGTGCAAGGAGTGCGCGGAGACGGCCGGTGTGAAGCTGGAAAAGGCGGCACGATATGCCGAGAGCAGGATAGGCGTGCATCTGTGGGTGGACTATCTGCGCATGGCGCGCGAGCTGGGCTATGACCTGACGGAGGCGACGGTGGCCATGCCGAAGGACCTGCGGGAGCGGCACGACGCGGCGGCTGAGCTGCTGGAGATCCGGAAGGACCAAGCCGCCGCTGCGGCCTATGCGAAGCGGTACAAGAAGCTGTGCCGGAAGTATGAATTTGCTCTGAGCGGCTTGCGCATCGTGGTGCCGAAGAGCGGCAGCGAGATCGTGCGCGAGGGCAAGACGCTGCACCACTGTGTGGGCGGCTATGCCGCGCGGCATATTGAGGGGAAGACAACCATCCTGTTTTTGCGGCACGAGAAGCGGCCGGAGCGCCCATGGATGACCATCGAGCTGACGGGGAAGGACACGATCCGCCAGATCCACGGATACAAGAACGAGAGCTATAACCATGCGCAGGATCCGGAAGAGCGGTACGCATGGTTTCTGGATGCATGGCTCGGCTGGGTGCACGCAGGCAGCCGCCGCGGCAAGCAGAAGCAGCCAATACTGGAAGCAAAGGAGAAAACGGCATGAATGAACTGACAAGGACGCCGGAGACCGTGGGCGCGGAGATCCGCGGCCTGACGGCGCAGGCAAAGCAGATGACGCTGTGGTTCGGCATCGAGATCGGCCGCCGCCTATGTGAGGTGAAGGAGATGATCGGCCACGGGGAGTGGCTGCCGTACCTGAAGGCGCAGACGGAGTTCAGCCAGAGCACGGCATCGCGCTTTATGACGCTGTACCGCGAATACGGGGCGCAGCAGCAGACCCTTTTTGGGGCGGAATCAAATTACCCAACGTTGAATAATTTGAGCATTTCCAATGCTTTGCGACTGCTCGCGCTGCCGGAAAACGAGCGGGAGAGCTTCGCCGAGGAGCACGATGTGGAGCACATGTCGGCGCGGGAGCTGGAAGAGCTGATCCAGGAGAAGAAGGCGGCCGAGGACGAGCGGGATCTGTACGAGCAGAAGCTGGCAGAACAGATGGGCGCGGCGGAGCGGCTGAAAAAGGACGCCGAGACGGCGGCGCAGGAGGCCGAGGCACGCTGCCGGGAGCTGGCGGAGACACAGGCGCAGATCCGGGCACTGCAGGAAAATATCCGCACGCTGGAGAGCCGGCCGGTTGAGGTGGCCGTGCAGGTGGACGAGGGCGCTGTGGCCAAGGCGCGCGAGGAAGAAAAGGCGGCTGCGCAGAAAGAGCTTGAGCGGCTGGAAAAGAAGCTGCAGAAGGCGGAAAAGGCGCGCGAGCAGGCGGAGGCCACGGCCAAGGCCGCCGAGGACAAGCTGGAGACCGCCGCGGCGGACGTAGCCAAGGAGCGCGACGGCCTGAAGCTGGAGCTGCAGGAGGCGCGCCGGAAGCTGGAGATGAGCGACGTGACGGTGGCGCAGTTCAAGATCGTGTTTGACACCGTGCAGGGGAATTTGAACGACATGCTGGCTCTGATCGCCAAGGCCAGCGGCGAGAACCAGACAAAGCTCCGAGCGGCTGCGGAGAAGCTGCTGGAGGCATTCGGGGAGAAGGTGAAGCGGAATGGGTGAGTACATAAACGAAACGGAAGTGCTGCAGAGAGCGCTGGACACCTACGGATCTTCCCTACAGATTGCGATGGTGTTTGAGGAAATGAGCGAGCTGCAAAAGGAGCTGTGCAAGTACCTGCGCGGACGGGGCTCGTTCGAGCATATTGCCGAGGAGATCGCCGACGTGGAGATCATGCTCGAGCAGATGAAAATGCTGTTTTGCTGCACGGATGATGTGCGCAATGAGCGCAGGCGCAAAGTGGTGCGGCTGAAGGGCAGGTTGGACGAGCACGGAGAAGCAGGCTGATACATCAGAGAAGCCGGCCCTCTTCCGGGTGCAGGGCACCCGGAACATCTCCTCTTTTTTTGATTCCGCAAGAGCGGGCCGGGCGGCGGAAAGGCACCGCCGCCTGTGCCCGGAAGAGAGCCGGAGGAAGGAGAACGATATGTGCAGGACGACGTGCATGGAAACGATCGCGCAGGCCGCGCGGGAGCGCCGGGAGGCGAGGCTGCGCGAAATGCTGAACACGAACTACGGGAACGAGCCGACCGTGGTGGTGCGGTACGGAAAATGATCCGCGAATACGGAAGGAAACGATGCAACGGATGCCGGCAGCTGAAAACGGTGCCGTGGCCGCGCGGATACCCTGCGGCGCGGTGCATGGCAGATGGACGGATGCGGGGCGCGGTGATCGGCCGGAGGCCGACGGACGACTGCCCGGTGTACCGGCCGGCATGGTGCCCGGGAAAGGAGGACGACGTTGAACGCAGAATTTGAGGCGTTTTTGAACAACGAAGTCGGAAAAATGTACGCAAACGACACGCAGAAGCTGATGCTCTACCGCGTGGACGCAGACGAAAGGGAGAGCTACGGCTACAAGGACATGGGCCAGATCGAGCGGCTGGGCGCGCTGCTGAGCATGCTGTGTAAGGAGATCATGGACATGGTGGCGGAATGGAAGGAGAACGACGGATGAAGCAGGAAATGCTGCTGTGTGTGCCGTGCGCAGAGCGGATGAAGCAGGAAGGCAAGCGGGTGGAGCACACCGGGAACGTGCGCGGGAAGCTGACGTGCGGCTGCTGCGAACGGCGGCGGTACGGCGGCGTGTATGTGGTGGAACTATGAGCACGTGCGAACAATGCTACCACGGGTCCGCCACGGGGCTGCGCGGAGTCGGGACGGTGTGCCTGTACATCCTGCACGAAAAGCGGCGCAGGCCATGTCCCGGAGGGGATGCATGCACGGAGTTTGTTACGCCGGAGGATTATGCGCGGAGAGGGAGCGAGGAGAAGCCGATGGGAAGAGAACAGAGACTATGGACAAAGAGAGAGGAAAAGCGCCTGATGCAGATGATCGAGGACGGGAAAACGTACAGGGAGATCGGCGAGGCGCTGGGCCGCACGAGAGCGAGCGCACAGCAACACGCGCACTACATGAGGAAGGAAGAAAACGATGATGCACTACAAGGGGCTGGCGAAGCTGGCGGCGAAGGAAGCAAAAAACAGGGCGCTGCTGATCTGCGAGACGGCGGGCATGCTGAGCCTGCTGGGCGAAAAGTGGGCGTACAGCGCGCAGGTGGAGAGCCTGCAGCAGTCGGACGGCCGGGAGCTGCTGGCGGAGATCGTGCGAATGGTCGGGCGAATCCCGACGGAGGAGGCCGTAACGGTGCGGGGGTCGACGGAGCAGCACACGATGCTGGACGTGACACTGGCACGCCTGAGCGAGGCAATGCAGGTGGACGGTGCGCGGGAGATCAAGGCGACGCCGCTGATGTATGGCAGCACAATGCTGTGGCAGACGCGCGACCGGCAGATCATCGGCCTGCCGGAGGATGCGCAGGCGGCTGTCACCATGACGCGGGAGGCAACGACGGATGCACTCGGCACGGTGATGCGCTTCGACACACCGGAGGAGACGTTCGCGGCGCAGACGCTGGAAAATGCGGCGGCCATGTGGCAGGCACTCGCGCTGACAAGCTGGGTGGCGTGGGACGACGACTGACCAAGATCTATATTGCCGGGAAGATCACCGGCGACGAGGGATACCGCGAGAAGTTCCGCCGGGCGGCGGAGACGGTAAGCGGAATGGGCTGCATCCCACTTAACCCGGCGGAGCAGCCGGAGGGGATGGCGGCACAGGACTACATGCGGATGTGCTTTGCGATGATCGACATCGCGGATGCGGTGCTGTTTTTGCCGGACTGGCGCGGCAGCCCGGGCGCGATGCTGGAAAAGGCGTATTGTGAGTACATCCAAAAACCGCACGTTTTCGCGGCAGGGGAGGCGGAAGCATGAATGTATGCGAATTTTGCGGGAGAGAGATTCCGCGCGGGCGGCTGTGCACAAAGCATTTGGCGATGCGCGTGCTGCTGCCAATAAGGTATTGGCAGATGGTGGCCAAGAGCGCAAATGAGGCAGCGATCCGCGAGCAAATGGACCTGGAATATGAGCAGCGGCGGAGCGCGGAAGCCAGCAAGGCACTGACAGCGGAACGCGCCGAAGCAGCAGAAGCGAAGGAGAACATGGAAAGTGCGATGCGCGCACTGGAACAGGTGCGTGCGGAACTGGAACAGGTGCGTGCGGAGCTGAAGGAGGAGCACATCCGGAGACTGGAGGAGCAGATGGAGGTGCGGAATCTGGAAAAGGTGCTGGCCGGCCGGCTGCTGGCCGAATGGAAGGAGCGAAAGGTGCCGCGCACGCCGCTGGGCCAGGATGCTGAGACATGCAAGCGCTGGATGTGCGACGGTGACTGCCCGGCATGGATGGCATGCTTAGGGAAGCTGGGGCCGCGCGAACAGATCCGCGAACTGATGGAGGCAATGGGATATGCCGGCGGGACCGTGTAAAGGGTGTGCCGAGCGGAGGCCGGGGTGCCACGCGGCGTGCGCGGCGTATCTGGAGGTACGGGCGGAATGTGACCGGCGGATCGCTGAGCGCGCCCGCGAGCAGAAGGTGACGGATGCAAGCCTGGCGCTGGCGGCGCGCAACAACCACAAATACGGGCGCGGATAACGCACGGATAGCAAAATGCCCCGGCAGTGGATCACTGCCGGGGCTGAAGAGCAAGTTATTTGCGCACGGGGTAGATGACGGTCTCGCCGTCCGGTGGCATATCGTCCGCGTGGATGTAAGTCGGCGCTGTCCACTTCAGGATCAGGCGGCGATCATCCTGCGGGCCTGCCCAATAGTGATGCCAATGACCGCGGCGGGCGTGCGGCCGCTTTTTTCCGCCGGGCGTGCTGCCGGTGGTGTCAGCCTCGTCTGCTTCCGCGCGCGCTCTTGCGCCGCGAATGGCCGCGCCCATGCGCACGCCGACATACTGCAGATCGACGGTGCTGGCCTTGCCGACGTCGTCGGGCTTGTGCGGGATCTTTTGCGTGTGCTTGTGATCCGGCGCAGCGGCGATGTCCGCGCCGTCGGAGATGATATACAGGATGATCTGGATGACGCCAAGGATAATGCGGCCAAGGGAAGCGACGTCCGAGACGGTGCTGATGTCGACGCCGACATTTTCGCGCGTGCGGTCCAGCGTGGCCCGCACACAGTCGCCGATCGTGCCGGACGGGTCCAGATGCAGCACCTGCGGGACAGTGCCCAGCATATCATCGTACAGCCACTGCACGCGCAGCTCCGTGGAGCCATGGTTGACATCGTAGTCGATCCACGCAAAAAAGCCGTCGACGCCGGGCAGCTCCGGGTGGTGAGCCTTGACATAGATGCAGGGGTACGGCAGGTGCAGCAGCAGGTCGACCGGCAGGACGTCGGTGTCCTCCATGTCCTCCGCCTGGGCAAAAAGCATCTCGGCCATGTCGTCATCTACGGCGTAGATGATGCGGCTGCGCCGCCACGCCCAGCAGGCCGTAAGCTCTGCGGACATGGCTGCGGCATCCAGTTCGCTCCGGCCACGGGCGTAGGTAAGGTAGGTGTAGGCGGCGTTGATCGGCAGCGGGCAGTAGTCCGGCCACGCAAAGCCGTCCTCGCCGTTGGCGGTCGCGCAGCTGTCAAGCTGGCGATAGGCATCCGGGCAGCTGCGCAGCCACTTGCGCAGCAGCGGCAGCGGGGTCTCTCGGTCTCTCATGCTAGCATCTCCCTCACAAACCGCACTGCTTTGCCAGCAGCAGGCGCACATACGGTGGGCACTCGCGGCTCCCGGAGATCCATCCCTGCAGCGTGCGCAGCGGGATTGCAAAACGCGCCGCAAAGTCCGTCTGCGACAGGCCGGCGTGCTGCACGATCTCGTTGACGGTCAGGTGCGCGTAGCTCCAGATGGGCCGCAGTTCTGCGGCCAAGGCCGGGAGCTCGTCCTCGCTGGCGCCAAAGATGTCTGACGTCGCAACGTCGGACACGAACGCATCCGGGTCATCGTAGGCAGCGGCCTCCTGCAGCGCTGCCGAAAACTGCTTATCCGTGAGATCGTAGTGCTCATCCAGATCGTCTGCGCTGGCATAGATCCAGGCGTGCGCGACGTCGGTTGCCGGGTATCCGTGCTTGGGGTCGTGGCGCAGCGTGATCGCCACATCTACGCCGCCCTTTCCGCCGAGGATGCCTGGCTTGTACTCGGCACGGTAGCCGACGATGGCGGTGTATGACCCACGGATACCGGCGCTCGAGACGAGGCGCTGGAGGCTCCCGTTGATCGCGTCTGTGAGTGTGGCGCCGCTGATCGTGTCCGGCCACTGGCTGCCGGACACGTACACTTCGTATTCTTTTGCAGTGATTCCTTTGCTTATCATTGCGTTTTGCCTCCTTTAGTAGCCTCACGCCAGGCTGCCAGAGCCTTGGCATAGTTTTTGAGTGCGTCGGCATCATCGTTGCTGATGCGGATCTCCGCATTGTCAACGTAGATGCGGTAGCCATAAGCCGCCGTACCGTAGACCTTGCCGTTCCACCGGCCGGCCGGGTAGCATACCGGCTTGACCGGCTCCGTGATGCCGGATGCCTCAGCGGCCGCGACGCGCTCGCGCTTTGCGGCGGCTTGTTTGGCAAGATACTCCGTGTCTACAATGCTATCGTCGATCACGGCGCCGAGCGCCTTCGCGCGCTCGATCTCGTCGTAGGCGTCCTCCTGCGGGACGACCTTGATCCATTTTTGCTCCCCGCGCTGGACGCTGTAGCCGTAGGTGATGTAGTCATCCGCAAATGACCAGCGGTACCCGAGCGCCTTAATGTCGTCCTTGCGCGGCATGGTGTCGCCGCCGAAAAACAGGACGACCGGCGTGTTGTCTTTGTACGGATAGCCGGTCATATGCAGCGTCAGGGGCAGCTCAGCCTCCGCTGCGGCGGCAGCCTCGCGCTCGGATGCCTTGCGCGCAGTGTAGCAAGCATCGCACTCATCAAAGTTTGCGGCTGCCCACGCCTCCCAGCCATCCGCCTCGCGGCGGTTGCGGCAGATGTTGGTGCGCGTAAACGTTGCGCCGCAGGTGGCGCAAGTACAGGTTGCAGTTGCTTTTGCCATGATGATTTATCTCCTTTCTTGTGCCGATCTTGTGCCGAATGTGTATCCGCACAAGATTACTCGTCGACCCAGCCCCAGAGGTCAAACCATGTGGTAGGGCAGCTCAGCTTGTACGTGACGCCGGAGCCGGTGGCGTTATACACCTCGTAGTTGGCCTCCATGTAGCACGGCGCGCAGCCGTTGGTGCGGCGAGAGATGTCCGCGAGATCATCGAGCTCCGAGATCGGCTGCTCGGCCTCGAGATACAGTGCGTGCGCCTCGCTTGTGATGGGATCGCGGAGGATCTCCATGTTGTGCTTTGCCTGCAGTGCTTTTGCCTCGTTGCGTGTCATAGTTTTCGTCCTTTCCGGCCTATCGGCCTGTCGTGTTTCCCCTTTTGATGATTTAAGTATACGCTCAATGAGCACAAATGTCAAGCACTTTTACGCTCAAACGGCGCAAAAGATGAACAAAAAATGAGATAGAAGTTGTGCAAGATTTCGGTTTGATTTCTGCGGCGCCGGACGCGCCGCGGAAATGAGAACGAAACAGCAAAAACACCTTAATTTTATACGCGCGTGCGTGCGTATCTTTCCGGGCCCTTTAACGGCTAACTTAACTGCGTGCCGCCGAAGAGCGTGAGGAGTTGAAAAACGTCAACCGTGTCGCGGACGCGTGCACGCGATAGCAAATGCGGCCGGGGAAAGCCGGCTGAAAAACGGAGGAAGAAAGGATGAGAAAGCTGGTGGAGTATCACATCGTGTCCGGTCGCTGTGTCGAGACGCGGCGATGCATCCTGGATGTGTCGTCACGGACGCGCATGGGCCGCAAGAGCAGATCCAAACGGATCGCCGGCAACAGCAGCGCGAGGAAGATCGCTGCGAACGAGAAAGAGGCAGTCCGCCGTCTGGCGAGGATCATCAACTGCAACTTTCGGGCGGGCGACCTGTGGCTGCAGCTCAAGTACAGCGACGAGCGGCTGCCGGAGGATATGGAGGCCGCAAAAAAAGAAGTAAGCAAATTTTTGCGCAATGTCGGCGGCCGATACCGCAAGGAGACGGGCAAAAGCCTGCGCTATGTGCTGACGACCAGCGACACCGATCCGCGCACAGGCAAAAAGGTGCGGCTGCACCACCACCTTGTGATGGACCGAGCTGCGTGGGAAGTGGTGACGCGGTACTGGCCGGAGGATCAGTGCGGCTACGTCCTGCTCGACGGCCGGGGAGACTACACCGGCATCGCGCGCTACATGGTATCCAACGCATGCAAGGACGCACACGCAAAAAAATGGAGCAGCTCGCGCGGATTGGAGAAGCCGATCTACACGGAGCCGGTGATCGTGCGCGACGTGGACGGCATCCAGGCGCCGGAAGGGGCGCTTGTAAAAGAAAAGACGATCATCGACGACGAGGAAACGGGGCTGCGGTACGGCTATGTCCGAGCTGTCATGCCGGATCGGCCGAGCGCGAAGCGAAAGAGGCTGCGGTTATGAAGCAGGAATTCAAGCGGCTGCGGAGCGTGAGCAAGAGCTACGACGAGCAGGGGGCAATCTTTTTCGCGTGCCGAAATTTCGCGCGCCAGCCGAAAAAGACACAGGACAAGATACGACGCTTGTGCGCGGCCGCGGGGCCGGAATACGCACAGGCGCTGTTGGCGTACCTGACGACGGACATCTCGTGGGAGCGGACATGCATGGATTACGGCCTGAGCCAGGAGACATTGACGAGACTGAGGAGGCGATTTTACGATGCGTGGTGACGAGCGGGACGTCTATGACCTGCCGCTGGCGGAGCTGGAGCGGATGCTGACCGAGCAGCAAAAACGCTTTGTGGCGGAGCTGGAGCGGGACGGGCGGCCGAAGGAGGCGGCGATTCGCGCCGGGTACTCGGCCAAGACAGCAGAGAGCCAGGCGAGCCGGATGCTCAAGCTGCCGAAGATCGCTGCATACCGCCGGGCGCGGGCCATCGACCTGTACAAGCGGCAGGGGATCACGCCGGAGTGGGTGGGCAACCAGCTGCTGGAGGTGTACAACCGGTGCATGGAGGCGGTGCCGCACCTGGAGTGGGACCGCGACGAGAAAGCATGGGTGCCGGACGGGACGTGGAATTTTGACGCGAAGGGCGCACTGAATGCGCTGGGCAAGATCGGCGAGAGCATGGGCATGTTCCGGCAGGCGCAGAAGCAGGAAGGCGAGACGAGAAAGAGCGTGGAAGAATTCCTGCAGAGCCTTCCGGATGACGGGAGGGAGTTTTGAGTGATCGATATCCGGAATCCAAAGCAATACTGCGAGCATTTTTTGAAGATCCGCGACAAGAAGGGGAACATTATCCCGCTGCGGCTGAAGCCGGCACAGGAGATGCTGTACCGGATCATCAAAGAAGAGCACGATGCCGGGAGGCCCGTGCGTCTCATCATCCTGAAGGGGCGGCAGCTGGGCACCAGCACGGAGGTGGAGGGACTGTTTTTCGCGGACGCTGCGACGCGCGCAAACGTCTTTACGCTGATCGTGGCGCACGTGGAGGACGCGACGACGAACCTGTTCAACATGAACAAACTCTTCTACGACAATCTGCCGCCGGAGATCAAACCGATGCTGAAGGCCAGCAACGCGCAGGAGCTGGTGTTTGAAAATCCGACGAAGGATCCCGTGGAGAAAAAACGCAATCCGGGGCTGCGCAGCCGCATCCGATGCGTGACGGCGGGGAGCCGCGGCGTGGGCCGATCGTTCACGCTGCGGAACGTGCACTGCTCGGAAAGTGCATTCTGGCCGAATATGACGGAAAACATGCTGGGCATCCTGCAGGCCGTGCCGGACGACAAGGACACGTGCGTGGTGATGGAGAGCACGGCGAACGGATACAACGAGTTCAAGACGTTTTGGGACGGCGCGGTGTCGGGCGAAAACGCATTCCGGCCGGTGTTTTTGGCGTGGTATCTCGACCCGGACTATCGGCGGCCGGTGCCGCCGGGAACGGAATGGGCAGAGGATGAGAAGCAGATGCGCGCAGACTATGGGCTGGACGACGAGCAGCTGCAATGGCGGCGCTGGTGCATCAAGGCAAACTGCGGAGGCGACGTGCAGAAATTCCGGCAGGAGTACCCGAGTAATCCGCAGGAGGCGTTTTTGTTCACGGGCCGGCCGTTTTTCGACAACGAAAGCCTGGAGCGGCTGCGGGAGCGGGCGCCGGAGCCGAAGCACATCGGCTATTTTACATACACCGAAGCGGCCGACGGGAAACCGGAGAACGTGGCGTGGCGCGAGGACAAGAACGGGTATGTGCGCATATGGCAGGAGCCGGAGGACGGCCACCCGTATGTGGCCGGATGCGACACGGCGGGGGACGGCAGCGACCGGTTCACGGCGTTCCTGATCGACAACGCGGGCGGATGGCAATGTGCAGAGCTGCAAAAGGATCTGAGCGAGCCGGCATACGCGCGGCAGCTATACTGCCTGGGGCGGTACTACAACGGCGCGCTGCTGGCGGTGGAAATCAACTTTTCGACATACGTCGAATTGAAGCTGGAAGAGTGGGCATATCCCAACCTGTACCGCAGGAAACGATTCGATAAAAAGGCGGCCAAGCTGATGGACGCAAACGGATGGCGGACGGACAAAAGCACGCGGCCGGTGGCGCTGGCCAACCTGTGGAGCGTGATGGACGAGGTGCCGGAGCTGGTGCGAAGCAAGTGGACGCTTGGCGAGATGATGGTATTCGCCCGCAACGAACACGACCGGCCGGAGGCGATGGCCGGAGAGCACGACGACCTGGTGATGGCGGCAGCGATCTGCCACATGGCGCGGGAGCAGGGGCGCCAGACGGTGGACGAGCGGCCGGAGGAAAAGCGCGAGAAGCTGATCGTGCAGCTGGAACACAGAAAACGGCGGAAGATGCTATGATAGCGAAAACAACCGCGAGCGGCTTGCAGAAAATGCGAGCCGCTGTTTTTATGCGTGTGCAAAAAGCTGACGAAATCCCGAGGGGGTGCGCGATGTACGATGGGGACAGGCTGGGGGAGACCTATGCCAAATTCGCGGCCGCGGCGGACACCGGCGAACGAAAGGATCACCATGGACAACGAAAACCCGATCACTGACGCAATCGACGAGACCGAAGTGCAGGACGGCGGGGAAGCCGGGAACGAAGACCGGCAGGAGCAGGCGGAGACGGAAGGCGGCGCGGCCGAAAGCGCGGAAGAACCCGGCGACGGCGACCGGGGCCGGAAGCAGACGCACGAGCTCAACGCGGCGGCGAAGGCCGCACGCAAGCAGGCGGAACGGGAAACCGAGGAACGGATGCGCAGGAAGTTCGACGAGGAAATCGCGGCGACGGGCATCCCGAACCCGTATACCGGGAAGCCGTTTGGCAGTTGGAAGGAATTCCAGGACTATTCCAAGCGTTTTCACGACGAGCAGATCCGGCAGCGGGCACAGGACGAGCAGCGCACCGAAGAGGATATCCGGCGGGAGGATGAGGACAAACGCCTCGCCGCGCAGAAGCGAGCGGAGCTGCAGGAGCAGGCCGACGCGAAGAAGCGGGAGGACGAACGGCGCGCGTTCATCATGGCGGACGCGAAGGCGTTCATGGAGAAATTCCCGAAGGTCGACCTGCAGAAACTGGACGAGAACAAAAAGTTCCGCCGGTTTTGCGGGAAACGCTACGGCGTGGAGCCGCTGGCCGACCTGTATCAGGACTATCTGGACCTCGTCGGCTCGGTGGCGGAGGAAACGGCCGCGAAAGCGAGCAGCCGCAATGCGCGCGGCGCCGGCAACGGCACGGGCTCGACCGGGGGCGGCCTGACCGCGGAGCAGCGCGAGACGCTCGAGGCGTGGAACCGCAACAATCCGGAGCTGAAAATGACGGAAAAAGAGTTCCTGGAACGCTGAAAGGAGAAAAACACATGAGAGCATACCAGAACGTGGACGGCGGCTTTACCTTCGGCGTCCACGAGTACGACATTGCAAAGACGACCGCGATCAAGGCCGGGCAGGTCGTGAAGCTGAGCGAGGGCCTCGTCGTGGCGGCGACGGCTGCCGAGACCGGCGCGATCCTTGGCGTGGCGAAGGAAAACCACAGCGGCGCCGAGGATGCGATCAACCCGCGCAGCAACGGCACGAAGATCCTCGTGTACGACGACCCGGGCATGATCATGCGCTGCAAGGCACCGGTGATGGCCGCGACCAGCGGCAGCGCGACGACCTTTGTCAGCACTGACCTTGCGACGCTGGCGGACGACGACCTGAACGGCGGCTACATCGTGCTGGTCGAAAAAGGCGCGAGCAGCACCAACACCGACGAGCTTGGCAGTGTGCGCCGCATCACCGACTTTACGGCGACGAGCAAGACGCTCACGACCGCGAGCGGCGGCACCATCTGCGAGGGCGACAAGTACATGATCTTCCCGCCGCTGATGTTTGCCAAGGGCAACTTCGACGCGGACATTCAGGCGCTGGTGCTGACGGCGACGGCGGCGCTGCCGGTGAAGGTCGTGCAGATCGACCTCGTGCACGGCGAGATCGGACTCGTGGCGAAGAGCCACGCACTGAGATAAGGGGGAAGCAAAATGGACCAGGCATGGAAAACTGACCTTTACAAGTTTGTGGGCAAATCCTTTGACTTTGCCTATGCAAACCGACTCAACAAGCTGCTCGCCATCATGGGCGAGGAGAACAGCAGCAGCGTGGACTTCGAGCTGACCGGCACGGGCGGCTACGGCGAACTGCGCGAATACACCGGCGAGCTGAACAAAGGCGATATGAAGCGCGGCTTTAAGACCATCATCACGCCGGGCGAGTTCTCGCTGACGATCCCGGTCGGCTACAAGCAGGCCAAGATCGACAAGACGGGCGAGTGCAAAAAGGTGGGCAAGCGCCTCGGCGACTCGGCCGCGATGACCGTGTACACCCACGCGCTGCGCATGTTCGGCAACGCATTCAACTCAGATTATGCCGGCGGCGACGGCAAGGCGTGGGCTGCGACTGACCACCCGTGCGCCAGCAAGGGCAGCCAGGGCCGCAAGTACATCGCCGACCCGGAGGCCGGCACGTACAGCAACCTGATCAAAAAGGCGCTGAGCGTAGATGCCATCACGGAGGCACAGACGGTCGGCGGCAAGCTGCTGACGCCGGACGGCCTGCCGTTTCTGGCCGACTACAACACGCTGCTGGTCAGCCCCGACCTCGAGGCCGAGGCAAAGAAGATCTGCGGCGACGGCGCGAAGCTGCGCCCGACCGGCAACCCGGCAGACGACACGAACGCGGCCAACCCGCTGTATGACCTGCACTACATGGTCATCGGCGGCGGCGCGCTGGGCTTTGCGAAAAAGCAGTGGGCGATCTGCGACGCAACCCTGATGAAGGAACTGTGCAAGATCGTGTACATCACGCGGCCGACCGTGTTCGACAACGGCGACACCGACCCGCTGAAGGAAAACTTCACGGGCTACGTCGATTTCGGCCTGGGCTGGGGCGACGCGAGACAGATTATCTTCTCGAACCCGGCCTGACATAGAGACAACCAAAGCCGCCGGGCGCAGACGCGCCCGACGGCGCTGCCGTATACGGAGGGACGCATGAAGAAGCAGAAACAGCAGCCGGCGAAGGGCAAGCGCATGACCTATGCCGAAGCCGTGCAGAGGATCAAGCGGGGCAAGAAGAAATGACGCTGGGCGAAGGGAAGAAGAAAGTCTATGAGCTGCTGGATGAATACTCCTCGGGCGGCGAGCTGACAGAGGACAAGGACATCGAGCTGAAGCTGGCGGACTTTTTCGACATCGCGCAAAAGCGCGTGGCCATGGTCAAGCGCATTGTCGCCGTGAAGACGATCAACCGCACGGCCGGGAAGACGGAATACAGCATGCCGGGGAACTTCGGCGGGCTGTACCGCGTGTGGCGCGACGGGAAGGTCACGGGGAAATACCGCTGGAAGGGAAGCAAGATCGTGATCCCAGAGCGGGACGCGGCCGGGACGATTGAGGTGGAATACTTCAAGATCCCGGAGACAATCGGCGCGGAGACGACCGACGACACGGAATTCGAGGTGGCGGAGGACGCTGCGCAGGCCATGCCGTTTTTCGTGGCGGCGCAGCATCTGTTTCCGGATCTGGTGGTGGATTACTCGGCATACATGAACCAGTTCGAGCGGATGCTGCAATCTCTGGACACGCGCATTCCGGGAAGCGCAAGCGGCGGCGGTGTGACAAACAGCTTTTACAGGGGGGCTTAACCAATGGCGAGCAGGAGCGGAGTCAATATCAAGACGACGATTTACAACACGTTCAAGGGCGTGGACTTTTCCACGGACCCGTGCCTGGTCGACCGGCGGCGAAGCCCCCTTTGTACCAACATGGTCGCAGACTCCGGCGGGATGCCGGAGAAACGCTGCGGCTGGCGCACACTGCATAAAGTGGGCGGCGGAGCCGTGCACGGAATGTGGACGGCGCGGTTCGGCGAGGCGCAGAAATCCGTCGCCCACATCGGGACGAAGCTGTACAGCTGGGACGACACGGACGCGGCGCCGGTGGAGCTGATGACCGGGCTCCACGACGGGAGAAGCCAGGGCGTGCTGCTGGGCGGCAAGCTGTGGATCGTGACCGGCGGGGAGCTGCTGCGCTACGACGGCACGACGGTGACGGACATCACGGCGAGCGACGACGTGTACATCCCGGTGACGGTGATCGCCCGCAAGCCGGCAGGCGGCGGCGAGCCGTATGAGGATATCAACCTGCTGGGCAGATACCGGGAAAACCGGTTTCTGGCGGACGGAACGAGCAAGGTGTACCAGCTCGACGGCGTGATCGACGCCGAGGGCGATGTGCGTGTGTGGGTCAACGGTGAGGAGACCACGAGCGGCTGGACGGCAGACCGGACGGCCGGGAACGTGACATTTGGCACGGCGCCGGAAGCGCCGGCGGCCGGACAGGAGGACAACGTCCGCATCCAGTACCCGCACACCGTGAGCGGATATGCCGACAGAATCAAGAAATGCACGATCATCACGGCATACGGCATCAACGCGACGAACCGCATCGTGCTGTCCGGCAACCCGGAGCACCCGAACCTGGACTGGACGAGCGCCGTGAACGACCCGACGTATATTCCGGATCTGAGCTACAGTGCTGTCGGGCTCGAGGGCGTGCGGATCATGGGCTATTGCCGGATCGGCGAATATCTCGGGATCGTAAAGGAGGAAAACGCGCAGGACAGCAGCGTGTGGATCCGCAAGGGGACGCTCGACGGCGACGGAAAGGCGGTGTTTACCGTACAGGCGGCGCTGGCAGGCGTCGGCGCGGTGAGCACGGGGTGCTTTGCCAACCTGCTCGATGAGCCGATGTTTGTGAGCGGGACGGGAATCTATGCGCTGGTGAGCAGCAACTACGCCTCCGGGCGCGTGACGCAAAACCGGAGCTGGTACCTCAACGCGATGCTGACGGAGGAGCGGGGACTCGCAGACTGCACGGCCGTGCAGTGGAACGGCATGTTTCTGCTGGCCGTTGGCGGCGGCGTGGTATATGTGCTCGACGGCCGGCAAGAGCGCAGCTACCGCCGGGCGAGCAACAGCGACTACATCTACGAGGGGTACTACTGGGACGGTATTCCGGCGGTGTGCTGGATGGTGCGCAAGGACGGAGCAGACGAGCACCTGTATTTCGGGACGGACGACGGGCGCATCTGCCGGTTCTCGAGCGACTGGGACGATATGCGCAGGTTCTCGGACGACGGCAAGGGAATCGAGGCAATCTGGGCGACGCGCGTGGACGATGACGGAGACGCGACGGTGCTCAAGACGATGATCAAGCGCGGCGCAAGTGTGACGATCAAGCCGCACCAAAAGACCAGCGCGACGGTATACGTCGTAAAGGACGAGGACGCCGAGAAGCTGGTGGCATCCGGGTATCGGTCGATCTTCAACTGGGACGATATCGACTTTACGGATTTCACGTTCGAGACCTACGACGGGCCGACGGACATCATGCTCAACACGAAGGTGAAAAAGTACAAGCGGCTGCAGATCATCGTGGTGAACCACGAAAACGAGCAGGGGTTCGGCGTGTTTGCAATTACGAAGCACTATGTGGCCGGAAACTTTGCGAAGCGATAAGGAGCGGATATGCTGAAACGGAAGAAAGACAGGGAGCGGCCGGCAGTGACCGGCTATGACTATTCTGACCGGGAGCACAGGGAGCAGACCATTCAGGCGCTGTTCGGCAAGGCGCAGAGCGCGCGCAGAGCGACCGAGCGGGATTGGGAGCGCTACAACGACTACTATAATTTCATCCACGACATCACGGGCGAGACGCAGGAGGCATATGCCGATGCGGAGATGCCGTTTGCGCCGTCAGTGATGCCGGATGCGTTCATTCACGTGGAAAGCCAGATCTGCGCGACGGTTCCGGAGCCGGAGTTTCGCGGGCGTGACGACGGGATGGACCCGCAGAAGGCAAAGGAGCGCGAATACGCGGCGCGGTTCGTGTGCGACAACAACCGGCTGAAGGACAAAAACACGGCGAACGAGCGCAGGTTGATCAAGCTGGGGGATGCGTTCTGGAAAGTGTTCTGGGATCCAACGATGGTAACTGGCGTCAATGAGGGCGACATCCGCGTGGATGATGTGCCGGTTGAGAGCATCTACCCGGATCCGGCGGCGAGAGAACGCGGCCTGCAGGCGGGGCAGTATGTGTTCCACCTGTACCGGATGCACAAGGTTGCATTTGTGCAGCAGTATGGCAAAGCGATCGAGGAGGTGGGCATGGAGCCGGAACACATCCTGTCAAACGACTATGCGCAGGACCTGGACCTCTTTGATCTGTCGACCTCCATCAACGAGGACGACGACACGGTGACGGTGCTCGAACACTGGTTTAAGCAGCCGAAGGAGACGGAGGAAAACGGCGTGCGCGTGCCGGCTGGGGCGGTCGCCTGTTCCATCATTGTAGGCGGCCACGAAGTGAAGTACATCCCGAATTATTGGGAAAACACATGCCGGCAGAACCACCTGTTCCCGTTCGTGCATTACTGGCGTATCCGGGACGAGAACCAGTTTTACAACAAGTCGGAGCTGTTTGCGATCATGGATTTGATCGACATGGGCGACCGGAAGCTCGCCATGGCGCAGCTCAATGACGCGATGATGTCCAACGACGTGATCGTGCGCGAAGAGAACGCGCTGGCAGATGGATCAGAGCTGGACAACCGCCCGGGCGGTGAGATCGTCGTGCGCGATGGGCGGCTGAGCGGCGTGCAGCGGCTCGGCGGACTGCAGCCGCTGCGCAATGCGGCGGACAGCGTGGCATGGATCACGGAGCAGATCCAGCGCACGAACCGAAACTTTGACAGCAGCCAGGGCAGGGAGACGACGCGGCAGACGACGGCCACAGCGCTTGCCATGCTGCGCTCGGACGCGGAAGAGCAGGCCAACATTAAGACCGCGGACAGAACGGCCGGATTCGAGCGGCTGTACGAGCTGATCGACTGGAGTGTACAGGAGTTTTACGATACGACGCGCCACATCTATATTGGCTCAAAGAAAAAAGGAGAGCCAGACGTGAGCTTTGACTATCTGTCCGGGAACTACACGGAGACGATGCCGGCGATCGTGGACAGCGTGAGCGGGCAGATCGTGCGCGAAGAGTATGACTACTGGCCGCGCGTGGACGTGATCGTTTCGGCAGGCGACGGAATCGTGCACAGCAAGCAGGCGACACTTAAGGCGCTGGAAGGACTGGCGGCCATGAACGTAACCGCGCAGAACTACAAGGTGCTGGCGGCAGAGCTGGAGGTGCTGGATATCCCGCAGAAGCAGGAGATCATCGACGGCTGGCGCCAGCAGTTTGAAACGCCACAGCAGGAAGCAACAGAGGGCGGACTCACACAGGCACAGACGGGCGGCCTTGTGCCGGAGAGCTACCTGTCGCCGCAGGACGAAGGGGGCGTGATGATGTGACGTGCAAAACATGTGGAATTGAAATGATGCTGCTGCGCCGAGATGAGTACGGCGTAGCGATTTACGCATGCAGGAACGCGGCCTGCCCACAGACCGGGCGGGAAGTAAAGGAGGTCACAAATGGCATTCACAATTCCTGACGATGAGCTTGGCACGGTATCGAAGCTGAGCAATTACCCGAACCGCATCGAGCGGCTGAAGGCGGCAACACTCAAGGGCAGATTCGACGCGGACGCAAAAACAGTGATGGGAGCACTCAAGAGATTGATTCAGGAGCTGGGGCTTGCGACGGCGGCAAGAAACGTCGGCTTTGAAAAGACGACCGCGGTCAACGCTGATAACGTGCAGGACGCGATCGAGAACGTGCAGAGCCAGATTGCCGATGTTTCGCAGAGCGGAATCGCAGATGCGTCCATAACGGCGGCAAAGATTGCCGACGGCGCAGTCGGTACGGCTGCAATCGCGGACGACGCAGTCACGGCGGGCAAGCTGGCGATGAGCGCGGTCGACACCGACGCGATCAAGTGGGGCGCTGTAGATGCGTACCGCCTGAAAGACGCAGCCGTCACGGAGGCAAAGCTCGCAAATGGGTCTGTAACGGAAAGCAAGATCGGATACTATGCCGTGACAGGAAAGAAGATTGCGAGCGGCGCGGTGACGAGTGAAAAAATTGCAGACCGCACGATCAATAGTGCAAAAATGGGCGATGCGTCCGTGACGGAAAGAGCCCTGTGCGACGGCGCGGTGACGAACGACAAGGTAGGCTATAAAGCACTCGGGGAAGCAATATCTGTTACGCCGTCTTTCATGAAATCTGGCGGAACGGCGTCGGTAAACTCTTGCGCCTTCCGGTATGTGAAGGCTATCGGTGTGATGCTGTTTCAGATCGAACTGCTCGGGCTGTCTCAGCAGGAAGTGGATTCCGGCGTAATTCTTACGTTTTCCGGGTTGGATAAGCTGCCGAGCGAGGACGCGGGATTCGCGGCCGTAGTTCAGGTGGCGTCGATGACCGGGCCGAGCGGCTTTGCGCTTGCAAGTGCATGTTTTTACGAAGGCGGCGGACTGCGCATCGTGTATCCGGATAGCGTGAGCACCGGTGGCACCGTTATCACGTCTCTGTCCGGCTGGTACTTCTGCTGATGAGGTGAAAAGCAATGGCATATATCAAACGAGGCGAGGCAAAGACCGTTCCCGTGCGTGTGAAATTCAACGACATGGACGTGTTCCCGCTTGGCAACGTGGACGAGATCGCGTTCAAGTTAGGCGACAGTGTGCGCAAGACGTGGCCGGACGCGGTGCGGTATGATAATGTAAATGACCGGTTCCTGCTGACGCTGACGCAGGAAGACACGCTATCCCTCGATGTGGGGCAGGCGGAGCTGGAGATCACCTGCAACTTCAAGGGCGCGGGCAATATCCTGAAGCCGAAGAAAAACCCGAAAATCAAAGTGCTGGACTGCACGGACGAGGAGATAATGGAATGAGCGACAAGATCGAAGCCGAGATCCTCGATGTGTTTGGAGAAGAGGTAGTCGCAGCCGTTGACACGCCGCTTGTTGTGATCGAAGGCCCAAAGGGTGACCCCGGCAAGGACGGCCACAGCCCAGTGGTAACGGCCACCAAGTCCGGAGAGACAACAACAATCAGCGTGGACGGGGCGGCCATTGCCACGGTCGAGGATGGCGCAGATGGTGCGCCGGGAAAAGACGGCCCTACCGGCGCTGCGGGCAAGGACGGCCACAGCCCGGTGGTAACAGCCACAAAGGCCGGCAAGACGACAACAATCAGCGTGGACGGCGCAGCCATTGCCACGGTCGAGGATGGCGCCGATGGCAAACCGGGGGCTGCTGGCGCGGACGGTGTTACGCCGCACATCGGTGACAATGGCAATTGGTACGTTGGCAGCACCGATACCGGCAAGCCATCGCGTGGAGCAACCGGAGCACCGGGCAAAGACGGCGCCGATGGCAAACCGGGGGCTGCTGGTGCGGACGGCGTTACGCCGCACATCGGCGACAATGGCAACTGGTATCTTGGCAGCACGGACACTGGCAATCCATCGCGCGGAGCAACCGGCGCACCGGGCAAGGACGGCGAAAAAGGCGAACCCGGCGCACCCGGTAAGACACCTGTCAGAGGCACGGACTATTGGACGGCAGCTGATAAGCAGGAGATTGTCAACAGCGTCATAGCCGCCCTGCCTGATGGCACGGAGGTGAGCTACTGAGATGAAAAAGCTCTACGAAGAAACCGCCGTACAGGACATTGCAGCAGCTATCCGCGAGAAAAATGGCACTGCAACGAAATACAAAGTCGCGGAGATGGGCGATGCTGTGAGGCGCTGCTTGAACACCGGAGTGGAAACCGAAGTGTACACATTTGACCAGTGCCGCGCAGAGGTAGACAGGTATCTGAAAAACGTCACTTACGACCCCTCGGACTACGCTGTCTCGCAGATACCCGAATATGTGACGACAGTGAGCGCAAACCGACCTGTTGGCGTAGACATTGTGATGAAGTCCGCCGGAACGCTGACAATCGTGGACGGGTACACAGGTAACAGTGTTTCGCAGCCGGTCAGCGCAGGAGCAATCACAATCTATAACTGCACACCGGGCTCGATATCAACTTTTGTGCTGCTTGTTGGCGGAAAAGTTATCCAGCAGGGCGTCATTAAACCGACCGGAGCGTGCCGCATGATTCATTTGCTGAACGTGGGCAACGTGCGCGATCTTGGAGGCTGGGATTGCGATGGTGGCAGGGTAAAGTACGGGCTGCTCTTCAGGGGCGGCGAGATGTATGGATATCTGACCGATGACGGCAGACAACAGGCGATTGATATGCTCGGAATCCTCAAGGAAATTGACCTGCGTTTTGCGTCTGAACTGAACGGCAGGACAGAAAGTGGCTTTGGACCGACCGTAGATATGCTGTGGGTTGATATGACATGGAACGACCTTGCGTATCAGAAGTCAAGCGGGAATATCAAGGCGATCTTCGACCCGCTCTTCGATTATGTCATCGCAAACAAGCCGACATACTTCCACTGCTCTGCGGGCGCAGATCGAACGGGCGTGGTCGCTCTGCTGTGCGAAGCGATACTTGGGGTATCACAATCCGACTGTGATAAGGATTACGAACTCTCGAGTTTTAATTCTGGCGTCAGCACAGATGCGGAAGCCCGTCGCAGGAACGAAACGCCGTGGACGCGCGAGATTAACTACTTGAATGCCTATCCTGGTGCGACATTCCGCGATAAGGTGGTTAATTTTATGGTGTCGTGCGGCATTACAATCGAAAAAATCAACGCTTTCCGAGCAGCTATGATCGACGGGACGCCGGAGACAGTGACGGCAGATATCGCAACGTACAGCATCACAAAAACACTCACTGATGTCACAGTCAGCAACGGAGCGGCATCTGTGCAGCAGTACCAGCCGTTCGTAGCAAGCATCACTCCCACGAACGGCAAATTGATTGAATCCATCAAAGTGACGATGGGCGGGAAGGACGTGACTGCTGCTGTATTGCGTGGCAGCACGGACGTGCTGAGGCGAGCTGTACGGGTCGCTTTGACAAAATGCACAAGTAGCAACCCACGCGCGTATGTCATCGACGGGCAGTCTTATTGTACTGCGATAACTGCCGACACGGGGTGCGAAGTCAGTAATGTAAAAATCATGATGGGAGGTGAGGACGTGTCCACATTTTACAAAGATGGGGTCATAGCTATTCCAGAGGTGATCGGCGATATTGTTATCACGGCAACCGCTGTAGCCCAAGCCCCAGCATATACAAACCTGCTTGATGCCGCGATTGACATGGATGGAAACGTCATCGGGCATACGCCTATGTATAAAAATATGCGATACAATAGCAGCAGCGGTGCACCTGTTGCACACTCAGGGACGAATATCACGGGCTTGCTCCCGGTCAAAAAGGGTGATGTCGTGCGTATTCGATGGAAAGGGAACACTGATGTGTCATATCAATCTATCAAGTTTTTCAAGTCTGACCGAACCCAAGTCAAAGTCGGATATACATCTTTGGCCAATATCGAAAAAGGCCAAGCAGGGCCTGTTATAAACTTTAATGCTGCCAATGGAGTTGCCGATTTTGAGTTTACCAGCTCAAATGGCGCAGCCTATTTTTCAATCGTGCTCTACGACACGCTGGAAAATGTAATTGTTACTACAAACGAAGAAATCATATAAGCCTCAAAAGAGCCTCTTGTTGATTTTACAGGATGCCCTACAGCATCGGATTGATGAGATGCAGAGATGAAGGAGGTAACAGCTGATGGAATTTGTTTCTTGCGATCCGTCAAATTACCGCGCCGGGCGCACGCAGCCGGTGCGGTACATTGTGATGCACTACACGGCAAACAACGGCGACACTGCGCGCAACAACTGCGATTACTACCACCGCGTGGGCGGCCTGCAGGCCAGCGCGCACTATTTTTGCGACGAGTATGGCGCGATGCAGTCCGTGCTCGAGTGCGACACGGCGTGGCACTGCGGCGCGCGGGCGTACTGGCACCCCGAGTGCCGCAATGCCAACAGCATCGGCATCGAGATGTGCAGCCGCAAGCGCGCCGACGGCAGCTACTACATCCTGCCGGAGACCGTGGCAAACGCCGCGACCTTGGCAAAAGGCATCATGCAGCGCTATGGCATCGACACGGAGCACGTTGTGCGGCACTACGACGTGACGGGCAAGCGCTGCCCCATGCCGTGGGTGGACGACCCGGCGCAGTGGACGGCATTTCTGGCCACGCTGATGCCGGAACACCCGAACGAAGAGGAGGAAGGACCCATGACACGATACAACAAAATCGACGACGTGCCCGATTGGGCGCAGGACACGGTGCGCGCGCTGGTGGATGCGGGCGCACTCGGCGGCGTGGGCGGCGGTAATCTGGATCTGTCCATGGATATGATCCGTGGCCTTGTGGTCGGCACCAAGTACGCAGCGGCATGCAACCCCCGGTACGAGACGATCAAGGACATGCCCGACTGGGCGCAGGAGGGCGTGCAGCGTCTGGTGGAGCGCGGCGCGCTCAAAGGAGACGCCGACGGCAATCTGAACGTGACGATGGATATGCTGCGCACGATGATCGTGTGCCAGCGCATGGTCGATGAAAAGTAAAGGAGAAATACATATGAATGCACCTAGTAAAGCAATGGAACTGAAGGCAGCCATCTCGGCTGTGCTGGCCGGCATGACGGCGTTCTGGGGGTGGACAGGCTGGCTCGTGATCGTCTGGCTGATTACGATGATCCTGGACTATGCGACCGGCTCGTGGGCGGCGCTGTCGACCGGAACGTGGGATAGCGCCGTAGCGCGTGCCGGCCTGTGGCACAAGCTCGGCAGCATCGTGGCCATGCTGGTGGCACTGCTGCTGGATGTGGCGCTGTCGGCGATTATCAATTATGGCGGATTGGGATTTGAGCTGCCGTTTACATATAAGACGGCTTTCTTGCCTTTGGTGGCGATTTGGTACATCGTGACGGAACTGGGCAGTATCACAGAAAATGCGGCGAGGCTGGGCGCTCCGGTGCCGAAGTTCCTGACGGACTGCCTGGCAAAGCTGAAGGACAAAACGGACGAACATAAATAACAGCATCCCCGCCGGAGAACCCGGCGGGGAAAACACTAAGGAGGCTATTATGGACGCAGGGCAGACCACCAGCTATATCGACGAAAACGGGCAGAAAAAGACCGGCATCGTCGCGCCGAGCTACAACAAGGACACGGACTATGCGAAATATATGCAGCGAGCTGCTGCGGATGGCGACATGGGTGCGGCATCGTACTACGAGAGCCAGCGGAACAAGAAGATCGCCGGGGAGGGCATGGATTACAGCCCGTCGAGCCTATACGCGCAGTATGCAAAGCAGTACACACAGGATGAAATGAACCGGCTCGAGAGCGGATACACGCCGAGCTACAACGTGGGGACGGACTACGCCAGCATGGTGGAGAAGGCGGCAAAAAACGGCGACTACGCCGCTGCGGCCTACTACGAGCAGCAGCGGAACAAGAAGATCGCTGGTGAGGGTATAACACAATATCAGCCGGAATACACCTACCAGAAATACGCGAAAGACTACGATGACGCACAGCGGGCGGAGCTGGAGCGTGGATACCGGACGGCGGCGGAAAAGGCTCAGGAGACCGGCTACCTCGAGAGCACGCTGAACATGCTGCAGGAGCAACTGAAGCAGCAGCTTGCGGCGAACGAGACGGAGAGCGCCAAGCAGACGGAGCTTGCGATGCTGAAGCTCCAGCAGCAGAAAGAGGAAGCGAAGAAGAAATACGACAGCACAGACCGGCAGCTTTACATCGACATGATGAAGGAGCAGAAGGCACTTCCGGAGCAACTGGCCGGGGCCGGGTACACGGGCGGCGCCACGGAGAGCTCACTGCTGAAAAACAGGCTGTCGTATGAGCAGGCGCTGCGAGAAAACGAGGGCGGCCGCGCAAGCGCGATGACGGCACTGGATGTTGCCGGAAATGCAGCGGAGCTGCAGCGGCAGATCGCAAAATCGCAGGCTGACCAGACGGCGCGCAGCAACTACCTGACCAACTACAGCAGCATCATGAGCGGGCTGCAGAGCCAGCGAAACTACGAGCAGGAGCAGGAGCTGGAAAGGAAACAGCAGGAGATCAGCTACGCACTGGCGGCGGCGGACAACTTGGCCAAGTACGGAGACTTCTCTGGATATGAAAAGGTGACGGACAGTAACGGCAACCGCCTGTATACGGACGCGCAGATCGCGGCAATGAAGGCAGAGTATGACGCGCTGAAGGCGGCGAGCACCAGAACAAGAAGCACGGGCGGCGGATATGGCTACGGTGGATATAGCTATGGCGACTATAGCTACACAGCTCCAAGCGAACCGACGGAAACGATCAGCGAAGACCAGGCACGCAGCCTGAGCTGGGACCAGGACGAGGGGACGTTTGACTGGAACGGGAAAACGTATTCAAAGATATCGGATCTGGTGAACGCTTGGAACAATGTGTCGCTGAGTGATGAGGACGAGGCGGTGCTGCGGCGCAAGTTTAAGGCACAGACCGGCGTTGACCTGAGCGCCTACGGATATTAAAGGAGTTTGGCATGGCCGATACGAAAAGGAAAAACAGATTCGGCAGCGGCAATGGCGGCGACCTTTCCGCTGCTGTCCGTCAGAACACCGAGACACAAAGCCGGGCGGCGTTGCAGAACGGCACGTTGCCGGTGCACCATTACGCGACGATGCATTTCGATGAGAAAAAGAAACAGAAGAAAACGAAGAACCCGGAACTGCCGAAAGGGCTTTCATTTGGCGAGTACCTGAAGCTCGGCACGAAGGACGCGAAGGAATACTTAAACGCTATTGGCAACCTGCCGAGGACGGTCTTTGACAAGACAATCGACACTGCGGATAATCTCGAGCAAGGCGCAGCGGATCTTGCAAAGCAGGCTGCGGGGAAGTGGGATGCATCGGACATCCAGAGATGGGCTGCAAATGAGAAAGTCGCGGAGCGACCCGATGAGGAAAAAACTGGCCAGGGCATGCTGTGGAAGGGCGTGACGCAGGCGGCGAACGGCTTCGCACAGACGCTCGGATGGCTGCCGGGCAATGCGCTGAAAGAATTGGGCTGGGAGAACAACCCCTTTTCCAACTTGGCGGAGGCGCAGCAGCAGATCGCGGACGCCGCGCAGGAATACTACGGCAAGAACATGCAGAACGGCACAAAAGGGCAGAAGATTGTCGACGAACTCGGAACAACGACGGTTGCAGCACTGCCACAGGCAATCATGGCGATGATGACAATGGGCGGGAGTGCGGAAGCGCAGCTTGCAACAGGCGGAGCAAGGGCTGCCGCGACACTGCCGGGCATCGTCGGAAACGCGAAAACTTCGGCAGTCACTGCGCAGCAGATGGCGCGGGAGATGGCGAAAGATCCAAACTTCTGGCTGGCGTTCTCGCAGGTGGCCGGGCAGAACTACCAGAACGCAAAAGCGGACGGAGCATCGGACTGGGAAGCAAATGCGTTTGCCATGGCCAACGGGCTTGTGAACGCGGCGGTCGAAGTGGGCGGCGGTATTCAGAAGCTGCCGGGTGAGCTGCAGGTGAGTGAGAGCGCGCTGAAATCGTGGATCAAGTCGGCCGCGGAAGAAGGTCAGGAAGAAGTCGTGCAGGGCGTGCTGGAGCGCGCGCTGCAGAACCTGACCTACAACAAGGGGAACAAGGTGTTTTCGACGAAGGACGAGGATGCCGTGCTCAACCCAGTGACGGGCGCGAAGGAATTCGGACTCGGTATGACCGTCGGCGGCATCCTCGGCGGAGGACAGACGATTGTCGGAAAAGCCGCAGGGCTCGCGCGCGGAGCGGCGGGGAACGTACAGGCCGACGTGCGGGAACTGCCGAAGGCGCAGACCGTTGAGGAAAACACGCAGGAAGCCAACAATCCAGCGAAGGCGGCGCAGGTGACGGAAGTACGCGAACTGCCAGCGGAGCAGACAAGCGTGGAGACGCAGACAGCAGAAGCACGCGAGCTGCCAATGGGGCAGGTGAGTACGGAGTCGCAGGTGCGGGAACTGCTGGGCGGCGAGGTGACGAACAGCAAGGCGGAGAGGATCCTTGCAAATGCCGAGCTCCGGACAGCATTTGAAACTGTGACCGGCGAGACGCTGGCCGGAACCAAGGCGCAGCAGCGCGAGACCATCAAGCGAGCGGCAGAATCACAAAATGCGCAAATTCAGCAAGCCCAGTCACAAAATCAGCAAGTTCATTCACAAAATCAGGCGAGAATTGTGAATGAACCGGTTGCAAGCACGGCAAACGCGCAGGAAAGCGACAATTTTGCAGATGTGCGGGGGCTGCCGTCTGCCGATACGCAGGTCAAAAGCAAAAATGAACGCACTTCGAAGGCTATGCCACTTTTGCCAGAGAGATCAGAAATCGCAGGCTCGCAGGGGCTTCCGGTGCGAGCAGATAATGCGGTGTACAAAGTGGTTGAGATACCACAGGAGAAAATCGACGAGATATCCGCGTATGTTGATTCTGTCGAAAGCGCTACGGCGAGAAAAAAATATAAGCGGATCATTAAAGACCTGTTCATGGGTAAGACCTTCAAGAATGCGAACACATTGGCGAACGGACTGTATTACGAAATCGGCATTGGCTCGAAGGGAATTGGCGAGATTATTTCGAGGCAGCCAGTAAGCGCTGATACATTGGCAATGCTGGAGCAGCTGGACGAAATTGTGGAAAATGCGAAGTGGATGGCAAGCGAGCCGTCAAAGCACACGGCGCGCCACTTGAAGAGGACAGACATTTTTGAAACGAAAGCCATGTTCGGAGAGCTGCCAGGCGTCGCAAGAATGCGTGTGAATGTGGGAGACCAGGGAAACAACCTGTACTATTTGACAAATGTAAAAACAGAGGCTTCAAACTCTCAACCGCGCAACAACGATCGTTGGAAACGCGGGATAGAGAGTGAAGCCTCTGCAAGTAATATGGTATCAGAATCGAAAAGAGATGTCAAGAGCACGCAGGCGAAAGAAAGCGCACGAACTGCGGCCGAAGGCTACGCACGCGAGCACGGACTGCTGACCGGAGAAAACACGAGCAGATCGGCGGTGGAAGAAAACGCGCGCGTGATGCGCGAGGCACAGGAGAACGAGGCGAAGCGGCAGCAACTGCGAGACAACCCTGTGGAGCCGGGCACGCACGCGGAAAAGATGGGCGTGAAGATCAGCCACCCGTTTGCGCCGATCACGAACGTGGACGACCTTGTAACAGAGGCGAAATACGCCAAAAAGGCAAGCCGGGACATCGAGAAGAAAATCAGGGAGCTGAACCCGACACCGGCAGAGAAAGAATTTGCGCAGGGAATCGCAAAAGGGGCATCATTCGACAGCGCCGGGAACATCGTGGGCGGAACGTACACGGCGGAGCAGATACCGACGACAATGTCAAAGGAAAAGGTGACGCAGCTCGCGTACTACTATATGGCAAAAAACGACTACGCGGGCAAACTGATCCGGAGCCGCAAATACGCCACGCAGCGGCGGTGGCAGGCGAAGCTGGAGGAACTATTCGAAACACCGGATGACAGGAAGCTCCCGGGGGCGCTGAGTTTGCAGCTGAATACGATGCAGCGGAACGTGGAGAAAACATTCGGGAAGGAACTGGGAAAGAAAATCAACGAAGAGTTCTTCGACCCGATTCTCGAAAACTCCGCAGAAAAGATCCGCTTTATTAACCGGATGTTTGACCGCGTGCGCGGGTTCGACCTGAGCGAATCGGAGAGCGCGCTGGTGCAGCGAGTGATCGAAGGGACCGCGGTGGCAGACCAGGTGAGCAAGCTGGACCCGGACATGCGAAAGCGCGTGGCGGATGCGGCAACGAGCACGGACGTGAAAAAGACCGCTGCGGAAATGAACATTCCGCAGGAGCAAATGGAGCTCGTGGAGCGGTACAAGGCGTGGCTGGACACGCAGGCGCGGCTGCAGGACGCGGACGTGGACGCAAAGAAAATCGAAGAAGCGGCGGCGGGATACAAAAAAGCATATAATGAGTTCTACGACCTGATCAACGAATTCCTTGTGAGCCATGGGTATGACCCGATCGGCTATGTGAAGGGGTACGCCCCGCACATGCAGCCAGAGAAGGCGCAGGAGGGAACGGCAAAGTTCCTGAAACTGATCGGAATCGACGCGCAGGTGTCGGAGCTGCCGACGGCCATCGCTGGCAGGACGGACAGCTTCCGGCCAGGAAAGCAGTGGAACCCGTACTTCCTAGAACGCACGAAAACGAACAACGACAACGTGGAATATGACGCAGTAGGCGGTTATGAATCCTACGTCAACTACATGGCGAATGTCCTATATCACACGGACGACATCATGAAGCTGCGCGAAATGTCCAAATACTTTCGCGGGAAGTATGCGCGGGACGGGATCAGCGACCGGATTGCGCAGGCGAGAGAGATGCACAATGCATCGCTGGAGCAGAAGATCGGATTCCTGGAATCGGCGGACCGGATCGCGGAGGGCACGCGCCTGACGGAGGAACAGGCAGACGCGGCACTGGACAAATACATCGACAGTTTGTTTGAAAATATCAACGGAATGACGAAGTACGGGCAGTTCGTGTCCGTGCTGGATGACTATACGAACAAGCTGGCAGGAAAACGGACGACAGGAGATCGCACAATAGAGCACGAGGTGGGAAGAACAGCTCTAAATATCGGCAACAAGCTGACAAAAATTTTCGGAGAAAGTACCATCGTAGGCAACCTGTCATCTGCACTGAATCAGACGGCACAGATCCCGATGCTGACAGCGGAGGTGGGCGTGGGAAACGTCGCAGAAGCTGTGCGGGACATCGTGACCGGGGAGACGAAGGCGGACGGATGGGAAGGCGAAAGTGATTTCCTGACCGGTAAGCGGGGAATCGACCAGCTGACGGAAACTAAGGGGCTGGGGAAGGTGATGGACGTTGCCGCTATCCCGTTTGAAGCGGTGGACGATGTGGCCAGCCGCGTGATCGTGCGTGCAAAATACCTGCAGGAAGTGAAAAACGGCGCAACGCACGAGGAAGCCATGAGGGCGGCGGATGAATATGCCAGCAGGATGGTGGGCAACCGCATCCAGGGCGCGAAGCCGATGGCGTTTGAAGGTAGCCGGTTGAGCCAGAAGGTGCTGACAACATTCCAGCTCGAGGTGGCCAATGCATGGAGCCATATCACGCACGACCTGCCGATGGAATATCAGACGATGGCGAAGACGCAGGGGAAGAACGTCGCCGTGAAGAAGTTTACGGGGCTGGCGATGAAGTACCTGCTGGAAGCGTTCCTATTCAACCGCTTGACAGAATGGATCTACGGAGGCACGCCGGCGCCGTTTGACGCGATCGGATATGTGACAGGCGCTATCGGCGCAGGCGAGGGACTGAGCACGAACAAGTACCTGCTGACGGCACTGGACAACGCGCTGGAGGCGGCGACCGGAGAACGTGGGCTTGGAACAGAAAAACCAGATGGAGGTTTTGACACAGAGGCGGCCGCGAAACAGCTTGGATACACGGTGTCGGGCGACATCCCGTTCCTGTCGAACGCGCTGTCTGCGGTAGGGGCGAGTGACAGCAACATGCCGCTGCCGACTATCCCGTTGAAAACGGGAGCGGATGTCGCAAAAATGGTCGTTGGCAAAGACGCAGACACGCGCAAAGAAGCAGCACAGAAGCTGGTGGAGGACGCACCGAAGGAGCTGAAGACATGGCTGCCGATGGGCAACCAGATCTATAAGACCGGCAAGGGCGTCGAGACGCTTGTGCGCGGCGGTGCATATTCCGGGTATGGAGACTCCGCGCGGCTGAAGTATCCTGTGGACACGAGCGGGCCGAAGGGCCTGCTGAAAGGAACGCAGATGGTGCTGTTTGGGCCGAATGCGACACAGGACGCGAACGAGTTCTATGCATCCGGCGACAGAAGCCTGACCGTAAAGCAGACGCAGGCGTATCGGGACATCGTCGCCAGCGGGGCGGATAAAAAGACCGTGTACGAAACCATGCAGGCCGTGCGCAGTGTGGATGACGACGACCCGGAGGCGGCGGCAAAAGCGAAGCGCGACGCGATCCGCAACGCGGATCTGCTGGACAGATACAAACAGCAGATCTATTCGGCCATGATCGGCGACGGAAAGGACGTGAAGTTCAGTGCGCTGCGATCGGAAAAAATGTCGTGGGACAGCATCATGGATTGCTACGACGTTTACGACCGGATCAACCGGGACGACGAGAAAGCGTCCGTAAAGGCGGTCGAGTTTGCAGCGGAGGTGGATCGCATGAACCTTTCTGACGCCCAGAAGACGGCCGTGAAAAGCAATCTGGTGTTTTACTCCGGCGTGCAGGCGAAGGCCGAAACGTATGAGAAAATCACCGGAGCGGGCGTCAGCACGAGCGAGGCGGAAACACTCGCGCGCACGATTGGAGCACTGACCCCGGAGGAAGGCGCGGACAGCGTGACAGCTATGCAGAAATACAAAGCGATCGTTGACAGCGGCGTTTCCGATGCGACGGCAGCGGCGGCTATGCAGGCGATCATGCCGGATTCCATCGCCGTGAAATTCTCGGCGGTGCGCCAGTGGAACGTGCCGGCGGAGAAATACGTTGAAGTGTATGAAGCAACGGAGGGAATCAAAGAAAAGTACGGCAAGACATCTCTGAACGCAGGCATGGCAAAAGCGGCGATTGACTCCGTGAGCGGCTTAACGCAGGAGCAGCGCGCGGCACTGTGGCAAATTCAGAACAAGAGCTGGAAGCCGTATAAAAACCCGTACTCCACTTCGGTGGGAAGCGGTGTGCGGGCAAGGCTGGAGAGCGGGGCGGTGACAAACAGTCTCCCGACGGGCACAAGCAGGACGGCCGGGGCGCTCTGGTTGCCGAGGTGATGGCGGTTGACAAAAGCGGAGGATGAACTTATAATAAAGCCAGCCTCGCGGAAGGGAGGGCGGTAAACTCTCCTTATATGTTGGACACAGCATCTACACACCGCGACGGCTATATGCTGATATATCGACGTTTTTAAAGGCTTCAAATCCCTCCTTCTCCGCCAAAAACAAGACGCCGGTCATCGGCGTCTTGTTTCTCTATCTGCATATCTGGAGAGTTACCGAAGCGGTCATAACGGGGCGGTCTTGAAAACCGTTAGGCGGCAACGCCACAGGGGTTCGAATCCCTTACTCTCCGCCA
>OOCM01000485.1_pt1 | contig 39250 bp, 50 predicted proteins | sample 1671111 | NCBI WGS metagenome assembly OOCM01 (sample SAMN06348123, study PRJEB24527) | human gut metagenome | biome: human gut; feature: ankylosing spondylitis patient; material: feces | host: Homo sapiens | place: China | collected 2015-10 | reverse complement strand
ACATTAGTCGGTTCGGTCCTCCAGTTAGTGTTACCCAGCCTTCAACCTGCCCATGGCTAGATCACCGGGTTTCGGGTCTATACCCTGCAACTTAACGCCCAGTTAAGACTCGGTTTCCCTTCGGCTCCCCTATTCGGTTAACCTTGCTACAGAATATAAGTCGCTGACCCATTATACAAAAGGTACGCAGTCACACGCCTAAGCGTGCTCCCACTGCTTGTACGTACACGGTTTCAGGTTCTTTTTCACTCCCCTCGCCGGGGTTCTTTTCGCCTTTCCCTCACGGTACTGGTTCACTATCGGTCAGTCAGGAGTATTTAGCCTTGGAGGATGGTCCCCCCATATTCAGACAGGATACCACGTGTCCCGCCCTACTCATCGAGCTCACAGCATGTGCATTTTTGTGTACGGGGCTGTCACCCTGTATCGCGCGCCTTTCCAGACGCTTCCACTAACACACACACTGATTCAGGCTCTGGGCTGCTCCCCGTTCGCTCGCCGCTACTGGGGGAATCTCGGTTGATTTCTTTTCCTCGGGGTACTTAGATGTTTCAGTTCCCCCGGTTCGCCTCATTAACCTATGGATTCAGTTAATGATAGTGTGTCGAAACACACTGGGTTTCCCCATTCGGAAATCGCCGGTTATAACGGTTCATATCACCTTACCGACGCTTATCGCAGATTAGCACGTCCTTCATCGCCTCTGACTGCCAGGGCATCCACCGTGTACGCTTAGTCGCTTAACCTCACAACCCGAAGATGTTTCTTTCGATTCATCATCGTGTTGCGAAAATTTGAGAGACTCACGAACAACTTTCGTTGTTCAGTGTTTCAATTTTCAGCTTGATCCAGATTTTTAAAGAGCAAAACTTCGCAGTGAACCTTTGCAGGTACACTCTGAAGTATTTTTTATTTAATCACTACAGAGATGGTGGAGCTATGCGGGATCGAACCGCAGACCTCCTGCGTGCAAAGCAGGCGCTCTCCCAGCTGAGCTATAGCCCCATAACATGTAGTTAAAACCTCTTCAAATTTGCCGTGCAAATTTGGTAGGCCTGAGTGGACTTGAACCACCGACCTCACCCTTATCAGGGGTGCGCTCTAACCACCTGAGCTACAAGCCTGTAGAGGTTTTACTGCTCATTTTCATCAGACAATCTGTGTGAGCACTTCAAAGAACGCTTCTTTAAGGTAAGGAGGTGATCCAACCGCAGGTTCCCCTACGGTTACCTTGTTACGACTTCACCCCAGTCATGAATCACAAAGTGGTAAGCGCCCTCCCGAAGGTTAAGCTACCTACTTCTTTTGCAACCCACTCCCATGGTGTGACGGGCGGTGTGTACAAGGCCCGGGAACGTATTCACCGTGGCATTCTGATCCACGATTACTAGCGATTCCGACTTCATGGAGTCGAGTTGCAGACTCCAATCCGGACTACGACGCACTTTATGAGGTCCGCTTGCTCTCGCGAGGTCGCTTCTCTTTGTATGCGCCATTGTAGCACGTGTGTAGCCCTGGTCGTAAGGGCCATGATGACTTGACGTCATCCCCACCTTCCTCCAGTTTATCACTGGCAGTCTCCTTTGAGTTCCCGGCCGGACCGCTGGCAACAAAGGATAAGGGTTGCGCTCGTTGCGGGACTTAACCCAACATTTCACAACACGAGCTGACGACAGCCATGCAGCACCTGTCTCACGGTTCCCGAAGGCACATTCTCATCTCTGAAAACTTCCGTGGATGTCAAGACCAGGTAAGGTTCTTCGCGTTGCATCGAATTAAACCACATGCTCCACCGCTTGTGCGGGCCCCCGTCAATTCATTTGAGTTTTAACCTTGCGGCCGTACTCCCCAGGCGGTCGACTTAACGCGTTAGCTCCGGAAGCCACGCCTCAAGGGCACAACCTCCAAGTCGACATCGTTTACGGCGTGGACTACCAGGGTATCTAATCCTGTTTGCTCCCCACGCTTTCGCACCTCAGCGTCAATACCGGTCCAGGTGGCCGCCTTCGCCACTGATGTTCCTCCAGATATCTACGGATTTCACTCCTACACCTGGAATTCCGCCACCCTCTCCCGGATTCAAGTCGTGCAGTATCAAGGGCAGTTCCACGGTTGAGCCGTGGGATTTCACCCCTGACTTACATAACAGCCTACGTGCGCTTTACGCCCAGTGATTCCGATTAACGCTTGCACCCTCCGTATTACCGCGGCTGCTGGCACGGAGTTAGCCGGTGCTTCCTTTGAAGGTACCGTCAGTAGGATGATGATTAGAGCACCCTAGTTTCTTCCCTTCTGACAGAGGTTTACGATCCGAAGACCTTCATCCCTCACGCGGCGTCGCTGCGTCAGGCTTTCGCCCATTGCGCAATATTCCCCACTGCTGCCTCCCGTAGGAGTTTGGACCGTGTTCCAGTTCCAATGTGACTGATCATCCTCTTAGACCAGCTACCCATCGTCGCCTTGGTGGGCCTTTACCTCACCAACTAGCTAATGGGACGCGGACTCATCGAAAAGCGGAAGCATATGCAGAGGCCCCCTTTCCTTCATAGATAAATATGAAGCTCATGCGGTATTAGCAGCCGTTTCCAGCTGTTATTCCTCACTTCCCGGTAGATTATCCACGTGTTACTCACCCGTGCGCCACTTTACTCGGATCCGAAGACCCTTTCACGTACGACTTGCATGTGTTAGGCACGCCGCCAGCGTTCAATCTGAGCCAGAATCAAACTCTCCAGTTGAAAAGTATTTGATTCAGAGAACATAAAGTTCTCAAATCGAACTCAAAGCTCTATTTCCCAACTCGCTCTTCACTTGTCAAAGAACCGTGCCGCTCACTCGCGGCGGTGTTGCTTTATGCAACTTTTCGTTTCGCCTGTCAACAACTTTTTTCAAGTTTTTTTTCAGGCGGCGCTTTCAGCGAGGCGCTCGTTTGAGCTGCTGTGCCTCAGCGCGTTTTCGAGTTATGCCCATTTCGCCCCGTCTTGTCAAACACTTTTTTCCTCTTTTTTCGTTCTTTTTGGATTTTTATTTGTAACTAGTTAATAATAAACAATAAAAATTATCACTTTTCTACCCGATATTTGCCTAGAACCGCACTTCTCGCGACCTTTTCCGCCTCCAGAGTCCTTAAAACACAAAGAAGCAGGGGCGAAAAAACTCTCCGCCCCTGCTTCTTTGTGTTTTTCTTCAGCCGCTCTACTTTTCTTCCGCGACAGCCTGCGGCAGTCTGCCGCCTCTCTTCACGGTTTTTCCCACGGCGCTGGCCCTGGCAATGAACTCGCCCATGCCATAATATTCCTTGATCATGGGAACAAACATGAGAGCGTCGATACGCGCCGGATCAGGCAGACCTTCCGGGGTGAGACAATCTCTGCTGATCTTAACATCCATGATCTCTCCTACAAACTGCATATGAGAGCCGAGTTCCAGCGTATGACGGAGCAGAAGCTCCAGGACCACCGGGCACTCTTCCACAAAAGGAGCATCCACATGATCCCCGGGTCGAGGAGTCAGGCCCAGCGTCTGAAACTTGTCTTCGTGGCGACCGGACACCAGTCCGGCAAAGTCCGCCTGCCCCACCATCTGTCTGCCGGGAATGCTGACGGTGAACGCTTCCCTCTGCTGAAGAGAATGACAGGTCCAGGTGGCCTTCCGCAGAGAAACAGACAGGCAGGGAGGCTGCGAACAGCAAAGGCCTCCCCATGCGGCCGTCATAATATTCGGCCTGCCCTCCGGGTCATAAGTACCGACAAGCAGCACCGGAGCCGGAACAATGAATGCATGAGGTCCAAGAGAAATCAACATGATCGCCTCAGTATCAACTTTTCGCGGCGGCCCGGGAGCGATGGACCGAACAATCATGTCTCCCGCGGCGAGGCCGTATCATGACGGGCATCCTATCTTTTAATATGCCCGGAAATTACGCCAATGCGCCCTTTCTGCCGATGACGGACAGAAACTCCGCACTTCGTCATAAGGGCTGAAAGGCCCAGACAGCCTTTCCATAATAGACATCAGGCCAGTTCTCTTCCGATACCTGCCGGCTATGCTCACCATGAACATCCCGTTCCGCCTGAAGTTCATATCCGCTTTCACATCTGAACACCCGACGAATCTGCAACCCGTCGTCGGACAGCACGGCAACAAACGCGCCATCCTCGACTTCCGCTTTCCGAATGACGGCAACAAGCGCGCCGGCATTCAGAACGGGCGACATGGAGTGATCCAGCATACGGAAGATCTCCACGCCTTCACGCAGAAACTCCAGCGGAAACACCTGAGCACCTATCTCAGGGAAACGCCCGTCCCCGGTCCGCACCATGCTGTGCACCGGAAGTTCTCCGGAAGGACGATTCCCCAGAGGGAGCTGAGGAGGCTGACGAAGGCCGGAGGCGGAAAGAGAAACACTCAAGTCCTCAGTCCGCCCCTCCGCCATGAATACCGGAGGCTCGCCGAATCGCAACCAGTCCATGCGTACATGAAAGAGATCCGAAATACGCACGCACCATGCCAGCGGAATCCAGCCCCGCTTCTTGGCTTCCGAAATGCTCCCCTGCTGAAGGTTGAGCAGCTCCGCCAGCTCAGCCTGCGTTCTGCGCCGGGAGACGAAAAGCATTCTGGCATAGACCGTATCGAACGGATCCATATCCAGGCGTTCCATGCGTCACCCTACTTGATGGGCTGGAGCAGCGGGCTGTCCGGGGTGAGCACCATGCGGGTATTTTCTCCGAGAGACTTCCGGAGCGCTTCCAGACCACGCTGGAAGGAGAAGAACTCCGGAGACTGGGAAAAAGCCTCGGCATAAATGCGGGCGGCTTCGGCATCGCCTTCGCCGCGGATGACCTGAGCCTTCTTTCCGGCTTCAGCCAGAATGACGGCTCGCTCCTTTTCAGCGCCGGAACGAATCTTGGTGGATTCCTCCGCGCCTTCAGAACGATACTGCGTGGCCTGGCGCTCACGTTCCGCACGCATGCGGTCAAAAATGGCACGCTGGTTTTCGGCAGGAAGGTCGGTGCGCTTGATACGCACGTCGACGATTTCAATGCCGAATTCCTTCATCTGCTGCGACGCCTTTTCCGTCACCGAATCCATGATGGATGTTCTTTCGTCGGCAACAACCTGCGTCAGCGTGTGACGACCGATATGCGCGCGGATCTGAGAATAGATGACCGCGTCGAGTCTGGCCTGGGCGTTATGCTCCGTACGCATCGTACGGTAGAAGCGCAGCGGATCGACGATCTTCCAGCGGGCGTAGTTGTCGAGCACGATGGATTTGAGATCACTCGTCAGCGCTTCCGCCGGGCGGGCGTCATAGTCCAGAATACGGGCGTCGAAGTACACCACGGTCTGAATGAAGGGGATCTTGAAGTGCAGACCCGGGCGATACACCTTGTCCAGCGGATGACCAAGCTGGATGACCAGCGCCTGCTGCGTCTGATCAACGATGAAGAGACTCTGCTGCAGCCCCAGAACAGCCGCCATAAAGAGAACAAGAAAGATGACAGGCTTTATTCCTTTCATTTCTGCACGCCTCCCTTCAGGGCGGTATCGCCATTCCAGTTGTCGAGCGGAAGAAGAGGAAGCACATGGCTGCCGGCATCGGACGGAAGCACCAGCTTTTCCATGCCGGGCTTGCTCAGAATATCTTCAAACGTTTCGTACAGCATACGTTTTTTGGTTACGTCTTCGGCCTTTTCATACTCGGCCAGCACGGACAGGAAGCGCTGCGCTTCACCCTCGGCCTCACGTATGCGCGTTTCGCGATAGGCTTCGGCCTTGTTGATCATTTCCTGCGCCTGGCCCTGAGCCTTGGGCAAAATATCGCGGCGATAGGCTTCCGCCTCGTTGATACTGCGCTGCTTGTCTTCTCTTGCGCTGGCCACGTCCTTGAAGGAGTCGCTGACTTCCTTCGGCGGCTGCACGTCCTGCATCTGCACGGCAACGACCTGCACGCCAACCTGATAACGGTCAAGAATGCGCTGGAGAAGATCCGCCACATCGTTCTGAATCTGAACGCGGCCGTCCGTAAGAGCGGAATCGAGCGTGGTCTTGCCGATGACTTCACGCATGGAGGCCTCGGCGGCACGCTTGACCACCTGATCGGGCTGGATCACGTTGAACAGATAATCCACCGCGCCGTCAGGCTTGATCTGATACTGAATGTTGAACTGCACGTTGATGATGTTCTCATCACCCGTGAGCATGGCCGACTCCTCATTCACGGCCTGTACGCGGCCCTGCTGGAAGACCCCGCCGACAGACTGCGCCCGATAGCCCACGGCCGTCTGCCGCACCTGCGTGACCTTCGGCTTGTAGACGGTCTCAATGGGGTACGGAAGATGAATATGCGGACCGGGAGCTTCCGTCCGCACATAGCGCCCGAAACGAAGCACGACACCGGACTCATCAGGCTGAACAATATAGATGCCGGAAAGGAACCATATCACCAGCGCGGCAAGAATCCACCAGCGCAACTTCGGCACGCCGTCCATCTGGGGAAGATTCGGCCATGAAAAAGAAGGACGTCCGCCTCGGGAAGGCCCGCGGCCGGTCCGGTTCTGCGTGTCGTCCTGCCGGGACTCGTCGTGATCATCGTCACGTTTGCCCCAGTTGCCCTTGCCCGCGGAACCCCAGCCCTGCTTCTGCTGTTGTTGCCGCTTTTCCTGTAATTTATCCCAGTCCCAGTTCATAGTGAGAATACAGTAGGACACGTTCCCTACGTGGTCAAGGCGGAACTGCCGTTTTGCGTCCTTCCGGAGACAAGGCAAAGGCAGGGGGGAAAGAACAAAAAAATATTTTCCGGATCAACAAAAAAATGCTTGACGACCATGTCCGTTTTGCCTATGTTTGCCGTTGTCGGGCGCTCGTAGCTCAGCTGGATAGAGCAACAGGCTACGAACCTGTAGGTCGGGAGTTCGAATCCCTCCGGGCGCACCATTCGAGAGTAAAGGCTTACGAGAAATCGTAAGCCTTTTTTCTTTTGTCCGCAGAAAAGGCCGTCTGCCCAGTGCTTTCTCATGACGCAAAAGCCTCCGTACCGAATCGGCACGGAGGCTTTCATCAAAACAGGCCTGTCGGCAGGAAAAACGGAAGCGGCGGCTTCTTTCCCCTGCCCTCGATCGCCATCAGTTCATTCGTATGGGAATTCCAGCCGTCAGATCACCGATATGCATGATGAGCTGGAAACGTTCCGAAGAAGGCGGCATGAACTGGGCAAACTCCAGCAGATTATCCCCCTTCCGTCCTTCCCTGGTAAAGTGTCTGATCACGTTTCCGGAAGCATCCTGAAGGTCAAAAAAGACAAGTCCGTCCTTTTCGCAGCTGTAGGGAATCGTATACAGCCCGGTATCGGGATGACGGCGCAGGTCAAGTGCATCGAGTTCATAGCCGGATTCGCCCTTCCTGAGGGGCACCACCACATGAGGGAATCCATTGGTGGCGGGCAACGGCTGCACACCCATGCGGGAAAGACCTTCCTGAACCTCGGGGATGTTCATGAACAGCGACCAGAGCAGACCGCTGCGATAGTTTTCAATCATGCTGACAATGGGCAGCTGATCAATGGCCAGGTAGCTGTTGTCGAACCAGGCATCCTTCAGGCTGAAGGCGTCATACGGACCGTAGGGGCCCCACATATTGTCCTTGTAGTTGTCGTAAATGTTCCAGAGCACCCGCATGGAATACTCCGGCGTATACGGCATGGAAGAGAGAGCCGCTGTAGGAGCCACGGTACCGATTTCATTATAGGCGGACTGATAGCGATAGCCGCCCTTCACGTCACAGGCCGTCAGCCCCCAGAAGCCCTCGCTGAACTGATGCTCAGCCGGTGCAGACTCCAGAGCGTACGCACGATTCATAAGCGTATGCGTGATGTTGCGGACCATATAGCCGCGGCGTACATGCTCATCGGCCATTCTGCGGGGATCAAGACCGATGAACGAATAGTGCGACAGGAACATGCAGCCGCCGTAGGCGTTGGCAGCTTCGATGGTATAGCCGTTGCCGGTCTTGGGCTGATATTCCTCCGTGGAATACCAGAACTTCGCCGCCTCACGGGAAATGGGATGTGTAGGAGAGCCCAGCGCCAGCACATAGGCGACCATCGCTTCATTGAAGCCCGAAATCTTCATGCCCATGCCGAAGTCGGCAGTCGGGCTCCAGTGCCAGAAGAGACCGTTATTTTCCGAACGCGTAAACCAGTGCCAGTCGACATCCTGCCAGAGTTCCGTGATGCAGGCTCGCAGCCCCTTTTCCAGGTCCGTATCGGCCGAAAAGTAAGAGCGTGCAATGAGCAGGCCCTGAATCATGAAGGCCGTTTCCACAAGGTCGGCGCCATTATCCTGTTCGCCGAAAGAAATAGTTTTTCCCGTACGACCGTCAAGCCAGTGAGGAAAGGCGCCGTGCAGATTCTTCCTGTCCGTCTTGTCTCGCAGGAAGGTCGCCATTTTAAGGACTCGTTCCGCGGCATCCTGGCGGGAAATCCAGCCGCGTTCCGCAGCCACGACAATGGCCGCCACACCGAAGCCGGATCCGCCTATCGTAGCCTGACCGCTTTCCTTGTTGCGGCTGTCCTCATAGGCCAGTCCTGACTCAGGGAACGTATGCTCCCATATATAGCGAAAAGCATCGTACTGCAGTTTGTCGAGCAGCTGTCTGTCTTTGATAAAGGCTTCATCGGGCTGAAAGTCACTCAGCCTAGCCGACGCCGGCTGTTCGACTTCCGCTTTCTGAACGGCAGTTGTTTCCTGCTGCTCTGCCATGGCGGAGCAGGGGAGCACAAGGACAGCAGAAATCACAGCCAGCAAAACACGTCTTATCAGATTCATAACCATCCACCGATGTTGAAGGCATAGCATTCTGTCTGCAATCATCCAGCAAAAATGCGCAGGAAATCCACTTGGCCTGCCGGATATAAGTAGCCATAAAAGCTTCACTATGCAAGCGGGCCGCCATTCGCTTCGCCATGCCCAAGTTCTCGCTCAGGCGTCATGGCGGAATCATCGGCAATAAAACGCCTTGCGAACATGGTAGAACAAGTTCCAAAGTGACCTGAACTCCACGCAGTAAGCACTCTGAAAATCTGCCCCAGTCCCGCCCAAAAAGGAAACGACTGGCTCACCGCTCAAAAATCGTCAGCTCTTCCTGCGCCCAGATGCAGCAAAAGACCGGTCTCTGGAACAATGAGCAGAAAGCAGGCAACACGTTAGATGGCTGCCGATCCGGCAACACCTGCCGAGCAACTACCGAGGCTTCCCCCCGGACAGCATCTTCTTCCGAAGGGTATGGAGCACGAAAGCTTTCCCTGCAGGGACCACTCCTTCGTTTTCAACGCCGTCCCGGCAGCCCCTTCGCCATGCACACCAAAATTCAAAATTCTTGCGCCACCGCTGCTCCCCGCAAGGCCAGTCATTCGATCTGACGAAAACGCCCCGAACCTTCCCGTCGTTCGCCCGGAACATCAGCGAGACCTTCTGCAGTCGTTTCATAGGCACAAAAAAAGGAGAACCACCGAAGTGGTTCTCCCGAACTCGCTATGGAGAAAAAGCTTACGCCTGAGCTTCGGCAGGAGCTTCAGCAGCCTGCCGGGTCAGCTCGATGATGGCCATCGGGGCGCAGTCGCCACGACGGGGCATCGCAAGCTTCACCACGCGGGTGAAGCCGCCGGGAACGCCGGCAAAGCGAGGAGCGATTTCATCGAACAGCTTCTGCACGAGCTGATGGCTGCCCAGTTCGCGGTAAGCCTGACGACGGGCGGCCACGTCGTTGCGACGAGCCAGAGTAATGAGAGATTCGACCACACCGCGCAGCTCCTTGGCCTTGACCTCGGTGGTACGAATCCGGCCGTGCGTGAGCAGGGCCTTGGACATATTGCGAAGCAGAGCCTTGCGATGCGAAGGATTTCTGCTCAGTTTCTTACCAGAGTTGCTATGCCTCATGGTGCTGCTTCCTCTTCCATTCCTGGTATTTCTTATCGAAGGAGTCGACCTTCATGCCGAAATCAAGGCCCATATCGAGAAGGACGTTCTTGATTTCGTCCAAGGACTTCTTGCCGAAGTTCTTGGTCTTGAGCATTTCATTTTCAGAACGCTGCACCAGTTCGCCGACCAGCGCAATATTGGCGCTGCGCAGGCAGTTGGTGGCGCGCACGGAAAGCTCAAGATCGTCGATGCTCTTGAAGAGATTTTCGTTGAATTCCCCGTTGTCGCAGGCGCCAAGACCGCTCTCGTCAGAAATGTGTTCGTCGAAATTGATGAACACGGAGATCTGATCCTTGATGATCTTTGCGCTGTAGGCAATGGCGTCTTCAGGGGTAACGGAACCGTCCGTCCAGACTTCGAGGATCAACTTATCGTAGTTGGTCATCTGGCCCACACGGGCAGCCTCGATGGTATAGGCGACCTTGCGCACGGGAGAGAAGCTGGAGTCAAGCTTGATGATGCCGATTTCATCGGAAAGGCCTTCGTGCATGTCGGCAGGAACATAGCCCTTGCCCATGCGGACCTCGAACTCAAGATTGAATTCCACGTCTTCCGTAAGCGTGGCGATATGCAGTTCAGGGTTGAGCACGGCCACGTGCTGGTTGCCCTGAATGTCGCCGGCGGTCACTTCACCCTTCTTGTTGACGTTGAGGGTGACCGTCTGAGGAACGTCTGTATCCATCGCGAGACGCACCTGCTTGATGTTCAGGATGATGTCCGTCACATCTTCAAGCACGCCGGGGATGGTGGTAAACTCATGCTGTACGCCCGCAATTTTGACGGACACAAACGCTGCGCCCTGAAGGGATGCCAAAAGCACTCTGCGCAACGCATTGCCGATGGTGGTACCGTAGCCGCGTTCCAGAGGTTCGCACACGAACTTGCCGTACATGGTATCGGCAGGGTCGTTCTCGCGGACGATCTGTTCGGGCTTGACGAGCACCGCCCAGTTGCGGGCGTTGATGAGCCTGTTGGCTTGTTTGCTGAGCATGGGAGTTCCTGCTTATTTCGAGTAAAGTTCGACGATAAGGGATTCTTCGATGGGAGTCTGAATATCGTCGCGCTGGGGAAGGGCCTTGACCACACCCTTGAAGGACGCGCCGTCAACTTCCACCCAGGCAGGGCAGCCGCGGCGGGCGATGACGTCCTGAGCGGCAGCGATGACGGGAATGTTGCGGTTCTTTTCCGGAACGGCGATTTCGTCGCCCACGCGGACCTGCAGGGAAGGAATGGTCACCTTGCGGCCGTTGAGGGTGAAGATGCCGTGACGAACGAGCTGACGGGCCTGGCTGCGGGAGTTGGCGAAGCCCATGCGGTACACGACGTTGTCGAGACGACGTTCGAGGATGACGAGCAGATTGGAGCCCGTCACGCCCTTGGCCATTTCGGCGTCTTCAAAGTAACCGTGGAACTGCTTTTCCAGCACGCCGTAGATACGACGCACCTTCATCTTTTCACGCAGCTGCAGAGCGTATTCGCTGAGCTTCTTGCGGGCACGGCCGTGCTGGCCGGGAGCATAGGGGCGGCGGTCCTGAGCGCACTTGTCAGTGAAGCAACGGTCGCCCTTCAGAAACAGCTTGGTGCCTTCACGACGGCAAAGCCGGCATTTGGCGTCATTATATTTTGCCAAGGCTAGTTCTCCTTGCCTTCAATGCGTTAGACGCGGCGCCGCTTGGGAGGACGGCAACCGTTGTGGGGAATGGGCGTCACATCACGGATGAACGCGACCTTGAAACCGGCGGCGTTGATAGCACGCAGAGCGGATTCACGACCGGCGCCGGGGCCCTTCACATACACGCCCACAGTACGCATACCGTTGTCCTGAGCGCGACGGGCGGCGTTTTCAGCCGCGACCTGAGCCGCGAAAGGAGTGGACTTGCGGGAACCCTTGAAGCCGCTCTGACCGGCAGAAGACCAGCTCACGGTGTTGCCGCGGGTATCGGTGAAGGTAACGATAGTATTATTGAAAGAAGCCGCGATGTGGGCGATGCCCAGCGGAATATTCTTCTTTTCCTTCTTTTTGACTGCACGTTTGGCTCTTGCCATCTTGCACTTCCTTGGAGCTATGGTGTCTCGATCAGCCGAAGACTGGCTGCATCAGATACAGCTTCCTACTTCTTTTTACCCACATTGCCACGACGCGGACCCTTGCGGGTACGAGCGTTCGTGTGAGTACGCTGACCGTGAACGGGAAGACCACGACGGTGCCGCAGACCACGGTAGCAGCCGATATCCATCAGACGCTTGATATTCGAAGCCACTTCACGGCGGAGGTCACCTTCCACCTTGTGGTTCGTTTCGATTTCCTTACGGACTTCGTTCACTTCATCGGCGCTGAGATCGTCGATGCTGCGGTTCCAGTCAACGCCGGAAGCAGCAAGGATTTCAAGGGCAGTAGCCCGGCCGATGCCATAAATATAGGTAAGTGCGATATCCGCTCTTTTACCACGGGGCAGTTCAATGCCTGCAATTCTGGCCACGTTAAGACTCCTGCAAGGTTAGCCCTGGCGCTGTTTATGCCGGGGGTTTTCGCAGATCACTCTCAAAACACCCTTGCGCCGGATAACCTTGCACTTAGGGCAGATTTTTTTGACGGACGGCCTGACTTTCATCGCTCACTCCGTTAAGTTACTTTTCGATAAACGATTACGGCGAAAAAATCGCCTGGAACCGTCTCTCTTATCTTGTTATCATCACCCTGTCAAGGACAGTGTTTCACGACGCGAAAATCACGGTCTGTAGTTCTCGGCCAGGCTGAGAATCTCAGCGCCGTCGGGCCGTATGACCACAGTATGTTCCCAGTGGGCGGACAGACTGCGATCCTTGATCTTCGTCGTCCAGCCATCGGACATGACTTCCACCTCATGGGTGCCGATTGCCAACATGGGCTCAATGGCCAAAACCATACCAGGTTTCAGCGGAACACCGCCCGGAACGCCGTCCACCATGCCGCCGCGTGGCACAAAGTTCGGAACTTCCGGCTTTTCGTGCAGGCTGGCACCGATGCCGTGCCCGACGAAATCACGGATGACATGAAGCCCTTCCATTTCGGCATGACGCTGCACCGCCGCCGAAATCGCATACAGATTGTTACCGGGATGAGCCTCGGCAATTCCGAGTTCAAGACAACGCTTCGTCACGTCGGAAAGATGCCTGGCTTCTTCCGAAACCTCACCGCAGAACGCGGTGCGGGCGGAGTCCCCGTTGAAACCCTTGTAATTCACGCCCATGTCAAAGCTGACGATGTCACCTTCCTTCAGAATGATGTCCTTGGAAGGAAAGCCGTGAATGATGGTTTCATTGACGGAACAGCACAGCGCAAAAGGATAGCCGCAGTAATTGAGGAAGTTGGGCACAACGCCCATGTCGCGGCACATCTTGCGGGCCAGTTCGTCGAAAAATATGGTGGGAACGCCGGGACGCACGTTGGCCACCAGTTCGTCAAGAATGGTCGCCGTCATGCCGTTGGCCACGCGCATGAGTTCGATCTCATGCTCATTCTTGATAAAAATGCCCCGAAACTTTTTCATGCTTATCCCTTTCTTGCTTTGCTCATGAGGCCTTCATACTGCTGGGAGATGAGGTGGGATTCCACCTGGCTCATGAAGTCGATGGCCACGCCGACGAGAATCAGAAGGCTGGTTCCGCCGAAGTAGAAAGGCACATTGAACTGAGCGATCAGCAGCATGGGCAGCACGGAGATGATGGAAATGTAGATGCCGCCCCACAAGGTAAGACGAGTAAGCACGTTGTCGATGTATTCGCGGGTCTTGTCGCCGGGACGAATGCCGGGGACAAAGCCGCCTGCCTTCTTCAGGTTCTCCGCAATGTCCTTCGGATCGAAGATGATGGCGGTATAGAAGAAGCAGAAGAAGAAGATCAGCGCAATGAAGATGATGTTGTACACGATGGACGTGGGCTGGAACCACGACACGACGGTCTGCAGCCACTCGGCGGTGGAGAAGCCTGCCACGGTCGCCGGGAAGAGCAAAAGGCTCTGGGCGAAGATGGGAGGAATAACACCGGCGGTGTTGATGCGCAGAGGCAGGTGCGTGGTCTGGCCGCCATACATCTTGCGACCGATCTGACGCTTGGCATACTGAATGGGAATTCTGCGCTGAGCACGCTCAACGAAGACGATACCCACGGTAACGGCAAGCATCATGACAAGGATGAAAATGGCAAACAGGACGTTCATGTCCCCGGCCTTGATCAGCTGATAGGAGCGCATGAGAGCGCTCGGAATGCCGACAACGATACCGGAGAAGATGATGAGCGAGATGCCGTTTCCTATGCCTTTGGCGGTAATCTGCTCACCGAGCCACATGATGAGGATGGTACCTGCCGTCAGAGTGACGATGGTCACCAGACGGAATTCCCAGCCGGGATTCATGACGACGGGAGCATTTTCAGGGCTGACCATGCCTTCCAGAAGGGTGGCGATGCCGAAGCCCTGTATAAGGGTGATCGCGACAGTGAGATATCGCGTGTACTGCGTGATCTTGCGTCTGCCGGCCTGCCCTTCTTCCTTGGCCATGCGCTTGATGTCGGGGCTCACCACCTGCAGAAGCTGCAGAATGATGGACGCCGAAATGTAGGGCATGATGCCGAGGGCGAACACAGAAACGTTTCTGAGGCCGCCGCCGGAGAACATATCGAGCAGAGCAAAGACTGAACCCTGCATACTGGCGAAAAAGTGAGACAGCGCGCCGGCATCAATGCCAGGCACCGGAACATGGACCCCCACCCTGTACATGCACAGGATGAAAAGGGTCCATGCCAGCTTTTTACGCAGCTCAGGCATTTGCGCCATTTTGTCCACGCCGTTCGCCACGTCTTATTCCTCGGAGGTAGCGGGTTCTTCGTCGGCCAGAAGTTCCTTCACTTCACCGCCGGCCGCAAGAATCTTCTCACGGGCGGACTGGCTGAAGCGGAAGGCTTCGATGCTGACGGGGCGGGTCACTTCGCCTTCGCCAAGAATCTTGACGAGAGCGCTCTTGACCAGACCGCGGCTGTAGATGTCTTCCAGCGTGATTTCCTTCTGATCGGGGAAGGCCGCCAGCAGACGATCGAGGTTAATGACTTCGTAGGTCACCTTGAACAGATAGTTCTTGAAGCCACGCTTGGGCAGACGGCGCTGCAGAGGCATCTGACCGCCTTCGAAGCCGGGACGGACACCGCCGCCGGAACGGGCGTTCTGGCCCTTATGGCCCTTGCCGGAAGTGCCGCCGAGGCCGGAACCGGCACCGCGGCCGACACGCTTGCGGCCCTTGCGTTCTTCAGGGAAAGGATACAGATCGTTAAGTCTCATTATGCAATGACCTCAACCAGGTGGGACACGCTGGCGATCATGCCGCGGGTGGCGGCGTTATCCTTAAGGGTTTTTACCATCTCACGACGGCGCAGGCCCATGGCGTCCAGAACCTTCTTCTGGGCAGGGGTCGTGCCGATGCGGCTTTTGATGAGCTTCACCTTGATTTCAGACATGGTACTCTACCTTATGACCCTACTTGCGGGGGGCTTCCAGTTTCTTACCGCGCACTTCGGAAACTTCCTCGGCGCTGCGCAGAGAGCTCAGGCCGGCCACGGCGGCGCGAAGAACGTTGTGCGGGTTGTTGGTACCGATGGCCTTGGCGAGCACGTCGGTGACACCGGCGGCTTCCATGACGGCACGGACGGCGCCGCCGGCGATGATGCCGGTACCACGGGAGGCGGGCTTCAGAAGCACGCGACCGGCACCGAAGCGGCCGAGCACTTCATAAGGCAGAGTGCCTTCCACCAGGGGCACGCGAATCATGGACTTGCGGGCGCGTTCGGTAGCCTTGCGAAGAGCTTCTGGCACTTCCTGAGCCTTGCCGAGGCCGTAGCCCACATTGCCCTTGCCGTCGCCAACGACGATGAGGGCGCTGAAGCTGAAACGACGGCCACCCTTCACGACCTTGGCAACACGGTTCAGACTAACGATCTTTTCAATGTAGCCGGAATCCTGCTGCGTTTGCTGCTGCTGTTCCATATTTATCCTGCTCTTGCTGTCCTTGCGGACCACTAGAATTCGAGGCCGCCTTCACGGGCGCCTTCGGCAACAGCCTTCACGCGACCATGATACAGATAGCCGTTACGATCGAAGACAACCTTATGGATGTCCTTCTCCAGGGCCAGGCGGGCAATTTCCTTGCCCACGCGTTCTGCACCGGCCTTGTTGCAGGAAGCCTTCTCGCCGCCCTTGGAGAGAGCGAGCGTGGAAGTGGCGACCAGCGTGTTGCCGGAGGCATCATCCACAACCTGGGCGTAGATATGCAGGTTGGAACGGTACACAACCAGACGAGGTCTTTCGACCGTGCCGGAAATCTTCTTCCGGATATGCACCTTGCGGCGCTTCCGGCTTTCATTCTTGGAAAGAATCATGTCCGTTACCCCTATTTGCCCTTGCCGCCGGACTTACCGGCCTTGCGACGGATGATTTCGTTTTCATACTTGATGCCCTTGCCCTTGTAGGGTTCTGGCTCACGCACACGGCGGACGCGGGCGGCAAATTCACCCACCAGTTCCTTGTCAATACCGGAAATGGTAAGCTTGGTGCCCTCCGCCTTGGCTTCCAGGCCCTTGGGAAGCTCAAGCAGCACGGGGTGGGAGTAACCGACGGAAAGGTCAATGATGTTGCCCTTCACGGCCACCTTGAAGCCCACGCCGATGACTTCGAGAGTCTTGGAGAAACCCTTGCTCACACCCTCGACGCAGTTGGCGATGAGGGTACGGCGCAGGCCGTGCTGAGCATTGCTCTCGCGGGTGTCATCCTTGCGGGTGATGGTGAGATGACCATCGGCGATTTCGTAGTTCAGCAGGCTGCACTTCGGAGTCTGCAGGGTCCCCTTGGGACCTTTCACTTCGACCATATCTTCACCCAACTTAACTTCCACACCCTTGGGAAGCTCGATGGGCTGTTTACCTATTCTCGACATATGTTTTCTACCTTGGCTGAAGGTCAACGGCAGTTACGCCGCGATCACCAGACTTCGCAAAGAAGTTCGCCGCCAGTCTTGTCCGCATGGGCGGTCATGCCGTCCAGAACGCCACGGGAGGTGGACAGGATGCAGATGCCAAGACCATTCTGAACGCGGGGAATCTGATGAGCGCCCACATAGACACGGCGACCAGGCTTGCTGATGCGCTTGAGGCCCGTAATGGCCGGACGCCCCTTCACATACTTCAGCGCAATGGTGATGTTACGGTCGTCGACGGTAACATCTTCCACATAGCCTTCCTGCTTGAGGATGGACGCCATGGCTTCCTTCATCTTCGAGCGCGGCACACTTACTTCCTTGTGAAGGGCCAGGTGTGCGTTGCGGATACGCGTGAGCATATCGGCAATGGGATCGGTCAACATGGTATAACTCCTGAAAATTAGCCGGGATTACCAGCTGGATTTGCGGACGCCGGGCAGTTCGCCGTTCAGCGCCTTTTTGCGGAAACAGATACGGCACAGGCCGAACTGACGCATGAAAGCATGGGGACGACCGCACACAGGGCAGCGATTGTAAGCGCGAACAGCAAACTTGGGCTTGCGGGCGGCTTTTACTTTAAGAGCAGTACGAGCCATTGCTCACTCCTTACTTGCGGAAAGGCATGCCGAGCTGTTCGAGCATCAGCTTGCTTTCCTTGTCCGTGGTTGCGGAGGTCACGATGGTGATGTTCATGCCCACGGGGTTTTCCACACGATCAGATTCCATTTCGGGGAAAATGGTGTGTTCCTTGATGCCGAGGGTGAAGTTGCCACGACCATCGAAGCCACGATCCGGGATGCCGCGGAAGTCGCGGACGCGGGGCATGGCGAAGTTCATGAGTTTGTCAAGGAAGTCCCACATGGCGTCCTTGCGCAGGGTGACGCGCACGCCGATGGGCATGCCTTCACGCAGCTTGAACGCGGCAATGGACTTCTTGGCGCGGGTGACCACGGCCTTCTGGCCGGCAATGGCGGACAGATCGGCCACGCAGTCATCGATCAGCTTCTGGTTCTGATTGGCAGAACCAAGACCGATATTCAGGGAGATCTTCTCGATCCCAGGGATCTGCATAGGAGACTTGTAAGCAAACTCCTTCTGCAATGCCGGGACCACCTTCTCACGGTATATCGTTTCCAGACGGGTCATCGTCGTTCACCTTCTAGAGGGTTTCGTTGCACTTCTTGCAGAAACGGACTTTCTTCCCGTCTTCGGTCGCCCGATAACCAACGCGGGTGGGCTTTGCGCAGTGCGGGCAAACCACCATCAGGTTGGAGACGTGGATAGGCATTTCCTTTTCAACGATGCCGCCGGCTTCGCGCTTGTAGGGGTTGGGGCGCACGTTGCGCTTCACAACGTTCACCTTCTCAACCAGAATGCGGTCGGACTTGCGCATGATCTTCAGAACCTTACCGATCTTGCCTTCGTCCTTGCCGGCGATCACCATCACCTTGTCGTCTTTATGAATACGAAACTGTTTCATAGCCTTGGCTCCTACAGCACTTCAGGGGCAAGGGACACGATCTTCATGAAGTCGCGGGCGCGAAGTTCGCGGGCAACGGGTCCGAAGATACGGGTACCCACAGGTTCACCCTGCTTGGTCAGAAGCACGGCGGCGTTCGTATCGAACTTGATGTAGGAACCGTCGGCGCGGCGCACTTCCTTGGCGGTACGCACGACCACGGCTTCCATGACATCGCCCTTCTTCACCTTGGCGTGGGGGATGGCGTCCTTCACGGACACCATGATGATATCGCCCACCGTGGCATAGCGACGGTGAGAGCCGCCCAGCACCTTGATGCAGGCCACTTCCTTGGCGCCGGAGTTGTCGGCCACCTGGAGTCTGGATTCTACCTGAATCATAGTGTTTCCTTTTAGTCAGCCCGAATGGGACTAGACGGCCTTTTCAAGCACGGACACCAGGTGCCAGCGCTTGTTCCGGCTCATGGGCCGGTATTCCACAATCTTGACCTTGTCGCCGATGCCGCACTCATTCATAGGATCGTGGGCGGTGAACTTCTTACGCCGACGAATGTACTTCTTGAGCAGCGGATGCTGAACCAGAGTTTCAACGAGCACGACAATGGTCTTGTCGCACTTGTCGCTGACCACAGTTCCGACGAGCGTTCTGCCGTTGCGCTTCTCGATTGCGCTGTTCATATCCGCTCCTAATTCTTCGCGGCCGCGGCAAGAGCCGTCAGCACACGGGCAATATCTTTCTTGGTGGCCGGAATGGACGCCGTCTTTTCCAACTGAGCAGTGGCGTGCTGGAAGCGCAGGTTGAAGAGTTCCTGACGCAGTTCAGCCAGCTTGGCCTGGAGCTGCTCGACGCTCATTTCGCGAAGTTCCTTCATTTTCATGCGAAGGCCCCCTCTCTCACCACGATCACGGTCTTAACAGGCAGCTTGTGGCTGGCCAGGGTAAGAGCGCGCTTGGCGAGTTCCAGGTCGACACCCTTGATTTCATACAGCACGCGGCCGGGCTTGACCGGTGCGCACCAGCCCACAGGGGCACCCTTACCGCTACCCTGACGAGTGGCCAGAGGCTTGGCGGTCACGGGATGATCGGGGAACACCCTGATCCAGACTTTGCCGCCGCGGCGGATGTGGCGCATCATGGCGATACGGGCGGCTTCGATCTGCTGACTGGAAAGCTTGCCATGTTCGACAGCCTTCAGGCCAATTTCACCAAACGCGATGGTAGCGCCACGGTTGGCCGGGCCACGCAGGCGGCCTTTCTGCCACTTGCGGAATTTAATTCTCTTGGGAGCAAGCATTATTGTTCAACCTCTTTATCAAGGATTTCACCCTTGTAAACCCACGCCTTGATGCCGATAAGGCCATAGGTGGTGTGGGCTTCGGCAAAACCGAAGTCGATGTCGGCACGCAGGGTCTGAAGCGGCACGCGGCCGTCACGATACCATTCGGAACGGGCGATTTCAGCACCGGCAAGACGACCGGCGCAGGAAATCTTGATGCCCTCGGCGCCGAACTTGCGGGCCATCTGCACGGTGCGCTTCATGGCACGGCGGAAGGCGACGCGGCGTTCCAGCTGCATGGCGATGTTTTCGGCAACGAGCTGAGCTTCGATTTCAGGACGGCGGATTTCGTTCACTTCGAGAGTGAATTCGCGGCCGAACTTCTTCTTGAGGTCAGCACGGAGCTTTTCGATTTCCGCGCCCTTGCGGCCGATGACGATGCCGGGACGGGCGGTGGAAAGGATGAGACGGATACGACCGCCGAAGCGTTCGATTTCGATTCTGGCAACACCGGCGCTGTAAAGAAGCTTCTTCACATAGTTGCGGATGTTGTGATCTTCAAACACGAAGGAAGCGTATTCCTTCTTGCTGAACCAGCGAGACTGCCAATTCTTATTATATCCCAAACGGAAGCCGTAAGGATGTACTTTCTGACCCATAGCCTATTCCTGTCCTTCCGCGAGAATTACGGTAATGTGGCTGGTACGCTTGCGAATGTGCATTGCACGACCCTGAGAACGAGGCATGAAGCGCTTCCAGGTGGGGCCTTCGTTGACCACCACGTCCTTGACGTACATGGAGTCCACATCAATGCCGGGGAACTGGGAGGCGTTGGCCAGCGCCGAACGCACCACTCCGTAAAGAACACCGGCAGGCTTGTTGGGCGTGAACTTGAGCTGGTTCAGGGCATCTTCCACAGGAAGACCCTTGATGTTCTGGGCAACCAGACGGGTCTTGCGGGGAGAAACGCGCTGAAACTTGCAGATTGCTTTCGATTCCATGACGTTACTCGCTATTTTTTGACCGCTTTCGTCTTCTTGTCCGCAGCGTGGCCGTGGAACGTACGAGTGGGCGCGAATTCGCCCATCTTATGACCGACCATGTTTTCCGTCACGAAGACCGGGATGAACTTCTTGCCGTTGTGCACGGCGAACGTCAAACCAACCATTTCAGGCAGAATCATGGAACGGCGGGACCAGGTCTTGATGACCTTGTGGTCGTTGCTGGCAACGGCCGCGTCTACCTTCTTCATGAGGCTGCCGTCCACAAAGGGACCTTTTTTAAGAGATCTGGGCATGTCCGGCTCCTCTTACTTCTGACCGCGGCTCTTGATGATGAGACGGCCGGAAGGCTTCTTCTTTGCGCGGGTCTTGTAGCCCTTGGTAGGAATACCCCAGGGAGTCACAGGATGACGACCACCGGAGCTGCGACCTTCACCACCACCCAGAGGATGGTCGACAGGGTTCATCGCGACGCCGCGAACCTTGGGACGACGGCTCAGCCAGCGGTTGCGGCCTGCCTTGCCAAGGCTGATGTTTTCATGCTGCACGTTGCCGACCTGACCGACGGTGGCGATGCAGGTGCCGAGCACCTTGCGCACTTCGCCGGAAGGCAGGCGGAGAATCACATACTTGCCGTCCTTGCCCACGAGCTGGGCATAGGTGCCGGCGGCACGGCACATCTGGCCGCCGCGGCCGGGATGCATCTCAATGTTGTGCACGTTGGTACCAACGGGGATGCGGCTCAGAGCGAGGGCATTGCCGGGCTTGATGTCGGCCTTGTCGCCCGCTTCGATCACGTCGCCCTGCTGGATGCCCACGGGAGCGAGGATGTAACGCTTTTCACCGTCGGCATAGTTCAGAAGAGCAATGCGGGCGGTACGGTTGGGATCGTATTCGATTTCGGCGACGCGGGCGGAAATGCCCATCTTGTCGCGCTTGAAGTCGATGATGCGGTACAGACGCTTATGACCGCCGCCACGGCGACGGCTCGTAACGCGGCCGTTGTTGTTGCGGCCGCTCTTCTTGCTCAGACCTTCGGTGAGAGACTTTTCCGGCGTGGATCTGGTGATCTCAGCGAAGTCGGATACAGTCTGGAAACGACGTCCAGCCGAGGTCGGTTTCATCTTCAGAACAGCCATTGACTAGACTCCCTCGAAGAAATCGATTTTGTTGTCAGCGGCGAGGGTGACATAGGCCTTGCGATAACCCGGGATGCGACCCTTCACGCGGCCCTGACGCACACGACGGCGCGGCTTGACCGTAATGACATTGACATTCGTGACCTTGACCTTGAAGGCTTCTTCCACTGCCTTACCGATCTCGATCTTGTTGGCCTTGGTGTCGACGAAGAAGGCATACACGCCTTCTTCACGAAGAGCGGTGGCCTTTTCGGTCACCACGGGCCGAAGAAGAATTTTAGTGTAATCCATGTCCATTCCTTTCAAGGCGAGCGACTACTTCAGTCTCTCTTCCAGATGGGGCAGAGCACCTTCCAGCACCACGAGCTGCTTGCAATTGAGTACGTCGTACACAGTCACGGCATCGGGGGTGACGAGGGTGATACCAGGGAGGTTGCGGGCGGCGAGAGCCAGCGTGGGATTCACGCCGTTTTCTTCGGGAGCGGCCACCACGAGAGCCTTGGTGAGACCAAGGTTCTTGGCCACGCCGGCGAAGAGCTTCGTCTTGGCTTCGGCAAGTTCAATGCCCTTCACCACCATGAGGCCGTCGGCCACGCGGGAGGAAAGAGCCATGCGCAGAGCCAGAGCGCGCACCTTCTTGTTGACCTTGAAGCTGTAGTCACGCGGCTGGGGTCCAAAGATGATCGCGCCACCACGCATGATGGGCGAACGGTTGGAGCCCTGGCGTGCATTGCCAGTGCCCTTCTGCTTGAAGGGCTTCTTGCCGCCGCCGGACACATAGGCACGGGTCTTGGCGGCGTGAGTACCGGCACGCTGGGCGGCGCGATAGGCACGAACCACAAGGTTCAGAATCTCCGGCCTCACTTCGACTTCGAACACTTCGGGAGCGAGGGTGACTTCCCCGGCTTCCTGCTTGTTCTGATCGTATACTTTCATAACAGCCATTGCTTCATCTCCTGTGTTGCGCACTACTGCTTGCGCACCAGCACCAGACCGTTCTTCGGTCCGGGCACGGCACCCTTAATAAGGATGACGTTATCCTCGGGGCGAACTTCCACGATCTTCAGGCCCTGCTGCGTGACGCGTTCGGCGCCCCACTGACCGGCCATCTTCTTGCCCTTGAACACATGTCCGGGGAAGGTGTTGTTACCGATGGAACCACCGGAACGATGCACCTTTTCGTCGCCATGGCCATCGTCCATGCCATGGAAGTTCCAACGGCGCATAACGCCCTGATAACCTTTACCAATGCTGGTACCCGTCACCTTCACGGTGTCGCCGGCGGCGAACACTTCGGCGGTGAGCACCTGACCGACTTCAACGGTGGCCGGTTCGGCGAGACGGATCTCGCGAACTTCGCGGCAGGGAGCCACGCCGGCCTTGGCAAAGTGACCGCGCATAGCCTTGGTCACCTTCTTTTCAGCCACTTCTTCAAAGGCGATCTGAAGAGCGTTGTAGCCGTCGCTTTCCACCGTCTTGACCTGGGTCACGGGGCAGGGACCTGCCTTGACCACAGTCACGGCAACAGCGCTGCCGTCGTCGGCGAAAATACGGGTCATGCCCAGCTTTCGTCCAATAATACCCATTTTTTCAGACATGACGCCCCTCTCTAGAGCTTAATTTCCACATCCACGCCGGCGGGCAAGGAAAGCTTGCCCAGAGCGTCCACGGTCTGCTGCGTGGGGTCGAGGATGTCCATAAGGCGCTTGTGGACCCTCATCTCGAACTGTTCACGGGACTTCTTGTCCACATGGACCGAGCGCTGAATCGTGTACTTGTGAATGTTGGTGGGCAGAGGAATAGGCCCAGCCACACCGGCGCCGGTATTGCGCGCAGTGTCCACGATTTCCGCCACAGCCTTGTCCAGGATGCGGTAATCGTAAGCCTTAAGCTTGATACGGATACGATCACTGCCAACTGTCGTCATTGCGAATCTCCATTTTCTGGCAAACCCGCTCCGGCTGATCCCTGTCGGAGTATTTCAGCCGGAGAATCCACCGCCGAAAGGGCGGCTGACCGGTCAAGAGGAGCCGGTCATTTCATGAGGCGACCTTCACGCTCACCTTGCGTGAAAAACGCCCTTCGTTCCTACACCTAAAAGTCAGGCAACGACCAAAAACGCCTTTGAAAAGCATCAAAGTCGTTCGGCTCATGGAGATATATGCGGGGGAGATAGAGAAGAAACGGAACCAGCGGCAACCGTTCAAGCCCTGCAAAAGTCCATAAAAGCCGATCCTGGTCGCCAACCTGGCCTGTACGGAAAAGAAATTCCGTCAAACAGGTGGTCCCGCAGGAGCCAACACACACCCGGCACATGGATTGCCCATCTACCGGAAAAAACCTTGCGATCCGCGAAGTCCCGAACCGCTTTGGTCTGACATCTTAGGCATGTGCGACGCCTGCAAATGTCAAAACCCTGATCGAATGCTCAGAGTACAGCAGGACAGATTCCATCTGTCCTTCCCTGCTTTCCAGGGAAAAGCCCATAACATGGGCGAGGTCTATTTGTATCTTCACAGCCCTCGGGAGTCAAGTTTTTTCTGAGATTTTTTCATTTTTTTCCTGTCTGCGGAGAGCGGAAAGCGGAAATATTTTTTATTAATGATTATGGAATGTTAAATAATGATTTTCAGTCGCCTCTCCGCACCCGGAATACCCCGGCTTTCTTCGGAAATTTTCCTTTGCGAACATTTTTGCCCGGCCTGCGAAAAAACATGCTTCCGGCCTCAGGCGAACCAGCCGTGTCCCGGTTCATGGGAGACTTCTCCGCCGGGAAAAGAATCCTGTTCACCGATTCTCAGGCCGCGATCGGGCCAGTAGGTTTCATAGAACGCTGTTTCCGACGCAGCGTCGCCGATGAGAAAAAGCTCGTCCGCGCTCTGGAAGTCCCGCAGAGGATCGGGGTTGATGAGCATCTCGCCGGACGCCGTCTTCACGGCCACGACGTTGCAGCGCAGGTTCTTGCGGATGCCGCTGTTCACGAGATTGCGTCCGGCAAGGCCCTCCCCTGCCGCCGCTCTGAAGATGTTCAGGCCTTCGTTGAGCATGAACACCCTGCCCGGTTCCAGCAGATTGATGATCTGGCTCGAAACCATGGAGGCCAGAGAAAGCACCAGGTCGGCGCCGGCCATGTGCAGAACGTGCACGTTACGGTCGAGATTGGTCCGGGTGATGATCTGCACGTCGGGGCGCAGTCTGCGGCAGTATATGGTCAGGTATATGTTGGTGTCGTCGTCATGCGTGGTGATGAGAATGGAAGGCGAGGTCTTGATGCCGGCCTGCTCCAGCGTAAACGGATCGGAAGCATCTCCCACCTGCACCCGTATGCCGGGTATGCGCGAGGCGATGTTGTCCTTGTCCACCACCACGACATCCAGCCCGCGCTCCTGAAGCGCCAGCGCCGCCGCCGTTCCCACGCGTCCGCCGCCGATGACCAGCACCGGCGTCCGGCCTGCGGGCTTTTCCCCCGTCTGCGGACGCCCCAGCTCCTGAGAAAACGTCTTCATCTGCTCCCGGGAGCCGGCCATGACCAGCACCTTGTGCTCTTCCAGAAGCGTATCGGGTTCCGGATGCTCAAACACACCGTGATTCCAGAGGCCCACCACGTTGATGCCGGTTCTGCCGCGCAGGTTGCTGTCTCTGAGCGTCATGCCGCCGAGCGTGGTCTGCTTCACGGGGGCCTCGGCGATGACCAGCGGGCCGAAGGTCACGAGAGGGCTGATGCTGAGCTTGTCGGTGATGACGCGTCTCGTCAGCGAACGGCCCAGCGACTTGCGGAACTGAAACACCGACGAACAGCCCGCCAGCTTGAGAATGTCGATGGACTCATCCTTTTCCGCCCGCGAGACCATGGGTACCTTCTTGTCCAGTTCCCGCAGGGTGAAGGCCACGTTGATGTTGCGCACGTCGGTATCCAGCGCCACCACCAGCCGGGCATTCTGGGCATGCAGGCCGCGGTAGACGGCCACATCGTCGTAATCGCCCACCACGGCGTGCAGACCGAGATCCATAAGATCCAGGGCCTGCTGCGTATTGGCGCAGAGCAGCACGCTGTGGAATCCGTAACGGGCAAGCACCTGCGCCAGATTCCGCGCCACGGGACTCACGCCCACGATGATGATATGATTGCGCGCCGAAGCCGGAAGGCTGTGCTGCACCTCTTTTTTCTTCTGCGCTTCCAGCCACGGGGTGTAGACGAACTGAATGAACGACGAGGGAAGCACGATGAGCAGACCGACAATACCCGTCAGAAGCACCACAATGGAGAAGGCTCTTCCCAGATCGGAGTTGAAGGTAATGTCGCCGAAGCCCAGCGTGGACATCACGGTCAGCGTCCAGTAAAGCCCGGTTATCCATGAATATTCACGACCTTCATATTCCATGATGTAGTGGAACAGAAGGCTGAACACCGCAACGCATACGGTCAGGATGAGGATGACGCGGGAAAAATAGTTGAAGTTGCGGCGCGCACCCTTCCCCTGGCTCAACAGAGAAAACTGACTGGGAAAAAATTTCATGGCGGCAGTATGCCCCGTGCGGCCCTTCTAGGCAAGAGCCGACAAAAAGCCGCCGCTCCCTTTTCCGGAGCGGCGGCCTGTCTGTTTGCCGGTTGCGCCTCACAAGGAGGCTCCGTCATTCCGCCGGAGCGGAACCGGGCCTAGAGGCCCTTGGACTGCATGTAGTGGATGAGATCGGTCACGCGGACGGAGTAGGCCCATTCGTTGTCGTACCAGCTCACCACCTTGGCGAGAGTGCCGTCCTGCACGGTGCAGTATTCGGATTCCACGATGGAGGAGCGGGAGTCGCCCTTGAAGTCCATGGAAACCAGAGGCAGATCGTTCACGCCGAGGATGCCCTTCAGATAGGTGTCGGAAGCGGCGCGGAAGGCGTTCACCAAGGTTTCGGCGTCGGTGGACTTTTCAAGGATGGCGGTGAAGTCCACGATGGACACGGTGGGGGTAGGCACACGCAGGGCATAGCCGGAGAAGCGGCCCTTGAGGGCGGGAATGACTTCGGCCACGGCCTTGGCGGCGCCGGTGCTGGTGGGAATGATGTTCAGAGCAGCGGCACGGGCGCGACGCAGATCCTTGTGGGGCAGGTCGAGGATGCGCTGGTCGTTGGTGTAGGAATGCACGGTGACCATGCTGCCGAGCTTGAGGCCGAATTCTTCGTGCATGACCTTGGCCACGGGAGCGAGGCAGTTGGTGGTGCAGGAAGCGTTGGACAGAATGTGATGCTTGGCGGGATCATACATATCCTGGTTCACGCCCATGACCACGGTGAGGTCGGGCTGCTTGGCGGGAGCGGAAATGATGACCTTCTTGGCGCCGCGTTCCAGATGCACGCCGGCCTGAGGAGCGCTGCGGAAAATGCCGGTGGATTCGACCACCACGTCGACTTCCAGTTCCTTCCAGGGGAGCTTGTTGGGATCACGTTCGGCAAGGCAGGCCACGTTCCAGTCGCCGACCTTGACCATGGTGCATTCCACGCCGCCCACGGAGGTCTTTTCGTCCGCCACTTCGCAGGTGAAGGAAGCGGGACCGTAGGAGCTGTCGTGCTGGAGCAGATGGAAATTGGTATTGGCGTCCATCAGGTCATTGATGGCAACGATTTCAGCGCTGTCGGCATACTTGCCGTACATGGCGCGGAAGACCTGACGACCGATACGGCCAAAGCCGTTGATAGCAACTCTAACCTTTTTCATAGTTCCTTTCCTTTGCCCGGACAAGCCGGGACGTTCGGTTGAAGTCTCAGACGTGACGCCTGTCATGGGGACGGACCAGCCTCATCCGTCCCGAGCCAGAAGATTCTGCCATTGTGTTTAAAAAATCACAAGAGCAAGGATCAGAATATCAGAAACCCTCTCCGTGTGCAAACCCTTTTCCCTCTCCGCCCCTGCGGGAAGCGGCTCCGGGCCGGACAGCCCCCTTGCCAAGTGCCGCCGAACGGAGCTATTTTGTCTGACTCATTCTTATTTTCAGAGGGGGATCCTCATGCATCCTTTCGCTTCAGCCCCGCAGAAGGCACTCTCCGGCGACCAGTCCACCCTGCCCGACATCAGCACGCTCTCGCTTCCTGCCGGTCTTGCCAGCCGAAAGGCCAGAATACAGGACGTGGACGGCATGTCCAATCTTATCAACGAATTTGCCTCCGCACGCATCATGCTGGCCCGAGGCCCGCTGTATCTTTATCAGAACATTCAGGATTACCGGGTCATCACGGCCGAAATGGACGGCAGGGAACTCGTTCTTGCCTGCGGCGGCCTGCATGTGCTGTGGGAAGACCTGGCCGAAGTCCGTTCCGTGGCCGTTCATCCGCAGCTTCAGCGAAAGGGCATCGGCAGACTGCTCGTTCAGGATCTCATAGAGGACGCCCGCAATCTGGGCGCCGCTCATCTGTTCACCTTCACGCTGGCCCCGGGGTTCTTCACCTCCCTGGGCTTTACCGCCGTGGATCGTGAAACGCTGTCCCCCGTGGTGTGGGCCGAATGCAGCAAGTGCCCCAAATTCTATAAATGCGACGAAGTCGGCATGATGCTGCACTTCTGATGCCGTATCTACAGGAGCCTGCCATGAGCAACCTCAAAAATCGTGACTTTCTGAAAATTGCGGACTTCAGCCGGGAAGAACTGAGCTATCTGCTCCGTCTCGCCGCCCGTCTCAAGAAGCTCCGCAAAGAAGGCAAGGAGCCTCAGTTCCTCAAGGGCAAGAACGTTGCGCTCGTGTTTGAAAAAACCTCCACCCGCACCCGCTGCGCCTTTGAAACCTCTCTGTACGATCAGGGCGCCCACTGCACCTATCTTTCCGACGGATCCCAGATCGGCAAGAAGGAATCCATGGCCGACACCGCCCGTGTGCTTTCCCGCATGTACGACGGCATCGAATACCGCGGCTACGGTCAGGAAATCGTGGAAAAGCTCGCCGAGTTCTCCCCTGTTCCCGTGTGGAACGGTCTCACCAACGAGGCTCATCCCACGCAGATTCTTGCCGACTTCCTCACCATGATGGAACACTGCAGCAAGCCGCTTCATGAAATCACCTTCGCCTATCTCGGCGACGCCCGCTACAACATGGGCAACTCCCTCATGATGGGCGCGGCGAAGATGGGCATGAAGTTCCGCTCCATTGCTCCCGCCGCGCTTCAGACCAGCGACGAAATCTATCAGATGTGCCTTGCCGAAGCCGAAAAGTCCGGCGCCGAAATCGTGCGCACCGACAACGTGGCCGAAGGCGTGAAGGGCTGCGACTTCGTATATACCGACGTGTGGGTATCCATGGGCGAACCCGACGAAGTGTGGAAGGAACGCATCGATCTGCTGCTCCCCTATCAGGTCAACGCCCGCGTCATGGAACTGACCGGCAATCCCGACTGCAAGTTCATGCACTGCCTGCCCGCCTATCACAACCGTGAAACGGCCGTGGGCGAATCCATCTATCAGAAGTTCGGGCTTGAGGCTCTGGAAGTGACGGAGGAAGTCTTTGAATCGAAGAATTCCATCGTGTTCGACGAAGCCGAAAACCGCAAGCACACCATCAAGGCCGTCATGGTCGCCACGCTTGCGGACATTCCGCCCATCTTCTTTGAAGACTAAGCATCCGGAAAAAATCGTATAAAAGGGGGGGAAGGATGACGCAAAAGGCGTTTTCCTTCCCCTTTTCTTTTCTCCGTGTTCCTTCTTTAAGGAAACGGCTCCCGCTGTGCCCGGGCACAGCGAAAAAACACCGCGGCGCTCAGAAAGCGCTCTCCCCGCTGCTTCACCCTGCATCTTTCCCTCCATGTCTGACCGTTTTTTCTCTGGCCCCCCCCTCTCAGACCTCTCCTTACGGCTGTGTGCGCCGCCTTCGGCGCCTTTTTCCTGTGCCGCGCAAAAAGCCTTTCTCCACCGATCGTCTTTGCGGAGCATGAAAATCAACCCATTGTCTTAACACGACTTTAAGCATAGCTTTGTTGCTGAGGGCCGCCGTGAAGGCGACCTTTGCCCCCAAACTCACCCCCCTTTGCACTTGCCTTTTTTAAAAATACGGGCTATTGCTAACAGTCCTTACGATACAAAAGGTATCGAATTTAAGCAGAATTCCGCCCCACTCGGGCTTTTTATGGAGGATATCATGGGTAAACAGTGTGAGATCTGCGGCAAGAAAGCTCAGGTGGGCAACCTTGTGAGCCATTCCAATATCAAGACCAAGCGTCGCTTCAATCCCAACCTGCAGGCTGTCCGTCATCAGGACGCCGACGGCACCGTGCGCACCATCAACGTGTGCACCCGCTGCCTCCGTTCCGGCGCCGTGGTGAAGCCCGTCGTCAAGACTGACGCCGAATAAGCAGATTTGCCGATCTTTCCAGAAGGCGGGGATAGCATCTCCGCCTTTTTTGATTAATAATCTCCCTGCAGACGACCGTTTCGTCGACAGGACAACCATTACCGGCTTCCGGTCATCCTTCTCATGAGCGACATCCGTGCAGCCTTCCGTCACCGTCCGCAGCGCCGCATTTCCATGTGGCGTCGTCCTGCGTGCGTTCCGACGGGATGGCGCGTGGTGGACTTCCGGGAACCGGGGCACATGGGAAGAGAACTTCCCGCTTCCGGCACCCGTCAGATGGAACTGCTCCGGCTCGTGCTCGACTCAAGGGACATCCCCTACATGATCACGGGGCACGGCTCGCAGACCAGGGCCTTCGTACCGGCCATGTTTGAAGACGTGGCGCGCTTTGAGCTTGCCGCCGTGGCCTCGGAAAAAAAGCCGACGCCCCGTCCCGTTCCGCTGAAGCACAATGCGCACTGGGCCATGCTCGTCATGCTCTTTCTCGTCTTCTGGCACGGACTGTACATGGGCTGGTGGCCCCTGCCCTTCGAACATCTGCCCGATCCGGACTACTGGGTGCGCTGCGGCAAGCTGAACGTGACCGAAGTCCGCTCCGGCGAATGGTGGCGTACGGTCACGGCCCTCACCCTGCATGCCGACAGCCTGCACCTCTTCAGCAACGTCATTTTCGGCACCCCCTTTCTCCTTCTTCTGACGCAGCGCCTCGGACTCGGACTCACCCTTGCCGCCATGCTCGTTTCCGGCATGCTGGGCAACGCCATGAACGTCGTCTATCGTGATCCGGGCTATTCCAGCCTCGGCTTCTCCACCGCCATGTTCGGCATCGTGGGTCTGCTCTGCGCCGATGTCGTCGTCCGTTCCCATCTGCACGGCTTCCGCAGATTGATTCTGCCCGTTTCCGCAGGCATGGCCTTCCTTGCCATGCTCGGCACGGAAGGCAGCAACGTGGACTATGCCGCCCATATCTTCGGCCTTCTTTCCGGCTTTCTTGTCGGACTTGCCGTCAGCCTCACCTTGCGGCATCATCAGAACGGCCTTCCCCGATCCGTGGACTTCGCGCTCGGATGCGCCGCCCCCCTGTTCCTGCTTTTGTGCTGGAACCTTGCATTATAACTTCACATCGAGGCATTCATGGATAAAGCCCCCGGCACCTTCGAACTTCTGGGCAAGGACGGCAATGCCCGCGCCGGCCTGCTTCATACCGCGCACGGCGTCATTGAAACTCCCATCTTCATGCCCGTGGGCACCGTGGGCAGCGTCAAGGCGCTTGCTCCCGACGATCTTGAGGCCATCGGCGCGCAGATCATTCTGGGCAACACCTATCATCTCTATCTGCGCCCGGGCGACGAACTGGTGGCACGGCGCGGCGGCCTGCACGAATTCATCCGCTGGAACAAGCCCATTCTTACGGACAGCGGCGGCTTTCAGGCCTTCAGCCTGAGCAAGCTGAACAAGATGAAGGCCGACGGCGTGGAGTTCCGCTCCCACATCGACGGCTCGAAGCACATGTTCACGCCGGAAAAAGTCATTTCCATCCAGCGCAACCTGAACTCCGACATCATGATGCCGCTGGACGTCTGCCTCGGCTACGGCGCGACGTACGAAGAAGCCGAAAAGGCCGTGACGCGCACCACCGAATGGGCGCAGCGCTGCCGCGACGCCTATCCGGCGGGCAGCGCCGGAAACCTTCTGTTCGGCATCGTGCAGGGCTGCACCTACCCCGAACTGCGGGAAGCCTCGGCAAGACAGCTCATGAACATCGGCTTTGAAGGGTATGCCATCGGCGGTCTTGCCGTGGGCGAACCCAAGAATCTCATGATGAAGAACCTGCGTGTGCTGAACCCCGTGCTTCCTCAGGACAAGCCCCGCTATCTCATGGGCGTGGGCACGCCGCTGGACATTCTGCACGGCATCGAAGCGGGCGTGGATATGTTCGACTGCGTGCTGCCTACCAGAAACGCCCGCAACGGCACGCTCTACACCTCGGAAGGCAAGATCAACATCAAGCGCTTCCAGTACGCCGAAGACGACAGTCCTCTCGACCCGAAGTGCAACTGCTACACCTGCCGCACCTTCAGCAAGGCCTATCTGCGCCACCTGTTCGTCAGTCAGGAACTTCTGGCCTTCCGGCTCAACTCCCTGCACAATCTCACCTACTTCCTCAACATGGTGAGGGGAGCGAGAAAGGCCATTCTTGAAGGCCGCTACGCCGAGTTCAAGGCCGAATACGAGGCGAAGTACCCGGAAGAAGACGCCCTCTTCGACGCCCCTGAAGCGTAAACAAACAGGGGAAGCGTTCAAAAAACGCTTCCCCCGTTTGCTGTCTCGGCAGGTAGAACCTTCATATCAGCCACGCCGACAAAACATCAGCAAATCCCAGCCGGAAAACACGCGCCGGGCAAATATGCCATACGGCGCCGCCTCATGCGTTCCACAGCGAATTCCAAAGGTTCCGCAGAGCGTCGCTTTTCGCCCTGACCGTCCCTTCCAGCGCATCAAACATCGTTCCCACCTCCCGATCCAGATCGGCAAGCGTGCCGTCGTTGCGGATAAGAAGGTCGGCGGCCGCCACCTTGTCCTCCTGCTTCCACTGCCAGCTCTCCACGGCGGCGATTTTTTCATCGCTCCAGTTTCTGGTCGTCCGCAGTCGATCATGCCTTACGGCATCAGGGCAGACGATGACGACCACTTCCGCCCCCGGGCAGCTCCAGCCCGTTTCAAACCAGAGCGGCACCTCCGCCACGGCCACGGTTTCGCCCCGCTCCTCCGCCTTGAGGAAAAACGTCTGCATGGAATCCAGCACCAGCGGATGAATCATGCGCTCAAGCTCCCGGCGCATTCCGGGCGTCGAAGCCAGAAGTTTCGTCAGTTCCGTCCGGTTCACCGCGCCGTCCTCATCAAGGAAGACGTTGCCCCAGCGCTGACGCATGAGATGCCAGCCGTCCGCTCCGGGACGGTACTGCGCCGCCACGGCTTTGTCCGCGCTCCAGACGGGAATGCCGCGCGCCTCCATCCTCTCAAGGACGGCGGATTTTCCGCATCCCGGCATGCCCGTCAGAATGACCCGGCAGGCGCTTCGCTCCAGCGCCAGCATGGCCCGGGGAAAATCTTCCGGCGGAGGGCAGACGAAGCTCATCTCCTTTCCACTGACCGGATGCGTAAATTCCAGCTTCCAGGCATGCAGAAGCTGACGGGCGGCCGGAGACGTTCTGTCCGCCGGACCGTAGACGGCATCTCCCCACAGCGGGAATCCGGCATGGGCAAGGTGCACGCGTATCTGATGGGTACGCCCGGTGAACAGGCGCACGGAAAGCAGCGCGAAACGCCCGGAAGGCGAGGCATACAGCGTGCTCCACTTCGTGAGTGCCTGGCGTCCGCCCTTCTCCTCCGGAACTACGGCCATGCGCGTCTTGATGGTCGGATGCCGGCCGATGGGCAGATCGCTCATGCCTTCCGCGGAAGGTATGCCGCGCGTGACGGCAAGATAGGTCTTGTGCACCCTGCGCGCGGCAAAGTCCTCGATGAGCCGGAGTCTGGCCCTTTCCGAAAGAGCCACGATCACCAGGCCGGACGTGTCCTTGTCCAGCCGGTGCACGATGCCGGGCCGGGGGCCTTCCTGAAGCGCCAGCTTCGGAAAATGCGCCAGAAGCCGATGCACGAGCGTGCCGGACGGACAGCTCGGGCAGGGATGCATGGTCAGTCCCGCAGGCTTGTTGACCACCACGATGTCCTCGTCCGCATAAACAACGTCGAGAGGCCCGTCTTCGGGAATCAGTTCGTCCGAGGCCGACGGCATACAGAAATCCACGCTCTGTCCCGGACGCACCTTGAAGTCGGCATCGGTGCAGAGCGTCCCGTCCACAAGGCAGTTCCCCTGCTCCACCAGCCTCTTGATGCGGCTGCGGGAAAGTCCCGCCACGGAACTGAGAAAGGCATCCAGTCTCGTTTTCTTCGCGTCGTCAGGCACCGTGAAACGCTTCCGTTCCCCCTCGCCGGAAGAAGACGGCATATCGTCGTCGAAAAATTCCGCGTCGTCGAACGCGACGGAAGTGCAGGTCCGCTCAGTCATGTTCCGCTCCGAATCTTCTCAGAATATAACCGGTCATGGTGGCTCTGGCGATGGTTCTGCCCTCGCCGTCATACACCGCGATGTCGTAAACCGCGAGCGTGCGGCCTATTCTTACTGGAACGGCCTCCGCCCGCAGAGGGCCGTGCGTACCGGGAAGAAGATAGGAAATGGAACACTGGGCGCTTACGCACAGAATCCCGGCGCCCCGGCATCCGGCAGCAAAGGCCATGTCGGCCAGCGTGAACACGGCACCACCGTGAGCATTGCCGAACACATTGCCGTGACGCTCGTCCAGCGGCATGGAAACGACGCCCTTGCCGCTTCCGTCAAAACTCTCCACGGTAATTCCCAGCAGGCTTTCCAACGTGCCTTTCGCACCGACCTCACCCATAACGCAGCCTCTCAAGCAAAAACTTTTTCGTGCGACACCATACCTGCGGCGCAAAGGCATGGCAAGACGCCCTCCAACGCCGAAGAAGGGAGAAAAAAACGGCAAAAGCCCGCCGCTCCGGACCCGAGCCGCTTCTTTCACTGGACAGCGCTCTCCGGAGAGTTTATACATTCTGGATACATTTTCTTTTAAGGAGCAATCTCATGGCCCATAAAAAGATTGAACGCGCCAAGGAACTTGATCGCCGCCGTCATCGCCGTGCCAAGCGCATCAAGGAACGCATCCACGAAGCTCAGGCCGCTGCCAAGAAGTAAGTCTGGGGCGGATTCCTGCGGCCTTACGGTTGCAGAGCCAGTTTCCGGCGTGTCGGCTTTTGCGGACACGCCGTTCCTGTTTTTTATCAACCCTTCTCTTCCCCATGCCTATCTACGAATACGCCTGCCCTCATTGCCGCAAGACTTTTGAAGAATGGCTCCGTTCCGGCGACGACACCGAAACTCAGCCCTGTCCCGACTGCGGTGAAGCCTGTCACCGCGTGATCTCCAATACGTCCTTCATTCTCAAAGGCGGCGGCTGGTTCGCCTCCTCCTACGGTCACGGCACCAGCAATCTTTTCGACAAAAGCAAGGGCGTTCCCTCCGTTTCCGACAAGAAGCCCGAACAAGGCGAATCCTCCGCAACCGAAGCCGGAAGCTCCGCTCCCGCAAAAAGTGCGGACAAACCCGCTGCCCCGGCAAAATAGAGGTCATCATGATCGAGCGTTATTCCCGGCCTGAAATGGCCGCCATCTGGACCTTGGAAAACCGTTACCGCTACTGGTTCAAAGTGGAACAGGCCGTATGCCGCGCCTGGAACGAACAGGGCGTCATTCCCGACGAGGATCTGAAGAACATCCTGCAGGATGTGGACTTCGAAGTGGACAAAATCCTCGAAATCGAAGAAGTGACCCGCCACGACATCATTGCGTTCCTCACCTATCTCGAACAGAAGATAGGCCCCTCCGCCAGATTCATTCATCTGGGCTGCACCTCCTCCGACATGGTGGATACCGCCATGGCCCTGCAGATGGTGGAAGCCGGCAAGATCATTCTGGACGGATTCGATCTCGTTCTCGACACGCTGCGCAAGTTCATCCGCGAGCATCAGGGCCTGATCTGCATGGGACGCTCCCACGGCATTCACGGCGAGCCTGTGACCTACGGCTTCAAGTTCGCCGGATTCTATGCCGAGTTCGTGCGCGACAAGAAGCGCTTTGCCGACGCCATTGAAGACATCCGTACCGGCAAGCTTTCCGGCGCGATGGGCAACTACACCGTCATCACTCCCGCCGTGGAGGCCCGCGCCTGCGAACTGCTCGGACTCAAGCCCGACATCATTTCCACCCAGATCGTGCAGCGCGACCGCTATGCGCACTACTTCACCTCGCTCGCCATTGCGGCCGGCACGGTGGAACGCATCTGCGTGGAACTGCGCCATCTGCAGCGCACGGAAGTGCACGAAGTGGAAGAAGGCTTCGCCAAGGGCCAGAAGGGCTCCTCGGCCATGCCCCACAAGCGCAATCCCATTTCCGCGGAAAACATGTGCGGTCTTGCCAGGGTCATCCGTTCCAATGCCTTCGCCTCTCTGGAAAACCAGGCGCTGTGGCATGAACGCGACATCAGCCATTCCTCGGTGGAACGCATCATCACACCCGACTCCACCATTCTCATGGACTATGTGCTGCACCGTCTGAACCGCCTGCTCGAAGGCCTGCGCATTCTGCCTGAAAACGTGGAACGCAATCTCTGGGGCAGCTACGGACTCTTCTTCTCCCAGCGCGTGCTGACCGCCCTCATCGAAAAGGACATGCCCCGCCAGCAGGCCTATGTGACCGTTCAGAAGCGGGCCATGGAAAGCTGGGAAACCCACAAGTCCTTCCCGGATCTCATCCGGGCCGATGAAGACATCAAAGCCCATCTCTCGCCCGCGGAACTCGATGCCATTTTCGACATCAGGCACTACACCCGCTACGAGTCGGAAATCCTCGACCGCGTGCTTGCCGAAAAGTAAGCACAACGCCACAACGAACGCCGCTTCTGGAACATCTGGAGGCGGCGTTCGTTTCTTCCGGCATTGTGCTCCCTGCCGATTTCTCTTAACATCCGACGGACGACTCCCGGGCGCCCCCGTTCCGGCGCATCCAAACTCCAAAGGAGATTCCCTTGCTCCGGTACTTCTTCCTTCTGCTCTGCTGTCTGCTGATTCCCGTTACGGCCTCCGCGGAATGGACGGCCAGACTGGCTCCCCATGCACCGGAGTATCTGCTTGCCGCCGACAAATCCCGCAAGCTTCTCTTTCAGGTGGAACGCTTCGGCTCCGATCCCGAGCCCGTCGTTACGAAAGAGCTCGACTGCATCCACGGCCGCCGGGAAGGCGACAAGCAGAAGGAAGGCGACCTGCGCACCCCGGAAGGCGTCTATTTCATCACGCACAAGATCACGCAGAAGCTCGACTTCATGGAGTACGGACCTCACGCCTTCAATCTCAATTATCCCAATCCTGCCGACAGACTGAGAAAAAAGACCGGCAGCGGCATCTGGCTGCACAGCAAGGGGCAGCCTATCGCCGGGCTCACCACCCGCGGCTGCATGGCCATCGAACAGGAAGAAATTACGAATCTGGTGCCGATTCTGGTTCCGGGAACGCCCGTGATCATTGCCGAGCATCTGGAAGGCGCGCCCTTCCTGAACGAAGGCCCGGCCCGGGAACCGGTCACGGCTGAAGCTTCCGCCACCGGATCTCTTCCGCCCTCCCCCGCTGCCGCCGCCCCGCTTCAAACCGCTCCGCGGGCAGCAACCGAGACGGAAACGACAACTCCGTCCGTCGCAACGGACGAGGCGGCGCAGAGCGTCACCCAAAGTTCTCTTTCTCCGGCCACCGTCAGCACTCCTGCCGCCAAAGACGGCGAAAAGGTACTGCGGCAGACGCTGGCCTGGATGGATGCCAATCAGAGCTGCTCGGAAGACATCTTCCAGATCTACGATCAGAAAAACTATCCCCGCGCCAGCCGGGAAAAAATATCCTCCCTGCGCAAGCGCATACGCGCCGACTTCCAGAAGCAGGGGGATCTCTTCCTTGACCGGGAAGGCATTCGACTGCTGGAAGGTCCGGGCTACTGGGTATCCTGTTTCATCAAGAGCTATCAGTACCGGGGAGAATACTTCCACGGACTTCAGGCTCTGTACTGGATGGCCGACGAGCAGGGAGAATACCGCATCATCGGCGAGCTCTGGATCAAGAACTAGCCCTTCTTCCCAAAGGAAATCGGGAGAGGCTTTTACCGGCTCTGCGAAAAAACGTGCGAACCGCGCGTCGCTCTTTTCCGGGCGGCATCCTTTCGCTTTGCCTTTTCAGCGGCAGCCGTTAGACTCGTCGTGCACCAGCTCCGAAAGGCGAACGCCCACTTCCTCATAGTGCTGCCTCAGCACCGCTTCAATCCTTATGGCGTCGCCCTCACGCACGGCCTCGGCAATGAGATGATGCCGGTCATAGAATTCCTTGGGCGTGAACAGCGTACGCCAGTAGGTATAATAAAGAAACTTGGCCAGCGAAGAACAGGACGTACGGGCAATGTCGATAAGACGCTCATTGGTGCAGGCCGAGAGCAGCGTCATGTGAAAGGCCTCGTCTATCTCCGTAAGCGTATCAAGATGAACGGCATAATTCACCTGCTCATCAAGGCGACGCACCACGTCGTCAAAGGCGGCTCGCTCCTTATCCGTCCACAAAGGCAGCGACTGCGCCACAGCCGCGCCTTCCAGAATGCCCGCCACCACATAGCTGTCATGGATTTCCTTGGCGCTCATGGAGCGGACATACTTGCCTTTCTGCGGCTCGGAGCAGATGAGTCCCTGATGCGCCAGCATGAGAAGCGCCTCTCGTATGGGAGCACGACTGATGTTGAGCTTTTCCGATATCTGCGCCTCGCGTACGGGCTGACCGGGCTGAAGCTCTCCGGAACGAATGAGGCTGCGTATGTATTCTGCGGCCTGGATACTGTAGGTTTCTTTTTTAAACTGCATAAATAACGTATGGGCTGCGGGTGAACGCCATTTTTTTCCGGCAGGGAGCCCCACCGGACAAAACTTCCGAAAGCATCAGACGGCGCATTCACTTCCATGACAGCTCGCCGACATGACCTAAGACCCTCGTATGTTCTCCGTCCGAATCCGGCCGCAGACCATACGGATGACGCAAGGTCTTCAACGAATCATTGTGTCAGATTTTTTCAGAGTTGAAAAGGGCAAGACGTTCCAGACATAGAAAAATGCCCCCGAAGCCGTTGAGCTCCGGGGGCAGGAGGCCCTGCTATGTCAGAAGGGCAAGCCTTCTGCTAGCGGAAGGTGGGCAGGTAGGCATACAGAGCAGGAGAACCGCCGGTATGCAGGAAGAGCACGTTAGCGCCCTTGGGGAAATAATCCTTGCGAATGAGGTCGATCATGCCGGCCATGGCCTTACCGCTGTACACGGGGTCGAGCAGGATGGCTTCGGTACGGGCAAGCATCTTCACGGCTTCCACCATGCCGTCGTTGGGGATGGAGTAGCCGGGCTGAT
>OOCM01000483.1_pt1 | contig 39312 bp, 51 predicted proteins | sample 1671111 | NCBI WGS metagenome assembly OOCM01 (sample SAMN06348123, study PRJEB24527) | human gut metagenome | biome: human gut; feature: ankylosing spondylitis patient; material: feces | host: Homo sapiens | place: China | collected 2015-10 | reverse complement strand
CAGAATCCATTCTGAGACTCGAAAATAAAAAATCCGTCCCTCGCATCGCGAAAGACGGATTTTTATGCGTTGTTTCTCGGATATCGAGAACGTTATTTTACACTTTTGTCAAGACGCTGACGAAGAATAGTCAGCGGATGATCACAGGGATGTCCCGTGCCATGGATGATCTGGACTTTACAGGTACCGCATTCCGTAGCCACCTGCCGGATTCCGCTGTCCTTGATGGTATCGAACAGCTTGGAGCCTATGGCCATACCGATGTCATACTTTTCCTTCTTGAAACCGTAGCTGCCGGAAATACCGCAGCAGCCCGCATCGGCATTGACGGCATGCACCCCCGGCAGCTTCCGCAGAATGTCGAGACCGGGGAAGCCGATGCCCTGCGCACGCAGATGGCAGGGAGCATGGTATATAACATCGAGAGGCGTCGTATCCACATCGGAGAGATCCAGCTCTCCCCTTTCGATGCAGCCGAGAATGAATTCCATGGCATCATCAAGAGCCGTGGATTCCATGTTTGCGGCAAGATCAGGGAAGAAGGCCGGAATTTCCGACTTGAACATGAGCTGACAGCTCGGGCAAAGTGAAAGCACGGGAATACCGGCCTTACGCCAGGCTGCCAGCTCTTCAAGATTCTTGACGGCATTCTTTCTGGCGTCGGCTTCAAATCCGTTGGTGTACAGAGGCGTTCCGCAGCAGCAGAAGACGTCGGGAGACTCAACCTTGTACCCTGCCTTATTAAGCAGCCAGACAAGATCCATACCGGTCTGCGGGGCATACGCCTTGATAAAGCAGCCGGGATAGAACACTACTTTCTTCGTGAGATTTTCCGGCTGCTTATAGGCCTTGAACATGGCCGGGAACTGCTTGGACGCAAACTTCGGCAGATCGGCCTTCTTGCTTACGCCCACCATATCAAGAATCTGCTTGCTGATGGGATTGCTCATGCCGAAGTTGACGAGAAACGAGGGGAAGTAGCTTACCAGCTTGGCTTCCAGTTCACCGTGAGCAAGAATCCAGTCGCGGAAGGAAGGCGGATTGGCCTTGCAGTATTCCGCGCGGGCCAGCATGTTGATATTGGAAACTTCCACACCCTGAGGGCAGGAAATATCGCAGTTTTTGCAGTTCGCGCAGTAACTGAGAGATTCATCTTCACCGCTGTTGAGCATACGGAAACGCTCCGAAGCCGGTCCCAGCATTCTGGGTCCGAGGAACTTCGACGTCACCTCGGCAACAGGGCACTGCACCACACAGGTGGAGCAGGCAACGCATTTATCGGGATTGATATGGCGCTTCATGTCCTACTCCTTTCCGGCCAGAAGGCCGGCATACCGACCAGTGGAAAGAGCCACGCCCTGGCCGCACTTTTCAGCGGCAAAATCGTATCCTCCCAGCACTCGTCCGGCGAAACGCACGTTATGGAGAATCTCCTGACCGTCAGCATTCAGAGGCTTCAGATCGCTGTTCACCTTCACGCCCATGCTGGCAAAGTAGCTCGAGCCGAAAATATCCGGAGACGACCAGTCTTCCGTATCGGCCGGAGCATCCAGCGTGAAGCGGAAAATGTTTTCCCAGGCCTGGCCCGGAGCGGTTATGATACCGCCGCTCAAAAGACCGCCCGTCGCAATAATGAAGCTCTCAGCCTCCCAGCGGAGTTCTCCGTTGACCGTCTGCGTATACAGGGCCCTGCAGGTCCCCTCCTCTACTTCGGCACGTACGACTTCAGCGCTTTCCACCGTATGGACTCCGGCTTCATTGAGCGCTTTCTTCATCACTTCGCGCAGACGAAGACCGGCCACACCGGGAGGAATGGAGACCATTTCGATGATCTTGACCTTCAGTCTCGAGCAGAGCTGATTCCAGATCTGCTGACTGTGCTTCATGCCGCAGATGGGAGGCAGCAGCAGTACGGGATAAAGCTTGGCATAAGGAGCCAGACTTTTTTCCAGCCACTTCATGCCTTCCGGAGTTTCCACATGACGGGCGATATCGAGAGGCGTAACGTTGCGGTGGGCATATTCAATGGGACAGGGGATCACGGCTTCCATGAACTCCTTGTCCGCGAACTCGGCATACCGCCGGAGCTGACTGATGATCAGTCCGGGGTGCACATCCTTCATGTCCGCCACAGTGACCACGGCGGCACGATGCACCTGCTTCAGGCATTCCGGATTGAAGCTGTCGGGGCAGAGATAGCTGGGCTTCAGCGTACCCATGACGGTAATCAGGCGATGATTGCCCTCCTCTGCCGCGGGAGCCATATCGATGCCGCCTTTTCTGCAAAGTCCTTTCAGCCAGGTAATGGCTTCGCGAACGGTTTCCGCGCCGCCGATCAGACTGTAGGGATGCGCAGGCGCAAGTGCGGACATTGCTTCAAAGGGATCTTCCACACGGGCGCCGTCATGATAGCCGAGCACATCGATGCATCCGCTGCTTATGGCAAGAGTACCGACGCCATGCGTGAGCAGCGTTACGCTTTTACCGCTCTGCGCCGCCGTAAGAGCCGCACTCATGCCGGCAAGACCGGAACCGACTACAACAATGTCAGACTTTCTGTTCATCTTTAGCTCCGTCGATGTTCAGCGTGGCCGCATACACGGCGCGACCGAGTTCCATTTCTCTGGCCTGAAGGCCCCAAAGCGCAGGACGCAGACCTTTCCAGCGTTCCTGCAGGAACTCGCGCAGGTTGTCGGAGGGCGACATCGGGAAAGGCACCCGGCACTCGGTAAGAGCGCCGATGGTACGCAGCGAACAGTATGTTCCCTGACAGGTTCCCATGCCGAGACGGGTACGCAGACGCACATCCGTCATGGACTGGCTGGAAGGATCCGAGGCCACATATTCGATCTCGGCGCGGGAGACCATTTCGCACTCGCAGAGCAGCGGATTGTTCTTCATGGCCGCGGCCTTTTCCACCACGATGGGGAAGGCATCGCCCAAACGATTGGCCACCAGCGGAACGCTGTGTACCGGGAAGTACTTGGCCGCCTTTTCCAGCAAGGCCGGAGACGGACTTTCCAGAAGCGGCTCAACAGCCGTGCGGCATTCGGCATGAACGCCGAGCTTTTCACAGACGAGATCACACATCTTTTCCGCCATCAGACGGTAGGTCGTGAATTTGCCTCCGAAAATGGAGAACATACCCTCGAGGCCTTCCTCGGAATGATCGGAAATATGGAATCCGCGACTCGCGGCACGCCCGGAGGCGCTGCCCTTGGCCACATACAGAGGACGCGTTCCGGCAAAGGCACGCAGAATACGGTAGCTGCGCAGATTGGGAATAAGCACTTCGCCAATGTCGAGCAGCTTCAGAACGTCGGCAGTGGGAGCTTCATGAGCATCGGGCCGATCGGCGTGGAAAGAAGTCGTGCCGAGAATGGTGATGGAGCCGTGCGGAACGAAGATATCACCGTCGGAGCTCATGTGCAGACGATTGATGATGCGGGAAGTAAAGCGATGGTTGAAGGCGACCAGCGTTCCCCGGTCGGGCTGCACGCCCACTTCCAGACCGACGAGTTCCACGACCTTGCCAGCCCACGAGCCTGCGGCGTTGACGACGACATCGCAGCTGATGCAGACCTCTTCCCCCGTCACGAGATTTCTGGCCCGAACGCCCTTCACTTTTCCGCCTTCCTGATCGATGGCGAATACTTCATGGTGGGTCAGCATTTCACCACCGTAGCGTCTGGCGGACAGGGCGTTGTGCCACACAAGACGGAATCCGTCCACACTGGAGTCCGGCACACGATAGACGGCCTTGATGGTGGGATCAAGGTTCGGCTCAAGCCGAAGGGCTTCCCTGACCTCCACGGGCTCGGCTTTGATGCCTGCCTTGGCGCAGGCTTCAACCCAGGGCTTTTCATAATCGGGATCATCCTGCTGGCTGAGCACGAAAAAGCCTTCGGATTCCTCCACACATTCACGGCCGATACGGCGAAGTATCATGTTTTCTTCGATACATTCCCTGGCCGCCTCATTATCCTTGACCGCATAGCGCCCGCCGCTGTGCAGCAGGCCATGGAAGCGGGAACTTGCACCAGACGCAATACCGCCCTGCTCCAGCAGCACGGCCTTGACTCCGCGCATACTGAGATCTCGCAGGATGCCTATACCAGTAGCGCCGCCGCCGATGATGACTACAGTCGTGTGTTTCACACTGCCTCCCTTGCCCTTTTGCCTGAGAAAAATTTTCATTTCCGAAAAAAGATCCGAGACAAATTACCATAATACGAAAATTATTTCTGATGTATCCTCTTAAAGCAACCACGTCAAGACAGGTAAAAAAATCAATGAGCACAATAAGTTAAAAAAGTCGATCCGAAGCCTCTTTCCGCTTGCGGGAATCTTTGAAAAAAGTATATCGTACAGCAGGTTCAATTTCTGCAGGAGTATATCATTCATGAAGATATCAGAAAAGCGCTGCGTTGTCCTGGATATGGACGGCACTGTCTATCTCGGCAACATTCCCATCCCCGGAGCAGTGAACTTCATAAAGGAAAACTGGAACCGGCTTGATTTTCACTTCCTGAGCAACAATACCTCAAAAGCTCCGGACACCTATGTCAAAAAGCTGAACGGCATGGGCATACCGGCCACTCTTGATCTCATTCTTTCGCCGACGACTCCGCTGGTGGACTTTCTCAAGGAAAAGCACATCCATACCGCCTACATTGTGGGCAACAGCGATTTCTGCCGCGATCTGGCCTCCAGAATGCCGGAGCTGCGTCAGCAGGAGGAAGGCGCTCAGGCCGTCATTCTGGCCTACGATACGGAACTTACCTACGAAAAGCTGGCCCGTTCCGCCGTGCTTCTGGAAAATCATCCTGAAATTCTTTTTCTTGCGACGCACCCGGACAAGGTGTGTCCCTCACCCGAGGGGCCTCTTCCCGATGTGGGAAGCATGCTTGCCCTCTACAAGGTGGCTACTGGTCGCGAGCCGCAGTTCATTTTCGGAAAACCCGACCCTGCCGTTCTCGAGCCTCTGCTGAAAAAGTACCGCAAGGAAGAAATGGTCATGGCCGGAGACAGGCTCAGCACGGATAAAAAGCTTGCGGAAAATGCCGGTATCGACTTCATCCTCGTGCTGAGCGGCGAAGCCACTCTGGAAGAAGCAAAGGCCGAAGCCATACAGCCCACCGTCATTGCCGAAGATCTCGGCAAGGCCTGGGAAGAATAAGCCGCCTCGGCAGAACATTGTTTCTGCAAATCATGTGAGAGACAGCCGGAAGACAACGCAGACAACACAAGTCTCTTGCTTCATCCGGATGCGCCGCCATCGCGCCCCCACAAAAAGCGCACATCTCCGTCATAAAAAGCTGCCGTGTTGTGAGAAAGCCGGGTATCATCCGATCTCACGACACGGCAGCTGCATTTTCATTACCGAAAAAATATCACGGCATCACAGGAACCGGGAGTAATCGTGCCGTCATCAAGACGCTGCGGCATATAAGGAAGTGTCCGAATATTTTCAGCACGACAGTTCTGCATCCCTCATATGCCGGTCTGCACGGATATCTCTTATACTCCGCTCTGCAGCATTCCGGCGAACATTTTCTGCAGTGGCATGCCGTCTTTTCAAGTTTATCAGAGGAACAAGAAAGAGGAAAAGCGGGATCGCGCATCTTTTGCAGGTATACAGCGCGAAAGGCCGGACTTTCCGACAGACGGGCGATTATTCTGCCCCATGAGACCCACCTTCAATCAAAGAATGTTGCGCCGGGACAATCCGACTGAAAATTTTCAAAGCCGTCGCCCATGCAGAAAACGACTCCCGCGGAATCAGCCTGTCAGTCCCATTTTCTCACGATACTTCATTAAAGACTCATACACGCTCAGGCCTACGCGAAGACTACCGTGACCGCAGCCGATCGCTATTTTGGGCTTGGCCAGTCCGTGATAGTCGGAACCGCCGGTAAGCTGCAGCTCATATTTCGCCGCCAGATCCACACACAGCCGGACGTCTCCGGCATCATGTTCACTATGGTAGGCTTCCAGTGCATCCAGTCCGCTTTCTTTCAACCCGGAAACAAGTTTCTCCAGCTCTTCCGCAGGCGCTCTCAACAGTCGCGGATGCGCCATGGATACCAGAGCGCCGGATGACTTGAGCAGCGAAACGGCTCTTTCCGGACTCATAAGATCCCGGGGTTCATAGGCCAGTCCGTCCCGGCCAAGATACCGGCGAAACGCCTCGCGCCGATTTTCCACCACGCCCATGCGGCAAAGCAGCTCGGCAAAGTGAGGACGACCGACAACCCGTCCCGCCAGAGCCGCTGCCGCTTCATAGGTCACGTCCATTCCCAGCGCACGCAGCTTCTCGGCAATGCGAAGATTGCGGGCAAGCCGCTTTTCCCTGACTTCCGCCAGTGCTTTTTCCAGCAATGCCGTACGTCCGGCATTCTCAGAAATCCACAGTCCGAGAAAATGCGCTTCTCCCCAGGGCGTAGCGGTGCTGAGCTCACAGCCGCGTATAAAAACAAGATCCGAAGCTTCCGCCTCGCGGGCGGCCTCGGCAAGACCGTCCAGAGTATCATGATCCGTCAGAGCCAGCACGGCCAGTTTGGCCGCTGCCGCTTTACGAATCAGTTCCGTCGGGCTGTCCGTGCCGTCGGAAGCCGTGCTGTGCGTATGGAGATCGATGCGGTTCATATTCATTGTCCGACCCTATCACTCTTCCCTGTTCTGTCAATCATGCCATTGACGGAACACTACGATGCGATACCCTAGCTCGTGACGCTTTTTTCCAAGAGGAGCCCGCATGCATCACGACATACAGCTGGAAATGCCGTCATGCCCGCAGTGCCGACAGGCTTGGCTTGAAGTCATGGATCCCCTGACCGCCGTGTTCTGTCCGCAATGCCGTATCATCTATCCCGTATATGACGGGATCCCTTTCCTTTTCAAGGAAGCCGCCCTTCCCGAAGGATCCTGCCGTGCCGGCAGCGGTAAAGCGGCGCAGAACATCCCGACCGTGACAGGATAGCATCATGAAAAGTTGTTTCTTTTCCGAAAACCCTCTGTTCGGACAGTCATTCTACACGGACAATATGGCGTATGCCCGCCGTGAGCAGGAACCCTTTCCTCCTGTAAATGTTTACTTTTGCAGAAAGCACATCATCGTGCAGGCGCTTCTGCCCGGCATGGAACTGACAAGCATTCATCTTCGGGCAGAGCACGGCGTACTGACTCTGGAAGGGCATGTGCAGAGAAAAAACGGACGCTACCTTCATGAAGAATGTTACAGCGGACACTTCCGCCGCCAGATAGCGCTGGGGACGGAGATCTGCTCTGAGGCAAAAATGGAACTTTGTCACGGAATTCTTCAAGTAGTACTTCAAAGAAAGGAAAAGTCATGAGCAGAAAGAATCCCTATCCGCAGGTCCGCCCCGCCACCGACATCATCGTTCTGGACAACGGCGTAGAAATCCGGGCAAACATGCCCGGCGTGACGGAAGAAAATCTTCAGCTCAACCAGGTGGGGAACAGACTTCACATCGAGGCCAGCTCCCACTGTCCCATCCCTTTGGAAGAGAAGGATGTACAGACTCTGGAATTCGGCAACGTGGACTTTGCTCTCGACATTATCATGCAGCATCCGCTGTCCGCCCCGCTGCAAACATCTCTGGATAAAGGGGTGCTTTCCGTTTTTGTGCCATGCGGTACTGCCAGAACGGATATTCCCATCATTCTGCGCTGACAGAATGACACGGATGCACAGTCCAAGAAAACATGACCGCCTGAAAAAAACAGCCGCAGAGAGTTTGAAAAAAAAACAGGAAGTTCCAGAGTAGCCGGAGACGAACAATAGCCGCCTCACTCCAGAATATTAGGAAAACAAGAGACAGGACTGTTTTTCACAGGTAGGACTGAAAGCTGCGGACGATCGTCTTTCGGCACTCACGAACGACAACAGTTCTAAATGAAAAAGACTCCGTTTCGACGGGCTGCTCATTACCGTCCAGAGGGGCTTCACGACTCGGCAAACGAACAAAACATCAGAGCGCCCCGCAGGCAGAACAATGCCGCAGCTTCACGCGAATCGGAGACCAGCGGCGTTCCACAGAAGTACAAGAGCGTAAGCGCCCGACCATCAAAGCCGGGTTCAAATATCGCCGTGAAAAGATCAGGATAACGCCTCCGGCAGACAAGCGCAGTCAGACCGAAGAGACAGACGTTACTTTTCAGCGATACCCGAAGCCGCACAAAAATGATCGGCATCCAGCGTCATAACAACGGCATCCTCGCCGTCGGAATAATATTTCTTCCGACATCCGGCTGCCGTAAACCCAAGTCGGGAATACAGCGCCCTTGCCGCTGCATTGCCGACGCGAACTTCCAGCACGGCATTCTCCCAGCCTTCGCGCGCTTCCCCCTTTCTTGATGCATGCATGCCTTCGAACGTATCCTTCAAGGCAAAGAACATAAGCGGGTACGAAAGTCCCTTTCCCCGGCATTCGGGGTGAAGAGCAATGTTCAGCACCTCAAGCTCACCGGACAACACGGAAAGTACAATATATCCTTTCAGCTTGTCGTGTTCGAACAGGCCGTATCCGGCAAACCAGTCCTGCGGCCAGGCTTCGGCAAACTGTTCCGCCGTCCAGGCAGAAGGAAAACAAAGGGCTTCCAGTTCCGCCGTTTTCGGCATATCTTCCAGCTCAAGCCAGCGTATGATTTTTTTGTGAGCCTCAGCCAATGTCTGTTCCCCCTTCCTTTTCATCCATCACGGATTCCCCGTATGACCTGCCGCCCGAACGGCTCCTGAAACTTGTCGAACTGCTGGAAGGATACGGGCGCCCTCTCATGCTTACGTCGCCCAAAACAGCCTCTGGACTGGGTCTCTTGCGCCGCATCGTTCTTATCTGCCTGAAAAACACCAGAGGGCAGGTTTTTCTGCAGAAGCATCCGGCTCAGGCTCCGCTCTATGCCGGCCTCTGGGATGTTTCGGCGATCGGCACCGTATTCGCCGGAGAATCTCCGGTCGACGCCGCAGCACGGGAGCTGTTCAGTCAGCTCGGCATACGGGGCACAAGACTGAAAGCCATAGGTTCGCTGCCCTATACCGACAGCCGGGGAGCCAATCTTTCCGCCACATTCTTTCTTGCCGGGCCGAGTTCTGCCATACCGCCCGCGCTTTCTTCTTCCTCGGCTGACACGCTTCTGGTCGATCAGCATGAGCTGGAAGGCCTGGTTCTGCACCAGCAGGAAATGTTGACGCCTGAACTTGTATGGGCCGTCCGGGCAGGATGGATTTTCCCCAGAAAAAATGGACAACCCCACCTTTACTTTTCCAGCGTCAGGTGACGGATCATTTCTTCATGAACCAGACCGTTGCTGGCCAGAATAGGCGTATTGAACCGGTAAGGCGAACCGTCTCTGCCGGTTACCCGACCCCCTGCCTCCTCCACAAGCACCCAGCCTGCAGCAATATCCCACGGCTTGATCCAGCCTTCAAAATAGGCATCGAAACTGCCGCTGGCGACAAAACACATATCAAGCGCAGCTGAACCGCAACGGCGTACGCCCACCGTGCCGTCAAGCAAAATGCGCATGTCGCGCAGCACTTCGTCCATATCTTCATGCACGCTGTAGGGGAAACCCGTCGCCACCAGCGCATCCTCACATAACGCAATCTCACTGGTTCTCAAGGGTCTTCCATTCAGCCATGCACCTCTGCCGCGCTCTGTCACATAACGCTCCCCGCGTACAGGGGCGGACACGGCGCCGAACACCACCTGTCCGTTTTCCCAAAGCGCTACAGACGTGGCCGTATCACCGAAATGATGCGCAAAATTCGTGGTTCCGTCGACCGGATCAATGATCCAGCAGGTCCCTGAAGGCAGAAGCGTTGAAGAACTTTCTTCCGCCATGAATACTGCCCCGGGAACGACATCCCTCAAATGCTCTTTCAGATAGGCTTCCACAGCCAGATCCGTATCCGTAACAAGATCCCGCTTGCCCTTGTGACGAATACTGCGGGGCCGATCCCACTTTTCCAGAAAAATCGCGTCGCTTCCATCCAGAACGGCAAGAAGATCCTGCACTCGACGCGACAGGTTCATGATTTCCATGGAATACCCTACTTGTTTGCGGCCGCAGCCTTTTCCGCCATACGAAGGCGGTATCGAAGAGAAAGCATTTCCAAAAGACGGGACAAATCGTCGGAAGCGAGCCTGAGGAACATCTTCAGTTCATCGGAAATGGAACGCGCCTCTTCCATCGCAAGGCAGAGCACACCGCAGGTGTTTCTGTTCACGACAACAGGAATGCATACCGTGCAGCCGAAGGAAGGAATATCCTCCCTTTTTCCGAACACGGGCGTACTTCCAGAAAATCCGTCGCTGTACACCGCCTCTTCATTGCGGAACACCCAGCCTATGATGTCGTTATGAATGGAAAACTCGTTTTCCTTCTGACCGACAAGCAGCAGCGGAGGAAATTCCCCTTCCATAATATAGGTGGAGCTTCCCTCCACTCTGGAAGCAAAGGCGGCATAGGTAAAGCCCGTAGCGTCCAGAAGCACGGGAAAGATCTTTGAGAGATATCCCTTCCATCCCGGATAGTTCTGACGCAGCTCGACCAGATGATCCAGTGCCTTGAGATACTCCGCACAGATGCCTCCGTCGGCGCGGCTTTCCATACCCTGAACCTGAGAAAGCATGTCGGCAAATACGGCAACCAGTTTCTGTTTCTCGGGCGAAAAGGCATGCCGCTGACAGCTGTCTATGCAGAGAATGCCGCCATCAGGCAGCGGACAGCCGAGGAAAGAGCATATTTCCGGATCCCAGTCTTCCTTGTAATAGCCGAGATACGCCTGATTTTCGTCGATGGAGCCGACCACAATGGGAGATCTGTTGCGCAGAATCCAACCGGCGAGACCTTTACCGGGCTGAATGACGGCGCTCTGATTGATGTGGTCGCCCTGACTGTAGGCGGCCATGATCTGAGCCCCCTGGCCGTTGCGCGGAGCTTCAAACAGAACGACGGAATAGGCGTCAAAAACGCTGGCAGCCAGTGCAAGAATGGATTCGACGGGATTTTTGACAATCATGGCAGATCAGGAAGTTGGGGCAAAAGGAACAGAAAAGAAATGGAACGGAAGCATAGTAGCAGCTGGTCGCATAAGGGGCAAGCTTTTCCTTCCAGTGAAACTTGAAGGGTGGAAAGTTCCATTTTGCTGTCTTTCATTGCAACGTATTATTCTTCCTGCTATTTTATGCAAAAGCCTCTGCGTCTTTTTACAGCTGTTTGCGCCGCTGGGGAGACATTTGGGGAGATTTTTACGCCGTTGGGGAGATAAACGGGGAGATAAAACCGGGCTTCCTGAGAGCGCGTAAAACGGCAGGAGGACAACGTTATGACCGTCAAGACAAGCACCACTCGTTTCCCGGGCATATACACCAGAGAAAGCACCAAGCGCCGGCACGACGGCAAGCCGGACATCGTGTTCTACTACCGCATCAAGGTTGCCGGCGTGAGCCGCTGGGTGAAGTGCGGCTGGCGCAGCGAGGGCATGAACGCCCGTCTGGCCGCAGAAATGAGAAGAAACGCCCTGGCGCAGCTGAACCCCGCCATTCCCCGCACGGCGCCGCTCTTTACGGACGCCTGGAACTGGTACATGACGCAGCACCCGCTCTCCAAGGCCACGCGAAGCACGGCGCAGAGCTATGCCCGGCAGCATCTTTTCCCGGCCTTCGGCGGCCTCAAGCTGAATTCCATCACTCCGGAGCTGCTCACGGAGTTCATCCGCAGCCGCACGGCCGCAGGACTCGATCCCGGAACCGTCCGCCACATGCTTACGCTGGTGGGCATCATGTTCAATGTAACCCGCAAGGCCCGACTGCATAATCTCTCCTCCCCTGTTCAGGATATATCTCTCCCCGCCAATTACGAAAAGCGGATCCGCTACCTTTCTCACGATGAAGCCCGCCTGCTGCTGAGCGCGCTGAAGGAACGCAGCCTGCCCTGGCACGACATGGCGGCCCTCAGTCTGTTTACCGGCGCAAGGCTCGGCGAACTTCTCACGCTCACCGCCGGCCAGATAGACTTTCGGAGCGGCACGGCCGAAGTCAACGGCAAGACCGGCCGCCGCATCCTCTATCTGAACAGCTCCGCGCTGGGCATTCTGAAGACCCGCACGGAAGGCCGCATAGCCACGGACTTTCTCTTTCCCGGCACAAAAGGCGGCCACATGAGCGAAACGCACCCTGTTTTCACCGACACGGTCAGACGGCTGGGGCTGAACCCTCAGGGCACCCCGAATCACCGGCGCGTGGTTTTCCATACTCTGCGGCATACCTTCGCTTCCTGGCTGGTCATGCAGGGCGTGCCGCTCTACACGGTGCAGAAGCTGCTCGGCCATGCAAACATTCTCATGACCCAGCGTTATGCCCACCTGGCGCCCCATCATGAACGGGCCGCAGCCGAAAAGATTTCCCTTCATCTCAGCCCCTCCGGTGACGATTAGCCAGCCAGTTTCTCAAGTCCTCATGCCGGTACAGGATCTTGCCTCCATCGTCGGCAAGCTGCGTGTAGTCCGGCCCGCCGCCCCGGCATCGCCTCGTGGCCAGCGTGGACGCGGGAATGCTGTAAAGCTCTTCCACTTCGGCCGGGGTGAGACATTCCTTTTCCTTGAGCATGGCCAGCCGGGATGCCCCTTCCACAGCGTCACGCACGGCAAACAGCACGCTGATGACCGCATCCTGAAGATGTTCTCCTCGACTTTCCATCTGTCTGTCCATAAACACCTCCTTTAAAAAGCTCAGCCCGCCGGAAAACACACGGCGGGCTGTTTTTCAGTAATCCGCCGCGGCTTCGGTGCGCTTCAGCACACGCAGCACCGCCGCAATGACTTCATGCCCTTCCTTGTTGATGGCAAGCGCCTCTCTGGGGGTGATCACGCCGTCCTCTATGGACTTGCCCAGGACGGAAAGCATTTCCCCGAAGCGCTTCACGCTGTCGGCCATTTCCTGCGTTATCGGCTCCATGCCGGACTCGGCATCGGGCAGGCGAAGGAACACCGTGCCCGTCACTCTGGCCAGATGCTTCAAAGGCTCGTCGCTGCCCGTGGCATGGAGGTACGGCACAAGCAGATCCATGTCCGGCTTGCGCGTGCCGTCGTGCAGAAGCTCGGCAATCATCACCCGGTACGGACGGCCCACCTGTTCCGCAATCTGCGAAGCCTTGAGGCCGGAAGGCGCATTGAGCACCGCCCTATGCACCACAAGAGAAAGCGGCTCAAACTGCATACCCTGCCCTCCTTATTCCATTGTGGAGTCGTGCCCCTCGGGCAACACCTGTAATATCCGCCCATCGGCATCGAGCAAGGGGACCATGACAGGTCTGCGACTGGTAAGGTCTATACCCGGAGGAAGCATATCTTCAGGAATTCCAATACGTACCAGTTGAGCATGGCGTTTTGTAGGTATTCGATCCTGCATGAGCATGCGGCGCAACGGAGTTTCTTTGATACCTAACTGTGCAGCCAGCCAGACAAAAGAGACATTACGTTCCTTCATCCATTGTTTAAGAAGTTCATACCGAGTCATTCTTGATTCCCCTTTCTTAACCTGATAGGGAAAAGGTTGTCTTGTTTGGTCTGATTATTTGATGTGTATCTATTGATTGACTTATAATGCCAATTTGACATTGCAGTCAATACTAAATTGGATTTATTTATGACTACCCTGCCGGAACGCATTGATTTTCTTATCAAAGAAAAAAAATCAAGCCGCACGAAGCTTGCGGCTCTCTTTGGTATCGCTCAACCGACTTTTAACAGGTACTTCCACTCACCCCGTGGAAAGGCGTTGGCGGCTCTTACCGGACGAATCTGCGAACTCTGGCCGGACGTATCGCGCAAATGGCTGGAGACCGGAGAAGGAGACCCCTATCAGGCAGAACAGCACAGCGCCGAAGAATACGCCGCGCTGAGGGCGGAACTTGATGCCGTCCAAGCCATGCTTGATGCCCAGCAGGCAGAAAACGAACGCCTGCGCTCCGAGCTGGACGAAGAACGGCGCCTAAACAGAACCCTCACTGCAAAGCTTCTTCTCGGCGATTCCACTGAAGACTCTGCCGCCAGCTTCGCCAAAACCGCCGGCGGGCAAAAGTGAGTCGGTTTCATAGTCTATTGGGTGATAAACATTTTTCAAAATAACACCGCATAATAACCAACAAACAGGGATAAAAGGTATCGTATGGACTTTGCTGATCGTATTGCAGCGCTTGCCGCTAGGGTTAAGGAACTACGCCCCCATGCAGTGACCGAAGAAGCAACCAAGGCCGCTTTGATCAATCCTTTCATTCAGGCCCTGGGATATGATATCTTTGATCCTCGTGTGGTCATGATGGAGTATGTTGCGGATATCGGCACCAAAAAAGGTGAAAAGATAGACTACGCCATCAAAAGAAACGGTGAAATCATCTTCTGCATTGAAGCCAAGTGCTGCACGGCCACGCTTGACGCCAGCAAGGCCAGCCAGTTGCATAGATACTTCCACAACATCCCTACGGCGCGCATCGGCATACTGACCAACGGCGTGCGGTATGAGTTCTATTCCGACCTCGACAAGCCCAACGTCATGGATGACAAGCCGTTCATGATCTTTGACTTTGATCAGGTTGATGAAGCGCTCATCCCCGAACTGAAGAAGCTGGCCAATGACGTGTTTGATGTTGACGTGGCGCTCTCTGCTGCACAGGAACTGAAGCACCTTCGTCAGATAAGACAGATCATTGCCGCAGAAGTTCGTGAGCCTTCCGACGAACTCGTCAAGCTTCTGGCCTCCAGAGTATTTTCCGGCCAGATGCGTGCCAGCGTGATTGAAGCGTTCCGCCCTGTAGTGAAACAGGCGTTTGAGAAGTACATCAACGGAGTGCTTCTGGAAAGGATTCAGGGCGTTACCGGCATGAGTTCCACAAGTTCCGACATCGAGGCCCCAGCTGCCCAAGCAACAGCCCCGGAGACTGCCGAAGCCCAAGAGGAAAAGGACGCTATTGTCACCACCCAGGAAGAAACGGAGGCCTACTTCATCATCAAGGCCATTCTGAGAGAGGTGGTAGACCCTTCCCGTATTGCTATACGCGACAGGCAGAGCTACTGCGGTATCCTCTTTGACGACAATAACCGCAAGCCCATTGCCAGGCTCCACTTTAATTCCGCCAGCGTCAAATACCTCGGCATATTCGATGCGGAAAAGAATGAAACCAAGGTCAAGCTGGAAGATTTGAACGATATCTATAACTACGCTGACCAGCTGAAGGCAGCGGTTGCCACCTATTTAGAATAAAAAGCAAAGCAGGGCACTTCGGCGGGAGTACCCTGCTTTTTAAAGGTATCACTATGCCCGAAAATACATCTCCCAGCTTCAATCGGCTCCAGGTTACCGATCCTGACGAAATGACATGGGAAAATGACCAGCTTGACCGCAAAGAATATGCAGATAAGCTCACTACTCTCATAAAAAATACAAGAGGTCCTTACGTTATAGGACTTACCTCTCCATGGGGGAGTGGAAAGACCTTTTTCCTTCAGGCATGGCGTCACCAGCTTCTTGAAGAGAAAAAGCCTTGCATCTACTTCAATGCGTGGGAAAATGATATTTTTTCTGACCCTCTACTCAATTTAATGTCCACCATATATGATGAGGTTGAAACTAAGAAAAAGGGATATACCAAAGTATTATCAGATTGGATAAAAGACAAATTTAAATCAGTGAAGCCTCTCATACCTAGTGCCGTTAAGCTGGCCGGTTCGCTATACGGTGGTGAAAGTATCCCTAAAGAAGCTGTAGAAGCTGCCTCTGATTATGCACAGACTGCAATAGACTACTTTACCTCCCGCGAGTCGTTTAAAGAGTCTCTGAAAGATGTAGCAGAGAAGATTTCAGAAGAATCTAAAGGTTTTCCTCTCTTCATCATGATAGACGAGCTGGATCGCTGCCGCCCTTCTTATGCCATCGAGCTGCTTGAACGGATAAAGCACCTCTTCAATGTACCTCACGTCGTTTTTCTGCTGGCCATAGACACGACTCAACTAATGCAGCAAGTAGAACATACCTTTGGATTGAAGCCTCATGAAAAGAATGGAGAAGTTATACAAGACACCCGTTATGACTATCTAGGTAAATTCTTTGATACTTATTATAGTCTTCCACCAGTAGAAAATAAAAAATTTGTGCAAATGCTCCTTTCTCATGATGAAAGAGTCAAAAAATATACAAGTATAATATCTAGAGCCCCATCTTTATCTGCTCATGGCCAACTAAAGGACATTTTATCATCTGACACTTCTCTTTTTAATAATAAAAATTTGCGCCAACTTACACAAGATATAGAATATTTTTCTTTATTTATTCGTAGTTATGACGATCTAAAAATAGAAGATATCATTCTCGCCTTTTGGGCAATATTTTCATTACCAACAAGACAATATATAAATAGGGATATCGGCATTCTTTTTGAGAATGACACAAGAGATTATTTTAAAAAAATAAATTCATTATCAAATAAATTCGACCATGCATCACATAGTTACAATTATTTTGTAAAATTAATTCCAGATATAGAAAATAATGCATTTCACGCATTTCTTTTGATAAAAGTATGTATGACTAAGTATAGAGATGATATATTAAATAGTGATATAATGGAGGAAATATTTAATGGTCCACCAATGCGTTTACCTGTAAAAAAAGCCACTGCCATTGCTGAAGATGTCTATGAACGTCTCCAGTTCCTCAAAGACTTCCATCCTGTTCCCCAAGAGGAAAACGCCTCTCAGGAGCGGTAGCCAGCCATAAAAACGCCAAAAGCCCCGGCAGGATATTCCCGCCGGGGCTTCATTATGTTGTGGCGTAAAAGCACTATGCCTTCCGTCCGCTCAGAGCTTCCATTCGCATGTGCTTCACACGGTCCTTCTCTTCCGCCCTTTTCGCATCGTTGAAGCGGTCCAGCCCGCCCACAAGGTAGCCGGTGATCCGGCGGATGCGCTCGAAGCGGACGCCCTGCCCTATGGTCTTTTCCATGCGCTTGCTACTCCTTCAGCACGGCAGGAAGTTCCGGCCATGCCACGTCCATGGGGAATCCTTCCTGGGCAGGAAGGTCTCGCAGGGCCTGCCGGTAAGTCTTGACCGATTCCAGTTCCTCGGCAGTGATGGGATAGTCCGCCATCAGCAGATAATCGGACGACGCAAGCGAAGCGTCACGCCGTGCCCGCACAGACGCGGAAGCGATTTCCATGGCTTCTTCCTCCGACTGGACGGGAGCTTCCAGCAGAGCTCCTTCAGGGAGCGGCCCCAGCTCGGTGACATAACGGGCCTGTGTACGCCAGGTATCGCCGGGCAGCCAGTACGGCGTTCCCGAACCTTCCACAATAACGCCGCCCTTGTCCCTGGTCTGCCGGTGATCTTCCACAAGTTCCCAGCCTTCCCCCGTCCAGCGGGCAGCCTGCTTTTCTCCGGCCTGCGGCGGCTGCTGAACCGTCGCCCCTATCACGTCAACAATATCCTGGCCGTTAGGCCGCTTCTGGGCTTCCATTTCCCCGGTGAACTCGCCGGTTTTCAGATCATACTTATACAGCTTCATGATAATTCTCCTTTGTTAAGTTCCGGCTGCATTACCCTCCAAACAGCAAGCGTAAAGCCGGGGGCACTCCTGAGCAAACGATTTCAGGCGCGCGGCAAGACTACCTCCGGCGGATGCCGTGGTGCCGACAGGCTTTTTTGCCGAAAGGTCAGATTTTCAGGCTGGCCACTGCCGGGATGGCGTTGACCGCCTTGATTTTCAAAGCGTTGCTCACATGCTGATAGACGGATAGCAGCATGGTGTAGGTGCTGTGCCCCATAAGTTCGGCAATGCTTTTTATATCGCCGCTTTCCGCCATGCTCAGGGTGGCGAAGGCGTGGCGCAGGTCATACGGCCGTATTTTTCGGGCAATGCCGGCCTTCTCCCTCAGTTTGCGCCATGTTTCGCTGATACGCTTTACCGGCTTGCCCCGGTAATGAATGACGCTTGAACAAGTATTCCCGTCTTGCTTCCTCCATTCCCTGACCTTGGGAAGCAGGGCTTCATGAATGGGGACATAGCGCGCGGAAATCGTTTTTGATTTGTAGGCGCACGGCATATAAATGACTCCCTCATCGAGCAGAATGTCGTCCCACCGTAGCCGGAAAAGCTCACAGGGGCCGGGACGCGCCCCGGTGTAAAGCCCAAGGAGAATGATTCTCTGGATATGCTCAGGGGCATGCTTCAGGAGACGATCAATCTCCGGTATGGTGGGCGGCTCGATGCGCCGGGAAGGAGCGTGCGGCAGCTTCATGTTCCGTATGGGCGACTCCTTCAGAAAACCTTTGGCCACTGCCCAGTTACAGGCAGCCCTGAGGACGGACAGACGGCGATTTATGGTACTCTGGCCAACATTCCGCCCCCGCTGAATTTCCGAAAAGACGCGCACGTCATCGAGCGTAAGGCTGGCCGCCCTTCGGGCGCTGAAAAGCTCCAAGATGGGCTTGATATGATAGCCGCTCGATGATCTTGTGGACTCTCTTATATCAGGACGTGCCAGAAACTCCCGGAAAAGCTCAGCTATAGTGATTGCCGGTGCATTTGCCCTGCTGCGTTTTCTCGCCCGTGTCATGAGCACCTTTTCCCTTTCATAAATCGCCAGCTGTGCCTCCTCAAACGCGACCGCCTGCGCTTCCGATTCAAACCAGCGGACACGCGGGGCCTTTGTCCACGGATTCTTCCATTCAACCTTCCACGGTTTACGCCTCCAGGGAAAATTTTTAATCATAGTAATACTCCAGATAGTTACTTTCTTGTTAACTATCAGGAATATATATAAATTTATAGTCTATCCTGCCCTTGCGGAACGGGGGTGGACCAGACACATCTCTTGGAGCATATCAGCAGGATGCTGTTCAGATAGGAATTCAAAATATCGGAACACGTCCGGTTTCAAATACTAGCTCTCCAACTGTTTGGGTTGGCGGAAATGTTGAACAAGAAACACAAAACTCACCAGATGCGCTATATACACAGCTCACAACTGTAAAGAGTAATAAAATCGTGGTGTATACGAATAAGCAAAGAACTTCAAATGAAACACGTCCATCAAATATTTCTGTTACATATGGGCTATATCTCGGCAGGACGGCCTAAATAGAGACTGATCACCATATCAGCGGACGCGGGCATGACCGTGGAGTTCGCACCATATATAGCGGAACTACGTGAGGCATCGACAGTGTAGCTCGTGACAGTGGCGACAGACCCCGGTGGCAGGGAGTTGCTATACTCTCCGGATATGCCGACTATCGCCCCTGACTGTACAGCTCCTGTCAACGTCCATACATTTGACCAGGCACCCATAATATTCGGCAGCCCGGCCTCGTTATACTGTCCTATCATGCCCCCGTTCCGCAAGAACAGACCACTCAGCCTAGGTGCATATAATCCAATACCTTCCGAGTGTTTTACCCATTTGCCGGCCCAGGCAGCTTTATCCTCTGCGGTAGCGTTCGCCTCCAGCAACATCCCGTTGAAGCCGCCAGCGTCGTACTTCTCTTTAAGTTCAGGGTAATCTTCAAACAAAAAGAGAGAGCCGTCCGGCATTCCGAATCCCCCGGGCAGCGAGGATACAGCCATAGGCACAAGGCTTCCAATCATGGCCTTGCGCCACTTCTCAGCTTCAGAAGTAGAGAAAAAATATTTCAGTGCTTGCAGAAGCTGCTTCAAGTCCGTTCCTGAAGGTGTGAGCTTCGCGTCTTGAATCACCGCAAGGAGTTCTTCCTGCACGCCGTTGCACCACTCGGCCGTCATCATGGTTGCCAGCTCGCCGGTTGCGGGGTTTCCGTTGGAAAAGTAGCCAGGGTCATAGGAATTTTCCTGGACGAGAGGCATAACCGACACGACACCAGAGGCTTTAATTCTTTGCATCTTCCACTCCTTGATAGGTGACAAAAACCATGCTGTGCGCAGGCTTCTGCCGGTTCAAAATACATTCCAGAGAGTCGTCGCCCCATGTGCGCAGACGTTCGCCCATACCGGACTCTCCCGTGCGAAACGCCCGTATCTGTCCGCCTGAAGGCACGGAGACGAAAAACACATGATGAAAAAGGATATCGTTCAGCCTGTCCCCCATACGCGACACACCCACGCGAAACTCACGCACACGGGATACAACGGCATCCTCATACCCCAGAGAGCCGGCCAGCTCGACATAATAGGCTTCATTCATGAAGCCGCCGCGCTGAAGCTTTTTAACTATGGCGTCACGCCTAGCGGCCACGCCGGCGCCATTCTGTGAACATTCATCCGGCAGCCCGAGTTCCTCTTCCCAGTCTTCCAGAGCTTCCAGCGACTGCTGCGGATCGAGCTCCCGGAGCAGACGTTCCGCATCGCCTTCCAGTCTGGCCAGTTCAGCACCGAACGCAGTAAGCAGACGGGCAAGGTTGGATTCCGGGGACGCGGTCCAGATAACACCGCGCGGCAGCAGCTTTCTCAGCATGGCGGCGTACTCAGTTGCTGTATGGGCGGCCATCAGTCCACCCCCGCAAAGGTCACGTTTCCGAGCATGGGCATGACATTGTTTTCAGGAACGATGTTTTCCGTGGGAGAAACCAGCACATGATCCTCTTCACCAGCAGAGATACTCACAGCCTCATTGATATGAGACAGGGGGATAGCCACACCAGGCGCGCCTTCACGGACAAACAGGTCCGCAAGCTCCTGCTTCACCGCGTTGCGCACAGCTTCCGTGTTGGGGGATATTTTCAGAGAAATATCCACCTTCAACGCCTGCGGTGCAAAGGCCAGAAAATCAGCTGTCACGGGTCTGCGTGCGTCGATATAGTCCTGGACGCGCTGCACCATTTCCTCATCTGGAAGCGGAGATTCTTCCTGGCCGTCACAAACGAAGGACAGCCCCACGGTGCCGATGCCGAGATAAAGCGGATAACACCAGGCACGGGTAACGCCGGGCACTTCCAGAGCCCAGGTCACATAATCTGCGGCCGATCCCCCCATAGGAGGAGCCTGCAACGCTGTCAGAAGCCGGGCACGGAGCTCTTCATCCGTTTCTGCGTCCACGCCTCCGGAGAGAGAGTTCACCACGGCCGAACCGGAAACGCCGGCCACAGCCTGCACCAGAGTGAGCGTCTCTCCGGCTTCCAGATTTCCGGAACTGCCTATTGCCGATGCGGTAACATCCCCTGTACCGGGCACGGTAACGTCTGTGTCCACGGTAAAAAGCAGGCCGGAGTCGCTTCTGAGCACGGAACCGGCCGGAACGAGGCCGGAACCGGAAAATGTTACCTGGCCCACGGCATAGGCGCCGGCTTTTCTGGTAATACCCCAGGTGGAAGCCTTGCGTTCCAGATATTCCTTTTCCGCCGTCTTGGCCCAGAACTGAGTAAAATACCACTGCAAGGCACCATACATGAGATGACAGGCACCGGACCATACATAAACCAGTACGGAGAGCACCGACCGGGACTTAAGCGGCGCACCATCCAGAAGACGGCCGGACACGTCAGCCGCTATGCGGGAGCGCAGGGTGGAAAGAGAAGGCCTTGAAAAGCTCATACTGCCCCCATGGTGATATTGTTTTCGGTAATGTTGATCTGCCAGACTTCGGTTGTGCGCTGAACTACGGACGGACTTGCCCTGGTAATGGATACCGTAAGGGCGAGCGTACCCTGGACGGGGTTTTCTGCCGTTACGTTCACGGCACCGGCCAGCCCTTCATCCATCAGCCACTGCAACGCGGACCGGGCATAGGATTCCGCGCGTACAAGCACGGATTCCAGCTGCTTCTGCCTGCGCAGAAGCCAGAGCTTGGAACCTATCCCTTGTTCATCCCCCTGCATGGCAAGCAGCGCGTCCGCCCACCAGCCGCGAAGATCGCTGTACTCAGGCGGAAGCTCATCCTTTTCCGCCCGGACATCGGTAAACAGCGAAACCATGATTTCCGTCCCCAGCGAGTCATCCCCCACAAGATCACCTTTCCTTACGGGCAGATCAAAAAGCCCCTGTTCGTTTTGAGCCATAAGAATGTCCATCTATCCGCCCCGCATGAAATGGATAATATGAAGCACGCTTACCAACACCACACACCAGACAATGACATGTTCCATCACCCCGGCTCTCCCGTCGTCCCTCCGCTGTCACCGGGATGGGTATGATGTTCAAGGGAAATGCCGTTGCTGGTGATATCTCCACCGGTATTTTCCAGACCGCCCGCAAAGGTGGACGCACCGCCTCCGGACTTCTCGCCGGTGGTCTGCTGTCGGCCCGTCAATGTGACAAGCGGAGAGTCCAGCGTGATTTCAGAGTTTGCGGTAAATGTGGCCGTTTCGCAGGAGATAGTTAAAGTTTTGGTTGAGATATCTATGCAGTTCCCGTTCTTCAGGTGAATGAAGTCCCCGTTCTTGTGATAAATGGCCACTTCTCCGGGCTTCAGGCCTTTCTTGCGCACCCGCCTGTCATCGGCTACCACCACAATGGGATGAGAACGATCTGCGCCCACAAATACTACCGTTGCCTCAGATCCTTCATTGGGCACAGAGGTAAAGCCGTAGTTCTGGAAACGCTCCACGTCGTCAATGACTTCATCTTCCAGCAGGGATATCTGAACGCGCTGCATGTTGCCTTCGTCGTCCACGACGTTGAGCACAGCACGCGCTACGCCGTCACGCATGAGCTGGCGAACCCTTTCCATGGTGATGTCACGGCTCATACCATGACCTCCTGTACTTTCTGCCCTTCGGCTTTGGCCTTTTCCGCCTGTTTGACGTACAGGTCCCAGTCGGTGCTGCTGCCTGAGTCGCTCTTTTTCGGTTTTTCCGGTTCAGGCTGCCATGCCGCGGGATCTTTCAGAGTAAGCTGCGTCGTGGTTCCGCCACGGTCCCGCGTCCAGGTCACTTCCCCTATGAGCAAATTCTGCGATATCCCTAACGTGGGAAGATGTACCGGCACCAGCACGCCAGGGGCCCAGAGTCTGCCGGTGCTGTCCCGCCAGCCCTGCACCGTGACCTGGACGGAAGTACCGTCGGCCCGTCTTGTGGTCATTTCCCATTGTGCGCGCTGACGCATGTAGGCCGCATCGCCCTGCTGACTGGCGCGCAGCACCAGAGGGCGGTAGCGCGGCATCTGATCATCCGTGACCTTCGCCCTGACGGAGCAGGCCGTGCCGAAGACCTTGTCCGTTCCCTGTTTCTGGCCGGTCACGAGGTACTCGGAAAAACGTTCGGACGCGTCGTAGGTCACGGAGGCGGAAAGAACATTCACGCCCTCCTGCAACACGGAAGAAAGCGTCTCCTGCGCCAGTCTGGCCAGCCTGAGGCCTCCTTTTCCGTCCGGCATGGCCACAAGCTCGCGCTGCTTCAAAAGTCGCTGCATGGCTTCCGCTACACTTTCCCCGGGCTGTATCTGAAACGCCGTGAACGGCTGCCCCTGATTGCCTTCAAGCGTCACAGCTATCCCGAAAGGTACACAGAGAGCCGTACAGATATCCATGAGAGACGCACCCTTCCAGCTGCCGGGCGTATGGACGGCGGACGAGTCCACAAGGTCCGCGCTCTTGTCTCTGCCGGACACCGTTACCCCGTGCCGGCCTGCATCGAGCGACCGGGATACGCTGTCTATGAAGCCTGTAACGAGGGTATCCCCTCCGTAGGAGAGTACGCACTCCATGCCGGGAGAGAGAGGCAGAACTGCCCCGCCGTACTGCACACGATCCGCAAGGCCGAGTGAAAAAGCCCCGGACATGGCGTCCACACTGCGGGAGGCCTGTATGGACTCCCAGCCGGTCCAGTCCACCCCGCCTACTGTCAACGTGAGGTTATCCATTGATCAGCTCCAATGCCTGTCCGCCCGGCACGAAACCGGGATGACGCAGGCCGTTGCGCACAATAAGCTCCTGCTCGGCATCAATACCGCCGGTCCAGTGCCAGCATACGGCCAGCGAGGGCATGACCTGTTTCTCCGTTACACTGATAACGTCGGGCAGCGTGCGGGCCTTTTCCGCCATGGCTCGAAGCGTCACCGTCCGAAGATCGGAAAGCGCGGCGAAGGTTTCATCATCGGCTTCCACCTGCGCGGTATCTATCGCTTCCAGGACAGCCGCCTGAAGTTCCCCGGCCTCGTTCGTGGTGGACGGCGTATAGTTCGCGGCGACGGAGCACGCAGCGGAAACACACATCTGCCGCTGCACGTTGACCATGATTATCTGTCCTTCTGCTGCGGCCTTGCGGGACGTACCGAAGGACGGGCTTACCGTCACTTCCGGAGCTGACGTTACCAGGTCAAGCAGCGCTGCCGGTCCAGAGCCGGACGGGAGATTTTCCACTCCGGCCTGCACCATATCCCAACAGGAAGATCCGAAACTTCCCGAAGAGATCATGCCTGTAAGCCAGCCGGTGGAACCCGCCAACCCTGCCAGCGTGGAAAGGCCTTCCGGTATGGCCAGAGCTGTCTTCACACTGCTGATGAAAACGCCGGCCGCGGTTTCTATCTGAGAAACTACCCAGGCACCTTTGTCCAGGTACTGTCCTACGGAATCGGCCAGCGCCTGCGCGCGTTCGGCCACGGCTGTTACCCGGGCAGATACCGCGTCCGGAAGGTTGGGAGTCCCGGTCAGTCCACCGGGCTTTTCCACCCGCACAAATCGAGCCTGGAATTGCCAAAGACCGCCGTCTGCCGCGCTGTGCTGCGTACGCACGGGACCGGCAAGGGCCACGTACACGATGCCGTACCACGGATGCACCAGCGTGCCGGGGCCGGGCTGCTGGAACGCCGCCTCCAGCGCGTCACGCTGCGTCATATACGAAGAGCCGGAGACAAATCCCTGCACGTCGTAGAACTGCGGAGCCTTTCCAAGGTCTTCCGGGTACGGCGCCGAGCCGTTGGGGAAGATATGCAGCGCCGTGGACCGGCCGAGTTCGCCGCCTGCCATATAGACCTGAAACGGCACTCCCCGGAAAGACGCCTGCTGAATACGAAGTTTCCATGCCTGCGCCATGTCACACCCCCGCAAAAGACCAGCCGTAGCCCATGTTGTCGCGCTTCACCTTGACGGCGTCGCTGGCCTGTTGATCAACTCTGGCTTCCATACCGGCAGGAATAACAAGCTCCACCTTGTGCGTTACCTCTTTCTCTTCCTTGCGCACCGTTTCAGACGACACCGAGCCGGAACGGGCAAGATCGGAAAAACCGGACGACGTACTTTCTGGCGCGGACGGTTCCGTCCGAGGCTCACGGCGGTTCTTATTGGCCGCTTCAGCCAACAGTCGGGCGTTCTCCGGATCCATGAGCGCGTCGGTATCTTCCAGGTCTATGCCGTATGCGTCCGCCGCGTCCTGGACGTCGGAAACGCCCTGGACCGCGTTTGAAACTTCCGAACAAAACTTTTTCACACCGGCGGAAATATCTTCCCAGTTGTTGTAAAGCCACCAGCCTGCGGCCACGAGCAACCCTATGGCGGTAAGGAATGCGCCTATGGGGTTGATGGAAAGGGCCAGTCCGAAGGCGGCTATTGCCTTGCCTGCATTGAACAATGACCGAATAAACGGCGTACCCAGATACAGAGCTAGGAGCTTCAGGGCGTTCTCCATGCCTATGGTGTTGTCGATGAAGTCACTGCACCAGCCGAGTACCTTGCCGCCGGTAGTGAGCCAGCGTTCAGCACCGTCCAGAAAAGCCGGGATGTTGTCCGCTATTTTCTGCACCCACTCGCCGGTTTTTACAGCGATAAGGTCCTTGTTCAGATTCAGCCAGCCCTCGAACTTTTCCATGACCGGAGTGATCACCGGCATGAGCTGCCGCCCTATGGCGTTGCGAAGGCCGGAGGTCTGAGTTTCCACTCCCCGCAGGGACTCCTGAAAACGCCGGGCATCATTGCGTGCCGTATCATCAAACACTACACCGGCCCGTTCAGCCTCCCGGCCCAACTCCTTGAGTCCGGCAGATCCCTTGTTGAGCACGGGAATGAGCTTGCGGCCTTCGTCGCCCATGAGTTCAATGGCGAGTTTCGTCTTCACCGCGCCGTCCTGCATGCCGGAAAAGGCGTCGGCTATCTCCATAATGACCTGGGCGGAGTTCTTCATGGTGCCGTCGGCGTTCTTCACCGATACGCCCAGAGCCTTGAACATGGCGGCCAGATCGTCCGAGTCCCCGGCTTCCACCATCTTTTCCGTAAGATCGGAAAGAATGTCGGTCATGTCCTCTGCTTCCACGTTCACCGTAGACGCGGCATATTGCAGCTTCTGCAGGTCCGTTGCGGCAACGCCGATCTGCTGCGCAGAGCGTTCGGCAGCCTGCGCCTGCTCGGCGGTAGCCGATGCAAGCGCAAGCATGCCGCCCGTGGTCCCGCCGAGAAGCAGTGTCATTTTGCCGAGCGCCCCGGTGACGCGGCTCAGTGACTCCATGGCGCCGTCACCTATACCAATGAAGGCGTCGGCCACGTCACCGGCGGCTCCGGCGACACGGGCGAGTCCGCTTCTCTGACTGAAACGGGACACCTGCGCCTGCATACGGCTTACGGCGGCGGTCGCCGATTCAATCTTCGCGTTGAACTGCGCGAACGCGCCGGAGAATTTGTCATAGGCTCCTATGACAAAATCTATGGAGACTTTATTTTTTGCCATGGTTCTTCTCTTTTCCGTATGCGGCCAGGCACCCGGCCCAGAACCGAAGTTCCGGGCCGGTCATGGCCATGATCTCACTCGGCGGCGTGTGGCACTCCGCCAGAAGGAACCCTGCGGCTACTCGCCAGTCGTCCGGCCACTCCCTAAAAAAGGCGTGGCCGCCTCCATGACGCGGGCAATGTCGTCCCCTTCCAGACGCATGATGACCTGTCTGTCCTGCCCTGTCAGCCTGCCGATGATGCGGGCCATGTCCGCCATGCTCAGGGCCCCGGCTGAAGCGTCGGCCATGTCTGAAAAACGCACGCGGCGGGTGAACTTCAGTTCCGTGACGAGTTCGTCCCCGAACTGTACGGGATAGTTCAGCGTCACGGTGACGGGAGTGACCTCCTTCATCACTTCACCTCCTGAGCGCGGCTCTTGGATTCAAAACGGATAGGGATTTCCGCTTCTTCGGTGGACGCCGTACCGTCGCCTGCGAACCACGCCCGGGAAAGCGTGATGATCTTGCCGTTGTTGAGCTCCAGTGTGACGGTGCATTCATCCGCACCGACAAGAGCTTCCAGGTCAAGGTCCTCTCTATCGGTTACGGCCCCCTCAATATAGGACACCTGCGGCGTTTCCTTGTAGCCGTGCACGCCGTCGGCGCCGATGATGGCCTCTCTTACGTCAAGGCCGAGATTGTACGAAAAGCTGCCCTTTGCCTCATAAAGCGTACCGTCCACCTTGAAGGAAATACGGCCCGCACGGCGGTTGCCTATGGCCATGATGATGCTCCTTTACAGTCTGAACTGTATCTGTACCGCGGCCACGCGGAACTGGTTGACGAGATCGGGCGTGATGAGCCAGTCCAGACGGTTCACGTCCGTGGCATTGCGTTCACACACAAGCCCGGCCTTGAACTTGGCTATGTCTTCCACAAGGCCGAGTTCCTGCCAGTCCTGGAAGGCGGCCACGGCTTCCGCCCTGCCCTGCTTCGGGGTCATGATCGCCTGTCCCGGCGCTATGGTTTCCGTGTCGCCCGCCAGCTTGTGGCGGGGATACTTGCGCAGAATACGGGACCGGAAATCATACCGGAGGTAGGAGAGCGTCAGCAGCGTGTTCACGTCCTGATAGCTGGTATCCGCCGCACCGGTGGACGTGGTGAGATAGTTGGTCACCATGCGCTCGATGGTCACATTGCCGCCGGCATCGGTCACCGTTGTGGCTATACCGGCCTTCAGCAGAAGGTTGCGCTCTTCAAGCGTAAGACGGTCTTCCTGCGCCGGCGCAAGGTCGCCGGATATGGTCAACGTCTGGAACGGGCGTGCGGGATCATTGTTACCGTAGTAGGCTACCAGTGCGGCCACGGCTGCGGCACGGACACAGGGAAGCGTGGGTGTCTTGCAGGCTTCCACTATGGAGATATGCGCGTAGTTCCCCTTGTCTTCCCCGCTGCCGAACTCCTGAAGCTCGGAAAATGTGCCGGACTTGGACGTGATCGCCACGCCGTCGATATGGCGAAGCGGGCCCCAGCGGTCTTCAAGCTCGGCTTCCAGCGTGCGCAGACTGCTGCGGTCGTTCCACGGCCAGGCTATCACGTGATACCAGTTGTCGCCCCACGCCGCGATAAGCTCATCCACGTCCGGCTGGCCGGCGCCCTTACTCATGGCCGTAATGGTCAGCTTGATGCCTTCGGGCATGGTTTCGTTGTAGTAGGCAACACGAATATCCATCTCGTTGCCCAGCGTTCCGCCGTTCTTTGCCGTGAGTGTTACCGTGGTATCGCTCGCCTGGGCGGTAACGGGAAGATCCGCTTCCGCGCTGATCGCCGTCGCCACGGCCTGGGCAAGATTGGCCGCCGTTGTTCCGGTAGCGCAGGGCACGGACACAGCCTGCCCCGCGATGTACAGATACAGAGGCGCACCTACGGTCGCCGTACCTTCCAGAGCTATGGAGCCCGTGGCCTTCGTCAGGCTTTCTCCATCGTCCACACCGATCATGCGGAGGCTCGTGTAGCTGTTGTTCTCAAGAAAGGCGCCGGCCATGAGATGAGCCTGAGAACCGCGGCCGAAAAGTTCCGCCGCACGCTCCGCACTGGTTACGCTGTAGGCCTTGAGCGGCTCCGCCGTTCCGCCGTCCAGCATCTGGGCGCAGATGAGCGCCGTATAGTCCATGAGGCTGGCACCCTGCATGGCCTGAGAGTTGTCGAACTCGATATAGGCACCGGGCACCAGGATGCCCTGCGGCACTTCATTGAACGATATGGCCATTATTCCGTCTCCTTCCTTTCAGGGTGGACTTCTTCCACATCCTTGTCCCTGAGTCGTCGCAACCAGTACTGCGTCTTTTCCACCTGAACGCCGCCCTCGGGAATCGGAAGGCCGGTTTCAGGATCGCGTACCACACGGCCGGGCGCAGGCTTCACAAACATCCGATCGCGCTGCATGTCATTCTCCTTTGCTTTCGTCACCATCCTGCGGAAGGGTGACTATGTCCGTTGCCTCTTTGCGGCCGTCGGGGTGATTCACCCCGTCCGCAAGATCCCATTCGATAAATCCGGTCTGGAACAGATCCATGCTGCCCTCACGCGCCGGCATCCGGTAAATCGCCGTAAACGTGAGCGTGAGGCAGGCTATGGTGATTTCTCCATTGTCGGCCTTGCCGAGCTCTATGCCGGAGTATTCAAAGTCTTCCAGCCGGCCGCCGCGGGCCGTATACTCCCTGTCCACGGCTTCAAAGGACAGCGCCCTGTCCACGATGAGCTCCAACGCCTCTATGCGGTCATCGAGGGGAAGATCCGTACCCCGCACGGCTTCCAGTATGTCCACCGCAAGCTCGGCTTCCCGGCTGTCAGGCCGGGGAGAAAGGTCCGTTTCCGCTGCCTGTTCGCTCATGATATAGACGCCCACACTGGGGAACGAGGGAGCGTCCCAGGGCTCTTCAGGGTTCAGATACACGCGGCCGGAAAAGCCTGCTTGTTCTATGAGTGCCCCCACGGCCTGACGCAATGCTGTGCGAGGATGCGCCGGCAATGCGCCCATGATATCGGCCGCCATCAGTCACGCTCCTCAAACATGGAGGCAACGAGCCACCACACAACCCCGGCCAGAAGAGAGCCGCAAAAAGTCGCGAACACCAGAACAAAAAACGTACTCACCTGTCATCTCCTTCCCCGTGCAGCATGCCGCGTGCCTTGCGGTCCGCAAGCTTTCTGCAGCTGGCCTGACCTATCTCTTCCAGCGTCCAACCGCACTGTGTGGCCATGCGGGACACGCACCAGAGCACGTCACCGAGTTCATCTTTTATGCCCTTGAACTGAGGGGAATCCCGATCAAATCCGGCGTCCCTACCCCACTTTTTGACCTTTCCGAGGACTTCTCCCGCTTCTTCGCCGAGCACGATTGCGCAGTGGTCCACGCTGTCGAAATAGGACTCGGTAAATTCCTCAGCTCTGTTCTGGAACTCGTTGAGCGTCACCTGCCGCCTCCTGTCTTTTCAGTTTGCACACAAGCCCTCCTATGCCGTCGGGACGGATCACTTCTATGCGGAACGTCTTGCCGCGAACTGCGAGGATATCCCCGCGTTTCAGTCTGCGGCCGAGCTTCTTTTTCACTTCCGTGACCAGCAGCGTGGCGTACGGAGCGCGCACCGGCGTGGCCACTCGGGCGGAGCCGGGCTGCGCGTCCTCCGTGGGGTATTCATAAAAGCAGCGCAGGGCCACGTTCTCCACAGTGCACGCTTCCGTTATGCCGTCCTCCTGGGAGAACACGGCGTTCATGTCCGCGTCCAGTCTGTCCAGTATGTTCACGCCTTTTTCCTTCTCTTTTTACGGGACAACATCAGGTCGAGCTGCCCTATGACCGCACGTTGCATATAAAGCCCCACATCCTCGCGCAACGTGTCCAGCGCGGGCAGACGGTGACGGACTTCCTGGAGAATCTCCAGACCGGCCGTGGTGCTCACAGGGGTGATATGCTCGCGCAGCCAGCCTTTTTCATTGACGTAGAACTTTCCCGTGCGGCGGTAGGCCAGCACCCGGCCGCCGTGGCCGTGCCCGAGAAACGACGTTCTGATTTCCTTCACTCCGCCGTTGCGGAGCACCTGGACGCCGAGTCCCTTCCTCCCATAGGTCAGTTCCCACTCTTTGATGTTCACCTTTCTGGGGCCCTTCACGCGCACCCGGCCGCCGGCGATGTTCTTGTAGGCGGTTCCGTATTTCTTCGTGGTATGGAGCGCCGAACGCCCACGCGGGTACTTCACCGTAACAAACTGCTTCCAGTAGGAATCTCCGCGCACATAACGCTGCCGGAGTATCTGCACTATGCCCGCACGGTAAACCTTGAGCGTGTTCACCAGCGCGGCTATCTCCACAGCCGCCACTTCCGCCGGATCGAGTTCCAGCTTTCGAGCCTCCAACTCCTTTGTCAGAACGCCATGTGCTTCAATGGCCGGCATGAAAAGCGTGCGCGTGTTGCGTCCGCCCGTTTTCCAGAACGGGTCTACGCGCCGTCCTTCCCGGTGCCTGGACAGCAGTCCGTTGCTTCTTTTTCCAGGCATTCCTTTCCTCCTTCACAACCCTTGCACCGAAAAGGACAGTTGCGGGCATGTTCCGCCTGTTGCTCCGGCGTCATGGATTCGCGTATGACGTTGATATCTTCCGCGTCCATGAGGTTCACTACGGAGAATCCGCACAGACGGCGGATCACCACGTCCACGCCCTTGAACCCGAACAGGTTCACGAATATGGCCACGCCTATTTCCATGCCGCTTGTCGGTTCCGATATGAAAAGCGGCAGCAGCGCCACCGCCCCCAGCGCCATGGTTCCGCTTATGAGACCGGAACAGATCATGCTTATGACCAGGTCCAGGCCGCTGCGCTCCCGGTAGCTCCTCTTGAGCCGTTCCGTCTTCAACAGCGTAAGCAGAAGGGACAGAAGCGCTATCGGCCACATGCCCAGAAACCAGTCCAGATACTCGGCGGCGTGACGTGGCCCCATGCTGTTCATCGGCATATCTCCTCTGCCTGTTTCACCCACAAAAGCAGGTTCCCCGCTTCTCCTGCAGGAAGGTGCACCCATGTGCCTTCTTCCGTGACTTCCTTTCCGTTGTAGTTATGGGACCAGCCTTCAGTGACCACGGCCCCCGGTGTTGTCGGCGCCTGTTTCAGACCGTCTGTCCGTCCCTCCCATGAGGCGCACCCACTCGCCGGCAGGATCGCCAAGCACAGCAGTGCGAAACTCCGCAGCCTTCTTTGCGTCCAGCCGGTCCAGAAGGCGCAGCCCCAGGGAGAGCAGAAGGTAAATGATTTCCGATACACGACTCACAGCCGTATCTTTTTCGCCGCCGCATCGTCGGCGTTCTGCGCCTTGCCTGCATTGAAGCCCACGGCGTTCACCACCGCATACAGCATGCGGACAAAGATATTGGCATCATCGGTCGGGCGGCTCCACACCGCCGCCACGGCAGCGCACACCGTTACCACCAGCGTGACCCACCCGCCCCAGGAATCCGGGAAATAGGTGAGCAGCACGGCCACGATATCCGCCCCGGCGGGGGCTTCCGTTTCGGCGGAATACGCCAGAAGCGGCGCGAACAGACACAATATCAAAAGGCCTATCCGTTTCATGATGCACTCCTTATTTCTTTTTCCAGTGCCTTCATGCGGTTTTCCCATCCGCGGGAAAACTTCCCCAGTGCGGGGTTGTCAACTATGAGCCCGATGTATCGACAGCTACGGACCCCCACCAGGGTAAGAGCCGTTGCGCGGGGATCAGAACAGGCTTTTATGGCCGCCCAGGTCTTCGGGCCCCAGCGGCCGTCCGCATCTATAAAAAGAGCCGTCTGCGTCAGCCGCTTGGCCTGCCCCACCCCCATGTTCACGGCCGTGTCGTACACGGCCAGCGCCAGAGGTTCCGGCACGGCATCGAGCGGAAACACATCCCAGAAGGAACGACGGAGAACTCCCGCCGCACGCTCCGGCGTAAGCGCCCGGATATCGTCCGCGTCTATGTCGCCGTCTCCGTCGATGTCCCCGACTTCAAGGCCCTGGGACTTGAGAAAGCGCAGAGATACGCCGTAGTTTGTGGTCCCGCCGGGATCGGCGGGATGATCCACAAAGCCGCCTTCCATGCGCGCCACGAAGGCATGGGCTTTGTTGAAGTCGCCCATGACTAGCCGGCCGCAACGTTATAGGCCGCAGGGTCCACGCCGAAGTTCAGCAGCACCTTGGCCGTGGTGTCCGAGCTTCCGGCCGCCGCAAACGCACGACCGCAATACGCCTTGTCCGTTGCCGTGGCTGTTACCTTGCCGTCACTGCCGATATACAGCGGCGCCCCCTGGGTAACGGCACCCGTGGCCTTCGGCAGCTCGAAAACGCCGTCCGTGTCCACAATGCCGGTCTCATTCACCGCAAGGTCCTTCACCGCCACGCCGTAAAAAGAGTCTCCCAGTTTCACCAGATCGCCGCCCTTCACAGGCGTAGACGACGGCGTGTAGCTCATGAGGTGGGATCCCTGAATCTTGTTCTGCATGTTCTCTCTCCTTTCCTTCAGCTCGCAGACTTGCACAGGCCCTGCCAGGCCACGGCCTTGGCCGCCACGTCAAGGCGGACCTTGTACTCCACACCGTCCACGCGCCAGCCTTCCTTGTATTCCAGGTAGGGAGCCGTCGCGCCGTTCAGAGTAAAAATCGTCACCGTCTTGCCCTTGGGGCCGGCCAGATACCAGTCGGTGGCGGAAACGTCGTCCAGTTCCGCGTCATACACACGGGTCAGCACGCTGCCCGCGTAGATGTTCGCCTGGTTGGGCTGCGCCTGCGTACCGATGAGCTGAGAGTTGAAGAACACTTCCGCTCCGGTTTCCAGTGCGGCAGGTGCAATGAAGAACTGAGGACGGATCTGTATGCGGTTGCCCAGAAGATCCTTCTGCGTACGCATCTTCAGGAATGCGGCGCCGAGATTTTCCACCGTGGGTACGCCGCCCGCCGAGCTTATGAGATTGTTGTGATCCGCATGGAAAAGCGCCTTGTCGTCGCTCATGGTCGGGTTGGCGGTAAGCACGCGGCAGGCAAGGCGGTTCACCATGCGGGCGGCCGCTTCGCCGTGATTGCGGGCAATGCGGGCAAACGCGCCCAGATCGTCGTTCACGATCGCCTGGCGGGTAAGCGGGAAGATTTTGCCGTAGGTTTCGATCTTCACGCTTTCCGCGTGTTCCGCAGCCCGGCCGTTCTGGTATTCTCCGCCTTCGGGAATAAGGGTCAGATCGTCACCGCTCGCAAAGTCCAGCAGCGTGAGTTCCTTGAAGTCGGATACGGAGTCCAGGCCGCACCAGACCTGCCACTGCTTATCCGCCGATTCCCAGCCGTCCATGAGCACACGGTTGGCCGTATCGGTGAGAAGGTTCGGAAGATCGGTGGTGGAGAGCGCACGGCCTACCATTTCCACCACGTTGCCGCTTGTGGACTGTCCGCTTCTCATGAGCATCTCACGGCACACTTCGCGCATGCTCATGCCGGAAAACTCACGGGCGCCGGCGGCAAGCTTGCCGTTATTGATACGGCCTTCCGCCACACCGCAACGCAGAAGCAGGCCGTGGGATACCGCCTCACGCACTTTTTCCTGTTCGGTACGGCCTACGTCCACACGGGCAAAGGCGGCGGAGCTCCGTCCTTCAAGGCGGGTAAGTACGGCCGCACGGGCCTTGTCCAGACTGTATCCCTTGCGGATCATCTCATCCTCCATGTTGGCGGGCATGTTGTGCGCGCGGCACATGGCAGAGATTTCCATGATACGGGCGCGTTCTTCTTCCACGGCGCTTTCTCTGGTCTTGTCGTCCGGCTCGCAGGCTCGGCCGTCGCCTTCACCCGCAGGGCTTTCCGGTATGGCCGCAGGTTCCTTTTCTTCTGCGGGCTCATCCGTCTTCTCTTCTTCCGGTTCTGCAAGCGCCTCAGCCAGTGCGTTCAGCGCCGTAACGGCGGTATTCAGCTGTTCCTGCGCGGCCGCCGCGTCAAAACGCTTCTTCTGCTCAGGCAGTTTGTTGGGCATGTCATGTCCTCCAGTCTTGATGATTTTTCCCCGTACCTTCGCCCTGTCGTCCGCCCCTACGGGACAGAGCGACACCTCAAAAAGTCGCCACGCCGTGGTTACACGTACGGGGCCCGTGTATTCCACGCCTTCCACTTCGGCCGTAGCTCCCTGCTCCACCCAGGTGGACGCCAGCACCTCGTAGCCTACGGACACGTCCGTAATGTGCCCCTCCGCCACACGGCGGAAGGCGTCCGCTCCGGCCTGTACGCCGGAAAACGTGGCCCGCCCCACAAGCTGCCCGCCATCCGTGCGGAAGGAGCCGAAGCTGCCGAGCACGTTCTTCACGCTCGTACCGTCATGCGTGTCCAGCAGCGGCACCTGGCCGGATGCAGGAAGCTGCACGCCGTCCATGCGCAGCACCTCGGGAACAACATCCCATCGGTCCCAATCCCACACGTTCACAGGCTGCTCTGTCGCCGCCGTGAACTCCACGCTGCGCTCCGCCTCATTGAGGGAAAGAGGCGCACCCCGCCGCCCCAGGGAAACCGAGCGGCTGGACGCATGGGAAATATCCGTTCGTTTATTCGGCATTGCTACCTCCATTCAGTCCGGCGTCGCCCAGAAGCTCCTCCGCTTCGTCATGGGTAAGGCCGAACGCAGTTTCCAAAATCTTTACCCCCGTATCGTGGGGAATCTCTCCAGCGGATACGGAAGACACCACGTCCACCATGCTGGTGACCTGAGCGCCGTTCAAAAGCTCCTGCGTCTCATTTGTCCCCCCTTCTTCCGTGGACGGATCTTCTTCCGACGGCATACTCACCGGCTGATCTTCCAGGGCTGCAGGATTGCCGCTCAGGCTTTCGGAGACCTGGCCGAAGGTCACGCCGCGCTCGTCCGCCATGCGCTGCCATTCCGCCAGCTGATCGAGCACTTCCTCGGGATCGCCGCCCCGGCCGAGAATGGCCTCCTGCGGAGACTTGAGCCCTGCGGCTATGGCTTCTATGTCGGCCCGTCCGTCACGCTGCGGGTCCACGCTCGGCATGCCCGCAGGTATCCACATGCAGCGCTGATACCCTTCCCGGCCCAGCCAGTACCCCGGCAGGTAATCCTGCGTGAGGGCTTCCATATCCAGCCAATGGCGGAACACCGGCATGGAAAAACGGTTCTGCATCATGAAGTGATGGGGCTTGAGCAGCATGAGGGCGTCGCCTCGGCTGGCCTTGGACGTGCTGTAATTGATGCCCGTGTAGTCGCCGGAAAGCACCTCGTAGGGCACGTCTATGCTCACGGCCACCATGCGGGCCGCAAAGCGGTTGAAACGGTCGAAGGCATCCCCCGGGCGGCTCGCGCCTTCGGCAAAGCGGATGTCTTCGCCGGGGCGCAGGTACTCGATGATGGAATTTTCAAGGCTTTCTATGGGCGTGCCCTGCGTCGTCTTCTTTGCGCCGGCAATGCCGCGCGCCGCCTGGTACACGTCCGGCTGATCCGTGGTCACTATGGCCAGGTACTTGGCGGCCTTGCGCGCCGCGTCCAGCTCGCTCTCCACAAACTGGCTCATGGCCCGGGCCGTGAGTATGGCCGGGGCAAAGGGCGTGACGCCGCGAAGCTGACCGGGCCGCAGGTGCTGGTAAACGTGCAGCATCTCGTCCGCAGGCACGCGGGTCACGTCTGCGCTGTAGCCGTCGTTCATGATGTGATAGGCCAGCTTTTCCCCGGTGAGCCTGTCGTATTCCACACCGGCAAAATGCCCTACGCGCTCCGTATCCCGGCCGCCGCCCAGTTCCGTGAGGCGGTCCGCCTCTATGGGCATGAGCGCAAGCGGCGACACATGGTAGTGAGACCGGCGGCAGAACGTGAAAAGACCTTCCCCGCATTCCATGATCTGACGGCACAAAAGCTGCTGAAGCTCATAGAAATGCAGGCCGCCGGAGATATCGGCATCCTGCTCCATCCAGGCGCGGAACCTGTCCTCTATGCGACGGCGCACCTCATAGGCGGGAGAGCCGTCGGGATGCACGGCCAGCGACTGGAAGCGGGCTCCGCGGCCCACCATGTAGGCGGTGTACACGTTCACACCGCGGGCAAAGAGCGGGAAATTGCGCACCAGATCGCGCACACGGGCCCGAAGGCGGGGAGAAGCCCGGCCTATGAGCCAGTTGATCTGCTCGTTGACCGTGTGCCACTCGTTTGCTTCCGAAAGGGAAGCGCCGTCGTAGCCCCAGTTTCTGAGCAGCGCACGGGCGCGACGCACGCGCCAGCTTCGTATGCTCTCAAGCACGCCCATGCTCAGGACCTCCCGGCGCTGCCCGCGCAGGTCCGGCCCACATAGGGAACCTTGCCGCGCTCCATGGCGCAGCGGCTCTGAACATAGGCAAGCAGCTCCTTCAGCTCGGAGAGCGTCCGGTAGCTGAAATTTCGGGAGCCGCCCGCCGTGCTCACGCTGTAGCTCTGGACTTTTCCGAAGCCGCCGGAAGCCATGTCTTCCAGAAGCTGCTCTTCCAGTTCGCACCAGGTATAGGTCATGTTTTTTGCCCCATGTTTTTTCCGCGGGCATGGTGCCCGCGAACATGGGAAAAAGCGTAACCCCGGAAAATGGGGGTGTCGGTATATACCGTCATATACCGTCAAAAGACCCTTATATACCGGTAAAAGACCTATATTTACCGTTGACACGTTTTTAAGAGCAGACGATTTACGGCAGAATTTCGGGCAAAAAAAAGCCCCTCCAAAGAGGGGTAAAACAGCTCCGCGACGCCTCGTTACCATTGCGTCATCCGGCCGTGCCGTTCACCTCGTACAAGCAAATTTTATAACTACAAATATTGACCTGACCATATTTTTGTTGTTATATAAATTCCATGCAATACGAGTGGGACGAAAACAAACGCAGAATCAATCTGGAGAAACACGGTGAAGACTTTGCCGATGTTGTGCTGCTTGATTGGACTTCTGCCATCATCCAGCAGGATGACCGGCAGGATTATGGTGAAGTCCGATATAATGCCTTTCTTCTGAGGGATGACGGCAGGCTCATGAGTCTGACCTTTACCCTCCGGGGAAAAAATCTGCGAATCATCAGTTACAGAAAAGCCAACAGTCGGGAGAGAAAGAAATATGAAGCATCCTGAAGAAAACATCGTGAGCTACTCTGCCGAAGAGCTGGAACGCCTGCCCCGCCTTGACGGAGCACGCCGCCCCATGAGCGACGAGGAAATCACCAGGGCCATGCATGAAGACCCCGATGCCGCCCCCGAACTGACGGAAGAGATGATGGCTTCGGCCCGCCCTGCCCATGAGGTGCTGCCGGAGATTTTCCCGGCGGACGTGGCGGAAGCGCTGCTGAAAAAGCGCGGACGCCCGAAGTCGGAGCGCCCGAAGATTCAGTTTACCGCCCGATTTGATGCCGACATCGTGGAGCACTTCCGCAAGACCGGCAAAGGCTGGCAGGTCAGAATGGAAGAGGTTTTGCGCAAGGCCATAGCCATGGGCCTCTAAAAAACATCCCCCGGAGCGTTCGCTTCGGGGGATTCGTTTATCCTTTTATTGCTTTACAGAATTGCGCTCCCGCAACGGGACCATACGCGCAAGTTGCTCTTCACTGAGCGGCCGGCAGTCCGGGTCAGACTCGGCCCGGCGCAGCACTTCCTCATCCGTCATATCGGCAAGACGGGACAGCATTTTCTCTCGGTTCCTTTTACCGTCATCAAAATCCATAACCATCCCTTTCATGGGTATCAGTTCACCGAGCCAAGGCGGATATTCAGGCTGAGGTTTTCGGCTTCAAGGGCGGCGATCTCCTTTCGCAGGTACTCTATGGAGGCGTGGGAGATTTCCAGCATTTCCGCGTAGTCTTCGCGGCCGCGGCGCACGGCGGTCATGAGGCGGGCGTTTACCCTGCGCAGGCGTTCCACTTCCGCATTCAGGTCAAGGGAGAGCTTCTTCATGCCGATACCCTCCCGGCGGAACGCATATCACGGAAATGCTCTATCACGGCGTCCAGAGCTTCCGCGTAGTCACCGATGATGAGTCCGAGGCCGTCCATGTCGGCAATGGGCAGCCCTTCGCTCTGCTGGCCCGTAAGCTCGGAAAGCGTACGCAGTCGCGTCTGCAGGTTCTCCAGGTCAACGTAGATGTAATAACCAAGGTCCGTTACGGCATTCTGGGCCGAACGGTCGAGCGATGAGAACCACTTGCCACCGCACTTTTCCAGGGATTCAAACTTCATAAGGCACCTCTGTAAGATTTTCTCATTGGCCTTCTGCAGAGCGCAAAAAAGGCCGGGAGCTGAGAAACGCTTACAGACGTCCAGGCCTATTCCCCCGAAGGGTATTCTATTAGCCTACTCCCGGCCTTAAATAGCCGACAAGATGCCGCTGCTTTTCCGACGCAGGGCATGAAAATAGCCACGCTTTCGGGGTGATGGCTGAACCGCTGTAAGAGGAGTTTCTCAGGCTCCGTGCGACCAGTGAATTAAATTTTCACGGGAATGTCAAGAGGGGGAAGACGGTATCTTCCCCCTCCTCGTAATAATGACTACTCAGCCTTCATCTTTTTTGAGTTACAACGACGCAACCAGTCAGACTCTGTTAAACCTATGCGGGAAAGGTTGACGGAGTATTCTTGTATAGCTCGTAATGCATGAACTTCTTTCAACTGCATAATAAACAA
>OOCM01000481.1_pt1 | contig 39328 bp, 34 predicted proteins | sample 1671111 | NCBI WGS metagenome assembly OOCM01 (sample SAMN06348123, study PRJEB24527) | human gut metagenome | biome: human gut; feature: ankylosing spondylitis patient; material: feces | host: Homo sapiens | place: China | collected 2015-10 | reverse complement strand
TGAAAAAGCTTGCTACTCTTCTTCTGGCTGCCGGCATGGTTGTTGCCGCTTCCGCCCCTGCGTCCGCTGTGGACGTGAAGATGGACGGTCAGTATATGTTCACCTTCGCCGCCGGCGAATACTTCGGCACCGGTGACAACTTCGACAGCGCCGGTCAGCGCCTGCGTCTCGGCATGACCTTCACCACCTCTGAAAACCTCTCCGGCTATGTGCAGCTGCAGGCCGGTATCAATGAAAACGACACCACCGGTTACGACTGGGGTACCATGAACCACGCCAAGACCAAGCTCGGCGTTCGTCAGGCCTACATCGACTGGATGATCCCCCAGACCACCGTCAAGGTTCGTATGGGTAAGCAGCTCGTCGGTCTTCCTGTTGATGCCTTCGGTCAGAACGCCATCATGCACCCCGGCGTCAACAGCCGCGACGGTATCGTGCTCACCAGCCCCGTGACCGACTGGCTCGACATGACCGCCTTCTGGGTCCGTGCCGGCTACAACAACACCTGGCTTGACGGTGAAGATGAAGAGTCTTATGACAACGACACCTCCAAGGCCGGCAAGTCCGACGTGTTCGCCGTGTCCGCTGCCATGAAGTTCGACGGCTTCGCCGTGACTCCTTATGTGATGTACGGTGCCATCGACGAAAACGCCATCTCCGCCATGAAGACTTCTTCTGACGGTAAGTACCTCACCAGCGGCAATGCCTTCTGGGCCGGCCTCACCACCAGCATGAACTACTTCGATCCCTTCACCCTGAAGCTCTCCGGCGCTTACGGTATGGTGAGCTACGACGCTTCCACCACCGGTGAAAACTTCGAAGATCGCTCCGGCTGGTACATCCAGGGCAAGGCTTCCTACAAGACCGCCTACGGTACTCCCATCCTGGGTGCCTGGTACGGCTCCGGTGACGACAGCGACTCCAAGTACGCTTACCAGAACTGGATTCCCACCAACGGTGGCCGTTTCTTCCCCACCTTCGGCTTCTTTGACAATATGTATGGTCTGGACTGCCTTACCGGCCGCTACAACATTGCCGGTACCTGGGGCGTTCAGGCTGGTATCGAAGACGTCAGCTTCCTTGAAGATCTGACCCACAGCTTCACCGTGACCCTGTTCAAGGGCACCAACAGCGACAAGTGGTCTGCCGACACGAAGCTTTCCGACTACTACATGACCACCTCTGACGCCGCTGTTGAATTCAACCTCGACAGCACCTACCAGATCTACAAGAACCTGGCTGCCAACCTGCAGCTCGCCTACATCATCAACGACTTCGACAAGGCTGACCACGGCGGCGCCAACTTCGACGAAGACGCCTGGATCGCTGCTCTCAGCTTCGCCTATCAGTTCTAATTCGACGCGGGCTTAGCCCGCATCGGGTCTGACCTGACTTCTACGGGAGAGGATGAAAATCCTCTCCCGTTTTTTTATTCTCTTCCATCAAAGACATGCCTTCCTGAATGCCGCAGATTCCTTTCTCAGCATCCCCCCTGGCCGAGAATCCGCAGAAAACAACAGGTTCGCCTCATCGCGTACCATTCCGACTTCCTATATTCAAAGCCGCTCTCTTGATTTCTCATGCGGCTCCCCTGCTTTCATACAGCCATTCTTTTATTATTCCCTCCCGGTACCATGCCTCAAAAGGCGCAAAGCGTTCAGTCCCTTCCCCGATCCCCCTCTTCCAGTCAAACTGTCTTGTATCCGCCTTTCTGGCCCCGGCGCGCCCCTCCCCTCAGCAGTACACTTGCCTGAAATATTCCGCCTTCGTAAACTCCTCTCATACCCCTTGTGATTTCCCCATTTTCACGCTGCTGCACAAGTTCCCAGGCCATGCATACATGGCGAGATGGGGCTTACCATCATCCTATCAAAGCCATCAAAATATCGGCACAGAAGATACCCTGAGTCACGTTTTCTGAGCGAGCTGCACCCAACCGATCCCATAAAAAAACGCCTTCTGAAGTCGCACGGACTGAATAGTCCCTGCTTTCCAGAAGGCGTTTCTTCATCTGTATTTCTCTGGGCGGCACTACACCCGTGCCATTTCTCCGAATCGCCTCTCTCTGTATTTCTCCCGAACTGAAAACATGAGTCCGGACCCCCCCCGTAAAACGGGTGGCTTGTTCAGCCCTGTAAGGGCTTGTTACTTACTCGCGCTTTAAGGGCGCCGGCTTGAACTTCTCTGGTCGGCGCCCCGTTCTTTTTCAACGTTTCAAGCCCCATATACTTTGACTCGTAGCCTGCTTCTAAAGGAGCTTTCCCTGCTTCGGACTGAACGGATCCGTATATTCTTTGAGCGTTCTCTTATCGAGCATGATATCCTCTCGATCATTCTCTTATATATTTCCTTATTGTCGCTTCGTTCAAACCTACTGTGCTGACGTAATACCCCACACTCCAGAATCTTCGATTACCATACTTATATTTTAGCTGGGAAAATCTGTCAAAAAATCATCAAAGAACTTTTGCCATTTATATAACCCATAACCGACGATATCGCATACTTCGGCGGCATCATGACAAGCATATGCACATGATCTATCATCATATGCCCCCAATAATTTCAATTCCCTTGTATTTACAAAGCTGTCGTATTATTTTTCCTATTTCTTCACGGTATTGCCCGTAAATCACTTTTCTCCTATACTTCGGAGTGAAGACAATATGGTATCTACACAAACATTTCGTATGTGCCAGATTTTGTTCGTTCGCCATAAAAAAACACCTTTTCAATGTGGACAGGAACCTGAACAACTCCGTCTTATCGAAAAGGTGTTTTTTTATGTATAACCGTTTTGTGGTCCACCCGCTAAGCGGGTAGTTTTTTGTTTCGGTCGCTTCCACGCCCTCAACTGCCTGAAGGCTTAACAGGAACAGGCAGGGATTACCCTGCCCGTTCTTCATTATTGCCGTACGGCGCTCTCTGAGCGTTCCACAGGCCTCCGAAAGCACGCCCTCTTCCGGGGGCGAGTCTCGTGCGTTTTCTACGCTACAACGCCTTTCTGTAGATTTCTGCAATGTCGTCGGCAGACAGCGGACGTATCACACCGGCCTTTCCTCCGACGGCGAGGCAGCACTTCTCCGCCATTTCCCGCATCTGGTCTTCCACAGGATGCACGCCGAGTTCCGTAAGCGAAACCGGCATGCGTATGGCCCGGAAAAAGTTCTCCATAGCCGCAATGCCCTTTTCCGCCATTTCCTCGTGCGTTCCCGCCCCGCTCACGCCCATGACGCGATGCGCAAAACGGGCAAAGCGTTCGGCATCGGAGCGATACACATACCGCGCCCAGCTGCTCCAGATCGCCGCGAGTCCCGCTCCGTGAGATACGTCGAACAGTCCGCTCAGCTCATGTTCCATCTTGTGGCATGCCCAGTCGCCGCCGTCCGTTCCGCAGCCCATGAGGCCGTTGTGCGACAAGCTTCCCGCCCACATGATCTCGGCCCGGGCATCATAATTCAGCGGCTCGTCGCGCAGAATGAGCGCGTTCTTCATCACCGTGCGGAGCAGCACTTCCGCCATGCCGTCGGTGAGTTCCATGCCGCCGCTGCGATGGAAATAGCGCTCCATCGTATGCATGAGGATATCCACGCAGCCGCAGGCCGTCTGCCACTCGGGAAGCGTAAGCGTGAGCGCCGGATTCATTACCGCAAAGCGGGGCCGGGCATACTCGCTGGTATAGCCTCTCTTGAGCCAGCCCTCTTCCTTCGTGATCACGCAGGAGGAGCTCATCTCGCTGCCCGCCGCCGAAATGGTCAGCACCGTGCCCACGGGAATGCAGCCCGAGGCCTTGCGCTTCTTCTCAAAGAAGTCCCAGACCTCCCCTTCGTTGGCCAGCCCGTAGCCTATGGCCTTGGCCGAGTCGATGACGCTGCCGCCGCCTGCGGCAAGAATGAAGTCCACGCCCTCGCGTCTGCCGAGCGCAATGCCTTCATGAATCAGCGACAGTCGGGGATTAGGCACCACGCCTCCCAGTTCCACAAAACGCAGTCCGGCCTCTTCCAAAGAGCAGCGGATGCGGTCCAGAAGACCCGAGCGCTCCGCACTGCCGCCGCCGTAATGCAGAAGCACACAGTGGCCGCCGAATTCCCGGACAAGGCTTCCCGCCTTCAACTCCGCATCTCTGCCGAACACGACTCTGGTCGGCGTATTGTAGACAAAATCATGCATAGTGTTCTCCCTCGAAACGTCGTTTTCGCCCGCTCTGTGCGGAAGCACAGGCGTCGAAAGTCTTTTGCCGGGCGGAAGCCGGCTTCGCCCGATACGGCACACGGACAGGGTTTCGCCGCGTTCCGGACTCGTCTGTCCGGACGGCGTACGAACGAAAAAAGGGCCGTTCAGAAAACGACCCTCTTTTCTTGTCAATGTTCATCCCTGCCGTCTGTCCGGGCAGTCCCGTCATAGGAATGGAAGAAACGGATGCGGCGCCGCTTCGCGCAAGACTCAGGCAAGATCCATGATCTTCTTGCGTTCGTCGCCGGGCAGAATGCCGCGCTTGCTTTCCCGCACAAAGCAGATGAATTCCTCAATATCCGGCAGATGACCGTATTCCGCCTCCAGCTGCATGAGAGCGTCGGGACGGGGAATGCCGGAATACCATGTCATGCGGTAGGCCTGCTTGAAGGCCGAAAGCAGTTCCATGGAGGCCTTGGCACGACGCAGCCCCACGATGTTGGGCGACTGCACCGTGGCACGGTTGCCCACGGCCAGCATCCACGGAGGAAGATCCTGAGCAAGACCGGACATGCCACCCACAAAGGCGTGCTTGCCGACGCGCACAAACTGATGCACTGCCGACAGTCCGCCGATGATGGCATTGTCGTCCACGAAGCAGTGTCCGGCCAGCGTGGCGTTGTTGGACATGACGATGTTGTTCATCACCGTGCAGTCATGCGCAATGTGCACATACGCCATGAGCAGATTGTTGTCGCCCACGCGCGTTACGCCGCCGCCGGCTTCGGTTCCGCGATGCAGCGTCGTAAACTCGCGGATATTGTTTCTGTTGCCTATGACAAGTTGGCTTTCCTCGCCGTGGAACTTCAGATCCTGCGGTTCTCCGCCCACGGCAGCGTAGGAATAGACATGGTTGTCTTCGCCCATTGTGGTGTAACGCTTGATGGAGGCAAAGGCGTCGATGCGGGTACGCGCGCCGATGACGACATCATCTTCAATAACGGCGCAGGGACCGATGACGACGTCGTCACCGATCTTGGCCGTAGGAGCCACGAACGCTGTCGGATGGATCTGAGGTGCTGCCATATCAGAAGGACTCCCTGGGAAGGACGGATGCGGTAAGACGGGCCTCGGCAACCACGTTGCCATCCACATACGCCTTGGTATCCATCTTCCAGAGCTGCATTCTGTGCGTCAGATTGGTGCATTCCATGACCAGCTTGTCGCCGGGGCGGACAGGCGAACGGAAGCGAGCCTTCTCGATGCCGGTGAACAGATAGATCTGGTCGGGATGCTCCTTGAATTCAGGGAAGCTGTGCGCCACGAGAATGACACCCGTCTGCGCCATGGCTTCGATGATGAGCACGCCGGGCATGACAGGCACGCCGGGAAAATGCCCCTGGAAGAACGGTTCGTTGAAGGTAAGATTCTTGTACGAACGGATGTGATCTCCGGGCACCAGCTCGTCCACGCGATCCACCAGAAGGAAGGGATAGCGATGGGGCAGGATGCTCAGGATCTCCTTGATGCCGAGGGAAATGGACTCGCTCATGGTGTTGTTGCCTTTTAACGGTTTATAGTGACGGCGCCGCCGTTTTCGCCCTCTTCCCCCCGTGAGATACGAACGGAGGGCACGAAAACGACCGGCGGCGGAGAAGACTCCGCCGCCATGCCGGATCAGCGATGATGCATCATGGACATCCAACGGTTCCACATGGCCACGAGGGAACGGTCGGTCTTATCGCTGGACATGGGCTTGTGACCCATTTCCTTCTCAAGCCTGGCCACCCGCTTGAACAGCTCGGGCAGCTTGGGCATGAGCGTGGCATTACGCAGATAGGTATTATAGTCCACGGTGGGAGAGCCGCCCACGACCTGGCCTTCGGCGATGTCCTTGGCCACGCCGGCCTGCGGCCCTATGGTTGAATTGCTGCCGATATGGAGATGACCGGAAATACCGGCCTGACCGGCCATGGTCACGTTGTCGCCCACATGGGTGGATCCGGAAATGCCCACCTGAGAAACGATGAGGCAGTCCTTGCCGATATGGACGTTGTGGCCGACCTGAACAAGGTTGTCGATGCAGGTGCCGTCCCCCACGAGAGTCGCGCTGAGCGCCGCTCTGTCGATGGTGGCATTGGCGCCGACTTCCACATGATCGCCCAGTTCCACGTGACCGATCTGCGGAACCTTTCGGATGCCGTCCGAGGTTCTCACGAAGCCGAAGCCCTCGCCGCCGATCACGGCTCCGGGCTGAATCACGCAGGCCTTGCCGAGCTTCGTGCCCGTCATGAGCACGACCCGGGGGTACAGAATGCAGCCGTCTCCCAGCTCGCAATCCTCTCCGATATAGCAGCCGGGAAAAACGATGCATCCCTTGCCCAGTCTGGCGCGCGGGCCGATGTAGCAGAAAGGATAGACGGTGCAATCCTCGCCAAGCTCAGCCTCGGGATGAATGCAGGCCATGTGGCTTACGCCGGTAAAGCTTCCCTGAGGCTTGACGAACAGCGTCAGAGCCTGCGCGAACATGGGATAGGGGTTATCCGTCACGAGCGCGCGGGCGACGTCCTTCTCATGCTCGGGCCGCACGATGACGGCTCCGGCTCCGGTGGTGGACAGTTGTGAAACGTATTTGGGGTTGGCCAGAAAGCTCAGCTCCGAAGGGCCGGCCTCTTCCAGCGTATTGATCCCGGTGATGACGATGTCGTCTTCGGGGTCCTTCAGCGCCAGTCTCACACCGAGCTTTTCCGCTATTTCGGAAAGCTTGTACGACGGATTGGGCATTCCTTGCTCCTTTGTTACTTCACGGAGCTGAGATTGAACTTGCCGCCCTTGTCCTTCCAGACCTTGTTGACTTCCTCGATCAGGCCGCTCGTCACGTCATTGGCCTGAACGTAGAACATGACGACGGAGGCGTCGATGATCATGTCGTAGCCGTTCTTCTTGGCATAGTTCTCGCAGGCGGTGCGCATCACTTCATTCATCTGGGCGTTGATGGCCTGCTGCACGCGGGAAAGACGCTGCGTATAGGCGGTACCCTTGGTCTCCAGCTCCTGGGCCTGTTTCTGAATCTTCTGGAAACGCTCGTTGCGGGCCTTTTCAGACAGAGCTGCAGACTGCTTGCGCAGATCCTCGGCCTGCTTGCTGACTTCGGCATTCTGCTTTTCAAGCTGTTCGCGTTCCTTGGCGAACATGGAGGTCAGCTGCTTTTCAGCTTCCTTTCCGGGATCGCTCTGAGAGGAAAGACGCAGGGGGTTGGCCACGCCGATCTTGCCGGCGGCCTCAGCCTGGGAAGGCAGAACGACGGCGGAGCAGAAAAAGGCCACAGCAAGCGCAATGACAGTGCGACGAAGCATAATAAAACTCCTTAATAAGGAAAAAGTAGCATACATGACGCGCCGAGACAAGCGGCACGGACAACGGCCAACAGTACCCTTGAGGGCATGAAGGCGTCAAGAATGATTTAAGCGTAGAGACGCGCAAGCTGTTCCAGCACTCTGCGGGCGCTTTCCGCCGGAGAAATACCGAACGTGCTTACGCTGATCGAGGCATAGCGGCGATAAAGCTCTTCCCGTTCGCGGAACAGATCTTCCACCGTCTGCCCGGGCGCAATGGCGAGTCCCCGGTCGGGATTGCGGGCAATGCGCTCCAGAATGGCCTTCAGGGGAACGTTCAGATAAACGATGGGCCCCATGGCGGCAAGATGCTGCATGGTCGAGTGCCGGTACACCACGCTACCTCCGGTGGCTATGACCGTACGCGACAGACGCAGACCGCTCACGATTTCCGCTTCCAGATCAATGAAGGCTTCCTTGGTCATGGCGTCGGCCACGCGCTGAAGCGGAGCGGCGAAGACGGATTCGATGATATGATCACTGTCTGCAAAGGCCCAGTTCAGCGAGCGGGCCACAAGACGCCCCACCGTGCTCTTGCCTGCTCCGGCCATGCCGATGAGCGTGATGCAGCAGGATTCGGGAATATGGGGAGTCGTACAACACGCCTTTTCCATCTGTCCGGACAGGGATTCCGACATAGCATTCCTTCGGTTCGCATGGTTTGAACGGCGCAGCATTGCACCGTTCAACTGCTATACGCCGCACGAAAAAGGATGGCAAATGCCGGGTGGCCGGGTCGGACGGAAGCCTCGGTCGAAAAGGCCGACGCCCGCCCCTGGAAAGGAAGACGGGCGTCGACGCGGGGAAAAGAGCGCCCCGGCGATCCTACGAATTTTTTTCGGTGGAAGAGACCAGCACGCCCGCCAGGGCCAGTCCCACGCAGGCCACCTGAGGAACATTGAGACGCTCGCCGAGAATCACATAGGCAAACACCAGCGTAAACACGGGAATGAGGTTGCCGAACAGAGACACCACTCCGGCTTCCAGATACCTGAGCGAAAGATTGAGCAGAAGATACGCCACGATGCCCACGCCGATGCCCATGTAAAGCAGGCCGCAGAGAGCAGGAAGTGACACGGACTGCGGCAGGGAGGAGCCGGCAAGGAACGGCGCAAAGGCTATGACGCCGCCGATGGCCTGAATGGCGGAAATGCTCAGGAACGAGTAGCGACGGGAAATGAAGCGCACGCATACGGCATAGCCCGAAGAGGAAAGCACGGCGCCGAACATGAGCAGGTTGCCGAGGAAAGGATTGGAGGCCTTGGCATCGCCTTCCGCAAACCAGGCGGAACCGGCAACGCCGACAACGGCAAGGATAATGCCGAAAACCGTCCGGCGGGTCAGACGTTCTTTAAGGAAGAGCCATGCCGCCACGGCCGTGCAGAGGGGAAAGCATGCTGCAATCACGCCACCCTGGGAGGCCGTGGTGTACTTCATGGAAAACGTTTCGCACAGGAAGAAAAGGCACGGCTCAAACATGACCAGAAGGAGCAGGTACTTCCAGTCGCCCTTTTCATAAGGCATGTGTCTCCACTTGGGAAAAAGCGCCAGATAAAAGATGGCGGCAAACGCCACCCGGGCAAAAACCACATGGAGCACGGCAAAGGACTCGAACGCGTACTTCATGGCGATCATGCCGCCGCCCCACAGCGCATAGCATACGACAAGCAGCATCATGACGGATCTGGACGAGAACTTCATGAAAACCTCCCTGCAAATTTCCCGTCACGATACGCCGATCGCGCAAAAAATCTGACGCAGATGCTACATTTTTCCTTCTGCCTTCTCTCCCGCCGGAAGAAACCGCGGGAAAACCTCACGGCATCGCCGTAATCGAAAAAACTTGAAAGAATACAATGTGAGATAAAGCGCACGCTTGCTAAAGAATATAAGTTAGGCTAGCTATGAAAGAATCATAGAAACCATACTTCCATGCCTCAATTGCTCCCCGTTTTTTAAGCCGCATTCATCTTTACTCCGAACCCGCATTTTCATAGACAATTTCGCCCGTACCCCCAGGCATGCCGCCTGAGGAAAAACTTCATGGAATGGGACATACCGTCATGAAAAACACCGTTGAACTGCACGCCCGCGCGCCCCAGCCCCTTGTCATCGCCCACCGGGGTGCCAGAGGACACGCTCCGGAAAACACCCTCACCTCTGCCGAACTCGGTCACAGCGTCGGAGCCGATCTCTGGGAACTCGACGTCAACTACACCCGGGACTACAAGCTCGTCGTGGTCCACGACGACACGCTGGTGCGGACCACCAACGTGGAGGAAGTGTATCCCGGCCGAAACTCCTACCGTGTGTGCGACTTCACGCTGGAAGAACTTTCCCGGCTGGACGCCGGTTCCTGGTATGAAGGCCGCGATCAGTTCGGCCGCGTGCTCGCCGGAGAAATAAGCGCGGAAAGACTGGCCTCCTTCAAGGGGCTCCGCATTCCCACGCTGGAAGAGGCGCTTCTTCTTACCAAGCGCCTCGACTGGTATGTGAATGTGGAAATAAAAAATCACAAACATCTCATCGGTCATGATACCGTCACAAAAGATGTGTTAGAACTGATCCGCCGCCTCGACATGGTCGATCAGGTCATCATTTCCTCCTTCCAGCATCGCTATCTGGAAGAATGTCACGTTCTGTGCCCTGAAATCGCCACGGGCGCGCTTGTGGAAACGACACGTCCCGATGATCCTGTGGCTCTCTGCCGCAATCTCGGCGTGAACGCCTATCACCCTGACAGGCTCATTCTTGCCCCCGGCGATCTGGAAAACCTGCGCGACGCAGGATTCGCCGTCAACGTGTGGACCGTCAATGACATGGACGAGGCAAGAAATCTGGTCGCTCACGGCGCAAGCGGCATCATTACAGATTTTCCGGAAGCCTGCCGCTCTGCCCTCGGCAGAGACTAGCAGGCCGGAACCGTGCCCGGAATCTGTTTCCGGGCTCCGGGTATTCCCACCGGGATTCCCCCGGGAACCCCAACCGGACGAGTCCGTCCGAAAGGCAGGAGAACGTATGCGTTCCTTCCGTTCCGTGGCCATGCTGGCCATGAGTCTCATGCTTATGGCCGCCCCCGTGCAGGCCAAGACCACCATCACCTTCTGGCATGGCATGGGTGGTGAACTCGGCGAAATCACCGACAACATCATCAACGACTTCAACGCATCCCAGGACAAGTATGAAGTCAAGGGCGTCTACAAGGGCAACTACGATGAGGCCATGACCGCCGCCATCGCCGCCTTCCGCGCCAAGCAGCACCCCAACATCATCCAGATCTTCGAAGTGGGCACCGCCAGCATGATGGCTGCCAAAGGCGCCATCCGTCCCATCTGGGAAATCATGGAAAACGCGGGCACGCCGCTCGACATGTCCAAATTCCTGCCTTCCGTGACGAGCTACTACTCCACGAGCGACGGCAAGCTCATCGCCATGCCCTTCAACGCCTCCACCACCGTTCTCTACTACAACAAGGACGCGGTGAAGAAGGCCGGCGGCGATCCGGAAAACTTCCCCCGCACCTGGCCTGAAGTGGCCGATCTGGCCCGCAAGATCAAGGAATCCGGCGCCTGCAAGTACGGCATGACCAGCGGCTGGCAGTCCTGGGTGCAGCTCGAAAGCTTCTCCGCCTGGCACAACGTTCCCTTTGCCTCCAACAACAACGGCTTCGACGGCCTCGATACCGAGCTGCTCTTCAACGGACCGCTCCAGGTCAAGCACATCGACTTCCTCTCTCAGCTGAACAAGGAAGGCGTTTCCGTGTATGTGGGCCGCAAGTCTGAAGCCATCAACACCTTCACCGCCGGTGAAGCGGGCATTCTCATGAACTCCTCCGGCTCCTACGCCGCCGTCAAGGCCGGCGCCAAGTTCAACTGGGGCGTGATGGTTCTGCCCTACTGGCCCGACGTGGAAGGCGCTCCCCAGAATACCGTCATCGGCGGCGCCGCCGTATGGGCCATGGCCGGTCATTCCAAGGATTCGGAAAACGGCGTGGCCGCCTTCCTGAACTATATGCTCAAGCCTGAAGTTCAGGCCGCCTTCCATCAGGCTACCGGCTATGTGCCCGTTACCCTCGAAGGCTATGAACTTACCAAGCAGCAGGGCTTCTATGAAAAGAACCCCGGCACCGACGTGGCCGTGAAGGCTCTCTCCGACAAGAAGCCCACCATCAATACGCTCGGCCTGCGCCTCGGCAACTTCGTCCAGATCCGCAACATCATCGACGAAGAACTTGAAGCCGTATGGGCCGGCAAGAAGACTGCCAAGGACGCTCTCGACTCCGCCGTGAAGCGCGGCAACAACGAGCTGCGCCGCTTTGAAAAGGCCAATCGCTGATCACGCTCATCGGGGAGGGGCAGCGCCCCTCCCCCCTACTCGCATATTAAAGGAGCTTTCAATGCAGGATGAGCGTTACGCGTTCCGGAGCAGGAGGCATCTGATACTGCCCATTCTCTTCCTGCTGCCCCAGCTTGTCATTACGGCGGTGTTTTTCTTCTATCCCGCCGGACAGGGCCTGCTGGGCTCGGTATATATGGAGGATTCCTTCGGTCTTTCCAAGGAATTCGTCGGCCTGGACAACTTCATCGTTCTTTTCTCGGATCCGGGCTATCTGGAAACCCTCTACCTCACCTTCATCTTCAGCATCGCCACCATCACCCTCACCATGAGTGTCTCCCTTCTCATGGCCGTCGTGGCTGATCAGGTTCATGTCGGCGGAACACTCTACAAGTCGATGCTCATCATTCCCTACGCCGTAGCGCCGCCTCTCGCCGGCGTGCTGTGGCTCTTTCTCTTCAACCCTTCCGTCGGCGTTCTCTCCACCCTGCTCGACGGTCTGGGATACACCTGGAATCATAAACTTAACGGTAATCAGGCCCTGCTCCTGCTCATCATCTCCGCCTCCTGGAAGCAGATCTCCTACAACTTCCTCTTCTTCCTGGCAGGACTGCAGGCCATTCCCCGTTCCCTCATAGAAGCGGCCGCCATCGACGGCGCAAGCCCCTGGCAGCGATTCCGCAATATCATCTTCCCCCTGCTTTCGCCCACAACCTTCTTCCTGCTGGTGGTCAACACCATCTATACCCTCTTCGAGACCTTCGGCATCGTGCATGCCGTTACCCAGGGCGGACCGGCTCGCGCTACGGAAACGCTCATCTACAAGGTCTTCAACGACGGCTTCATCGGACTTGACTTCGGCGGTTCTTCCGCCCAGTCCGTCGTGCTCATGTTCATCGTCATGATCCTGACGTTCCTCCAGTTCCGCTACGTCGAGCGCAAGGTCAATTACTAGCCGCAACAGGAAAAGGGATTCGTTATGGTAGAAAAAAAAGGACTGGGAAGAGCGCTGAGTCACGCCGTACTGCTTTTCGGCGCGGCCGTCGTGCTCTTTCCCCTGTATGTGGCGCTTGTGGCCACCTCGCACAGTTACGACGTGCTCATCAGCTCCACGCCCCTGTGGTTCGGTGAGGAACTGATCAAAAACTTCACCACCGTTCTTACGCAGGGCCTCAAGGCCGCAGGCGGCATCCCCGTATGGGTCATGATGAGCAACAGCCTCATCATGGCGCTCGGCATAGCTCTCGGCAAGATCGCCATATCCATCACCGCCGCCTACGCCATCGTGTACTTCCGCTTTCCCGGACGCGAACTCTGCTTCGTGCTCATCTTCATCACGCTCATGATGCCCGTGGAAGTGCGTATCGTGCCCACCTTCCAGGTGGCGGCAACGCTGAACTTCATCGATAGCTATGCCGGCCTCATTCTGCCGCTCATAGCCTCGGCAACGGCCACATTCCTGTATCGGCAGATGTTCATGACCATTCCGCAGGAACTGCTGGAAGCTGCTCGCATCGACGGCGCCGGCCCCTGGCGCTTTTTCGTCGACGTGGTGCTTCCCCTCTCCCGCACCAACACCGCAGCCCTTTTCGTGGTGCTCTTCATCTACGGATGGAACCAGTACCTGTGGCCTCTGCTCGTCACCAATCAGGAAGACATGTACACCGTGGTCATGGGCATACAGCGCATGGTGAGCATTCCCGACGCCGTGCCGGAATGGAACATGATCATGGCCGTGGCGCTTCTGGGCATGCTGCCCCCGCTTCTCGTGGTACTTGGCATGCAGAAGCTCTTCGTTCGCGGACTTGTGGAAACCGAGAAGTAACCCGTACAAGGAAAAGACAATGGCAAATGTTCGTCTTTGCGATATAGACAAGACCTTCAATAAGAACAAGGTTCTCTCCGGGCTCAACCTCGAAGTGCCCGACGGATCCTTCATGGTCATGGTAGGGCCTTCGGGCTGCGGCAAGTCCACGGCGCTGCGCTGCATCGCCGGTCTGGAAGAAGTGACCTCCGGTTCCATTTTCATCGGCGACAGAGACGTAACCCACATGGAACCCAAGGATCGCAACATCGCCATGGTGTTCCAGAACTACGCCCTCTACCCGCACATGAACGTGTACGACAACATCACCTACGGCCTGAAGGTGCGCGGCATTCCTGCCGACGAACGCAAGCGCCGTGCCGAAGAGGCGGCAAAGCTTCTCGGTCTCGACGGTCTGCTTACCCGCATGCCCCGTCAGCTTTCCGGCGGTCAGCGCCAGAGAGTGGCCATGGGCCGTGCCATCGTTCGCGAACCCAGCGTGTTTCTCTTCGACGAACCGCTCTCCAACCTCGATGCCAACCTCCGCAACCAGATGCGTATCGAACTGCGCCGCCTGCATCAGCGCCTCGCCACCACCAGTATCTACGTCACCCACGATCAGGTGGAAGCCATGACCCTGGCGGAAAAAATCCTCGTGCTGCGCGCGGGACACATCGAACAGTACGGCACGCCCGATGACGTGTATATGCGCCCGGCCTCCGTGTTCGTGGCTCAATTCATGGGGTCTCCCTCCATGAACATCATTCATGCCACGGCGGAAGACGGCAAGCTCATCCTTGCCGACGGCACGCGTCTTTCCGGCATACAGGCGAGCGACATCAACATTGACGGCAGAAGAGGTGACGTTCTCCTTGGTCTGCGCAGCGAAGATCTGCTCTTCGATCCCGACGGCGATATTCGCGTTACCGTGGATATCGTGGAGGCTCTGGGCGCCGATACGCTGGCCTACTGCCATCCCATGGGCAAGGATTCCCAGACCAAGAGCGACGAAACCATCATCGTGCGCCTCCAGGGCACCCAGCGCCCCGCTTCCGGCGACGTCATACGCCTCACGGCCCGTCAGGGCCACGGCCACGTGTTCGACGCGGAAACCCAGCTGCGCTGCCTGTAGTTCAAAGTAAAAGACCATGAAAAAGCGGAGTCTTCCTGAAGGAAGACTCCGCTTTTTCATTATCTGCGTTCAAATCACTCCGCGAAACGGGCCGGAGAACATTCTTCCGGCAAGGGAAACAAGAGACTGCGGCGAAAGTGACGTCAGCGCAGCCATAAAGCTGCGCCGCTCAGGCTCCCTCACAAGCACAGGAATATGTCTTGCGGAAGAAGACACAGCACAGGCAAAAACAACGCTCACAGCCTCTCCTGTGCCCCGGAACCCCCAAAAGCATGTGAAGGACGGCATATTGAAGAGATGTGTGCCTCTTTATGGAAAAAAGCGCCGTCAGGAAACGCAGGGAGAGTGAAGAGGCGAGGGCTGAGGGAGTCTGTCGGATGGACTCACGCCAGACGTCAGTCCGAACAGCATCTGAACCCGCCGGAACAAGGCCTGAGCATTTTCTTCAGTTCAGGCTGCCCGCCGCACAGACCTGACTCGTGGAAGGCAAACGCCGTCCGAAAAACGCACTCTTCTCTGTACCCGCATACAAAGCTTGAAGACCGTTTTATGGGGAGGGAACAGTCCCTCGTCCGGATTTCAGCAATAAAAAAGGCCCGCCGCAAAACGACGGGCCCCATACTGCGAGAATCGGAAGATTAACGCTTGGAGTACTGGTAACGGGCGCGGGCAGCAGCCAGACCGTACTTCTTACGTTCCTTCTTACGGGCATCGCGGGTCAGCAGGCCGGCATGCTTCAGGACGCCGCGCAGAGCGGGATCAGCCTGGAGCAGAGCACGGGAAATGCCGAGACGAACAGCTTCGGCCTGGCCGGAGATGCCGCCGCCGCAAACGTTCACCTTGATGTCGTACTGCTCGGTGAGCTTGGTGAGGGCAAGAGGCTGACGGACGATCATCTGCAGGGTCTTGCGGGGGAAATACTGATCCATGGGACGGCCGTTGACTTCAATCTGACCGGAGCCGGGATAGAGACGGGTACGGGCGATAGCCGTCTTGCGGCGGCCGGTGCCATAATCAAAAGCGGTGGACATGGCTGGACTCCTACTTCTCAAAGGTCAGCGGCTTGGGGGCCTGAGCGGCGTGAGGATGTTCGGCGCCGGCATAAATCTTCAGTTTCTTCAGCATGGCGCGGCCGAGACGGTTCTTGGGCAGCATGCCGCGAACGGCCTTGCGGAGCACTTCCTCGGGCTTGGAGGCGAGCAGCTTTTCCAGGCTGACTTCCTTGAGACCGCCGACCCAGCCGGAGTGGCTGTAGTAGAACTTGTCCTGCATCTTGGTGCCGGTCACGCGGATCTTTTCGCAGTTGATCACCACGATGAAGTCGCCGTTGTCCATATGGGGAGCAAATTCGGGCTTGTGCTTGCCACGCAGACGATGAGCGATCTGAGCGGCGAGGCGGCCGAGGATCTGATCTTCGGCGTCAACCAGATACCACTGACGGTCGATGTCGGCCGGGGTCGGGCTGAAAGTTTTCATGAAAATATCTCCTGTCCCGCGCGGAGCGGAACCGCATGAGTGTGCCGTTGAAGAGGCGTAGTCACAAAAAGGCTTCCCGCACAAGGGCCGGAAGCACATTCCTCGTTACAGTCGTTCTTTCATGAAGGGAAACCGGAGACGTTGAGCCCGCAACGGGGAGCCGGCAAAACGCACCTTGAGAGCGGCTACCAGACCGCCGTTCCCTTGCCAGAACGTTCGAAAGAAGGTATCTGCCATAAAACGAAACTTTAAGCAAGCGAGGAATCCCGTGCGGAGCATAAGAAAAAGTCTTCTCCAGTTCATTTTCTCCGGGGCCGACATGCGTCGATGGAACGACAAGCTGCGCCCCGTGGAACTCTTCGAGCTGGACAAGCAGGCCCACAAGATGATCACGGCCTTTCTGCTCTGGCAGCAGAACACCCTCGCCATGCCCGAAGACGAACAGCGCCGCATCGGCCTTGAAATCATTGAAGGCGGCATTTTCGACTACTTCTACCGCCTCATCATCACCGACATCAAGCCGCCGGTCTTCTACCGCATCAAGGCCAACAAGGAACATTACCGCGAACTCACCGCATGGACGCTCAACGAGCTCGAACCCCGCATACGGCCGCTGGATGAGGATTTCTGGCAGCGCCTCGTGGCCTATCATACGCGGCCTGCCGAGGAGGCCGACTCTCTGGCGGACCGCATTCTGAGCGCCGCGCACATGTATGCATCCCGCTGGGAATTCAGCCTCATCGAGCCGCTCAACGGATTCGACGAGGAAATAAAGGAGATAGGTCCCTCCTTCAACAGACGCCTGCTGGCGCTCAAGGACGTGGAAGGCGTCAACGAACTGGTCGCCGGATCCGGCACGGCCCTCGCCCGCATGGCCAATCTCTGCGGTCAGCTCCGCTTCCAGATCCGCTGGGCACAGACCCCGCGCGTTCCCGCCACGTCGGTTCTCGGTCACATGTTCATCGTCGCCGTGTATTCCTATCTGCTCAGTCTGCATCTCGACGCCTGCCCGCAGCGACGCATCAACGACTTTTACTGCGGCCTGTTCCACGATCTGGCCGAGCTTCTCACCCGCGACATCATCACGCCCGTCAAGCGTTCCGTGGCTCAGCTGCCCGAAATCATCCATCAGTATGAAGCCGAGGAGCTGCACAGCAAGATTCTCGATCCGCTGGAGAAGGGGGGCTACGGACATATCCGGGAACGCCTGGACTATTATCTGGGTCTGGCCACAAAATCAGAATTCAACGACACCTGCCGTCTCGAAGACGGCATCCGCAAAGTGGAAAGCTTTGCCGAACTCCACGCGCGCTACAACGAAGACCGGTACGATCCGAAGGACGGTCAGCTCGTCAAGGCATGCGACTCTCTTGCCGCCTTCATCGAGGCCTACAGTTCCATTCACAACGGCATCGGCTCGCCTCATCTTTATGAAGCCGTGGCCCGCATGCGCCGGGACTGCAGCAACATACGGCTCGGCTCCTTCAGTCTGGCCCCGCTTCTTGCTGATTTCGACTAGCCGGGCGGAAAAACGCCACACTCCGGAGCGGCCGTACTCCGAGGTATGCCCCCTCCGGCCGACGGCATGTACGCCTGTTCCCTGCCGCCGTACAATCCGGCTCCCGCTGCGCCCAGAAAGATAAAACGCCCTTCCCGCTCAGGCTGGAAGGGCGCAACGAGGCCTCACAGCAGTCGCTACTTCTTCATCAGCATGGGTACAAAGACATCAAGCAGCGGAACGAGACCATAATCCGGATACTGGGCAGCAATGGCCTTCACCGCTTCTTCGGGGCTTCCGGCATCCTTCACGGTCGTATCGACAAAGCCATAGTATTCGGCAACCTTTTTGATCAGTTCATGGCTTTCAGCAGGAACGCCGTGTCCGCCGATCATCCAAGTATATCCTTCACTCTGCAGCTTCTTGAGTTCGGCCAGACGGGCATCGAAGGGAGGCATGGGAACATGCACGCCCACATATCCCAGGTGATGCGTCATGACCACTTTTTCGGCAGGAAGCGCAATGATGCTGGCGCCAAGCTCAGGCAGCGTCGTGAACTCGTACTCCACACCTCCCAGATTCTTCTTTCCGTCCGCAAGGCTCTCCACCTCAGGCACGGAGGTATAGGGAATCATCTCTTCGCCCATGGCCGCACGGGCGCTCTCCAGCGCCTTCATGCCCGCTTCGCCGTTTATGGCGGAAGCCTGAGTGCTGTACACCTTCACACCGGGAAACAGCGTGTCCACGCCCAGCCAGTGATGCTCGTGCCCATGAGAAATGACTACGGCTTCCACGGGCTTGCCGAGAGACTCCGCAAAGGACTTGAAGTCCGCATTCTGCGGAGCGTTGCCGGGCACGTCGAACACCACCAGACGATCCGTTTCCACGATCTGAGCGGCGCCGCCCGTATTGCTTACATAGTCATGCACAATGACGTTCCCCATCTGCCTGCTGATCACATGGCCCTGTACCTCCTCGGCAGCCTGAGCCATGCCGCCCATGCACAACGCGGCGACCATCGCAACGGACATTATCATTCTGTTCATAGGTTTCTCCTGACTGAAAATAAAAATTCCGAAAAATTCTGCCTCGACGTGCTTTCCCGAGACTTCGCACAGAAACGCTATAAAGTTCGACATCGAATTATATAGCGACAATACATGCCCGTTCGACGGACACTCACACCAAATAATCAGACATCGAACTTGTACGGCCTTGTTTTTAATTCGATATCTAACTTTTTGTCAACAGAAAATTTTCCTCTTTTCGCCCGACGACATTTTTTTCTTCCGACAGCCATTCTTTACAGACTGCGGAAACATGGCTATATTTAAAAGACACCGGAAGCGCTCCTCTGCAGGAGCGCCGGTTTTCCTCTCGACGGAAAGTCTCTTCTGGGGGCGCATTGGTTTCGACGGGGATGCTGGAAGCCGGGGTTGCAGGTCGAGGCGCCGCTGGCCTCGTTAAAAGCGGCAACAAAGTAATTGCCAACAACGATTACGACTACGCCTACGCTGCGTAAGCAGCCGGGCACCCTGACGGCATAGACCGTCACGCCGAAGCGGCCGACGTCCGATACGTCGCCAAGGCGCCAATTCATCGGACTGGCGAGCGTCTGTTCCGACCGGGACGCGCGCGAGGAGCTTACGGCAGGATAACTGACGGACGCCCGTCTGCGGGCAACTCCTGAGGCGAAAATTCGTACGCAGACTAAACCTGTAGAGGCCTTGCGTGGACCTTTCTCGGACGGGAGTTCGACTCTCCCCGCCTCCACCACCATATTGACGAAAATCCCGTGAACACCTTCACGGGATTTTTCTTTTAACGCCTTTACGCGTTCCGCTCGCGCGCTTTCTTTTTCGCAGCCATACCACAACGGCAGCAAAGATCTCTCGGCCTCATTCGACCATACCGAAGAATATCCCATCCCAAACGCCCATTCCCGGACCGCTGCACGCCTCCGGTCGCTTTTTCAAATCTTCCCCAAGCTCGTCCGACTTGTGCCGAAAAAATCTTTCATCCCGAAAGGAAAGCGCCGCAAGGAGTGCAAGAAAATCAAGAGTATCGGCACAAAAAAATCGTTTTATTTCCGCAAGATCGCTCGTTATGCTCCTTAAATGACACCTTCATCCCGGGAGTTCCCGGCCAAAAGGAGAAACAGAAATGGCCGACATCAGGGCATCTGCCGCTTCTGAGAACCTGCACATTTCAGAAGAGCCTCCCGCATCTGCGGACATCAGAGAACCTTTTGCCGATAAAAGGCCCCATAGACGCCCGTCCCCCAAAAAAAACGGACGTCTTTCTCTTCCGCCGAGCCTTACGAGCCCGTGCAATACCGGGCCGCGAGCTTCTCCTCCCTGACATTGGCCCGCCCTCAAGGCCTTTCGCAAATCCGTTGCAGAGAAAAGGCCGTGTCTGTACCGATGCAGCCCGTTTTCTGCCGATAAAAAATACGCCGCGATCATGCGCGGCGCGTCCTTCATCTTTTAAATCAGAGAGATAGGCTCATGGGAAAAACGTATGGATATATCCGGGTCTCCAGCATAGACCAGAATGAAACCCGTCAGTGTCTGGTCATGCAGAAACAGAACATCCCGGAAAAACACATCTTCATTGATAAGATATCAGGCAAGGACTTTCATCGGCCCCAGTACCGGGCCATGCTCAGACGCTTGAAGCCCGGAGATCAGATCTGCATCACGAGCATCGACAGGCTGGGAAGGAACTACAAGGAAATCCAGCAGCAGTGGCACCTGCTCACCAAGGATATGAAGGTGGACATCCTGGTCCTCGACATGCCCCTTCTTGATACCAGACGCGACAAGGATCTGCTCGGTACCTTCATTGCCGATCTCGTGCTTCAGGTTCTCTCCTTCGTGGCCCAGAGCGAGCGGGAAAACATACGCAGACGCCAGGCCGAAGGCATTGCCGCAGCCAAGATCAACGGCATCCGTTTCGGCCGTCAGCCCCGGCCTCTTCCCACAACCTTTCCCCGCATCTACGCGCTGTGGAAAAACGGCGAGATCAACACCTCGGAAGCCGCCAGACGTTGCGGCATGGCCCGTTCGACCTTCCGCTACAGAGCCAGAACCTATATGAAGAACACTTCATAAAACCGGAGCATGGTGAATAATTCTCCGGCAGACTTCTGTCGGAATCCTTTCCGAGTCGAAGCCCCGGCAGAACTCATGCACCATGCCTCCGCTTCCCTGCCGGAAACAGTCGAACCGGTCATCCCCGCACTTCAAGCCCCAGGGCGCAGAGCGCCTGCTTCAAAAGAATTTCCGGCTCAGACGCCGCATCCAGCACTCTGAACCGTTCCGGCCAGCGTGCCGCCCGTGCCAGAAAGCCGTCCCGTATACGCTGATGAAACGCCCTCTCCTCGGCCTCGAAGCGTCCTTCGCTCGCGCTCAGGCCCTCACGACCGTTGCGGGCGAGTGCCCGCGCAAGTCCCGTTTCCACGGGCAGATCCAGCAGAAGCGTTCTGTCCGGCCACAGGCCTCCCGTTGCGTAGTCGTTGAGCATCTGCAGATGCTCCACATCCATGCCTCTCCCGTAGCCCTGATAGGCTATGGTGGAGTCGGCATAGCGGTCGCACAGCACCCAGTCTCCCCGCTCCAGCGCCGGACGGATGGTCTCGGCCACATGCTGGGCGCGATCGGCCAGAAAGAGAAAAAGTTCGGCACGGCTGTCCAGACGACTCGACACGTCCAGCAGAATCGGTCTGAGATTCGCCCCAAGACCGCATCCGCCGGGCTCCCGCGTACGAATGAAGGATATGCCGCGGCTCTCCAGCTCGCGACCGAGCAGATGCAGAAGCGTGCTCTTGCCTGCACCTTCCACGCCCTCTACAGTAACGAACACTGTCTTTCCTCCTGCCGGGATTCCTTTTTTTCCTGCCGGGATACTCTGGCGGCAGGCTGCTCTTCCGGCGTATGCGCAGGACGGCAGATGCTGCGGCCGAGAAGCGACTGATACGCGCTCCAGACGACGCCGTCTCCCTCGTCGGATGCAGGCAGCACGCCGCGGCACTGGGCCAGCTTGGCATCCACGTTGTCGGCATGATGCAGCACGAAGGCCTCGGGCGTTGAAGGCTCGCGGACGGCCCCGAACTGAACCTCCCCGTGATGACTGGCGATAAGATGCTTGAAATGCATGATAAGTTCCGGCCCCAGCCCGGACTTGCGCAGATACGGCTCAAGCATGACGATGCCCTGCACGATATGTCCGAGAAGACGCCCCTCGTCCGTATACTCCGTTACCAGCAGCCCTCCCATTTCATCGATCTTGCCGATGTCGTGCAGAAGAGCGGCGGCAAGAAGCGTCTGCCTGTCCAGCTCGGGATAGTGATCCGCCATGAGCATGCACAGCTGTGCCACGGAAAGCATGTGCTCCAGAAGACCGCCGGCATAGGCGTGATGCACCGACTTGGCCGCCGGAGCCTTGAGCAGAAGCGGACGTATCCGCTTGTCGGAAAGAACGGAGCGCATGAATTTCTTCCACGGCTTGTGGGTAAGCACCCGGTCGCACAGCTGCTCGACGTCTTCAAGCATGTCCGCCGCAGGACGCGGACTGGAAAGCATGTACTCCTCCAGCGGAAGCGCCGCGATCTCGTCGTCGTCCAGAACGCGCATGGCGTCCACCGTGAGCTGAAGCTGATCGCGATACAGGGAAACCCTGCCCTCCACCTGCACCATCTGACCGGCCGCAAGCGAGGAGAAGGAGAGGCTGAGCGGGCTCCATACCTTGGCTTCCAGCGAGCCGCTCGCGTCCTTCAGTTCCAGTCTCCAGTACGGTCCGTTGCGGGACTGCTGAAGGGAGGCGAGCGCAACGAGATAAATGGAAGAAATCTCATCTCCGGCCGCCATACGGCTTATTTTCTGATGTTCCGTCATGCTGTCCTCGGAAGAATTGACTTTTGATTCCCGTTTTATACAAAAAAACATGGACACGGCGCAGACGCCGTTCCAGGGACATACTTCTTTTCCTTCAACTATCTTGCCGGGGCTTCGATTGTCAAAGCCTTTTGCCGGCATCTCGGAGCCACCATGCGCATACTGATCAGCAATGACGACGGAATATACAGCCGGAACCTGCATCATCTCTACGCCGCCCTCCGCCGTGCAGGGCACGACGTGCGGGCCGTGGCCCCCGCCGAACAGCATTCCGGAGCCGGATGCTGCCTGACCGTGCACGGCCCCATTCTCACCCGAAACGTCACGCTGCCCGATGCGGCAGGCGGCCCCTTCGAAGGCGTAGCCGTGGCCGGAACCCCGGCAGACTGCGTCATTCTTGCACTGCGCGGTCTCATGCCCGAATTCAAGCCTGATCTCATCGTTTCCGGCATCAACTTCGGTCCGAACGCGGGTCAGGACGTCTTTTTCTCCGGCACCGTGGGCGCCGCCATTCAGGGCGCCATGTACGGACTTCCCACGCTGGCCGTTTCCCACTGTTCCCATGTCGGCGTGACTGAGGAGCATGCCGATCTCGTGGCGCGCGTGGCTGCCGCCATGGACTGGCAGCACCTTCCCCTGCACCGCGTGTACAATCTCAACCTGCCCGACTGCCCAGCGGATCAGATCCGCGGCCTCAAGGTATGCAGGCACAGTACCGACTGGGCCTGTCTGGATTCCTATGAACGGCGCGTTTCCCCGCGAGGACAGGAATACTACTGGATGATTGATCCCTTCCAGCACTTCAGGCTTGAAGACGAAGGAACCGACAAAAGCTGGCTGCACAAAGGCTGGGCCACGCTTTCGCCGCTCTCCATTGATCTCAACGACACAGAAACCGTAAAGATGCTGAACGAAAACAGCCTGTGGGAACGGATTCACTCTTAATTCACGAAAGAAGCTCTCTTTCCGCCGCCATCCCTTGCGAAAAATCTTTACTGCGGATACAAAAGGAACAAAGAAAGGGAGAGGATTCTTTTGTCTGTCTGCCCCTCTCCATGACATTGATACCCGCTCCCCGGAGGGAAGCCATGCCTATCACCACTCCCAAAGAGATGTTCGCCCGAGCCTACAAGGAAGGCTATGCCATCGGTGCATTCAACGTCAACAACATGGAAATCATACAGGGCATCATGCAGGCCGGCGCGGAAGAGCGTTCGCCGCTGATCCTGCAGGTTTCCGCCGGCGCGCGCAAGTATGCCGGTCAGGTTTACATCATGAAGCTGGTGGAGGCTGCCCTCGAGGAAACCGACCTTCCGGTCGTGGTGCATCTCGATCACGGCCCCGACTTTGAACTGTGCAAGGCCTGCATCGACGGCGGCTTCAGCTCCGTCATGATCGACGGCTCCCACCTGCCCTTTGAGGAAAACATCGCCGTCACGAAGAAGGTCGTGGAATATGCCCATGACCGCGGCGTGTGGGTAGAAGCCGAACTCGGCCGTCTGGCCGGCGTGGAGGAACACGTCACGTCCGACCACAGCATCTACACCGATCCCGATCAGGCCGTGGAATTCGCCCAGCGTTCCGGCTGCGACTCTCTCGCCATCGCCATCGGCACCAGCCACGGCGCCTACAAGTTCAAGGGCGAAGCCAAGCTCGACTTTGAACGCCTCGACAAGATTTCCGCCATGATGCCCGGCTATCCGCTGGTGCTGCACGGCGCCTCCAGCGTTCCGCAGGAATTCGTGGAAATGGCCAACCAGTACGGCGGCAAGCTCGGCAATGCCAAGGGCGTTCCGGAAGACATGCTGCGCAAGGCCGCCAAGTCCGGCGTCTGCAAGATCAACATCGACTCCGACATCCGCCTCGCCATGACGGCTCATGTCCGCAAGTTCCTGGCCGAAAATCCCGAAGCCTTCGATCCCCGCGCCTATCTCAAGCCCGCCCGTGAAGCGGTGAAGGACATGGTTCAGCGCAAGATCCGCAACGTGCTCGGCAGCTCCAACAAGATCTGATCCGGTTCCGGCCTGTCCGGAGTTCATCGTACAGGAAAAGGGGGAACGGCAATTATTGCCGTTCCCCCTTTTTTCTGCAGAATATCAACGAGGACCAGTCCGGGCATCTTTGCGGAGCGCTTGCGGCGTATTCCGGCCGTGCTGCGCCCCGCCATGGGAAAACGCAAATCTTCCCCGGAATCCCGGAAGCGTCCGCCGGAAGATTACGGAACCAGCGGCGCGAAGTTCAGTCCCGTATTCACGGGCAGGTCGAACATGAGATTGGCGTTGGCCACGGCCTGCCCGGAAGCTCCGCGGCAGAGATTGTCGATGGCCGAAGTGATGATGAGGCGGCCCGTGCGCTCATCCACGGTCACGGCGATGTCGCAGAACATGGTTCCGCGAACGTTGCGGGTTTCAGGCAGTCTGCCCGCAGGCATGACGCGCACCCAGGGGCTGTCCTTCCAGAAGTCCTCGTACATGGCCTGCACGTCGGCCTGCGAAAGCGGACTGGTCAGCCGCGTATAGATGGTGGCAAGAATGCCGCGGCTGATGGGCAGAAGATGGGGATTGAACGAAACCGTCACGGCAGCGCCGGCCGCCACGGAGAGTTCCTGCTCGATTTCCGGCGTATGACGATGCTTTCCGCCGATGTTGTAGGGGCGGAAGGAATCGGCCACCTCGCAGAACAGGGAGCTGACCACGGCCTTGCGGCCCGCGCCGGTGGTGCCGGACTTGGCGTCGATGATGATGTCGTCCGTATGCACGATGCCGCCCTTGAGCGCCGCGTACAGGCCCAGAATGGACGCAGTGGGATAGCAGCCGGGATTGGCCACCAGACGCGCCTGACGGATCTGGCTGCCGTAGATTTCGGGCAGGCCGTATACGGCATGGGCAAGATAGTCCTTACGGGTGTGGGGCTTGTACCACGCCTCGTACACTTCGGCGTCGCGCAGACGGAAATCCGCCGACAGATCGACGACCTTCACGCCCGCATCATACAGGGCGGCTCCGGTTTCCATGGCCACGCCGTGAGGCACGGCAAGGAAAACCACATCGCAGGCCTCGGCCAGAGCCCGGACATCAGGCTCAATGAGCGTCACGTCCGCCCCGGGAAGTCCCTGCAGGAAAGGATACACGGCGTCGAGCCTCTTCCCCGCATCCTGACGCGACGTGGCCGCCGTCAGTCTGATGGAAGGATGAGAAGCCAGAATACGGGAGAGTTCCATCCCGGTATAACCCGTAACGCCGACCAGACCGGCTCGCAGCATGGCAGTACTCCGAAAAAAAGGGCCGGAAGATCCGGCCCGCTGAAAGGGAAGAAAAATCAGGACCGGGCCACGAACTTCATGCGCAGTTCATAGAGAACGTCGCGCATGAGCTTGCTTTCCTCGGGGGTAAGTCCGTTCCGGGTCTTGTCGTCGAGCATGGTCAGCACGTCGATGGCGTTACGGGCCAGAGCCTCGTTGCGGGTCGTGCCGCCGGTTTCCGGATTGGGCACCTCTCCAAGATGTACCAGCGCCGAAGAGGCAAGGGAGAGCACAAAGGTGGAAAACGTGACTTCCGGCAGTATGTTCGACTCTGTCTTGTCCGACATGGTTCCCCCGAAATCCTAAAGCAGATGTTATTCCTGATAGTTGGGCCTGGCGTTGACCATCGTGGTATCCAGCGGATACATGTACACGGCGCAACGGGTCTTCACGCCCGAGGAGAGTCCGGCATAGGCGTTGACGGCCACCACAAGGTCCACCTTGCCGTTGTTGTCCACGTCGGCCACGCTCACGTCGCACACCGTGCCTTTGATGCGGCGGGTCTTCCAGAGAAGTTCCATGCCCATGCCGTTCCACAGCATGGCATGAATTTCACCCTGAGGATAGGTACGGTAGTTGGAGAACAGCTTTCCGGCGGCGGTAACGGGCTTGTTCACGATAAGTTCGTGGCGACCGTCACGGTCGAGGTCCACCACGGGCATACGCATGGGAATGTAGTACAGAACGGCGTCGGAGCTTTCACCGCTGGAAGCGAGAGAGCCTATGCCGCGGTCGCCGACGGCATACACGGAGCTGCCGCTGTAGGTATCTTCCGTTCCGGCAAGACGGTTGCCGCGGGCATCGTAGGTGACCAGCGTTTCGTTTTCGGCAATGAGAGCGAGATGGTCGCCGCGCTTGCCGCGATCGGCGGGAATCCAGGCGAAGTTGAACACCGTGGCCTGCTTGGGCAGGTTGGAAAGCTTGCTGCCGCGCACCACTTCATCGCCTCTGATGCGGGCCTCGTACACGGCGCCGCTGACCACCTTGCTGCGGTCGCTGTCCTGAGTGATGAGCGCCGGAGCATAGAGAGGAGGCAGGTTGACCACGTTCAGATAACGGCGAACATTGCGCACGACCACGCGGAACTTGCCCTGGGAGAACTGCAGCACCTGAGAGTAGGCGTTGGTGTCGCTCGATTCATAGCCGGAAAGAATGATGTAGTTCTTGCCGTCCTGCATGTAGTGACGGGCCAGCACGGGCTTCATGGAAGAGGGAAGACGATATTCGCCGATTTCCACAAGTTTGTTGCCGTCCTTCCAGACGTAGGCATTCAGCGAATTGTCGTTGAGCAGAAGCACTTCGTTGTTGCCGTCGCCGTCGATGTCGGCAACTTCCATGCCCAGGCATTCAAAGCCGATCATCTGGCTGCGGATCTGAGCGCTTTCACTCTCGGAACCCTGATAGCGCAGGGAAGGATTGAGATAGGCGTTGTCCTGAACCCGTCCGCGGGTCTCGTTCATGAGGAAGGCGCTGTTGGGAGAACCGGAGGCGGGAGCCGCGGCACGGCTCACGTCGGTGCGGCCGAACACTTCCACATTGATGCTGTCGGCCACGTTCTGCAGGCCGCCGATGAGGGAGTTCACCGCAGTGGTGGAGGATTCCTTCCAGACCTTTCCGTTGGGCGAAAGGGCGCTCACATCAAGGCTGGCCTGATCGCCCATGACGGTCACGCTGCCCCACACCACATAGTCCGCGCCGAAACGACGACCGAAGGCGGTTGCGGCATCCGTGGAGGTGGGAGCACTTTCCTTCAATGCGGAATCCTGACGGGCCACAGGCTCGAACTTTCCCTGAAGGAAAAGGCGGGACGTAAGCATGGACGGAACAGCCTGAGAAAGATAAGAATAGCCCTGTTCTCCGGATACCGTGAAAGGAGCCACCACATAGCTGGCCGCCATCGCGGGCACTTGCATCATCAGGAACAGAAGGGTAAATGCCCATACAGCGGGCAGAAATCGTCTGGACATAACATACTCCTTGAAGGATTTGCAAGGCACTCTACACTTTCTCGCCCCAAACGGCAACAGCACCGCCCTCCACTTTTTTGTAACAGCAAGCCCATACCTATGATCCTACGGTGACCATGACTACAGCACGACGTTCCTTCCGCTTCGCCTGCGCTCCCGAGGAAATTCCTCTTGTCGAGGAAATGCTCCGCCTTCAGGGTTTCCGCTTTGAAGACGATCCCTTTTTCCTGCCCGCACGACGTCTGATCGAGGGACCGGGGCCTCTGGGCAACAGTCTGGCCGGCTTTTTCGGACTGATCTACATTCAGGACAGAGCCTCCATGCTTCCGCCCATCGCCCTCAATCCTCCGAAGGGCGCGGCTGTTCTGGACATGTGCTCCAGTCCGGGCAGCAAAACCAGTCAGCTGGCCTGGCTGGTGGGGCCGCACGGTCTGGTGCTCGGCAACGAGCCTTCCGCCGTACGGCTTGCCAATCTTCGGCGCAACCTGCACGTCATGGGCCTCACCCAGACGGCGACCTGCTGCCAGAGCGGGGAAAAGCTTCCCCTGCCCGACGCCTCGTGGGACTTCATCCAGCTTGACCCTCCCTGTTCCGGCTGGGGCACCGTGGAAAAGAATCCCAAGGTCATGGACATCTGGAAGGACGACAAGGTGGCGCCGCTCATCCGCCTGCAGAAGGATCTGCTGCGCGAGGCCGAAAGACTGCTCCGCCCCGGAGGGGTGGTCGTCTACTCCACCTGCACCACGGACGTGGAGGAAAACGAAAAGCAGGTCATCTTCGCCAGAGAAGAACTCGGCCTCGAACTGGAAGCGCTCGGCGACGTTTCGGGCTTCGATCTTCAGCCTCCGCAGGGATGCGAGGGCGTCTGGTGTCTTTCTCCGAAAATGGGCGACACTCAGGGCTTCTTCGTCGCGAGGCTGCGCAAGCCCGGCCGCAGCGAAGGCCCCGTGCCCTACACCGAACAGCCCGTGCAGGCCGAAGTCGTCGATGAAGGAAGACTCCGGCAGCTGGGCCTTGATCCGAGGCTCGTTCACGCCGAAATAGGCATCTTCGGCGGCAGCCTTCACGCGCTGCCGGTTCAGGCACTGGCACGGCTGCCCGAGTCGCTGCACTGGCAGGGGCTGTACATGGGCAAGGCGGGCAAAAACGGCGACGTGAGACTTTCTCCCCGCGTCCGCATCGAAGGACCGGGAGCGCATGTCGATCTCGAAGGAGCCGAAGGTCTGAAAATCATCTCCGGACTTCTGCAGGGACAGAGCCTTCCCGCTCCCGACGGCATCCGCAAGGAAGAACGTACGGCCCTGCTCCGCTGGAATTCGCTGCCTCTCGGCAGACTCAACATCAAAAACAAAAGGCTCATCTGGTCGGAACGCTGAGGGTGTGCGGCAGCGCCGCAGGCTCTTCTCCTCGCCGCTTCATGCAGCGCGCCCGGGGAAGGGTTCAGTATTCCTGCCGCTCCACGCGAAGCGCGCCGCGACCGTTCTTTCTTGCCGACAGAAGCACGAATGTGGCCGGAGCGTCCCGCCTCGTGAACACGAAGCGCATGCGTTCCGGCCGCAGTCTTTCCGGCAGGGCCGCCAGAAGATCCGCCGTGCGCTCCGCGCCGCTTACCACCACCAGCTGTCCCGCATTCTTCAGCAGCGCATCCGCAGCGGAAAAAAAGTCCGGAAAGGTCCGCTCCGTGCCGAAAAGCGCCGTCCGGCGCATGGCGGAAGGCGGCACGCGTCCGGCCCCTTCCCTTCGCCACGGAGGATTGCAGAGCACGGCGTCAAAAAGCGGAAGAGCGTCTCCACTCCCGCCCGCTTCCGGGCGCAACCGGGCGCGGAGACTGCGCAGCGCCGCCTCGTCCGATACGCTTCCTTCAACAACGCAGAAGCGCTCCTCCAGCCCGAGCCTTGCGGCATTGCGGCAGGCGGCGGCAGCAAGAGGCGGCTGAATCTCCAGCCCTACGCCGCGACACAGAGGCATGCTGCGCAGCGCCGCCAGCGCCACCACGCCGCATCCCGTGCCGAGATCGGCAAAAACTGCCTGCGGCGGCAAGGCGCATTCCACGGCAAAATCCGCCAGCAGCAACGCATCGCCGCTGAAGCGGAAACTGCCTTCCGGCTGCTCCACTCCCGAAGGAAAGGCCGCGCCCTCCCTGTGATCCTCCTCCGCTCTCACGTATGCTCCTTCGCGTTGATGTCATTGCGGAACACGACCTTTCCCGCTATAACGGAACATCCGTTCCGATCTCCGGAACATGATCCGCATTCCGTTTCTTTTTCCTTCTTTCCGTCGTGAGTAAACCATGTTCCGAGCAGATCTGCACATCCATTCCCGTTTTTCCCGGGCCACAAGTTCGCGCCTCACTCTTCCCCATCTGGCGGCATGGGCGGGCGCCAAGGGCATCGACGTTCTGGCCACGGGAGACTTCACGCATCCCGTATGGCGGAAGGAACTGCAGGAATCCCTCGAGCTCGACGAGGAAAGCGGACTGCTGCGCCTGAAAACGCCGCTTTCCCGCGACGACGTCGCCCGCGAAATCCCCCATCTGGCCGGACTGGAACCTCACGAACCCCGCTTCATGCTGGAAGCGGAGATCAGTTCTATCTACAAAAAGAACGGAGCGGTGCGCAAGATACATAGTCTTGTCTACGTTCCGGACTTCGAGTCGGCGGACAGGCTCTGCGAGAAGCTGGAAGCCATCGGCAATCTGAAGTCCGACGGCCGTCCCATTCTCGGACTGGACGTGAAGGATCTTCTCGCCATGGTTCTGGAGATTCCGCGCGCCTACATGATCCCCGCCCATATCTGGACGCCGTGGTTCGCTCTGTTCGGCTCCAAATCCGGCTTCGACAGTCTGGATGAATGCTTCGAGGATCTCACTCCCCATATTTTTGCGGCGGAAACCGGCCTTTCCTCCGATCCGGACATGAACCGCTGCTGGAGCCACCTCGACAGACTACGCATGGTCTCAAGCTCCGACGCCCACTCCGGAGAAAATCTCGCCCGCGAAGCCACGCTCTTCCACGGAAAAGTCAGCTACGACGGCATATTCGACGCCCTGCACGGCAAAAACGGCGAAACCGCCTATGCCGGAACGCTGGAATTCTTCCCCGAAGAAGGCAAATACCATCTCGACGGTCACCGCGCCTGCGGCGTGGTACTGGAACCTGCGGAATGCATGAAACTCGGCAACATCTGCCCCGTATGCGGCAAGCCTCTCACCGTGGGCGTGCTGCACAGAGTGCTCGCCCTTGCAGACAGGCAGGAACCTCCCTGCCCCGGCAAGGACTTCCAGTCGCTCATTCCGCTGCCGGAAATTCTCGGAGAGCTTCTGCACTGCAGAGCAAAGACCAGAAAGACGCAGGAAAAATACGCCGATCTTCTGAACCGGTTCGGCTCGGAAATGGCCGTTCTGCAGGATGTTCCCGAAGACGACCTGCGCAGGATCTGGCCGGAACTGGGCGAAGCCGTGGCCCGCATGCGGGCGGGCAAAGTGATCCGCCACGCAGGCTATGACGGCGAATACGGCGTCATCCGTCTCTTCGAGGAAAAGGAACAGGCGCCTTCCCTGCTGGAGAAGGTTCCCGCCGCGCGCAGAACGCCTCTGCCCAGAGAAAAGAAGGCACAAAAAAAAACTCTGACAAGTGACGGCGAACCTGCGGCCGCCGCAGCTTCTGCGGAAGGCATGGAAGCCGGACGCCCGGCCTCTTCTTCCTTTTCTCTGGATTCCTTCAGCCCCATGCAGAAGGCGGCGCTGAACGCCGGTCCCGGCCCCGTGCTGGTACTTGCCGGACCGGGCGCAGGCAAAACGCGCACCCTTGTCGGCAGGCTTGTACGCCTGCTCAGTTCCGGCGTTCCGGCCCGCGACATCGTGGCCGTCACCTTTACCCGCCGCGCGGCCGAGGAGATGCGCACGCGTCTTGCCGCAGCGCTGCGCGACGTATTGAAGGCAGAAACGGAGCAGGAGCTGCCGGAAACCGACACGCTGCATGCTCTGGCCCTGAAGCGATGGCCCGGAGAAGCGCCGGTGGTGCTTTCCGAAGAAGGTGCGCGCAAAGCCTTTGCCGCCGCCAATCCCATGCTGGAGGGCAAGGAAGCCTCGAAGCTCTATGACCGGCTGGAACTGGCCCGGGAAACGCTGAGCATGCCCGACGAACTCGCGCCTTTTGCGGAGCGTTACCGGCTCTGGAAAAAGGAGCGCGGCCTTGCCGACTACACCGACCTTCCCGAAACCTGGCTGGCCGAGCTGAAAAGCAGAAACTACGGAGCCTCCAAGCACTGGAAGCATCTTCTGGTGGACGAAGTGCAGGACCTTTCTCCCCTGCAGAAAGCTCTGGTGGAAGCGCTCACGCCTGCCGACGGTTCGGGCTTTTTCGGCATCGGCGATCCGGATCAGTCCATCTACGGGTTCCGAGGCGCGGATTCCGGCATTGAAGAGGCGCTGCGCAGCCGCTGGCCTCAGATTCAGGTACTCGGCCTGACGGAAAGCCATCGTTCCGCAGCCGCCATTCTGGAAGCCGGACACGACGCTCTGGCCGGACACGGCGCCTGCGGCGAACTGACATCCGCCACCGGCTACTCCGCCACCCTTCAGTGGATGGGCGCGCCGAATGCCGAACGCGAGGCCGCCTGGATAGCCGACCGCATAGCCTATCTCATCGGCGGCACCTCCCATCAGCAGGCCGACATGCATGAAACGCTGGCAGGCTGTCATCTGGAATACGGATCCTGCAGTCCCGGCGACATTGCCGTACTCTGCCGCATCAAGGCCCTCATTCCGCCCATCCGGGCGGCGCTGGAAAAGCGCGGCATTCCCTGCTCGGCGCCGGAAGGCGACGCCTTCTGGGCGGATGAGAGAGTGGACGCCGTGCTTCAGGCCGCCGCGCGCTTCTGCCGGGACGAGGAACATTCCCGGAAGGAAGCCGCCTTTCTGGATGCCAGCCGCTTCCCGCTTCTGGCGGCCATGGCCGGCAGCGCTCCCGTCCGCGACGATAAGGGAGACGACGTGCTCGACGGACTCACGAAAGACGTCTGGGATCAGGGCCCCGACGCCGTGCTTGCCCGCTGCCCGAGCAGATTCGACCCGCTTTTTGCCGAATCCAGGGCGTTCAGACGGCTCCGTCAGGCATGGAAGGATCACGGCGGCTGGCCGGAGCTTCTTTCCTTCGTCTCCTTCCGTCGGGACATCGACATGGTGCGCGGTCAGGCCGAATACGTGCAGCTCATGACCATGCACGCCTCCAAGGGGCTGGAATTCAAGGCTGTATTCATTCCCGGCATGGAGGACGGACTTCTGCCCTTCCGCGGCGTCGGCGCTCTTCTGAACAAGCCCGACGACTTCACGCCGCCCCCCGTGGAGGAAGAGGAACGCCTGCTCTATGTGGGCATCACGCGCGCTTCGGAAGCGGTATTCCTCTCCTCGGCCGCAAGCCGCACCCTGTACGGCCATACGCTGGCGCTGCCGCCCTCTCCGCTGCTGCCCCTGTCCCATTTCCACGCCGTGAAGCTGACCAGACGAACCAAAACCACGGCAAGCCAGCTGAGCCTGTTCTGAACACATAAAAGCTCTGCACAGAGCCGCCGCTTTCCGCCGCTGAAAGACGCATGCGAAAAGGCGGGGACGGACCTGATAGTCCGTCCCCGCCTTTTTCATCGGCATGACGCAGGAAGCTTACTTCCAGCTGTCCATGCTGCAATGCTTGACACGATCGCGTTCTTCAGCGGCCTTGCCGTCGTTGAAGCGGTCGAGCGTGCCTACGAGGTAACCGGTGATGCGGCGGATACGCTCGAACTTGACATTGGTTCCGACAAGGATCTGATCGGTGGCAGCGGCCACATCGGATTTGCAATGGATCATGAGACGCTCCTTAAAGTTTGATATTGGCTATTCTGTCAGGGGCTTCGCTGCGTTCGTCGCTGCTGCGGCTGTCGTGAATGTAGCCCTTGATCTGCTTCAGTACGGAGAGAGGAATGCCTTCGCCGTCATGTCTGCCGCAACGCGGACAGACATCGCCGATGATGCCGGTGTATCCGCACACGGGGTCACGGTCGACGGGATGGTTGATGGAGCCGTAGCCGATGCCCATTTCCTTCATGGCCTTGACGATGTCCTCGAAGGCCTGAAGATTGTTGAGCGGGTCACCGTCCACTTCCACATAGCTGATGTGACCGCCGTTGGTGTAGGCATGATACGGAGCTTCCAGACGGATCTTGTTGAAGGCATTGATGGGGAAGTACACCGGAATGTGGAAGGAGTTGGTGTAGTAATCCCTGTCGGTGATGCCGGGAATGTTGCCGAAACGCTTGCGGTCGTACTTGACGAAGCGGCCGGCAAGGCCTTCGGCGGGGGTGGCGATCACGGTGAAGTTCAGGCCGGTTTCCTCTCCCTTGGCATCGGCGCGCTCACGCAGGGTGCGCACGATGCGCAGACCCAGCTCCTGTGCTTCCTCGGATTCGCCGTGATGCACGCCGATGAGCGCCTTCAGGCATTCGGCAAGACCGATGAATCCGGTAGTCAGGGTGCCGTGCTTGAGCACTTCGCCCACCTCGTCGCCGGGAGCAAGCTCGTCGGCGTCCAGCCAGATGCCCTGGCCCATGAGGAAGGGATAGTTGCGGCAGCGCTTGTGGCTCTGAATTTCAAGGCGCTCAAGCAGCTGACCGAACACGAGATCGATCTTTTCGTTGAGTTCCTCGAAAAAGCCTTCCACATCGCCGCGATGCTTGAGTCCCAGACGGGGCAGATTGATGGACGTGAACGAAAGATTGCCGCGTCCGAAGGTGGTTTCCCGCTCGGGATCATAGCGGTTGGCCATGACACGGGTACGGCAGCCCATGTAGGCCACTTCATGGTTGGGATCGTCGCCCTTGAGATACGGGGCGTTGAACGGCGCATCCATGAAGGAGAAGTTCGGGAACAGGCGTTTGGCGGAAACCCGGCAGGCCAGCTTGAACAGGTCGTAGTTGGGATCTTCGGGGTTGAAGCTGTAGCCTTCGCGAACCTTGAAGATGTGAATGGGGAAGATGGGTGTTTCCCCGTTGCCGAGACCGGCATCTTCGGCCAGCAGGGTGTTCTTGATGACCATGCGGCCTTCGGGAGAGGTGTCCGTGCCGTAGTTGATGGAGCTGAACGGCACCTGCGCACCCGCACGGCTGTGCATGGTGTTCAGGTTGTGGAGCAGCCCTTCCATGGCCTGATAGGTGTCCCTGTCCGTCTTGGCAACGGCCTTGTCGATGACATGGGAAGCCTCTTCCGCAGACAGCTTCTTCATGAGCTGTTCACGCACGAAAGCCAGTCCTTCTTCATTAAGAATGGAGCGGAAGGAGGCATATTCGCCCGTGGGGAAGGCTCTGCTGCGCAGGGCGGCCTTCACCTCGTTGCGGAAGTCTTCGGGCTGATCGCGCATGTCGAGCGCAAGATCAAGATTCTTGATGAAGCTGCGGGCCACGCCCGGAGCAAGACCGTATTCGAAATTCGGAATGCTCTGACCGCCGTGCTGGTCGTTCTGGTTGGACTGAATGGCGATGCAGGCCAGGGCGCTCGCGCACTGAATGCTGTTGGGCTCGCGCAGAAAACCGTGACCGGTGTTGAAGCCGCCGTTGAAGAGCTTCTTGATGTCGATCTGGCAGCAGGTCGTGGTGAGAGAGAGGAAGTCGAGGTCGTGAATGTGAATGTCGCCTTCCTCATGCGCACGACTGTATTCGGGCGAGAGCAGATAGTTCTTGTAGAAGGCCTTGGCGGCCTCGCTGCCGTAGCGCAGCATGGTGCCCATGGGAGTGTCGCCGTCGATGTTGGCGTTCTCACGCTTGAGGTCGAGCTCCTTGGCATCGGTGAAGGACAGATCCTTCAGCGTATTCATGAGGCCGGTCTTCATCTCACGCACACGGGTACGTTCGTTGCGGTAAAGAATGTAGGCCTTGGCAGTACGGGCATGCCCGGCTTCAATGAGGACCTTTTCCACCAGGTCCTGCACATGTTCCACATCAGGAGTGTCGCAGCCCTCAGCCTCGAGCATGTCGAAAACCTGATCTGCCAGATTGCGGGACATGGCGCGATCGGTGCCGCCCTGAGCCTTGGCGGCACGGAAGATTGCCTCATCGATTTTGGCGATATCGAAGGGCACCACGCGGGAGTCCCGTTTTTTGATGAAGCGAATCATAAGCTTCTGAACCCTTATGCGCGCGCCGTGCCCGGCTTACATGCAACAGCGCGATTATATTTGAGAAAAACACTCGTGAACGATACCGGCGGAATGTATCCTCACCTCATTCCGAAGCCTGAATCCGGTACTCCTTTCCGTTCCGAGAAGAAGAGCGTAGCCTGCCGCCGGGGTCGGGTCAAGCATAGTTCCGAAAAGAACTGATGCTTAGCAAATATTCTTCCCCTGAGATTCGACTGAGGGCGCGGCTCCGGAGCAGAGCAAAAATTTTTTTGTGCAGGAACCGGCCTCCGGGCGGCTCTTGACAAGACATTCCGTCCCGGGTAAAACGTTTCCACGCAGTGAAAGGTAAGGTCCCTCCGGATCTTGCCTTTCTTACATCCTGATGCACCGCGCAAGGCGGTCTGGTAGGGTGGCCTGACGACGGCCTCCCTTTTTTATTATATAAGGTAAGATATATGGGAAAAGGTCTTTCTCCTGAGGCGATGATCCGCCGTATCCGTGAGGCGGCGGAACCTGTTGTCGCCTCTTTCGGGCTGATGCTCTGGGGTATTGAGGTGGTGTCCGGAGGACGCACGGTGGCCCGCATCTATGTGGACGCCCCCGCGGCGGATGCCTCTTCCGAAGCCGGCAACGGCGAAGACGGAACGCTGGAAGGCGTGTCCGTGGATCAGTGCGCGGAAATCTCCCGCATGGTCGGACTGGCTCTGGAAGTCGACGAGGTGTTTGCCGACGCCTGGGTGCTGGAAGTTTCCTCCCCCGGCATGGATCGTATGTTTTTCGCCCCCCGTCAGCTCGCTCCCTACATAGGCCGGGAAATCGACGTGACGCTTGCCGACCCGCATCCCGACATCGAGGGTCGCCGCAAGTTCAGAGGCCCTCTCAGAAGCGTTTCGGAAGACCGCTTCGCCGTGGAGGTGCTTCTTGCGCCCGCAGCGGGAGAAAAGCCCGTCCCCTCGGAAGTTACCCTGCAGTGGAACTGGGTGAGAAAGGCACGCCTTGTTCCCGTTTTTCCTGACACCAGCAAGCCCGGAGCCGGAAAGAGTGCGAAGAAAGCCACCGGCAAAGGCGGAGGTAAGCAAGCATGAGCCTGGAACTGAAGAAAGCCATTGAACAGATCAGCAAAGACAGAGGGCTGGATCGCGATATGCTCATCAGCACTCTTGAAGAAGCCGTGCGCACGTCTGTGACCCGCAAGTACGGCGACGATCTGGACGTGGAAGTGCATTACAGCGACGACACTGGCGACATTGAAGTGTTCCAGTTCAAGTTTGTCGTGGACGAGGTGGAGGATCCCCTTACGCAGATTTCCCTGGAGGAAGCCCGTCAGCACGATCCTTCCATCCAGGTCGACGACGAAATGGGCTTCCGCCTGAAGGTGGAGGATCTCGGCCGCATCGCCGCCCAGTCCGCCAAGCAGGTCATCATTCAGCGCATGCGCGACGCGGAACAGGAACTCATCTACGAAGAGTTCAAGGACCGCGTGGGCGAAATCGTGAGCGGCATGGTGCAGCGCCGCGACAAGGGCGGCTGGGTCATCAACCTCGGCCGTACCGAAGCTCTGCTGCCCCGCGAAGAACAGATTCCCAGAGAGCACTACAAGCGCAACGACCGCATTCAGGCCCTCATCATCGACGTGCGCCGCGAAGGCCGCGGACCTCAGGTCATCATTTCCCGCGCGCATCGCGACTACATGGCCGCGCTGTTCCGCCGCGAAGTTCCCGAAGTGGACGACGGCAGCGTGCAGATCATGGGCGTGGCCCGCGATCCCGGCTCCCGCGCCAAGGTCGCCGTGCTGTCCCGCGAGCGCGACATCGACGCCGTGGGCGCGTGCGTGGGCGTGCGCGGTTCCCGTATTCAGAACATCGTGCAGGAGCTGCACGGCGAGCGCATCGACATCGTGGTGTGGAGTCCCGACATCGCCACCTATGCCCGCAATGCTCTGGCTCCCGCGCTGGTTTCCCGCATCAACGTGGACGAAGCTTCCAACCTTCTGGAAGTCACCGTGCCCGACGATCAGCTCACCAACGCCATCGGCCGCAAGGGTCAGAACGTCAAGCTGGCCGCCAAGCTCCTCGGCTGGAAAATCGATATCTTCACCGAGTCCCGCTACCATGAGGCCAATGCCGCCGGTCGCGGTCTGGAACAGGTGGCCAGCGTGGCCGAAATTCCGGTGGACAAGCTGATGGATGCCGGCTTCCGTTCCCTCGACGCCCTGCGCGAGGCCGATGATGCCGAACTGGCCGAAAAGCTGGATCTGGCCGCCTCCCGCATTGCCGATCTGCGCGCGGCCGTGAACTTCCTCAGCCCCGTGGTGGAAGGCGATGCCGAAGCCGGGGAAACGTCGGATTCGGAAAAGGAATAGAGCATGAACGAAAGGCAGGGGCCTGTACGCATGTGTGTCGTATGCAGACGGCGCTTTGCCAAGTCGCAGCTTTTGCGTCATGTGCCAGCCCTGGACAATGTCTCTGCCGGGAACGGCCTTGTGGCAGACGAAGCCCAGACAAGGCCGGGCCGCGGCTGGTATGTATGCGACGATCCGGTTTGCCGGGAGCGTTTCGCAGGCATGAAGTTCAGGCGCAAATCTCACAAGGGGAGCAAGAATGGATAAGATAAAGATAAAAGATGCCGCGTCCGAGCTGGGCATGAAGCCCGAAGAGCTTGTGACCCGCCTGCGCGAGGCGGGGATAGAAAAAACGGTAAAAGGTTCCATCTCCCCGGAAGAATACGAAAAAGTCAAGGTTAAAAAGTCGGAGGCCTCTGTGGAAGTTGTCCGCAAGGACGTTATTATACGTCGTCGTTCCAAGCCGGCAGCAGCGGAAGCTCCTGCCGCTCCCGTAGTCGAAGAGAAAACCGCGGCTCCCGCCGCCGCAGCGGAAGCCCCCGCTGCCGCGGAAAGCACGGCTGCAGAGTCCAAGCCTGCGCCTGCCGCCGAAAAGGCCCCCAGAAAGCCCCGGACCGCCCGTGAACCTGCTCCCGTGGCCCGCATCGTGCGCCCTGCCCAGAAGGTGGAAACGCCTGCGGCCCGCATCGTGACGCCGGAACCTGTTCAGGCTCCCGCCGCCGCTCCCGTGGAAAGCGCCCCCGCTCCGGAAAAAGCTCCCGCAGCTGCTGCCGAAGCGACGTCCGCGCCCGTGAAGGAAGAAATCCGTACGGACAAGGCTCCCCGCGCCCGCAAGGTGGAAACGCCCGCGGCCCGCATCGTGAC
>OOCM01000479.1_pt1 | contig 39442 bp, 24 predicted proteins | sample 1671111 | NCBI WGS metagenome assembly OOCM01 (sample SAMN06348123, study PRJEB24527) | human gut metagenome | biome: human gut; feature: ankylosing spondylitis patient; material: feces | host: Homo sapiens | place: China | collected 2015-10 | reverse complement strand
CTGAGGTCTTTTTCAAAAAGATTTCGTAATGTTGCACTTGCTGGTTGACTCTGCCCAGTGTGTCTGCTACAGCTAAATTCTGATTTTCTGCACGATTTGTTTCAGCAAATGAAATGAAATCATTAACTTTGACACTGGAAATCTCATTGCTGAATGCTGAGATTTCAGGACGGGCAAATGCAACTGCTGCAAAAGCAGTCAGCGGAAGTACATACAGATACTTCATCCGTGCCCACGGATTTGATTTTTCTTTGAACATCATAGTAATACGTTTTTTTAGTGAACTGTGATTGAAGCTGTTGACCATTGAGTAGAGCCTTTGGCCAACAGCATTTTTTATTAACATCAGCTGATATTTCTTAATGTCTGCACCACTGCGCATCACGGCATTGTCGGCCTCATATTCATGAAGGTCCTGAAGCTCGGACTTCATAAGCCACGATGCAGGATTGAACCACTGCAACAGGATGAAAAAATCTGCGAAAAGTATGTCTACAGAATGACGGGCACGCACATGGGCCAGCTCATGAACCAATACATCATGTGCATCTGACTTCAAACAAGTTTCGGGTATGACAACATTGTTCATCCAGCTGAACGGCGACTCAATGCCTGAATGCACAATTATATTAACATTTTTAGGAAAGTCCGGACATAATGACTCAGATGGGACCTTCAACCCTGTACGAATTATGCTACATAACCGAATCAAAGAACATACATACCTAATCAAGCAGACCAAGAAGCCCAGCACATACAGCAACAAGATTGCATGAGGCCATGAAAAACTTACAGCACTGTCCTCTACCGTTGCAGGCATTTCGCTGACGGTATAAACAAAAGTCTGGTATCCGCCGTCAGGTGCATCGGGCACATACGTATCCGCATCGACAGGCAGTTCTATAAATGGCACCACCAACGAAACAACCATCAGTCCCAACAAGGCAAAACGGTTGAAACGATAGAATGTGTCACGGCTGAGCAATACCTTATAGAATAGATAGAACAGCACCAGACACAAGGATGATTTGATTATGTATGTCAAGAATTCGCCCATAAAACTTGTGTATTTTCATATAAGGTCAACAAATATTTCTTAGTGCTTTTCACTTCCTACGCTTCTTACGGCTCTGCCCCTCAACTTCATCGATGAGCTGGCGGAGCTCGTCGACCGACAAATCTTCTTCGCGCACGAGCGACGACACGGCACTGAGGTAGGAATTGTTGAAATACTTGCTTATGACGTTTTTCAGGGTGTTCTTGCTGAAATCGCCACGGCTCACCACTGCATAATACTGATAGGAATTGCCATAACTGCGGTGAGAGAGGAAACCTTTCTCTTCGAGTGAACGCACATTGGTGGACAACGTGTTGAGATGCGGCTTAGGGTCATCATAGAAAGTCTGGATGTCCTTCACAAAGAGAGGACCTTTGTCCCAAAAGAAATTCATTATTTCTTCTTCCTTAGGTGTCATACTTTTCATAATACAGATTTTTTATCTGCTACAAATATAATACATTTTGTGTGACACAACTAATTTCATTAGTTAAATTAGACTAATTCATTTAGTTGAGATTCGCATTCAAAGCAAACAGTTGCCAATTGATACATGCATTTGTTTAAGGGTAAATACTAAAGCTGTATGGAATCACAAAAAGACAAAACATATTTCTCAGCCTTCCTGTTTCTGGGGATTTTTTACGGAATAAAATCGAAATTTACGAATTGAAACTTTTTCAATCTTGAAATTTACCATTTGGTACATATTATTGTTTATTTGGAACATTCCCCAAGCAAGCATAATGTAATTTTATAAAGTTAACTTTAAAAAGGTTGTATTATGAAAAAAAGAATTTTTACTTACCTGTCACTGATCGCGACATTATGTTTGTTCTTACCTCCGCCGGCATCGGCGCAAACCTATTGGAGCGGAACAAGCACACAAGACTGGACTGGTAGCGGAACGGAATCGGACCCCTACCTAATAACAACGGCTGAACAGTTGGCCGGACTATCAAAGGCTGTTCAAGAAGGTCGTGACTTCAAGGGTGAATTCATACGCTTAGGCAACGACCTGTGGCTGAGCAATCCTTCGGCTCCACACGAGGAAAAGCCACAATGGACTCCTATCGGAGGCATTACGTATAAGATCGGAGATGGTCAATGGGATTACAGAGTGGACACAACATTCTTTCGAGGCAATTTCGACGGAGGAGATTTCCACATCTATAATCTATATTACAACACTCTTCCAGACATGAGCGACTGGGACGATCCTTTCGGCAGTGGAGCCATTGATTTCAACGGATGGTACAAGGCAATGTTTGGATGTCTTGAAGGAGGCAGTATCAAAAATCTGCATTTGGTCAATGACACCATTATCGGAGCCGCAGATGTTGCAGGTCTTCTTATTCTCAACGACGGAGGCACTATCTCAGGATGCACCGTATCTGGATTTGTAATAAGCGGCAGTGATGAAACCGGCGGATCAGCCGGTGGACTTGTCGGTAAAAACATCAATGGAGGTGTAATTGAGAACTGCTCATCAGCTGCAGATGTTAAGTCTCCTCGTGGAGCAGGATGCCTGGTCAGCAACAACGACGGCATATTGCGTGATTGCTCTGCTTCGGGAAAAGCCCATTGCAGTCAATATTATGTCGGTGGACTTGTTGCTACCAATTCTGCCAATGGCGAGATAGTACGTTGTCACTCAACCGGCTACGTAAGCAGGGACAACGACATCAATGCCATACAGGATTGCGGTGGTTTTGTTGGAAACAACCTCGGCATAATCCGTGAAAGCTGGTCATCTGCCACAGTGAACAGCGACAAGCACGGAGCCGGCTTCTGCGGTCTAAACGGAGGTCGCATAGAATCCTGCTATGCCACAGGTGATGTCACTATACGTCTTTTCGGTGCAAGCGCCGCCACATTCGTAGGTGCCAACGGTCTTACACCTGGAGGTGGAGATCCCGTCGTTTATGAAGGAGTCTGCATCAACTGCTACGCCACAGGAAAATGTACGAGTGACGATGCTGGTACACTATCAGGTTTTCTTGCAAGTTACCAGACTCGTGAAAACAGGGCTACCCAAACTGTATTCTGTACTACCGATGCCGACCGTTATCCATACAACGATTTAAGCTTAGGTGAAGGAGGCGTCACTCCAGGCATCAAGGGAGGTGCCTTACGTCGTTCTACAGCCGTAATGCAAAGCCGTGAGTTTGTCGACACACTGAACATGGTAGCAGCAGTAGCCGGAACCAGCAAATGGCAGTATCGCGAGGGAGACTACCCTATACCTACAGGAGAGAAAGCTGATATCACGCTTTGTTTCCCTTCAGGAGGCGATGGAACTCGAGAGAATCCTTATCGAATCTGTACAAAAGAGGATTTGGAACGAGTGGCTATGCTTGTAGAGTTAGGATGGACTTTCCAAGGACAGTATCTGAGCATGGAAAATGACATCGCACTTAATGTGCCGTTTGAGGAATGGGGTACAACAGCTCCAGTGGCGTGGAATCCAATCGGGAAAGAAGTCTATGAAACCACTTCTGCAGGAAGCGCAGACTTCGTATATGAATTTCGCGGTACATTCGACGGCGGTCATCATGCAGTACAGAATCTTTATATCAATACAGTACAGGACCTGACGCCACAGGGACTTTTTGGAGTTATCAACGGGGCTACAATAAAGAATCTGAAGGTGACTGATGCTTGGATAAAAGCAGCCGGAGCTCCAGGAATACTTGTCGGCGAGGCCGCACGTTACTGTATGCCTACACATATACTACAATGTCATACCTCTGGCCGCGTTGAAGGCTCATGGTCTTCAGGTGCAACAATGGGCGTCATGTCGCTCGAAGGCATAACAAATGTCATCAACTGCTCATCTTCGGCCACTCTAATCAAAGGAAGCTATTCCGCACATCCGGTTGCTGGAGACCAGAATTATTTCGGTGGTTCAGCTTATAGTAACGACACAGTTGCAAACTTCTATTTCAGCGGTGTAGTAGAAAACTATGGGATATCCTTTGATCGTGACCTAAGCACCAATTGCTACTATAATAGCGATTTGAACAAGGGAAGCGAAAACGGTCGTACCACAGCGTACATGCAAAGCCCAGAGTTTGCAAACGAGCTCAATTACTATGTAGCACAATACAACGAGCGCCATGCTGACGAGCCGTTACTTTATTGGACAAGCGACGGTACAATCTACCCTATTCTAACGTCTACGGTTCCGCCACATACTATCACATATGATACAGGTATAGAAGATTTGACATATACACCTCAGCCTGTCCTCGACGACAGCCATATTCTCCCTCCTCAAATTCCGGAGAATGAGGGACAGCTCTTCTACGGCTGGTTTACAGATGAACAGATGACAAAACCGTATCTCTTCAACGAGACACCTGTGACAAGCTCATTCACTTTGTATGCAAAATGGCAGAAGGAGCTGGTGCCTGACATCACTCCTTTCACCTCCAACCCATTTGCGACAACTTATATCATCAGTACTCCTGAACAACTGTACGGCTTTGCATTGGCCATCACTGGACAGAAAGACGTGATTGACCGTGTAGACTTCACCGGAAAGACAGTCAAACTCGCCAACGATATTATGCTGAACGACACTACTCAGTGGCAACTGCTCGGTAAATATATACAAGGCCGTCAATGGGTCCCTCTCGGCCTCAACTATGTGAGCGATATTGTTTTCCGCGGTACTTTTGACGGAGACGGTCATACAATTTCAGGCCTTTATATTAATATAGATGATTTTGACAACGGCCGTTCTGATCGTCAGGGATTGTTTGGAACAATTGCTTCAGAGGCTACAGTGCGCAATGTGAACATAAAAGCCTCGCGCATCATTGCCAAAGCTTGGTATGGTTCTTTGGGCTTGCTGGCCGGATGGAACAAAGGTACGATTGAGAACTGCCACGTAGAAGGTCTGATTGAAGCAACATGCAGTACTGTCGGTCTATTGGCAGGAACATCCTCTTATGAGTTCGGCGGAATAGGTCTCAACAACGGCATAGGACGTATTGAAAACTCTTCTGCACAAGGATACATATACAACTCCGAAGCCACTTACGAAGTATATTCCGGCGGTCTTGTAGGATTGGCCAATGTAATGAATGACAGTATTATAGGTTGTACGGCAAAGGTATCAGTGATTCATAACGGCAGCAACAACACCAAAAATGTTGGAGGTTTGATAGGCCGAATGAGCAATACAACTGTCATGAACTGCTCTGCATCTCCTGACACACTCTATGCAAAGGAGAATGTCGGCGGTATAGTTGGTCTTATGGATGGAAAAAGCACTATAATAGGTTGCAGCACAAACTGTGAACTTAATCTGAACATCAATTATCTTGGTGGTATTGCAGGTAGAGTTGATAACGGAAAACTTATCGACTGCCATACAGACAGCCGTATCATCTCCTCAGGTGATTATATAGGCGGTTTGGCAGGTTTCTCGACCGACACAATATCCAACTGTTCTGCAAACGGTTTTGTATCAGGCAGGAACTATGTCGGTGGTATTGCCGGCAGTATAAGCGGAACGGTCAAAGGTTGCTATTACTCCACTTCGACTGCAACGGTTCAAGGACAAAAGAATGTCGGTTCGCTGCTCGGTTATGGACGTGCAATAGATTCCAGCGCAAGCGGTGATGTTTCAGGCGACACTAATGTAGGAGGATTAGTCGGTTACGGCACTACAATAGAAAACAGCTTTGCCACAGGCCATGTTTCAGGCAAGAAATATGTGGGCGGACTTTCCGGCATTTCTTCAACTGTAAACAGATGTCATGCAGAAGGCATCGTTGAAGGCGCATCTTATGTGGGAGGCCTGCTCGGTGCCGGAAGTATGGTCGACAGCTGCTATGCCAGTGGTACGGTCGTTGCAACAGCCGATACTGTCGGAGGTCTTGTAGGTTGGCATCAGAACGGAAAGATTACCCGCAGTCATTCTACGGCATCGGTTACCGGACGTAATATTGTCGGCGGTTTGGCAGGATATACAGGAGCCATAGCCATTACCGAATCATCTGCTTCTGGAACAGTACATGGCACTGATTATGTCGGTGGATTCCTGGGCAAGTCAAAGGATGCTGTAGTGGCAAGTCTCTGCTATGCAACAGGCAATGTAGACGGCAATGACTATATCGGTGGATTCTCAGGAAATGGCGGCGGATACAACTGCTTTGCCCGTGGTTCTGTCAATGGCAACAACTACGTAGGCGGTTTTGCAGGCGAAGTGCAGGTCCGTTCTACCTACTGTTATTCAACGGGAGCGGTCACTGCTTCTGAAGAGCAGGTTAGCGGTTTTGGTGTAAAGCGCTATTCCAACTATGAATCCGAATCTTATTACGACATGGAAAACAGTGGCCAGTCGGATGCTCTTGGAGCACAGCCGAGACCAACGTTCAACATGAAGAATAAATGGAACTACGAAAAGTGGGATTTTGATGAAACTTGGGGTCGCAAAGATACCATCAACGACGGTTATCCATATTTGCGCTGGACAAGAAATGTATTCATCGAAGATGATGCCGACTCTGAAATGCCACCGAAACTACAGGGCGTACGTATAAATCAGTCAAGTGCTGTCATAGAAGTCGGAAGCAATCTATTGCTGAAAGCAGAGGCCGTTCCGGTAGATGCTCAGTATGGTACATTCATTTGGGAAAGCTCCGATGCCAACATAGCCAGTGTTGATGCAAATGGTCTGGTTACAGCAATTGCCGTCGGTAGAGCAGTAATAACAGTACGCACATCCATTGGAGACTTCTCTGCCAAATGTTCGGTTACCGTCAATCCGTTAAGCGACGCCATCAATGATGTAGAAGAAGACGAAATATCCATTTACCCGAATCCGGTTGTGGAAATATTGAATCTGAAAGCAGGCAGTCAGACTGTTAAACGTATTGACATTATGGATATGAGCGGTCACAAGGTATTGAGCGTTGCAGGAAAAACGTCAATAAATGTATCTAAACTTCCAAGTGGTATATATATAGTTGGAATTACAACCAATAAAGGTATTGTATACCGCAAAGTTGTGAAAGTGGCAAAATGAAGCAGAAAAGCATCGAAATTTCTGCATTAGTTCATTCATAAATTCAGTAAACAGGCGTACTTCCGTATGGTGGTACACCTGCTTGCTTTCTGTTTTTGACAATGCCGTTCAAATCAGAATATGCTATTAATCATATAGCCGATTTAAAATCCTGAGGACTTACACCGGTCTGTTTTTTAAACCATTTACCGAAATACGACTGATTAGGGAAGTTCAGTCGATCTGATATTTCTTTTATAAGCAAAGAAGAATGAAGGAGAAGATTCTTTGCCTCTGCAAGCAGCATCATAGTAATCCACTGCATGGGTGTCTTACCTGAAGTCATCTTTACTATTGAAGAGAAATACCTACACGACAAATATTGTGATTCTGCATAATATGCAACTTCATGCTGTTCACGATAATTGGCACACATCATGGTAATGAACTTACCGAAAATCTCGTCTTTTCTATCTGGTATATCCTTGTTCTGAAGTGTACGACCTGCAAAAATCTTAATCACTTCGAGCGCAAAACAATTATACAGGCTGTTGTTCTGAATGCGGCAAACGTGGAACAAGCGTCTGTTCTTGCGAACGTCATCGGAACTCATACGCTTGCTGTTCTCCATATACAACCGAATGTAAAGCATAAGCGATTCTAATTCAGCATCCGTAACAGCGATGGTCGGATTGCTACGTATAAGAAGTACGTTGTCGGTGTCTGTAACCTTATCCAATACCTGCATGACATCTTCAACATCTCCCCCGAGCAGCACTGCACGCATATCTGGCGAATATCCCAGAATATGCAGAAAAGAATTAGGGAAATACATAACAAGAGATTTTGACTCAATGTGGTAATAGTTGCCGTCAAGAGTTATGTCGGCACTTCCTGCAAGCATAAGACAAACACCGACATTATCCATCTGCACAGGCGACAACTCGGCATTCAAAATATTATCCATCGAGCCATCAATTTCCTTGAACATAATATCAACCATACAAGAAAAAATGTAATTTTGAGTATTGAACAATACATTAAAAAAGAAAGTAACGGATACTGAAGATTTTTTGCAAACAAAATAACCAATTACGTGGTATTTCTGCAACAAAACGGAGTGGATATTTGTATTTGTAAGTACATATTGAACAATTAAAAGGAGCATTGCACCTTTGCAAATATCGGATATAAGCAGATATTTGCACCAATGCAAACAAAATAATATCAGTGAATTAAAAAAACAAACGTCTGAATATATGGAAACAAAGCATTTATTAATTGCCGCAGCGATGCTTGGACTCATTTCATGCGGAAGCAATGAGAAAAAAGAAAGCAGCCTGCAATATGTAAAGGTTGGTACAGCCCAAAGGGCCGAAGCCCAATACAACCTGTCGTATCCGGGAAGAACAAAGCCTTCGGAAGATATCAATGTGTCTTTCAGAGTAAGCGGTCCTATTCTGAAAATGTATGTCAACGAGGGCGACCATGTGAGAAAAGGACAAATCATAGCACAAATGGATCCGAGAGACTACGAAACACAGCTCTCGGCTACCACTGCAGAATATGAACAGATCAAAAGTGATGCTGAAAGAATTGAAGCTCTCTACAAGGAAGGCAATACAACTGCCAGCAACTACGACAAAGCCAGATATGGACTTGAACAGATAACCGCAAAACTGAACAACAGCAAACATCAGCTTGCCGACACCAAACTGTATGCTCCAATCGACGGATATATAGAAAGCAGAATGCATGATGCCGGTGAAACCGTAGGGGCTGGAATGCCTATAGTCTCAATATTCGGAAGCGGTGCGACAGAAGTAGAAATCAATATTACTGCATCGGACTACACTAAAAAAGACAAGTTTGGCTCGTTCTACTGCACATTCGACCTTTTCCCTGACAGAAAATTTCCGTTGGAACTGGTAAGAATAAATCAAGACGCCAATGCCAATCAGCTGTATAACGTCAGGCTGAGAATGAAGGACGGCAATGAAACCGGCATTACTCCAGGCATGACAACAATGGTTTACATAAACATGAAAGGCAGTGAAAGCGAACCGATAATAATCCCTACGACAGCGGTGTTCAACGACAATGACCAAACATTTGTTTACGTTTATAAAGACAAAAGCGGAACTGTCGAGAAAAGAGCTGTCACACTCAAGCATCTGCGCACTGACGGATACTGCGAAATCTCAAACGGTCTGAAAGAGAACGAAACCATTGTCACAGCAGGTGTACACGAAATAGAGAACGGACAGAAAGTCAAAGCTTTGCCAAGCATTAGCAAAACCAATGTAGGAGGACTGTTATGATCAATATGAGCAAATGGGCTCTCGACAACAGAAAGCTCATAAACTTTGTAATATTATGCTTGATTGTAGGTGGCATAATGTCGTATTACTCAATGAGTAAGCTTGAGGACCCTGCAATAAAGGTTAAACAGGCGATGATTGTGACTGCGTACCCTGGAGCTTCAGCACATCAGGTGGAGCTTGAGGTGACAGACAAGATTGAGAAATCGCTAAAGGAGATGTCGGGCATCGACAACATACAGAGCCAGTCGTACAACGACCTCAGCATCATCACGGCTGAACTGGAAACCACAGTCAAAGATGAAGACGTGGAACAGCACTGGGACATGCTGAGAAGAAAGGTTAGAAATATCCAACAGGAACTGCCTTCGGGCGCCTACCCTTCTACTGTCAAAGATGACTTCGGAGACGTATACGGAATGTTTTATGCTCTGACAGGTGACGGCTTCAACGACAGAGAGATGTCGGACTACGCAGAGCTTGTCAAGAGGGAGCTATCGGAAATAGAAGGAGTGACACGCGTGGAAATCTACGGCAAAAGAAACTCTTGCATAAACATATCCCTCAAGGAAGACAAAATGGCCAATCTGGGAGTTATGCCGGCCGAGGTTCTCCAAACGCTCAACGGTCAAAACGAGACCGTTTATTCCGGTTATTACAAAAACGGAACAAACAGGATAAGGGTCACTGTAAATGACAAGTTCCGCGACATCAAGGACATCGGCAACATGATCATACAGGGACACGAAAACGACCAGCTGAGAATCCACGACATAGCCAGTGTTGAAAGGGAATACGAAGAGCCTACAAGAAACGAAATGAGCTATGACGGAGAAAGGGCTCTAGGCGTATCGATTGCGTGCTCGCCGGACTACGATATCATAAAAGTAGGAGAAAAAGTTGAAAATAAGCTTGAAGAGCTTAAAACGGACATGCCTGCCGGCATTAAATTCAATAAGGTTTTCTTCCAGCCTGAACGTGTGTCGGATGCTCTGAACACCTTCATGATAAACCTGATTGAATCCGTCATAATTGTCGTTGTTGTCCTCATATTCACTATGGGATTCAAGAGCGGTGTGATTATCGGTACAAGTCTTGTAATCATCGTGTTCGGTTCATTCACGGTACTTAAAGGTGTAGACGGCACATTGCAGAGAGTATCACTCGGCTCATTCATTCTGGCCATGGGTATGCTGGTAGATAATGCCATTGTGATTGTAGACGGCATTCTAATCGACCTCAAAAAGGGCAAAAGCAGAATGGAAGCGCTGACAAGCATGGGACAGAAAACGGCCATGCCGCTGTTGGGAGCCACACTCATCGCCATACTGGCATTCCTGCCTATTTTTATGAGTCCAGACACAGCCGGCGTATATGTACACGACCTATTCGTAGTTCTTGCCGTGTCATTGCTGCTGAGCTGGCTTCTTGCCCTGCTGCATGTTCCATTGATGGCAGACAAGATGCTGAAAGTTGAACCCGCAGAACAAGGCCAACAGATATATTCCGGAATTGCATATACAATACTGAAAAAAATCCTTTCGTTCGGCCTCAACCACAGACTAATAATAATCTCATCGGCCATCGCACTGCTTGCGGCATGTGCATTCAGCTACAGGTTCATAAAACAGGAATTCTTCCCTGACATGGAATACGACCAGCTGTATATGGAATACAAACTGCCTGAAGGTACAAACTACAATCAGGTTGAAAAAGATTTGGTTGAAATTCAGAAATACCTGAAATCAAGAAAGGAAATAAAACATATCACAGCATCGGTAGGCGGTACTCCGAGCAGATATAATCTTGTGAGAAGCATCGCAACACCTTCGCTTGCATACGGTGAGCTTATAATAGACTTCGAATCACCTGAGAGTCTTGTGGAAAACATGGACGAAATACAGGACGAACTGGCGAAGAGATATCCAAACGCTTATGTGAAGCTGAAGAGATACAACCTGATGTTCAAGAAATATCCGATCGAAGCCGTATTCAAAGGGCCAGATCCGGAAGTTCTGCACCAGCTGACAGACAGCGCAATGAAAATTGCGCGAAACAACGACATGGTGTACCTTCAGACAACAGACTGGGAGCCTAAGATTCCTGTTCTATCAATTGACTACGATCAGGCATCTGCACGCGGAAGCGGTCTGAGCAGAAAGGACATTGGAACCTCACTTCTTGCGTATACAGACGGTATACCTATCGGTACATTCTATGACGGAATACACCCGGAAAACATTTATGTAAAATGTACTGACAGCGAAGGAAACGACATCGAGTCGCTGGAAAATGCAAATGTGTTCGGAATGGTGCCTAACATTGCAATACTGCTTGACGACGCCACAATTGGCAAACTCATGAGTGGTTCAATGAGCAAAAATGAAGCCATACAGACTGTAATGCAATCAATTCCGCTGAAACAGGCTATAAAGAATATCGACATCAAATGGGAGGACCCTGTGGTTCAGAGATTCAACGGACAAAGAGCACAACGAATGCAGTGCAGCCCTAAACCGGGAATAGGAACCGAAGAGGCCAGACTGTCGATAGCAAAAGAGATTGAAAAGATACCGTTGCCTGTTGGCTACTCTCTCAGCTGGGAAGGCGAAAAGAAAGCCAGCAACCAAGCAATGAAATATCTGTTCAACAATTTCCCTCTTTCTATTGTCCTGATGATTGCCATTCTGATAATGCTGTTCAAGGATTATAAGAAGCCGGCTATTATCTTCTGCTGCATACCGATGATTCTTATAGGTGTCATACCGTCAATACTGATATCGGGAAAGAGCTTTGGATTTGTAGCTATTGTCGGTGTATTGGGACTTATAGGTATGATGATCAAGAACGGACTGGTGCTGATGGACGAAATATCAGACGAAATCGCGGCCGGCATGAACCCTCGCGATGCACTGATGAACAGCTCCATGAGCAGAATGCGTCCGGTGATGATGGCATCACTGACAACAATACTGGGAATGATACCTCTGATCAACGATGCTCTGTTCGGCGCTCTTGCCGTAACAATCATGGGAGGTCTGTTTGTCGGTACGCTGATAACCCTCATAATCATACCGGTACTTTATTCATTGTTTTTCAAATTAAGATAAGCCAATAAAGAGGATACTGAATATGAAAAGAATATCAATAACATTCATAATGGCGATTTCGCTGGTGGCATCAGTACATGCGCAAGAAGTACTTACACTGGACCGATGCTACTCGATGGCTCTAGAAAACAACAAGGAACTGAAATCTGCCAAGGTTACTCTTGAAAAAACAGGATATGACAAGAAGAGTGCAAAGAGTCTGTTTTTTCCAGACATCAGTCTTGTTGCCGGAGACATGTACGGATTCGGAAGCAACACTCTGACGATACCAGGGGGCAAACTGCCTATATACACTCTTGACCCGTCGACAGGTACATACGTGCCGAACGTAACGCCTAATCCCGACGGTTCATATACGATGAACCAGTATGCCGATTTTCCAGACATGAAAATCAAATATGAAATCAACAACGTTTTCATGGGAGGAATAATGTTGAAGCAACCTATATACATGGGAGGAAAAATCACATCGGCATATAAGATGTCTAAGATTGGTGAACAGATTGCATCGCAGAATGTGAGACTTACGGAAAGTGAAGTGATTGTTGAAACAGACAATGCATTCATCAATGCCGTAAAAGCAAAAGAGATGTGCAAGGTTGCAGGCAAATACAACGAAATGCTTACGGAACTGCTGAAAAATGTGGAAGGCGCATACAAACATGGCATGAAAACAAAAAACGACGTGCTTAAGGTCCAAGTGAAGCAAAACGAAAGCATTCTTATGATGCAGAAAGCGCAAAATGCTTTCAAGCTTGCCAAAATGAATCTATGCCATATCATAGGAATGGATATGGAAACGGATATCGACGTGGCATACGACAACATGATTACAGAAAATGCGGCAACTGTCGGCGGCGACATTAGTGCACGCCCTGAACACGAGATATTGAGCAACAAAGTGGAATTGGCAAAACAGAATATTGCCTTTACCCGAAGCGATTTCCTTCCAAACATAGCTTTGTCTGGAGGCTTCGCCTATGCCAATGGTGTAAAGATCGCCGGCAACAAACTTATGGACAACACCACTGGTTCCGTCATGCTTACACTGAACATTCCTGTATTCCATTTCGGCGAAGGCATCAACAAGGTGAAGGCGGCTAAGGCAGAACACCAGATTGCAATGCTCGAACAAAGCAATCTCAACGAAAAGATGGAGCTCGAACTTGCTCAGGCCAGAAACAATCTTGAAGAATCTGAGATTGAGATGGAAATTACGCAAAAGTCGCTCAAGCAAGCTGAAGAAAACATGAAAATGTCGAAGCAGCAATACGAGGTCGGAATGGAACTCCTTACGAACTATCTTGAAGCACAATCAATTTGGCAGCAGGCTTATGCAGACGAAATAAATGCCAGATGCTCACACTTCATCGCAACGAGCAAGTATCTGAAAGCTTCGGGATTGCTTGACAAAAGCATCACAGAAAAAAGGCTAAACAGCAACTGACGAGGCCTTGAAAACAACTGACGGAAGTCTAAATGACACGAGTTATCAGATAATTCCAAATTAACAAATTACGAAAATTGTGCGTGAAATACTGTATGTATTCACCACGTTTTCGTATATTTGCAGAAAAATATACACAAATAGGGACAACATGTGCGGAATTGTAGGTTATCTTGGAAATCGAGACGCGTATCCTGTTCTCATTAAAGGTTTGAAACGTCTGGAATATAGAGGATATGACAGTGCAGGAATAGCTTTGATAACAAAAAGCAATGAATTGAAGGTCTACAAAACAAAAGGTAAAGTTTCTGACCTCGAAGCATACGTGGCAGGGAAAGATATTTCAGGTTGCATCGGTATAGCACACACCAGATGGGCCACACATGGAGAACCCAACTCCACAAATGCACATCCGCACTTCTCTTCGTCCGGAAATCTAGCCATAATCCACAACGGCATAATTGAGAACTATGCCACAATCAAAGAAAGACTTATAGCCAAAGGCGTAAAATTCAGAAGCAATACCGATACAGAAGTATTGGTACAGCTCATCGAGTATGTACAGACAAAGAAGAATCTGGACACACTGTCGGCTGTAAGAATAGCATTGAGACAGGTAATTGGTGCTTATGCAATTGCACTGCTCGACAAGAAGAACCCTGACCAGATTATAGCTGCAAGAAAGAGCAGTCCGCTGGTCATAGGAATTGGCAAAGAAGAATTTTTCATCGGTTCAGATGCATCACCTATCATTGAATATACAGACAAGGTGGTATATCTGGAGGATAAAGACATAGCTATCATAAAGCGTAATCATGATGTAGAAATCGTTGACATAAACAACGTAAAGACAGATCATGATGTGAAGACGCTCGACATGAATCTCGGACAGATTGAAAAAGGCGGTTACCCGCACTTCATGCTGAAGGAGATTTTCGAACAGCCTGAATGCCTCAAAGACTGCATGAGAGGTAGAGTTAACGCCGAGGCCAACAATGTTGTGCTGTCAGCTGTTATAGACCACAAGCAGAAACTTTTGAATGCACGAAGATTCATAATCGTTGCATGCGGTACAAGCTGGCACGCAGGCCTCATCGGCAAACAGCTTATAGAAAATATCTGCCGTATTCCAGTTGAAGTGGAATATGCGTCAGAATTCAGATACGGCAATCCGGTAATAACATCAGAAGATGTCGTGATTGCCATATCACAGTCAGGAGAAACTGCCGACACACTGGCGGCTGTAGAACTGGCCAAGGAAAAGGGAGCTTTCATATATGGTATATGCAACACCATCGGCTCATCAATTCCTAGAGCTACTGATACAGGATCATACATCCACGTAGGACCGGAAATCGGTGTGGCCAGCACAAAAGCATTTACAGGTCAGGTTACAGTTCTGACAATGCTGGCACTGGCTATCGGAAAAGAGAAGCACAGCATCAGCGATGAAGAATATAAGGAACTTGTAGGTGAACTGCATGCTATTCCTGACAAGATGAAAATATTGCTCAAGGATAACGAAAGAATAGGCAAGCTTTCAAGAATATTTACTTATGCCCACAACTTCCTTTATCTCGGAAGAGGATACAACTATCCGGTAGCACTTGAAGGCGCTCTCAAGCTCAAAGAAATAAGTTATATTCATGCAGAAGGTTATCCTGCTGCAGAAATGAAGCACGGCCCTATCGCGCTCATCGACGAAGAAATGCCGGTAGTCATCATTGCCACAAAGAATATTCTTTATGACAAACTGATGAACAACATTCAGGAAATAAAGGCAAGACACGGTAAGGTCATTGCACTTGTATCCGAAGGCGACACTGTAGTGAAGAACATTGCAGATGACTTCATCGAACTGCCGCACACAGTGGAATGCCTGGAACCTCTCCTTTCTACAATTCCATTGCAGCTTCTTGCTTACCACATCGCAGTCTGCAAAGGCAAAAATGTAGACCAGCCGAGAAATCTTGCAAAATCAGTAACAGTTGAATAATGCAGCCGAAAAGGCGCATCACCACGAAGCTTCAGCCTGACTGAAGCTTCCACCTAGACTGAAACAATCATACCCACAAAAACGATAATAGCTGCCGGCCCTGCGCCGGAAATAAACATAAGATAATTAAGAACAAAGAAAGATTTTTTATATGGAACCTCTAAAACATGAATGCGGAATTGCAATGATCAGATTGCTGAAGCCACTGGAGTATTATCAGGACAAATATGGTACCTGGATGTACGGACTCAACAAACTGTATCTGATGATGGAGAAACAGCACAACAGAGGTCAAGAAGGTGCAGGTATAAGCAGCGTGAAACTGGAAGCATGTCCAGGCGAAGAATATATGTTCCGTGAGAAAGCACTTGGTTCAGGTGCCATTACGGAAATTTTTGCCAATGTACAGAGCAAATTCAAGAATTACAGCAAAGAGCAACTTTCTGACGCAACATTTGCAAAGCAGAACCTGCCTTTTGCAGGAGAACTTTATATGGGCCACCTCCGATATTCAACAACCGGAAAGAGTGGTCTTTCTTATGTACACCCGTTCTTGAGAAGAAACAACTGGAGAGCCAAGAACCTCTGTATTTGCGGAAACTTCAACATGACAAATGTTGACGAGGTTTTCAGTGAAATCACAAAATTCGGTCAGCATCCGCGCGTCTACAGCGACACCTACATCATGCTGGAACAGATCGGCCACAGACTCGACAGAGAATCAGAAAGACTGTTTAAAGAAGCTGAAGAAAAAAATCTGAAAGGTACTGACATTACCAATTACATCGAAGACAACATCAGAATTGAGAACGTTCTCAAGACATCAAGCCATGTATGGGATGGCGGATATGTTGTCTGCGGCCAGACAGGAAGCGGAGAAATGTTCTCCATGAGAGACCCTTGGGGCATCAGACCTGCATTCTGGTATAAGGACGATGAAATTCTGGTAGTAGCCAGCGAGCGCCCAGTAATTCAGACTGCTCTTGACATCGACTATGAAAATGTCAAAGAGTTGAAGCCGGGAGAAGCCATCATTGTAACAAAGAAGGGCGAAGTCAGATTTGACCAGATCATTGCTCCGAAAGAGAACAAAGCGTGCTCTTTCGAAAGAATCTATTTCAGCCGCGGTTCCGACAAGGACATTTATCAGGAAAGAAAATCTTTGGGACGCCAGTTGTTGAATCCAATTCTCAAAGCCATCAATTATGATGTAGAAAACACAGTATTCTCTTTCATTCCAAATACTGCAGAAGTTGCTTTCTACGGAATGCTTGAAGGATTCAACGAATACGTAAACGAACTTAAGATAAAGGAAATCGAAAGCCTCGGACACAAGCCTACACACGAAGAACTGAGCAAGATTCTCAGTTTGAGAGTCCGCAATGAAAAGGTTGCCATCAAGGATATAAAACTTCGTACCTTCATTACTGAGAGCAACAGCAGAAACGACCTTGCCGCTCACGTTTACGACATAACTTACGGAAGTTTGAGAGCTGGAAAGGACAACCTTGTCATCATCGACGACAGTATTGTAAGAGGAACAACTCTGAGAGAAAGCATCATCAGAATTCTCGACAGACTCCATCCGAAGAAGATTGTAATTGTCTCTTCATCTCCTCAAGTAAGATACCCGGACTACTACGGAATCGACATGTCGAAGATGAGCGAATTCATTGCCTTCAGAGCGGCCATAGAGTTGCTTAAGGACAGAAAGATGGAGAACATCATTGATGAAGTCTACGACGAGTGCCTCAAGCAGCAGCACAAGCCTAAAGAAGAAATGGTCAACTATGTAAAAAGAATATACGAACCATTCACAGACGAAGACATTTCAAGAAAAATGGTTGAAATGCTCCGAGCACCAGGCGTCAACTCCGATATTGAAATTGTATACCAGGACATAGACGGACTTCACAAAGCCTGCCCTAACCACCACGGAGACTGGTACTTCAGCGGAGACTACCCTACTCCTGGAGGCGTAAAACTTATCAACAAAGCCTTTATCGAATATATTGAGAAAGTATACAAAAAGGCATAAATAAAATAATGTTCTAGGAAAACAATCCTGCACCCCTTTCAAAGGGTGCAGGAACATATAAGTCTGCAAAAAGAATATTTTTAAATACATAATCACAGGATAATGAGAAACGTAACACTAATCTTAGACGATGGGACCAAGTTTCACGGCACATCATTCGGATATGAGAAACCTGTTGCAGGAGAGGTTGTGTTCAACACTGCAATGATGGGATATCCAGAAAGTCTTACCGACCCGTCATACGCAGGCCAGATAATGACATTGACATACCCTTTGGTCGGAAATTATGGAGTACCGCCATTCACCATTGAGGAGAACGGAATAGCAACCTTCATGGAGAGTGAAAAGATACATGCCGAAGCTATAATCGTAAGCGACTACAGCACAGAGTATTCACACTGGAATGCAGTAGAAAGTCTTTCAGAATGGCTGAAACGCGAAAAAGTTCCAGGAATAACAGGTATCGACACCCGAGAACTTACAAAAATCCTTCGTGAACATGGTGTTATGATGGGCAAAATCATATTCGATGATGAGCCTGACAATATTCCTTCTGCAGAATACAGCGGTGTAAACTACATTGCCAAGGTTTCCTGCAAGGAAGTAATAAAGTACAATGAAGGCGCAGGCAAGAAAATTGTCCTTGTTGACTGCGGTGTCAAGAACAACATCATAAGATGTCTTCTTAAGAGAAACGTTGAAGTCATAAGAGTTCCATGGAACTATGATTTCACCGACATGGCCTACGACGGTCTCTTCCTTGCAAACGGTCCAGGCGACCCCGACACAGCCAAAGAAGCCGTTGAGAACATAAAGAAGGCTATGGTCAAAAACAGCAAACTTCCTATTTTCGGTATCTGTATGGGCAATCAGCTTCTTGCTAAAGCCGGAGGTGCAAGCATCTACAAGCTCAAATACGGACATAGAAGCCACAACCAGCCTGTAAGACAGATCGGCACCAACAGATGTTTCATTACCAGCCAGAATCACGGATACGCTGTTGACAACAACACCCTCGGAAAGGATTGGGAACCATTGTTCATCAATATGAACGACGGATCAAATGAAGGTATCCGCCATAAAGAAAATCCTTGGTTCTCTGCACAGTTCCACCCAGAAGCATGCAGCGGACCTGTAGACACAGAGTTCCTTTTCGACGATTTTGTTAAACTGCTGTAAAACGTAGAAAGATGAAAAACGAAAATATAAAGAAGGTCCTGATATTGGGTTCAGGCGCATTGAAAATCGGTGAAGCCGGAGAGTTCGACTATTCCGGAAGCCAGGCATTGAAGGCCCTCAAGGAAGAAGGCATACAAACAGTACTCATTAATCCTAACATTGCTACAGTTCAAACCAGCGAAGGCGTTGCCGACCAGATTTATTTCTTGCCGGTCACTCCATTCTTCGTTGAGAAAGTTATCGCCAAGGAAAGACCAGACGGAATACTTCTCGCTTTCGGAGGACAGACTGCACTTAACTGCGGTGTCGAACTCTACAAAAGCAATATTCTTGAGAAATACAATGTACAGGTACTTGGTACTCCTGTACAGGCAATCATAGATACAGAAGACCGCGAACTCTTCGTCAAGAAGCTCGACGAAATAAACGTAAAAACCATCAAGAGCCACGCTTGCGAGAATATCGAAGAGGCACGCAAGGCCGCTAAAGAACTCGGATACCCTATCATCATCAGAGCAGCCTATGCACTCGGCGGTCTCGGTTCCGGTTTCTGCGACAACGAAGAAGAACTCAACAAGATTGCCGAAAAAGCATTCTCTTTCTCTCCGCAGGTACTCGTCGAGAAGAGTCTCAAAGGCTGGAAAGAAATAGAATACGAAGTCGTACGCGACAGATACGACAACTGCATCACTGTTTGTAACATGGAGAACTTCGACCCTCTCGGAATTCACACCGGAGAGTCCATCGTCATTGCTCCTTCACAGACACTTACAAACTCTGAATACCACAAGCTCCGCGCACTTTCAATAAAAATCATACGTCACATCGGAATCATCGGCGAGTGCAACGTTCAGTATGCGTTCGACCCTGAATCAGAGGACTACAGAGTAATCGAGGTGAACGCACGTCTTAGCCGTTCTTCAGCCCTTGCATCAAAAGCAACAGGTTATCCTTTGGCTTTCGTTGCAGCAAAGCTCGGAATGGGATACGGTCTGTTCGAACTTAAGAACTCTGTCACAAAAACCACAAGTGCATTTTTCGAACCAGCCCTCGACTACGTTGTGTGCAAGATTCCTCGCTGGGACCTCGGCAAGTTCCGCGGCGTAGACAGAGAACTCGGTTCTTCAATGAAGTCAGTAGGCGAAGTAATGGCCATCGGACGCACTTTTGAAGAAGCAATTCAGAAAGGCCTCCGCATGATAGGCCAGGGTCTGCACGGATTCATCGGAAACAAGGAACTTGTAATCGACGACATCGACCAGTCGCTGAAAGCACCTACAGACAAGCGCGTACTCATCATCGAGAAAGCAATGGGTAAAGGCTACACCATCGATCATATACACGAACTCACCAAGATCGACAAATGGTTCCTTTACAAACTTCAGAACATCCGAAACACATACCTTGAGCTGTCCACAAAAGGCAAGCTTGAGAATGTCGATGCCGAACTGATGCGCAAGGCAAAGGTTCAAGGCTTCACAGACTTCCAGATTGCACGTGCCATCGGCATGGAAAACGATATGGAAGTAGAAGCGGCCATCAACCTTGTACGCAAATACAGAAAAGAACAGGGCATCGTTCCTGTTGTGAAGCAGATAGACACCCTTGCTGCTGAATATCCTGCACAGACCAACTATCTGTACTTGACATACAGCGGTGTAGCAAACGATATCAACTACGAAAACGACAAGAAATCCATCATCGTACTCGGTTCAGGAGCATACCGTATCGGTTCGTCTGTCGAATTCGACTGGTGTGGCGTTCAGGCTCTCAACACCATCCGCAAGAACGGCTACAGGTCAGTAATGATCAACTACAACCCTGAAACCGTATCTACCGACTACGACATGTGCGACCGTCTCTACTTCGACGAACTCACATTCGAGCGTGTGATGGACATCTACGAGCTCGAAAATCCGCACGGAGTCATCGTCAGCACAGGTGGACAGATTCCTAACAACCTCGCAATGCGTCTCGATGCAGAGAATGTTCCAATTCTCGGAACTTCAGCAAAGAGCATCGACAATGCAGAAGACAGAGAGAAGTTCTCTGAGATGCTCAACCGGATCGGTGTTGACCAGCCGGCTTGGAGCGCATTGACATCAATGGAGGACATCAACGCCTTCATCGAGAAAGTAGGCTTCCCTGTTCTCGTACGTCCGTCATACGTACTCTCCGGTGCAGCCATGAACGTCTGCTCAAACCAGGACGAACTTGAGCGCTTCCTCAAGCTTGCAGCCAACGTAAGCAAGAAGCACCCGGTTGTAGTAAGCAGCTTCATCGAACATGCAAAGGAAGTTGAAATGGATGCCGTTGCAAAGGACGGAGAAATCATTGCATACGCAATCAGCGAGCACATCGAGTTTGCAGGTGTACACTCCGGCGATGCAACAATCCAGTTCCCTCCACAGAAACTCTATGTAGAAACAGTACGCCGAATCAAGAAGATTTCGCGCCATATTGCAAAGGAACTCCACATCAGCGGACCGTTCAACATTCAGTATCTTGCAAAGGAGAACGACATAAAGGTAATCGAGTGCAACCTCCGCGCTTCACGAAGCTTCCCATTCGTAAGCAAGGTTCTTAAGATAAACCTCATCGAACTTGCAACGAGAGTAATGCTCGGCCTGCCGGTTGAGAAGCCGTCAAAGAACCTCTTCGACCTCGACTACGTCGGCATAAAGGCCAGCCAGTTCTCATTCAACCGTCTGCAGAAAGCCGACCCTGTACTCGGTGTCGACATGGCATCAACAGGCGAAGTAGGCTGCCTCGGCGACGACACATCGAGCGCCCTCCTCTGCTCAATGCTCTCCGTCGGCCAGCGCATACCGGCAAAGAACATTCTTCTTTCAACCGGAACAGGAAAGCAGAAAGCCGAAATGCTCGATGCGGCAAAGACACTCATCAAGCACGGCTACAAGCTTTATGCAACAGGCGGAACAAGCCGTTACCTCACTTCAAACGGCATCGAGAACACACTCGTATACTGGCCGAGCGAAGAAGGTCACCCGCAGGCTCTCGACATGCTTCACAAGAAAGAGATAGACATGGTTGTCAATGTTCCGAAAGACCTCACCGTAGGCGAGCTCGACAACGGATACAAGATCAGACGTGCAGCCATCGACCTCAATATTCCGCTCATAACAAATCCTCGTCTTGCCAGCGCATTCATCAATGCGTTCTGCAACATCTCTCTCGACGACATTGCAATAAAGGCATGGGGAGAATATTGATTGCTGTCTCAGAACACACAATAGAGACTGACTAAAGTTTTGCGGTGGTTAATGGCAAAGGACGCTGACTTCATCAACGTTCTTTACCATTAACCATCTGCCTTTTTAACCCGAATCATAAAAATCAGTAACGTGAGAATAGACATTATAACCGTACTGCCCGAACTCCTCGAGGGTTTCATTTCACAGTCTATACTTGGCAGAGCACAGAAGAAGGGACTTGTGGAAATACATCTGCACAACCTCCGCGACTACACAGAAGACAAGCACAAGCGCGTAGACGACTACCCTTTCGGAGGCTTTGCCGGCATGGTCATGCAGTGCCAGCCCATCGATGCATGCATCTCCGCACTCAAGGCCGAAAGAGATTATGACGAAATCATTTTCACCACCCCCGACGGCGAACAGTTCGACCAGCCCATGGCAAACGAGCTGTCCATGAAAGAGAACATAATAATCCTCTGCGGACACTACAAAGGCATAGACTACAGAATACGCGAGCACCTCATCACAAAAGAAGTCAGCATAGGCGACTTTGTACTCACCGGAGGCGAACTTGCCGCAGCATGTATGGCCGATGCCATCACACGCCTTGTGCCAGGCGTCATCGGCGACGAGCAGAGCGCACTCTCCGACTCTTTCCAAGACAATCTGCTTGCGGCGCCCGTCTACACACGACCGGCTGACTACAAAGGCTGGAAGGTACCTGATGTCCTTCTGTCAGGCCACGAGGCAAAAATCAAGGAGTGGGAACTCCAGCAGTCTCTTGAGAGAACCAAGCGTCTCCGCCCCGACCTGCTGAAAAAACAGAACAACCAGTAAGAAACTCAAGTCCAAAACAAAACACACGTATCCTATGGAATCAGCAAACAAAAGATATCTGCCGGCTGAGTGGTATCCGCAGGCTTTCGTGCAGCTCACATGGCCTCATGAAGAAACCGACTGGGCATACATGCTCGACGAGGCTCTCATCTGCTACTACAACATGGCAAGAGAAATCAGCAAGAGAGAGAAGCTCCTGATTGTTGCTCCCGACACAGACCTTGTCAGACATCAGCTGGAAAGCGGACTCGACGGAAAGGTAAAAGATTCGGACAGAGTAACACCCGACATGATGAAAAACATAAGTTTCTTCACATGTCCGACCAACGACACATGGGCACGCGACCACGCCTTCATCACATGCCTCGAAGCCGACAGCACTCCTCTGCTCATGGACTTCCAGTTCAACGGATGGGGACTGAAGTTTGCATCGTGCCACGACAACATGATAAACCGCCGAATGCATCAGAAAGGCATCGTCAGCGGACACTACGAAAGCCGTCTCGACTTTGTCTTCGAAGGAGGCTCCATCGAAAGCGACGGACGCGGCACTCTCCTCACCACCTCTTCATGCCTTCTGGCTCCCAACCGCAACGAAGGCAAAGATAAAGGCGAAATAGAAGAATATTTCAAAAAAGCCTTCAATGCAGAAAGGGTACTCTGGCTTGAACACGGATGGATCAAGGGCGACGACACCGATGGTCATATCGACACACTTGCCCGCCTTTGCCCCAACGACACAATCGTCTATCAGTCATGCAATGATTCATCTGACGAGCACTACACACCGCTGAAAGAAATGGAGAACGAAATTAAAAGTTTCCTGACCGCCGACGGCAAGCCATACAAGACAGCAGCGCTACCGCTCTGCGACCCCATCTACGACGAAAGCGGTTACAGACTTCCAGCAACGTATGCCAACTTCCTGATAATGAACACGGCAGTCCTCTTCCCAACATACAGACAGCCGGAGTGCGACAACACCGTTCGCACCATCTTGCAGGATGTTTTCCCAGACAAAGAAATCATCGGCATCGACTGCACACCACTGGTCTTCCAGCACGGTTCTCTCCACTGCTGTACAATGCAATATCCAAAGGAAGTAAAATTGAACGATTAAAACTTTGTCGATGTAAATTGCAGTCCCGGTCGTTCCTCTCCCAGCTTCTAGTTACTGGTGATGAATCCGGGTTTTTAATGTATATACGCAAAGGTAAAATTATTTCAGGACTAGGAATAATCTATTAATCAGTTTTTCAGATTTATATACAAATCAATAGATTCTTTTTCAAAAAGGAAACTCATAATAAAACGGCGGAGAAGTCAACCAAACTCTCTGCCGTTTTTATTATATGTTTCACAAACAATATTTCATATAAACCTTAATGTTTATCTACACCCTGCTCATTCCATTCCATCAATAATTCATCACTGAGATATTCATCACTGAGACAGTGCATGTCTGCCACTCCGTTACTTATAAGTCTATAGGTATCGGAATCATAAAAAAAAGCAAGCGCATCATCGTATGAAATCTGCAGCTTATCAGCAAACAAACGGACAATACGCGCATACTTCATTTGCAAAACTGCTTTATCAGCCAACATGTCCTCCTCCTTCCAGTTTTATTTCTTCTGCACCAACACTGACTGAAGCATGATAAAGTCTCATTCCAACACTCCTTTCTCCTTCATGTAAGAAATCAAGTCTTCCACAATATATTCTTTACTGAATGTATGAAGCACATCATATCCGGGAAGCAGATACCCGGAAAGAATTCCTGATGAACGCAACATGCCATATACCTTACCAGCACTCATGTTCAATGCATCAGCCAAACTACCCACACAGAACGTGGTGAAACAGAGTTGTTCAAAATTCATAAAAATACAAATTAGTTCGTGCTATGCGCAAATATTAACTTGTCCATCCTGACGTCACAAGGCATCAGCCTGTTAGAACATGTGATGCATAGTCGGAGCACCACACCATTGATGTACAATAGTTTCAGTAGCGAAAATACTAAAAATATCGGAATAATAGCATTTTTCCGTCTAATTATACAAAGATGCAATCACCACCATTTCTACACCAGCATATTCATATATTACATCATTTTCGCTTTCATCATTCTGAATGCAAAAAACGGCGGAGAAGTCAACCAAACTCTCTGCCGTTTTTATTATATGCTTCGCAAGCACTATTTCATATTTTTCGATTCCTCTACTTCACAGCCTCAACCGTATATCCCTGTTTTTTGAGCAGATTTAAAACACCTTTGTCGCCAACAAGATGTCCGCATCCAACGACAAAAAGTGTGGGTTTGCCGCTCATGATACCTGGTATACTTTCTGCCCAACGTGTATTGCGGTTATATACCAAGGCATCCTCTTCTTCAGGAAGAGCATCCAAAGCATTGCCGAACTTCTCGTTCATGGCCCTTTCCAATTTATCCAAATCCTGAGTCATATAGGCAACTGTCACTTCATTTGTCTGCTTTTCCACACAATCCAAATTGTTCACCGTTGCGAGCAGCTGCTCTGCCTGGCGCTTCAGGCTTTGCGAATCGAACAAAACGCCCATCTGAAAATCCACAGTTTCTAAACAGGTAACGGCCTTGCCAAGTTTCTTGGCCTCGTCCTGACACCATTCGTCAAGCTGTTGCTGCGGATTAAAGCCCGGAACTGATTTCATGGCAATGAGAACACCCAACTGCGTAGAAAGCAAGGCAGGCTTCATCTTATCGAACATATTTAAGTCTACTCCCATAAGTTCCTTTACCTTTGCGGCCAAGCTGTCATACTGTGCAACGGTGAATAACATATGCAAAGTTGTGTCGCCAGGCAAAATAGCCGCTTGCTGCATCTTCATCAATGTTGCAGGCGCTTTCATTTCTTCCATCACAACTTCACCACAGACCTGTTCCACATCGTTCATGGCTTGCTTCAAACCAGATATACTGTCCAATATCGATAAAGGAGCCAAATGATGAGTTCCTAAAACATAAGATGCCTTATTCAGACCTTTGCCTGAAACTTTCCATAACAACTGGGCATTAGCCCCTAAAGCAAAGATGCATAAAAGCATCCACAAAACTAAAATCTTTTTCATTATACTCTTTTTTTGAAATAGCGCAGATATGGCACAAGCCATCCTGACCTGTTTGCAGAATCAGTCGTTCTCTTGTCTTGACAAGCCCTGTCCGCCTCTTTGATGAAGCGCTCTGTTGCTCATTCCTCACAGCATAGAATTTGCTTTAACTTCCGATGCCGAAATCGGTCTCTATAATAATTTCTGCAAAGGTGGGTATTTTTCTGCAGATATCCATGTTGCGACGTATTTTCTTATCATTCCGTTACTCAGTCCATGTACAAGCCTTATGCGGTCTTTCATCCGCTATCATGGTGCGCAGGTGTCTGGTTGCTATTGTTTTCTGTTTCATGCGGGTTACCTCATTTTTTATATTATTCTTTTCTCCTTATTAAAGTGCAGCCCACTGACCTTACGGTAGCGGGCTGCGGTGTCTGTATGATGTTACCGGGCACAATACTCCCGCCCGGAATGGGAGTTCTTTTCTTTTGGGGTTATACTTCAGTTGTCTTCCGTTACGGGCGGAACTTTTCCCGCCCGATGGTTTACTGTTTCTTCAAGGTTGGCAATGCTCCGGTGAGTTCGTACTGCCAGCCTGAGCCGTTCAATGCGTTGTTCATGGCATCAACGGCGTTCTGCCAAGTAACGGTTGTGCCATCTACCTTCGTGGCTCCACCGTTGTCATTTTCGGGGAGGCCGCTCCAGTAGCAGGCGGTCACGTTGGCATAGTTTACTCCCACCGCGCCGCCTACAATGTTACCGCTGACGTTGCCCGCGGCATAACAGGCAATGAGAGTGCCAGTTCCGTTCATTCCCACTATACCGCCGGCCCAGGCGTTGCTTGTACCGTCATTTTCAACGGTCACGTTGCCTGTGGCATAGCAGGCGGTCAGGGGAGTAGTACCACCATTCGTTACACCTACCACGCCGCCGGCACGCTCCGTTCCCTTCACTGTGGCCGAGGAACTGCATCCGGTGATGGAACCGACCTGTTGATAGCCCACCACACCGCCTACGTCGCTACCGCTACTACCGCTGACGCTGCCCGACACCGAGCAGTTTTCAATGTTGCCGCCAAAGCTCCATCCCGCCACGCCGCCGACGAACGTGCCACTTGTTATGTTTACTTCTGTCAGCACTACGTTCTTCACCGTGCCTTTGATGAAGCCGAACAGACCCGTATATCGGTTACTTCTCGTAACGGTCAGCCCCGTGATGGTCTTGCCATTGCCGTCGAAGGTGCCGGTGTATGCTTTGTTATCATCTTTGCCTATCGGTGTCCAGTCGATGCCTGTCAGGTCGATGTTGTTGGTCAGGGTGATATTGATGTCTAACTTCCATTCTTCGTTCACCAGTTCGGCGATGTTCTTCAGACCCTCGGCGGAGGTCACGGTGTAGTTGCTATGTCCGTCGTCTGTATATCCCTTGTCCTTATCCAGCGTGATGTTGTAGAACTTGCCCGCCTCGGGGGTGAAGGTGGCGGAGAGGTCGCGTTCCTCGGTGCCGTTTGCCCGCAGCTGCTTGATTTCGTAGCCGGGCACCACGTTCGCCTCCCAGCAGGTGATGGTTGTGCCGTTCTCGGTGTATTCGCACTTCTTCATCTCTATCCAGCCCTCTTGCGAACCTTGTCCGGCATTGCCTTTTTCGTAGGTACACTGTGTATAGGTATAGAACTGAAGGCTTTGCACTTCGCCGAGTGCATTGTCCGAAGGCGTGATGCGTACCTTCGCCAGAGCGTGGGTGAAGTTCAGCGTGACGGGATCCGGATATTTGCCCGTGCCCGTACCGCTCAGCAGATAGGCAAGACTTTGGCTCTGGTTACCGAGGTCGATGGTGCCGTCCGTGGCGGGGTACCAGGCGGTGACGGTATGGTCGTTGCGGTCGCTCCAGTACAGGGGTGTTTCGGCTCTGACGGTGTGGTCGTCATGCACGGTGTAGGTGCCGACCTCTTCCTCGCCGTCTATCTGCACGGCGAACAGGTCGCCCGCGTCGAACACGCTGCCCGTGCCGTCCCCGCTCTCGCTGACGCGCGTCTGCGCTGCACCCCAGGGCTGCGCCTCGCCGCCCTCCACGCCAAGGGTGATGCGGGCTATCTCAAGGGGGTATTGTCCTTCGGGCAGACAGTTGCCGTCCGCCAGTTCGTCCGTCGTGCAGGCCGCCGTGGCAAGTAGCAGCGCGGCTGAGATTGGACATATAAAATGTTTCAGTTGGTTCATATCGCTTCTAAGTTTATTGTTTCCTATAACTTACAAGCGTTCTGAACGAAAGAATGTAAAGAAGTGAATGATTATTTCAGCAACTTTCTGTTTGTGTCTTCCAAAATGCGCATCTGCTGAATTGCTAACTGGTTCAACTTTATAAGCCTCTCACGTTGCGGCAATCCTTCGTTGATAAAAACAGCATTCAGACTCTCCATATTCGAGAGACTAGTGAAAGCATTGCTGCCTGCTTCTATTAGAAGGGGGGGGCGAATTCGACCCCTTTAAACATAGGGTTATTCAATTGCTCCCACAACCCAAGATATTCCAGTGTGTTTTTCAGACGCATCCAGTTCTTCACAACATCTTTAGGTTCTGCCTGATTTTTCTGTCGTGCGATGTCTGTAATACAGATATAGTCAATTCCATTTTGATGCAAGGTCCTTATGAGAGTTCCTTTCACCTGGAGAGACGATTTCTTTGCCATAGTATTCTTTTTCTTTGGGTTACAGACACAAATTTAGCCTATTCCATGCAATAATCATTCTGTTTACAATACAATCTTTCAAAGAACTCACCTCCACGGTAAAGCCAAACTATTTTAAGCTATACCGAGGCGTGTCGTTGTTCTATTCACGGTTTTTCATATTGTTTCAATAAATCCCTACAAGCAGTCCACGTACCGGCACATGGCAGGATTATGGCACAGCAGAATGAGGCCACGATTCGGCTGACTGATGAAGCATGGCAATACGGGCCGAGATTTCACAAGGAAACCACGACCGACAAAAGAAATTATATAGAAAGGTATTAAAGTGTGTGTGTGTGTGTGTGTGTTTAAACTAAATCCTGACAAATCCAAATTTTCGGCCACATTTCGACGCATAAGTCTGTGAGAAACAAGCGTGATGCCTGAGCGCACACCTGAACTCTCCATCAGGAATGGAGATATGGCGCTTGTATGCTTAATGCCTTCAGACATAGAAAAGATACGGCCTGTTTCTGTTTTGTCATATAGGGCCAAATTCTGATAGATTTAAAGGTTCAACGCTCACAAAAATAAAGGAAAACAAATATAAATCAACAAATATTTAAAAGATATGCAATCTTGTTATTCAAAAATTGACGGAATGAAAGAAAATCCGCCCTATATTGAACTGCAGACATTGCGGTATGCACTTTTCTGCTGCAACTGTACATAAAATCTGTCCTAACAAGAAACGGCATCTGTACACACAAAGTGCATCAACATTCTGCGGACGCTTGCGCTCAAAACTACGGGCGCTCGAAACGAACACTGCGGGCGCTCGGAATTGTTGCCGCGAGGGCTCGGAAATGATGCGGATATTAAGCATACGGGCTGACAGAGGCCGGAGCAGAACGAAAAAAAGGGAACGAGCTCCAAAAAAAAGCTCGTTCCCCAAAGAATATTCTTGATAAGTGTCTTTACAGCTCTGAAAGTTATTTGCCGACTACGAAATCTTCGACCTGAAGCCAACCGGAATCGTTGTTGAGCTGGGTGCGCGTGCTGAAGAATCCCATTTTTGCACCAATCCATTTGCCAGGCTGGGCGGTAAACTCACGGCCGAGTTCCTTGAACTTCTTTCCGTCGGTGCTGTAGTACATACGGCAGTGGACGGACTTGAGGCCGTTGGGCAACGGGCGTCCCTCGACTTTCAGACGCATCCAGAGTTCTGTGCTGTAGAGGGTCATAAACTCTGTTTTCTCCATCTTCGGTGCAAAATATTTCTCGGAATATGCACGCGGAAGGGCCTCGGCGTCGAGCATGACGCTGTCTTCAACAGTTTCGCGTGTGCCGTCGAGCGCATCGGTGCAGGTGACACGTTTCAGACAGATGCCGCGGCCTGTGTCCTCAATGCGCAAGGCCGTATAGTCGAGCCCCATGACCATGAAACCGGCACTCTCGCAATCGAGTTTCGGTTCGGACACAAACTTCATGTGTGCCGTAGCCGTAAAGTCTTCGGCCGGGAACTTCTGCAGGAGCAGATTTGGACAGTCGGAGAGATTGCGGTAGTTGGGACGGTTCTGAACGGAATAGAGACGGAGGTAGCCTTCGGCGGAATTCTGATAGCTCCAGTAGGGCGACGGAATGCCGTGCCACTGCCACTGGAGTCCGATGGACGGCGATGTGAAATCGTCGCTCTCGGAAGGCTGGAAATTGCCGGACGACGGCAGGTCGGGTTTTGCGTATTCCATAACGGGGTCGCCCACTCCATCGCCGTCCTTGTCAATGCCGATTACGGGCCAGTCGTCGTGCCACGTCATAGGCTGAAGATGGACTACACGTCCGTATGCGGCCTTGTCCTGAAAATGGAGGAACCAGTCCTCGCCGTTCTGTGTGTGCACCCAGGCTCCCTGATGAGGGCCGTTGACAGGCGATTTGCCTTGTGCCATGACCACCCGTTCCTCGTATGGGCCGAAAGGCGATTTTGAGCGCAGAACGACCTGCCAGCCTGTCGGTACACCTCCGGCCGGAGAGAAGATATAGTAGTAGCCGTTGCGCTTGTAGAACTTGGTGCCTTCGATGGTGGGCTGCGTCACGTGGCCGTCGTAAACGATACGGCTGCGGGAAAGGACTGCGGTTCCGTCGGGCGACATGGGTGCCACGAAGAGCACGCTCTTGTTGCCTGCACGGCTGCCGGCACATCCGTGGGAAAGGTAGGCACGGCCGTCGTCGTCCCACAGCGGACACGGGTCGATGAATCCCTTGCCTTCCATAACCCATACGGGCTTGCTCCAGGGACCGCGCACATCCTTGGCCTTGACCATGAAGATGCCACGGTCGGGGTCGCCGCAATAGATGTAGAACTCGCCGTTGTGGTGGCGTATGGCGGGTGCCCACACGGCCTTGCCGTGCTGTACGGACTCGGCCCACTCGTCGCCGGGATAGTCTTCGAGTGCGGCACCGACGATTTCCCAATTGACAAGGTCGGTGGAATGCAGAATCTGCAATCCGGGGAAACAGTTGAAGGATGACGAGGTCATGTAGTAGTCGTTTCCTACACGACAGACATCGGGGTCGGAATAGTCTGCGTTTATGACAGGGTTGACGTATGTTTTTCCCTTGTCGGGATTCCACACAGCAGAAACCTGCTGTGCCGTGCCTGCTACGGTGCTGCAGAGCAATGCAGCACAGCAGGTCAATCGCATAAGGTTGTTCATGTTTGGTTCTGGTTTGTTATGTTTATCATGCTATCAGTACTGAACTTTCAGGTCATTTATATGTGTATGTCATTCATGTGTTTTCTCTTCATAGTCCTTCTTTCCGAAAGACGGGTCAATCTTCAGCATGGCGGAAACGACAAAGGTTATGATGCAGCTGAACACTACCCACACAAAGAAGTTGGAATAGCCGATGAGGTCGGTGAGCCAACCGGCCATCATGCCCGGAAGCATCATGCCGAGCGCCATGAACGCGGTGCAGATGGCGTAGACGGCAGTGCTCTTTTCGCCACGGGCAAAGTATATGAGGTAGAGCATATAGGCTGTGAAACCGAAGCCGTAGCCGAACTGCTCGATGAAGACGCAGGAATTGACGACAAACATGTCGGCATTCTGTGTGCAGCTGAGATATACGTAGACAAGGTCGGGAACAGAAATGCTCAGCACCATGGGCCACAACCATTTCTTCAGTCCGCCGCGGGCCACGAGGAAACCGCCGAGGAGTCCGCCGAGGGTGAGACCGAGAATGCCTATAGTGCCGTAGACGAAACCAACCTGCTTGGTGGAAAGGCCGAGACCGCCATTCTCTATGCTGTCGAGCATGAAGGGGTTGACAATCTTGACAAGCTGAGCCTCGGGAAAACGGAAGAGCAGCATGAAGAGCAAGGCGGGGACGATCTGCGGTTTGCTGAAGAAAATCTTCAGGGTGCGGACAAACTCGCCCAGCTGAGAACGTACATCTGGTTTTACGGAGGCATGAACGTTTTCGACCTTAGGAAGGGCGAAACGGTGGTAGAGGTTCATGCAAAGGAAAAGGATTGCCATGACAAGGAACGTGGCGGCCCAGGAAAAAGGTATATTGCCGGAAACGCCGTTTCCACCTGACCAGAAACTTCCGAATCCTGAAGAAAGTTCCAGCCATCCGGCAAGCATGACGAGGGCGCCCTGACCGAAAATAGTGGCTATGCGGTAGAACGTGCTGCGTATGCCGACATACATGGCCTGGTCGTGGCTGTCGAGTGCCAGGATGTAAAAGCCGTCGGCGGCGATGTCGTGGGTGGCACTGCAGAAGGCTATGAGCCAGAAGAAGGCCAGTGTGGCCTGTATCCAGAAGGAAGCAGGAATGGTGAAGGCTATTCCGGCAAAGCCCAGACCTACAAGAAACTGCATGGCGAGTATCCACCAGCGTTTGGTCTTGACGGCATCGACGAAAGGGCTCCAGAGGGGCTTTATGACCCAAGGGAGGTAGAGCCAGCTGGTGTAAAGGGCGAGGTCGGTGTTCGACATGCCCATCTTCTTATACATAGTGACGGAAATTGTCATTACCGCCACGTACGGGAGTGCTTCGGCAAAATATAAAGACGGCACCCATTTGTATGGTTTATTGTTTTTCATAGGAATTCAAAATGAATTATTCGTTCAACGTATTTTTCTCACATAGCAATGACGCGCTCCTGTCACGGCAAAGATAACCCATGCCAACGGTGCACAGAGGGCATTGAGCAGGAAGAAACGGGTGAAACCCATAACTGTGACCAACCAACCGGAAAGCATCATCGGTACTATCATCGACGCGGCAACAAAAGGTATGTAAAGGTAGTTTATGGTGCTCTGGTAGCGGTCGTCGGATATGTAGGCCACAAACATAATGGATATGTTGAGTCCGAAACCGAAGAGGAACTGCGCAAGGAAGGTCATTACGCTGAGCTGGCCAAGAGTTTCAGGATTGTGAAGTGTCATTATAAGATACAGCAGGGGCGACAAACCGACGGCGATGACCATCGGCCAGAACGTACGGAATGCTCCGTAACGGCGCAGAAGCATGCGTCCGAGCAGAATGCCGGCTGAAAAGCCGATGACGCCGACTGTTCCCTGGGCGAAACCGATGTCCTGGATGGAACAGCCCAGCCCGCCGTCGTCGGAAGATGCCAGCAGGAAAAAAACACGGGTGTTGAACATCAGGGCCTGAGGGAGCATGAGGATGAACATGAAAAAGAATGTCCGCATGCTGTACTTGCGGCGCATCATGCGGTCGAGTATGCGGGCATCGGTCTTGACGGAACCGTAGAGGCTCGACTCGGAAGCAGAGATACCAAGATGCAAAGGCCTGCGGGGAGGCAGAAATATGTTTACAAGAAAGAACAGGAGAAACACACCTGCCATAATATAGCACGCCATGGACCAGGCATGGGGGATGTTGCGGAAAAAGATTTCAAGAAAACCGACAAGGATGATTATGACTCCGTAGGTCAGAATGAGAGTTGACAAGGTTGCAAAGGTCTTAACCTTATAGAAATATATCCTGTCGCGCAGATTCAGCGTCTTCTCATAATACATGCGGGCAAGAAGCTCATGCCACGAACAGAGCATGGATATAAGGAACATCCATATAAAAAGACTTTCGGGACTGGCGTTATGCGAATGTGTGGACAAGGCCATTGCACAGAGGGTCACAAATATAAGGCCCTCGACAATGTTTATGCTCAACTTGTAGTTGCGGATGAGACGGATGCGGCTCCTGAAGAACGACTTGAGGACTGAGGGAACAAACAGCATCGACATAAAAACCGTTGCCAATGAGTATCCCACATCGAAACGGATAAACATAAGCAACGAAACAAATGTGAAAATGGCTGTCGGAATCCCTTGTGCACAAAATAAACCAGGAATCCATATCCATGGACTAATACGCTTCACTCCTGCAGATTTTATATAATCAAGAACTAAATGGTTTATCAATACAGCTTTTTAAGCTCGGCACCGCGATAGTAGTGCATCAGAATGGCTTTGTAATCAATGCCTTTCTCGCCCATTACGGCTGCTCCTATCTGGCAAAGGCCTACTCCGTGGCCCCAACCGGCACCATGGAGCACAAAAGCAGACGGAACTGCACCTGTGCCGGAGAATGTGCGGTCGACAACGAATGCGGAACTGAGCAGATGGCTGTCGGAAAGCACGCGGCGTATCTCTAGTTCTTTTCCGATTTCGAAAGTACGTTCTGTACCTACAATTCTCAAAACGCTTATTCGGCCGGACTTTCCACGCTTAAGAGGTATAAGGTCGACTATCTCTCCGAAATCCATCTTGAGATTGTTCTTCAAAAGTTCGGAAAGTTCAGACTGGGTGTATTCGACTGTCCAACGATAGAAATTCTCGGTTTCCTGATCATAATTGTTCAGGACCTGCGAAAGAACTTCTTCATTATCGGTGTTGCAGAATGCTTCAGGCGACGACATTATCCATTCGCGGACCTGATTTTCGTCCGACAGGTCGGGGATGATTTCGGAATCGTGGGATTTGTCGGCAATGGACTTAAGATACGGCTTGTCGATGTCTTCCCAGCATGTGGAGTATTCTTCTGTAACTCCTCCGCAACACTTTGAAAAGCGGGCATCGCATATTTCAGAATCGTGCATAAGCACCATACCCTGCGTAGCTCTGACTGCTTCAGAGGCCGTTTCGCATACGGCTCTGGTTATGCCCTGATATCGCTGGCAATGGTCGTCGGCACATACGTCGAATTCTGTATGGTCTTCTCTGTCATACCATCTGATGAGCTGAGTATCGCTTTTTCTTACAGAGAAAAAGGCATCGCCGGGCTTGTTCTGCAGATTCTTCCTTTTGTCTATCTGAGCAAGCAACCAGCTTCGGGAAATTACGGCATGGGCTTTAAGAAAATTCAATGAGGCCTTTGCGCTCATCTCGGACGATATGACACTGACCAGATAGTCTTCGACGGGAAGAAGGTTTATGGCGCAAAGGCGTCCGTCATAGACAATGAAGCTCAAACAACCAGTGAAGACTTGATTCTCTTTTCTTTCCCAATGGAAATTGACACCGATAGTAACCTCGAACAGCGTAAATGAAGCATCGCTTTTCTGAGGATGAAACGTCAGGTCCTGATAAAGATTTCCGTTCCATCTTATGCCTCCTTCGCTGTACTCAACTGTCTGTATGCCCTCAACCGTTTCTCCTTTGGCAGAAAAAACGGAATTCAAAGAAAAAACAATCTTATCGGCACTGACTATGCCGACGCTCACTTCTGGTATATTGCCCATATTTATAATAAAAATCTCGTGTAAAAAAGAAGCAAAGCAGTATCAGATACTGCTTCCCTTCAAAGTGTTTATAAGTTCATGTTCCATGTCCTTGGAATAGGTCACCTCTCTTAAAATGCTTTCAGCAACCTTTTCATCAACCTTGTTAAAGTCCTCTTCGCGAGGCAGTATTATCATACCGCCGACATCGAGCGCTCCGGGACTGACAATTATCTGCTCGTCGCCCTCCTTGTTGTAGCAGTCAGGGCGGTGCTTTGTTCGAGGAATTATAACCGAAACAATGCGAGGAGTTCCGTCATTCCTGCAGTTCATTGTCCAAGCAAGAATATTCATACGCGGCTCTATCTCGCCTTCTAAGATAGGCATGGACTTGTATATCTTCTTGAAAAGCATCTCGCTTGCCTCAGGAGTTCGAGTAACAATTATGAGTCCTGGACAGACGTAGTTGCGCAGAACAAATATTCCGGTATCATCGGCAACAGGCTCCATGCTTATTGCTTCCATGAATTCGTCGTCGCTCACAGGGTAAATTCTTGAGCGCAATCCGCGATACAACTCGTCCCAATCGCGCTCCAAAGGTACTACGCCACGCGACCCGGCCTGGAAGTGCATGTGATCCGGTGCTGATGCTCCGCAATAAGGACCGTTATAGAAGACAATTTTCTTATCAAGGTTCTGGGTAATCCTCATCATGTCCTTATAATAAGGTAGTATTTCTTGCGGTGTGTGTCTGCACAACGGTATTGTAAAATGTTCCGGCAAGATTGGATAAGGATTCACCAAAAGAAGGTACTTTCCTTCAAGCGGCATTCTTACCTGCTCTATTGGCTGATTGATGTCGCAAAGGAAACAAGGACGCTCCATTATGGACTTCTTGTCAATCTTTGCACCAGTAGAAGACATACGTGCTTTGTTGTTCTGAACGTCAAGTCTGAACTCACCGTAATCAAAATGCTTGATGTCTACAGATTTGAGCTCTTCGTACCTGGCTCTTGCATTTGGCCACAGCTCCAACTGCTCGGAATAGAAAGTATCGACATCGGTATCACGAAGTTCCTTATTCCAGAAACGTCCCATTTCTTGACGTGCAAGGATTTCCATTGTTCTTACAGAATCCTTGTATATATTGTTGCGCAGAATCTTGTCGTATGAGAGCGAAGCATCTGAATTTCCGCCCCATCGTCTGCATATATAGAGAACGTCATAGATGCGTCCAACCTTATATCTACGTGAGAACATCAAGCCTAAGGCATAGTCTTCTCCATAGCTGGTGTTAGGGACACAGAAATGGCGCAAAAGTAAAGTAAAGAAAGCACGAGGTGCGCCGAATCCATTGATTCTAAGAGCATTATTGCGTCCGTTCTCGTCGCTCCACTCTCTATGATCGATTATTCCAGGCGGAATTGTATTCAAATCAAAGTCTGTAATTCTATAAGATCCGACAACCATTGCGCATTTCTCTTCGTAGAACTTATCCACGATTTTCTGCAATGTGTTCTCATCGCTATAGATATCATCACTGTCCAACTGCACAGCAAATCTACCGCATCTGCTGTCGGACACGGCCTGATTCCAGCATCCACCTATTCCCAAATCGTAACGTTCAGGAATTATATGTATGCATCTATTGTCTGAAGTGAATTTTTCGATTATTTCTGTTGTTCCGTCTGTAGAGTGGTTGTCAACAACAATGACATTATATTCAAAATTAGTTTTCTGACTCAAAGCTGATTTCAAAGCATCAGCAATTGTGCGGGCTCTATCTTTTACAGGAATAATGACTGACGCTTCACATGGGAAATATCCTCTTTGCAGAGCAACTTCTGTAATACCGTCTGCGGGTATATATGCTCCTATTGCCTTGAGATGTTCTGTGCATACCTGCTCCATCTCAATCTGAACATCTCTATTCTTTGGATCGACGTAAGCAAACTGCTGCTCACAATCGCATACACCATCATTCTTGTCTACTGTATACAAAAATTCATTGATATGGAAAATACTGTTTCTGTTTTCGCTCCGCGAAACAAATAATCTGAAATCGTATAATCCAGCATATTTGTAGTTGCTGTCAACCTGCTTGCAATATGATTTCAACGACTTCTTGCTTACAATCAGAAGTGGACCGAAATCAAAATCATCTCTTAAACTACCATATTGATAGTCGGCCGTTACAACATCTTCGAGCTTAGAACCATTCTTGATATGTCGGTCGGAATACAACCAGTCAGCGCATACATCAACCCCCACGCTTATCATTCTATCGATAGCCTTATAACCAAATTCAAATCTGCACATGTCTGTACAAATAAGCGCGTAGTCAGACATGACATTACTTGAAATCTTGCGTAATGTTTCTGTACTGCTGAAATCAGAAACTTCTAAGCTGATGCACCCGCCAACATCAACGTGTTCCTTGCAGAGAACAAATATATTTCTGACAAAAACACAAGAAGCCAACTGGCTTGCAACCTCGTTGGTTATGTTTTCGTTGCAAAAAGGTATGAAACAATCAATTTTTCTATACATAATACACGCTTTGAATATTTTTAACCAAATGCAAACTTACAAAAAAATCGCATACAATCGTATTATATACATAACAAAAATCCCCCATCAATCCTGCACCTCATATATATAAAGTCCAATCGGTTCAAGTAATGATATACTCAAATATATACGATTTCATCCTATCAACAATCTTGCCCTACTACAAAACCACAAATGCTAAAGTTCACACATTAAAATAAAATCAAAATGGTCATTAGAGATTTTCTCGTACAAACATAAAGTTACCAACTACAATTATCACAAATCGGTCATTAGAAGAAATCACTTTCTTATTGTCTGAAACTTGCCGTATTTACAGCAAAAGGAACAATCAATAAACCATACATTTACTTATAACAGCAACTTTTTACTTACATTTTGTCAGTAAAAATCTCTAATGACCGATTTGCGATTATAAGTCCATAATGTGGCGCATTTTATAAATTTTACCGTAAAAACTGTATATTTCAGACAAAAAAATGCCCACTTTCCTAATGATATATTGGGGTTCAAATAGAAACACGATTATAAAGCTGTCCCAATGAATTGCCCACATCACCACCACATAGAAAAGTAGTTATTTCTTTAATCACACAAATAAACAAGCAAGAATCAACATATCTACACAATAATCCTACAATCTAACAGCAAAATTTCCAAAACATATCAGGCAACTAGAAGATTCTCTTCCACTACATTGCATATAAAAAAGTTGTACCTTCACTGATTCCGCAAATATTCTGCAAATATGCAAGCATGAATCAAGTCATTTGCACCATGGCTCTTTAAGCTCACAGCAAAATATCAAAAGATTGTCAGCACACCCGAACATCACTATATTCAATTAAACAGTTACAACTTACTGACCACAGAAACCACCCCATATCATACAGATATATGCCTGCTCAACAATCAAGAAGCCGCCCAAAAGAATCCAGCACATGCCTGTACCTGACAATACAAGCTTATTACTCCCAATAAGCACACATTAAAAAATCATCCAGCATACACTTATCCAACAAGCATGAATCAAGTCAAAAGAATCCGGTACATGCCGATACCCGATATTACATCTGCATATACGCAAAAAGAGTTCTCCCCCTCCCCCGTCCCTGCTCGGGAATCGGAGGAAGGGGAGAAC
>OOCM01000474.1_pt1 | contig 39592 bp, 34 predicted proteins | sample 1671111 | NCBI WGS metagenome assembly OOCM01 (sample SAMN06348123, study PRJEB24527) | human gut metagenome | biome: human gut; feature: ankylosing spondylitis patient; material: feces | host: Homo sapiens | place: China | collected 2015-10 | reverse complement strand
TACATATATTACTAAAATAGAACATCAATGTGTTATAATATAAACAACGCCGAACAAAGCATATAAAAAGCGTACTGCCGAAAAAAAACGAAAGAAGGCCCGGTTCACACAATCGGTGAACCGGGCCTTCTGCGGCTGAAAAATCTGTTCCGGGGAGCCTCGTTCCAATGAGGAAGCGACGTGGACAGCGCTGTTTCCGGATGGGATGCGTCGTTTTTTCAAAACGTCCCAGCTATTAAAAACAGACCGTCCGCCTGAGGCGGACGGTCTGTTCCACACATGTTTTCAAGACTGCTACTTGATGGCATCCTTGAGAGCCTTGCCGGGAAGGAACTTCACAACGGAGCAGGCGGGGATTTCAATCTTCTCGTTGGTACGAGGGTTACGGCCGGTACGAGGTGCGCGCTTGACAACCTTGAAGCTGCCAAAGCCCATCAGGGTGATGGAATCGCCGGAAGCGAGGCACTCGGAGATAGCGGAAATCACAGCATCCAGAGCTGCTTCAGATTTTACTTTCGTCTCAAGACCGCTCTTGGCGTAGATCTTCTCGACCAGTTCAGCTTTCGTCATGGTTTCACTCTCCCAAAAATTTTTTGACTCTTCAATGAGTCACTTTTCAGTAGAATGAGAATCCCCGTATGTCAAGCTCAGCTCCGCTAACCTGAGAAGATTTTTATCAAAAAGCCGTTCTTTGCGCTTTTGTCCGAGCTCGTCACAAAGGCCGAAAACACAAGCGCCGCAAGCATTGTCCCGCTATACGGCCTTCTCTCTCCACTCTCTGAGGTTCATCCATGTCAGTTCATGCTTATTGCATGAAAGATGAATGACTTGGGATCCGGGAATCTCACGAAACGCCTGAACGACGGCATGATCAGTCCTGCCCTGAAGCTTGAGCGTGCAGACGAAATTCTCCGCAGCCCCGGCCTCCAGCCACTGCCGCACCGTGCCGAGGAGACGACCGGGATAACAGGCCATATCGGAAAAAAGCCAGTCCACCTTTCCGGCCGTATGCGGTTCCAGACCGAAACCGCTGCCCAGACAGTGATCCACGCCGGGCATGGCCGCCACTCTCGGATCAATGGGAGACTTGTCTATGCTGAACACCCGCGCTCCCAGAGAAGCGATGACCCATGTCCAGCCGCCGGGAGCAGAACCGAGGTCAAGGCAGAGTTCGCCCGGCTGAGGCCCCTTTCCCAGAAGCGTGAACGTTTCCCACAGCTTGAGGTAGGCACGGCTCGGCGGATTGATCTTATCCTCTTCAAAGAACACGTCCCCGTCGGGAAAGGCCGAGCTGCACTTTGCAGACACGAGCAGCGTATCGTGATCCCAAAGTGTCCACGATCCGAGAGGCGAGGTCGGCGCAGCCTGTCCGAAGGCAAGCGGCTTTGCCTTCACCGGAGGCAGCTGCTGCTCGATGAGCGCGGCCCTACGGTGAAAGTCCACGGCATGAAGCTTCCAGTTGCGCTGTATGGACTTGAGCGTGCGTACCGCATCGCCTACCGACGTGATGGGCTGAAAGAAAGGCTCCAGCCAGACATTCTGCGCCCAGGCCGAATGAAACAGGCCCTCGGCCAGCACCAGCCGCTCCTTCACTTCGAGCACGCGCACGCCGTGAAGCTTCAGCTCCTCCAGAAGATCCTGTTCGAAGCCTCGCGCCGCCAGATAGACGATCAGCGGATTACTTGACATTGGGGAAGAGCTCCGCCGCCATTTCGCGCAGCTTGAACTTCTGCACCTTGCCGTTGGCCGTTTTGGGAAAATCCTCCACCACGGCCACATAGCGCGGAATCTTGTGCCAGGCCACACGGCCGCGGCAGAAGTCGCGCACGTCCTCGGGCTTTATCGTGCATCCCTCGCGGGGAATGAGGAACGCCGCCACATCCTCGCCGTAGCGGCGGGAGGGAATGCCCAGAACCTGCACGTCGCGCACGGAGTCCATTCCCAGAAGAAATTCTTCTATTTCACGCGGATAAATGTTTTCACCGCCGCGCACGATCATGTCCTTGATGCGTCCGGTGATGCGCAGATACCCTTCCTCGTCCATCACGCCGAGATCGCCCGTGTGCAGCCAGCCGTCGGCATCGACGGTTTCCGCCGTCGCCTCGGGCATGTTGAAGTATCCCTTCATCACATTGTAGCCGCGGCAGCAGATCTCTCCCTGCGTTCCGGCAGGCACGGTCTGACCGGTCGAAGGGTCGCGCAGCTTCACTTCAATGCCTTCCAGCACGCGCCCCACGGAACGGCAGCGATGTTCGTCGCTTTCCGTGATGCCGGTCATGGTGATGACGGGAGAACATTCGGTCAGGCCGTAGGGAATGACCACGGCCTTGAGCGACATGGCCTCCATGACCTGCCGGATCAGAGGTTCGGGGCATACCGAACCGGACATGAGGCCGAAACGCAGGCTGGAGAAGTCATACTGGCTGAAGCGACGATGGCCGAGCATGGAAATATAGGTGGAAGGCACGCCGTACACGCCGGTGCACTTCTCATCCTGAATGGCGGCCATGACCCTTTCGGGAGAAAACGTTTCCGTAATGACCATGGTGGCGCCGTGGCTCACGCAGGCGAGCACTCCCACCACGCAGCCGAGACAGTGGAAGAGCGGCAGCGGAATGATGACGCGGTCCTGTTCGGTCAGCTCCTCGCGTTCCCCTACGCAGTAGCCGTTGTTGCCGATGCCCACATGCGTGAGCATGACACCCTTGGGGAAGCCCGTGGTGCCGGACGTGTACTGCATGTTCACCACGTCGTGCGGACGGACAAGCGCCTTGCGGGCTTCGTACTCGGCGTCGGAAACTTCTCCGGCCTTCTCCAGAATGACCGACAGCGGCAAAATGCCCGGATGCAGAATATCCTTCAGGCTCATGACGCGGCGCAGATGCGGGAACTTCTCGCAGTGCAGCTCGCCTTCATGCTGATCCTTCAGGTTGGGAATGACGCGATACAGCGCCGAAACATAATCGTAATCAAGGAATCCGTCGATGCAGAAGAAATTCTCGCATTCGGACTGACGGATGAGATATTCCAGTTCGCTGTCGCGGTAGTTGGTGTTCACCGCAAGCAGCGTGGCTCCTATGCGGGCGGCGGCAAACATGAGCGTCACCCAGTTGGGCACGTTGGTGGCCCAAAGCGCAATCTTTTCTCCGGGCTGCACGCCCAGAGCCATCAGGCCCCGTCCCAGCCTGTCCACAGTGTCGGCAAACTCGCTCCAGGTCTGCCGGTAATCGTGCCCCACATATACCAGGGCCTCACGATCAGGAAATCGCCTGACGGTTTCGTCCAGCATCTGGCCGAGAGTGCGTTCCTGCAATTTAAATTCTGACATATTCCGTTCCTTTACATCAGTACGCGGAAAATCCGGGGTCGCGACGCACGAACATCGCCGTCGTCATGAGAGCAGACCTCGATATGGAGGTTCCCCGGAGGAATCTGCCTTTTCCGCACCTCTTCCGGGGAAAAGGGAGCGGAAAAACCTCTCACGGCAAATTCCGGTTTGGACATCTTATGTTATTGGAAAGGCTTTCTCAAGGAAAAATGCACCTCCCCGGCGGGCGGCATACCGCTTCCCTTCCTCCCGGCCGGAGGCTATAGTGGCGGATGGAGGATCGCATGACGGCACGGCACAGATACATAGTAACAGGTCAGGTTCAGGGCGTAGGCTTCCGTCCGTTCATCTACAGGGAAGCCTCCGGACTCGGCCTGACGGGCACCGTGGGCAACACGCCTGAAGGCGTTTGCCTGGAAGTGCAGGGAAACGAAAAGGCACTGACCGCCTTTGCCGGCTTTACCGACCGGCTTCCTCCGCTGGCGCGCATCGTTTCCCTGAAAAGGGAAGACATTCCTCCCGTGCCCGAAGAAACGGAATTCCGCATTCTGACCAGTCGGAGCGGGGAACACCGGGGGCATCGCGTTCTCGTCAGTCCCGACATGGCTCCCTGCGAAGCCTGCCTTGCCGACATGGCCGATCCTGCCGACCGGCGCTTCGGCTATGCCTTCACCAACTGCACGAACTGCGGACCGCGCTACACCATCACGCGATCCATTCCCTACGACAGGCCCGTCACCAGCATGGCATGCTTTCCTCTGTGCGACCCGTGCGCCGAAGAATACCACAATCCCGCCGACCGCCGTTTCCATGCCCAGCCCAACGCCTGCCCGGACTGCGGCCCCATGCTCTGGCTGGCGGGCGACGTTCCGCCCCTGTCCCGGCCTCATCAGGACTCTCCCGTAAGTAGGGAAAGAAAGAAACGCTACGGTCTTCCGGCCGATGCCGTCACAGGGGGCGACGCCGTCTGCGTGCTGCTTTCCGCCCTCAGAAAAGGACGCATTGCCGCTATCCGGGGACTCGGAGGCTTTCACCTGGTCTGCGACGCCCGGAATGTCAAGGCCGTCGCCGAACTTCGCAGGCGCAAGGCTCGTCCGCACAAGGCTCTTGCCGTCATGGTGGCCGATCTCGCCTCGGCCGAACGGTTCGCCCTCGTAAGCCATGATGCCGCGGCCTCGCTCTCCTCGCCGCGACGCCCCATCGTCATCTGCCCGCGCAGGACCTCCGCTTCCGACGGCAGCGCCGAGGGACTTCTACCCTCCATCCTTGCGCCGGATACCGGCGACATCGGCATCATGCTGCCCTCCACGCCGCTGCATCACCTGCTTTTCCATCCGGAATGGGCGGGCGGCACAAAAGACGACGCCCTGCCCGCTCTGGTCATGACCTCGGGCAATCCGCCCGGCGCGCCGCTGTGCCTCGGCAACCGAGAGGCCGCCGGACGCCTTTCCGGCATGGCCGATCTTTTCCTTTTTCATGACCGGGACATTCTGGTTCGAGTGGACGACTCCGTCCTCTTTCCCGCTGAAGAGAAAGAAAGCTTCCGCCCCGCGGCACCCGCGCTCATGGTCCGGAGGGCACGCGGCTTCGTGCCCGAACCCATGCCGCTGCCATCTTCCGCCTCCCGAAGAAACGATGACAGCATCTTCGCCGCAGGTGCAGAACTCAAGCACACCTTCTGCCTCACCCGAGGCCGGGAGGCTTTTTTGAGTCAGCACATCGGCGACGTGAGCCGCACGGAACATCTGGCCTTTTTTGAGGAAACGCTGCATCACCTGCTCGGTCTTCTTGAGGTGGAGCCACGCCTCGTGGTGCGTGACCTGCATCCCGACTATCTTTCCAGCCGACTCGCCGACGCCTTTGCCGAACAAAGAAAACTGCCGGTACTGAAGCTTCAGCATCACGTGGCGCACATCTGCGCCGTCATGGCGGAACACGGATGCCGCGAACCCGTGCTGGGGCTCGCGCTGGACGGCTCCGGACTCGGAGAAGACGACACCATCTGGGGCGGCGAGCTTCTGCTGGTACGCCCCGGCCACTGGCAGCGGATAGGCCGCTTTTCTCCCTTTGCCCTGCCGGGAGGCGAAGCCGCCATACGCTCGCCCTGGCGCACGGCGCAGTCACTGTGGAGGGCTTCCGGTCTTCCCGACGGCAGTCAGCCCTGGCTCAGCCATGCTCCGGAGAGGGAGAAACTCGCGCCCTTTGTCAATGAAATGCTGGAACGAAACATCCGCTGCCCTCTCACTTCAAGCTGCGGTCGCCTCTTCGACGCCGTATCGGCCCTGTGCGGACTGTGCTTCGACATCACCTACGAGGGGCAGGCGGCCGTCCGCCTGGAAACGGCGCAGGACAGAAGCGAACGCGGCTTCTATGAGCTGCTTCTGCTCGAGCGTGACGGACTTCTGGAGGCGGACGTAACCTCCCTGTTCCGCGAAGCTGCACGGGACACGAATGATCCGGGCCGACTGGCACGCCGCTTTCACCGCGGACTGGCCCGGGGGCTGGCACGCTGGGCACGCCTCGGCGCGGACAAGACCGGCGTTACGACCGTGGCCCTCGGCGGCGGCGTATTCAACAACCGCACGCTGCTTGCAGAACTGCCCGCGGAGCTTCGCAGGCTCGGACTTACGCCATATCTGCCCTCCGCCATGCCCGCAGGCGACGGTTCCATAGCGCTGGGACAGGCACTGTGGGGCGACTGGACCCTTGAGGCATGATTTCTGCACAAAACGCATGCCTGCGAACCGGATGCAGAATCCCGATCAGAATACCTGACACAAACGGGGAACAGCGAACGAACCTGCCGCTCTCCCGCCTTTTCCCGCCTGTCTGCCGGATTCGTTTCGTGCCGGCAATCATCGTCGAAGAAACCGGGATACGAGATAAATTTCATTGTAATTATTTGAATATATTATATTTTTATACTCCAGCTCCCGCAACCGCAAAACCTCCCGTCTTGACTATATGAAGATAACCAGATATAGTAAATCGATAAATCTTGATATTCCTTTTATTTCAGCACGATGAAAGCTCTCCGCTACCTCAAAGCCCTGTCGGATGAAACCCGCCTGCGCCTTGCGCTGATTCTTTTCCATTACGAACTGTCCGTCAACGAACTGGTCTCGCTGCTCGGCATGGGGCAGTCGCGCATATCGCGGCACCTCAAGATTCTCACGGAAGCGGGACTTCTTCAGTCGAGGCGGGACGGCCTGTGGGTATTCTACTCCGCCGAACCGGAAGGGCCGGGGCATGACTTTCTTGGCAGCGTCATCGCCTTCATGCAGGATGACGAATCCTGCCGCTCCGACCTCGACATGGCCTCCCGCATCATCGAGGAACGCACGCTGAAGACCCGACAGTTCTTCAACGACATTGCCGACGACTGGGACGAAATGAACCGGGAAATTCTCGGCGACTTTTCCCTGCCGGACGTCATTCTCAGGGCCGTGCCGGAAAACTGCGGAGTGGCGGCCGATCTCGGCTGCGGCACGGGCGAAGTGCTGGAGCATCTGCGGGGAGCCTGCCGCGAACTCATCGGCGTGGACGACTCGCCCCGCATGCTGGAGCTGGCCAGACGCCGCTTCGGCGACAACATGAACGGCATTTCCCTGCGCATAGGCGAACTCGACTATCTTCCCCTGCGCGACGGAGAAGCCGACTTCATCTGCATCAATCTGGTGCTGCACCATCTTTCCAGGCCCTCCACGTCTCTCGGGGAAATCGCCCGCGTACTGCATCCCGGAGGCCTCGTGCTGGTCACGGACTTCGATCAGCACAGTCAGGAATCCATGCGCACCATGTACGGAGACCGCTGGCTCGGCTTTTCCCTCGACGAGCTTTCCGCCGCTCTCGTGAAAACGGGGCTCACCATCGTGGACTACCGTCGTCAGCCGGTGAAAAAGGATCTGGCACTGCATCTCATACTGGCCCGCAAGAGCGCCACAGGCGCCGTCCCTGCCGGGCTGTGATTTTTCTAACCCCTTCATGGAGTCATCATGTCCGCCAAGAATCTCGATCTTTCCCTGAACTACAAGATTGCCGACATTTCCCTTGCCGACTTCGGCAAAAAGGAAATCCAGCTTTCCGAACGCGAAATGCCCGGTCTCATGGAGCTCATCCACCGCTACGCCGAAAAGAAACCCCTCAAGGGCCTGAAAATCAGCGGCTCCCTGCACATGACCATTCAGACGGCCATGCTCATCCGCACGCTCTATGAGCTCGGCGCGGACATCCGCTGGGCCTCCTGCAACATCTTCTCCACGCAGGATCACGCCGCCGCGGCCATTGCCGAACAGGGCATGGCCAAGGTGTTCGCCTGGAAGGGCGAATCCCTGGAAGACTACTGGTGGTGCACCGAAATGGCCCTCACCTGGCCCGACGGTTCCGGCCCCGACCTCATCGTGGACGACGGCGGCGACGCCACCCTGCTCATCCACAAGGGCGTGGAAGCGGAAAACGATCCTTCCGTGCTTGAACACGAGCCTTCCTGCAAGGAAGAAGCCATCATCATGGAACGCATCGCCCTTTCCCTGAAGAACGATCCCACCCGCTGGCACCGCGTGGCCGAAAAAATCCGCGGTGTGTCCGAAGAAACCACCACCGGCGTGCATCGCCTGTATCAGATGGAAAAGGAAGGCAAGCTGCTCTTCCCGGCCATCAACGTGAACGACTCCGTCACCAAGTCCAAGTTCGACAACCTGTACGGCTGCCGTGAATCTCTGGCCGACGGCATCAAGCGCGCCACCGACATCATGGTGGCGGGCAAGGTCGTGGTCATCTGCGGCTACGGCGACGTGGGCAAGGGCTGCGCCGCCTCCATGCGCGGCTTCGGCGCCCGCGTGCTCGTGACGGAAATCGACCCCATCTGCGCGCTTCAGGCCGCCATGGAAGGCTATCAGGTGGTCACCATGGAAGACGCCCTGCCCTACGGCGACATCTACGTCACCTGCACCGGCAACTGCGACGTCATCACCGGCGAACACATGATGGGCATGAAGGACGAAGCCATCGTGTGCAACATCGGTCACTTCGACAGCGAAATCCAGATGTCCTGGCTGGAATCCAATCCCGAATGCCGCAAGATGGAAATCAAGCCGCAGGTGGACAAGTGGTTTCTGCCTTCCGGCCGTTCCATCATCGTGCTCGCCGAAGGCCGCCTTGTGAACCTCGGCTGCGCCACGGGTCATGCCAGCTTCGTCATGTCCAACTCCTTCACCAATCAGGTGCTGGCGCAGATGGATCTTGCCGCCAACGAACACGAAGCCCGCGTCTATACCCTGCCCAAGAAGCTTGACGAAGAAGTGGCAAGACTGCATCTCGCCCGCCTCGGCGCCAAGCTCTCCACGCTGACTCAGAAGCAGGCCGACTACATCGGCGTGCCTGTGGAAGGCCCCTTCAAGAACGACATATACCGCTACTAATCCCCTCTTTCTGCTGAAGGAAAGCTGAGGAAACATGACGGGCTTCCGTGACCACGGAAGCCCGTTTTTCATTCCTTCGCAACAGCCTCGGGCATGCCAGTGTCTCAACTGCAGCATCGCTCCGCCGCTCTTCGTCAGGCTTCAAGCCTGCCCGGCTTTCGGCAACATTCTTCGCTGCCTCATGGCGTTTCCATCATCACCCCGAGAGCTCTTCCTTGGCCGCCTGCGCCGTCTCCTGCCTTCTGCATGACGGCGGGCATAAAAAAACTGCGGAAGCATCAGCCTCCGCAGTCTCAATGTGCTTCATTCCGAATGATGTCGGCTCGGTCTTCATGCCTGCCGGGCGGGCAGCCCCAGAACGGCGCGGCAAAGCTCGACTTCCGCCTCATCCAGAGACTCCACAAGCTGAAGTCCTTCCACATACGGAGGATGGCAGAGTCCAATCACTCTCTTGCCGAACTGCAGAGAAAGCGCGATCTCGGAAATCGTGCCGAGTCCGCCGCCTACGGCCACCACGGCCACGGCTGCCCGGGCGATGAGCGCATTGCGTGCAATGCCGATACCCGTGGAAATCGGCACGGTGACATAGGCATTGCCCTTCCGCCAGTCGTCCTCGGGCAGAAGCCCCACGGAAACGCCGTTGCCTTCCTTGACGCCAAGGCATACGGATTCCATGACGCCCTGACGGCCGCCGCAAAGCACCGTCAGACCAAGGGCGGCAATGCGATGGCCGAGTTCGCGGGCCATGGCCCGTTCCTCATCGGAAGCCTCGCGCGGACCGATGACGGCCACCGGAGGTCTGAGGGGGGTGCCGGATTCCTTCTGCAGCCAGCAGACGGCTTCCTTTTCCGAAATCTGCCGACCTTCCTGAAGGGTATCATCAGGCACCCATGTCATGGTGTCGGTATCCAGACGACTGTGTCCGTCATGAAGAACCTGCCCGGTCAGATACAGCATAATCTCTCCTTTGGAACTAGGCTCTCTTGAGCCGCTGTTCCCTTCGCATGGCAATGACTTCCGCAACGCCCATGATCATGCTGCATGCTCCGAGAAGCACCAGCGAAATGGCGGCGGCCTGCGAAAAATTCGTACCTGTATCGGATATGCTGCTGTACAGAAGCAACGGCAGAATATTGACCTGGGAACCGACCAGGGCAAGGGCGGTACCGTAAGCGCCGAAGGCTACGGCTGCCACAAGGCAGAAGGAAACGCCTATGGTCGGCATGAGTTCCGGCAGAAGAACGTCGAAAAAGGCTCTGATTCTGGTTGCGCCCATGGAGTTGGCCGCCACCAGCAGACTGCGGTCGAAGTTGGTCAGCGCAGGCAGAAGAAGCAGCACGACACGGGGAATCAGGTAGTAGCAGTAGGCAAGTGCAAGGCCTACCGGGCTGTACACAAGACCGGCCACCCAGTCGGGAGAAACGCCGACTTCGGCCAGCAGCAGCGTGATGAATCCGGCGCGACCGAAGCAGAGAATGAAGCCGTAGGCGACGATCAGACCGGAAAACGTCAGGGGCAGAGAAATGCAGAACATGGCCAGCAGTCTGGCCTTTTCCTTCATGGTGGAAAGCCGCAGCGCAACGGGTACGCCGACAAGCACCGAAAGGAAACCTGCCGTCAGAGCCAGAAGCGTGCTTCCCTTGAGGCCCTTGAGAAACAGCGGATCACTCCACAGTCCCAGAAACGCTTCGCCCTTGTCGAGAAAGGGCTCCACGAGAACGCTGCCGAGCGGTACCAGAAAAAACATCACCAGCACGGCAAAGGCCGGCAGGGCCAGCAGCAGTATCTTGATCGTCTTATTCATAGGTCACCTGCATATGTCCGCCCCGGAAAACCGGGGCGGACAGCGGGTTATTTACCGAGGACGAGTCTCGTCCAGTTTTCATCGATAAAGGTCTTCTGAGCGGAAGCCTTCACAATGTCCAGAGGCTGAACCTGAGGAGCGTCGGGCATGTAGGCGCGCATCTTTTCAGGAATCTGCACGGTGGGCACGGAAGGACGCACGAAGCCGTCCACAAACACGGCCTGTCCGGCATCGGACATGACCCAGTTCAGCCAGAGCTTGCCGGCGTTGGGATTGGGGCCGTTCTTGACGAGGCTCATGGCGTAGGGAGCAGCCACGCTGGCTTCCTTGGGAATGACCACCACGCAGTCATCGCCCATGCCGTCGATGAGCTTGGCCTTCAGACCGTCGCCTTCATAGGCGATCCAGATCGGAATTTCACCCTTGATGAACTTGGCGTAGGGCGTGGTGCCTTCCGTGCGCAGAACGTTGCCGTTCTGGTGCAGCTTGGCAAGATATTCGATGCCGGGCAGCACGTTGTCCACGCTGCCGCCGTTGCCGTAGGCGGCGCCGAAGGTCAGCACCTGGCCCTGACCGGTGGAACGGGGATCAAGGTACACGATGCTGTTCTTGTATTCAGGCTTGAGCAGATCTTCCCAGGACTGGGGAACTTCCTTGACCAGCTTCTTGTTCACGAGGAAGGCCACCACGAGCTGATGCACGATGAACCAGTCGCCGTTCGCATCGCGATAGGCTTCGGGAAGCTTGTCGAAGTTGACAGGATTATAGCCTTCGAGCACCTGCTTGGCCTTGGCGTCGATGGCGGAAGCGGCGAAGTAGTAGGCGGTGTCGGCCTGAGGACGACGACGGGTCTTGTCCAGAGCCACTACCGTGGCGCCGGAGCCGATGTCGTTGTACACGAGTTCCACGCCCTTGTATCGGGCCTGAAACGCCTTGAACTGATTGGCCCAGTTGGCCCAGGTGGGACCGGTGTCGAAGGAGACCACCATGCCTTCCTTCAGCGCGGCTTCATAGAGCTGACGTTCGCCGGGATACAGCTCGGGGCCTTCAAAGGCCGCAGCCATGGAAGGAACAGCCAGAGCGGCAGCCACCACCATGCTTTTCAGAAAAACGGACATCTTCATCATACTCTCCTCTACGGGAAATGCCGCTTGCGCGACGTTTTCAGGTATCAGGCTTCCTCAAACGGCAGAAGCTGCACGACTTCGGGAGGAATACCGACCCGGGAGAACGCGTGTCTCCGGGCCGTTTCGCCCTGTATGCCGCAATCGCCGACAGAGAAAAGATAGCGACGGACGGCGCCCAGGAACGAGTCGCTGGAAATGCCGCCGCTGAAGACATTGACCGACTGATCGGAGTCGGGAACGACTCTTTCCGGGCGAACAAGCACTGTCACCTTGTCGCCGGTTCTGTAGGAACCGGTGGAGCAGCGGAGCTCGCCGAAGGGCACGCTCACGGTATCGGGTCCCGAAACAACGCCGTCCCAGAGATTGGCATGACCGACAAAGGCCGCCACTCTGCGGTTCACCGGAGCGTCGTACATCTGCTGAGGCGTGGCGATCTGAATGAGACGGCCATGATGCATGAGCGCCACCTTGTCCGCCATGGAAAGGGCTTCTTCCTGGTCATGGGTCACGTGCAGAGCCGTGATGCCCTGTTCCTTCTGCAGGCGGCGGATCTCACGGCGAAGCTCCACGCGCAGATTGGCATCAAGCGCCGAGAGCGGTTCGTCGAGCAGCAGGATGTCGGGGCTGAAGCCCAGTGCGCGGGCCAGCGCCACACGCTGCTGCTGACCGCCCGACATGGATCCGGGCAGACGGTCGGCAAAGGCGGCAAGTCCCACGCGTTCCAGCATGTCCAGCGCTTTGCGTCTGCGTTCCGCCGCGGGCACTTTGCGGATCTTCAGCGGATAGGCCACGTTTTCCGCGCACGTCATGAGCGGGAAAAGGGCGTAGGACTGGAACACCATGCCCACATTGCGCAGTCGTGCAGGCACGCCGCAGACGTCGCGTCCGTTGATGAGAATTCTGCCGCTGTCGGCCTGTTCAAAGCCGGCAACGAGCTTGAGCATGGTTGTCTTGCCTGAGCCGCTGGAACCGATGACGGCAACGAGTTCACCGTCGCCGGCGGAAATATTGACATCATGAACGCCGATTCCCGACGAAGGATAGACGAAGGAGCAGTTTTCAATCACGATGCTCATGAGCTTTCTGATCGCCTCTTAGTGTTGCTTGGATTTTGAGGCCGAGCGGGCCGTCAGCGCGCTTCCGGCTGCACTGGCGCAGGCCAGCAGCAGAAGAACCATGGTTGTGGAGCAGGCAAAGCCGGTAGCACCGTAGAAAGACTGCAGCAGAACCACGGGATAGGTACGATTCAAGAATCCGGCGATGAGGTTCGTTATCTGGAACTCACCGATGGAAATGGCGGAAACCACCACCAGGCCGGAAAAAATACTGTGCTGGAGCGAAGGAAGAATGATGTGGAAGAAACGCTGGCCGAAGGAAGCTCCCAGCGATTCGGCGGCGAGTTCCAGCTTGTCCAGATGAAGATGACGGATATCAGCCACCAGCGTCTGAAACATATACGGCAGCGTGGAAACGACATGGGCCGCAATGATGAGCCAGGTCGCACCGAGATAGGGCATGGCGTCCGTGGAGAAGATGAGAATGTAGCCGAAGGCGAGCACGGCGGGCGGCGCCGCTATGGGCATGATCGCCAGGAAACGGCCGACAAGCCCGGCAAACTTTCCCATGCTGCGGGTGAGGGCATAGGCAAGCGGCACGGCCAGCGCCGTAACGATGACGCACGTGGATACGGCGACTTCAAGGCTGACGATGAAGGCTCGGCGGAAGCTGGGGTCATTCCATACGTCCAGATACCAGCGGAAGGTAAAACCGGAGGGGAGGAACGAATTTGTCCAGGTCTCGCCGAACGAGCCTACGAGCAGAAGCGCGATAGGCAGAAAAATGTACACGAGATAAGCGATGACGAGCATGTTCCCTCTGCGTCGAATGTGCCGGTGAGGAAATATCGGCAATTGATATGTCTTCGGGGAAAAATTCTTGTCAGAAATACCCTCTATTTGTGACATTTTCATGACAACAGGAAAAATTTTTCCCACTTTTCATCATCGGCAGATCCGAAACGACCGCCGGCAAGAATTCTGCTCGACCGTACCAGGGTACAACGCAAGATCCGGCACAGCGTCTGCCGGTCTGGGCAACCAGACAAAATATCCTTAAAAATAGAGGTGACCGCCGTCCGGGCCTTCCGACATTTTCACGAATGCCGCCAGCCGCCGGAACAAAAAAGGGGCGCGCACGGCGCACGGTCTCCCGGCGCTGACGCACCCTTGTAATGCCTGACAAATTCAAGTTGAAATCAGAACTCGGTATAGCTTCCGCCGGTGAAGGGCATGCGCAGAGAAGGCAGCGTCCGTTCCAGAAGGACGCCGTCGCGATGCGGCGTATCGTAGCCGTAGGTAGCCTGTATGCCCAGATAAACGAAGTGCACGGCCCGATCCACGGCCACGGGAAGCGAATCACCGAGAAGAAGACTGCCCGTGAGCACGCTGGCAAAGGCGTCGCCGGTGCCCGGATAGAACGCGTTCAGATGCGGCACCTCCACCTTCCAGAATCTTCGTCCGTCAAAAGCCACGGTGGACATATTCTCGACGCAGGAGGCCGGCGCGCTGGTGATGACCACGGCCGAAGGCCCCATGGCTGCAAGCGCGCGGAGCTGATCGCGCAGTCCCTGCTCGCTGATGTCCGGCCGATACGGTTCTCCGAGAAGGAAGGCCGCTTCAGTAAGATTGGGCGTGATGATGTCGGCCTGTCCCACAAGACGACGCATGGCCTCCACCATTTCCGGCGTCTGCGTGGGATCCAGTCTGCCGTTGTCGCCCAGCACGGGATCCACCACGGCTATGCCGCCCGGCGCGCGGAACTCGCGGATGCACCGTCCGGCAAGTCCCGACTGATCCGGACTGCCGAGAAAGCCGGAATAAACCGCATCGAACTTCAGCCCGAGACGCGCCCAGTGATCCATCATGGGAGCCATCTGATCGGTGAGATCCAGAAAGGTGAAGTCGCCGACTCCGGAGGTCTGCGAGGAAAGAACAGCCGTAGGCAGAGGGCAGACCTGAATGCCCATGGTCGCAAGAATGGGGATGGCCACGGTCAGAGAAGCTCTGCCGAAGCCGGAAAGATCGTGTATGGCCGCAACGCGGAGAACCGGGACGCCCTGCATGAGTGCTCCTTTTTGCCGCCGCAGGCGGCCTGTTTGTCGGGGCAGTCTAAGCGCAAACGAAGGCTTTGTCATCCGCGCGGAGAGGCGACCGCTCGGCCGAACATCCCAAAAAAATGAAAAAAGCCCTTTTTAATGCTTGCCCGGAATCATCCGTCGGCATACACATAGGCCTTGCAGCGTCCCTCCTATGGGAGGCTTGAATCGCGCCCAGGCCTTTCCGACTTGACGGAAGAGGCAAGGCGCGCTATACCCGAATGTTCCAATCTCAGTAAGGAGACCGCGCGTCATGAAAAGAACGTATCAGCCCAGCAAGATCAGCAGAAAGCGTACTCACGGCTTCCGCGCCCGCATGAGCACTCCCAACGGTCGCGCCGTTATCAGCCGCCGTCGTGCCAAGGGCCGCAAGAGCCTGTCCGCCTAACTCAGCGGTGCGCTTCCCGGCACTTTTCCTCGTATACGGAAAATCCGGGCAGACAATGCAAATGTTTCGGGCGCGGCGTTTCGCCACGCCCACATTTTGCGTTTAAAATCTGTCCAAGCGCAGCATGGATCGTCTTCCATGTCACTGACCTGGCCCAGAGAACGGCGCATCACCCGCCGGGCGGAATACACCGCCTGCTACAGCGGGGGAAAACGCCTGTTCACCAAATACTTCATTGTGTTCGCCCATCATTCCGGCAACGCCGGAATCGGGCGTCTTGGGCTTGCTGTCACAAAAAAATGCGGCAATGCCGTTGCCAGGAACCGCATCAAGCGTGTTCTTCGGTCCTTCTTCCGCCTGCATCAGCATGAGATGCCCTCTCTGGACATCGTCGTCACGCCCAAAAAGCATCTGCGCGCCGACAAGTTCAGTCTGAGTCTCGCGGAAAGCGAACTTCTGCCCCTGCTCGCCGAGCTCTCCTCGGCCGGAAATGAAAAAGTTCGCCCCTGCGAAACTTCCGGAGACGCTGCATGACTCTCGCCCAGCGGCTTCTCATTCTGCCCATCCGGTTCTACAAGCGCTGCATCTCGCCGCTTTACCCTCCCTGCTGCCGCTTCTATCCCTCCTGTTCCACCTACGCCATCCAGGCCATAGAGCGACACGGTCCGCTCAAGGGACTGTGGCTGGCCGTCAGGCGCATTCTGCGCTGCCATCCCGGCAATCCGGGAGGCTTCGATCCTGTGCCCCCCCTTTCAAACGATCATCTCTCTGCGCACGACGCAGACTCTCAGGAACGTCATGGATAACCGTCGCCTCATCATTTCCGTCGTCATCTGCATCGTTCTGCTGTTCGGCTGGCAGACCCTTTCCGAATATATGGGATGGATTCCCGCCCAGCCTCAGCCCGTGACCACCGAGCAGCAGACTCAGGCCGAAGCCCAGCCTGCCGTTCCCGCCGCTCCCGTGGTGCCCATCACCAAGTTCGTGCCTTCCGAAGGCCGGGAAGTGCGTGTGGACACCCCCCTGTACGAAGCCGTGTTCCATTCCGGCGGCGGCGTTCTTCAGTCGTTCAGGCTGAAGAACTACAACGCCACCATCGAACCCGGTTCCCCGCTGTTCAACATGGTTTCCCCCGCCGCGGCCACCGTGGCTCCCATGGGTCTGCTCATCAACGGCCAGCCTTCCTGGAACATGGGTCAGTGGAGCTTCGACGGTTCCGACATCACGCTTGAAAACGGCGACGCCACGCTCACCTTCGTCGGCGAAATGAACGGCATCCGCATCAGCCGCGCCATCACCTTCCATGCCGACACCTATCTCATGGACGAAAAGGTCACGCTGACCGCCGCCGACGCCACGAACGCCGCCCGCGTGTCCTACAGCCTCGGCGCCACCGACCTCAGCGGCAAGAGCAACTACGACGCCATGAGCATGGCCTGGAACCTGAAGGGTTCTCTTGAACGCGACGTGGACGTGGAAGATCTCACCAATGAAGGCGTCATGAGCTCCGGCGAAATCCGCTGGGCCGGCCTTATGACCAACTACTTCCTCTCCGCCGTGCTGCCCGAATCCGGTCAGAACACCGTGTTCAAGGGCCGCATCACCGACGGCGGCGTATGGCGCGCCGCAGTTGAACTCCAGGACGTGAACCTGAACGCCGGTCAGCCCTCCGAACTCCATACCGCCTGGTGGCTCGGTCCCAAGAGCCGCGATCTGCTCGACGCCGCGCCCAACGATCTCAAGTCGTCCATCGACATGGGCATCTTCTCCTTCCTGGCCGTTCCGCTGCTCAAGCTGCTCACCATCTTTGAAGGCTTCCTCGGCAACTGGGGGCTGGCCATCATCCTGCTGACCATCCTCATCAAGATCGTGTTCTGGCCTCTTTCCCGCAAGAGCTTCAAGTCCATGGAGCAGATGAAGAAGCTCCAGCCCATGATGAAGCAGCTGCAGGAAAAGCATAAGGACAACAAGGAAGCTCTCAGCCGCGAAATGATGCAGCTCTACAAGACCTACGGCGTGAATCCCATGGGCGGCTGCCTGCCCATCCTCATTCAGCTGCCCGTGTTCGTCGCCCTCTACCAGGCGCTGCTGAACTGCATCGAACTTCGCCATGCCGCCTTCATCACCTACCTGCCCGGCACCGACATGCTCTGGCTGGCCGACCTTTCCGTGAAGGATCCCTTCTACATCACTCCGCTCGTCATGGGCGCCACCATGTTCCTGCAGCAGTGGCTCAGCCCCGCCATGGGCGATCCGCAGCAGCGCAAGATCATGATGATCATGCCCGTGGTGTTCACGGTCATGTTCATCAACTTCCCCGCCGGTCTCGTGCTGTACTGGCTCTGCAACAACATTCTGTCCATCATCCAGCAGTCCTGGACCCTGCGCAACACCAAGTAGCAGGGGAAAGACATGAGCGATTCCAAAGAATTCCTTGGAAAAACACTGGATGCCGCCATTGCGGAAGCCTGCTCCTACTATGATGTCCCCAGAGAAAAGCTGGAAATTGAAATCATTGAGGACGCCAAAACGGGTATTTTCGGCATAGTCGGCGCGCGCAAGGCAAAAATACGCGCACGACTCGCCACTCTGCCCGACTTCATGCAGGCAGGCGGCGCTCAGGAAAAGCAGGAACGTCAGGAAGGCCGTCGCCGCGGTCGCAACGAACGCCGCAGAGAAAAGGCGGACGCTCAGGAAGCCCCGAAGGAAGAGCAGAAGGAAAACCGCAGGGAAGCCGTCAGAGAAGCCCGTCAGGAACGCGACAGGGAAGAAACTGCCGCCCCCGTGGAAAAGGTTCTTCCCGCCATCCGTACGGCTGGCGTTCCCGCGCTGACGCCCGAAAGCGTCGCCGTACAGGAACGCTCCGACGCTTCCGAAGCGCAGCAGGAACGCTCTGAAGAGGCAGGCGAAGAAGCCCCCAGAGGCCGCCGCAACCGTCAGCCCCGCGGCAAGGACCGCAAGGACACCGCCCCCAGGGCCGACGATGCCGACGCTCTGGAAAGCACTCTGCCCAGAATTCCGCTGGCCGAGCTGGATCAGGATCAGCTGACGGGTACCACGAAGAACATCATCAGCCGTCTCGTGGCTCCCATTCTGGATCTGGATCCGGCCAACGTGGATCTTTCTCTGGAAATCGGCGAGGACCGCATTCAGGTATCCGTCAAGAGCGAGGATACCGGTCTGCTCATCGGACGCGACGGTCAGAATCTCGCCGCCGTGCAGTATCTGGCCTCCCGCATGATCACGCGTGCCGTAGGCTCCCAGGTCCGCCTGCAGGTGGATGCCGGAGACTATCATGTACGGCAGGATTCCCGCCTGCAGGAGCTGGCGCTGAACCTCGCCGAAAAAGTCAAGGCCACGGGCAAGGTGCAGACCACCCGGCCACTCAGCGCCTACCAGAGAAGAGTCATTCACCTGGCCCTTCAGGACGATCCCGAAGTGCAGACCCGCAGTTCGGGGGAAGGGGCGCTCAAACACGTTGTCATTCTGAAACGCAAGGATTAACGTCAGTGCCCGGCAGAACCCCAGTTTTGCCGGGCATTCTTTTCTGCCCGTCGGTCAGTCGCACTCCGGCGCTGTCCGGCATCCGGATCCTTCCGCAGCGGCGCAGTCTTTCCTGCTCCGGAGAATCTTTCAGCCTTCAAAGGAGTCTCTGATGAACAAACCCTGCATCGGTCTTGCACCCGAGGGTGCGCCCATCATCGGTCTGCTTACGGTTCTTTCCTTCTGCTCCGCCATACTCGACTGGTGGCCCGTCACCATTGTCGCCTTCATTCTGCTGTGGTTTTCCGTCCACTTCTTCCGCGATCCCGAACGCGTCGTACCGCAGGAAGAGGGTATTGCCGTCAGTCCCGCCGACGGCCGCATCATCCGCATTGAGAGCCGTCTCGATCCCATGAGCGGAGAAAACAGGCAGTGCATCTCCATTTTCATGAACATTTTCAGCGTGCACGTAAACCGCGTTCCCGTAACCGGAACCGTGACGGGCATCCGCTACAATCCCGGCAAGTTTTTCAATGCCGCCTGGGACAAGGCCTCCACCGACAACGAACAGTGCCTCTGGCAGATGCGTGACGAACAGGGTGACAGCTGGACCTTCGTTCAGATCGCCGGTCTCATCGCCCGCCGCATCGTACCCCACGCCGAACAGGGCGACGAACTGAAAAGAGGTCAGCGTTTCGGCATGATACGCTTCGGTTCCCGCGTTGACGTCTATCTGCCCGCCGACTATACTCCTGCCGTCGGCATCGGCGAAAATGTCTTTGCCGGTCAGACTGTTCTGGCCAAGAAGTCCGCTTCCGAAGAAGCGTAAGAGAGGCTCTCATGCGCGATCCCAACAAGCCCATTCCCCGCGGCGTCTATATTCTGCCGAATCTTTTCACTACGGCCAGCCTCTTTGCCGGCTTCTTCAGCATCATCCTCGCCTTCAGCGATCAGTTCGATCTCGCGGCCTGGGCCATCCTCGTCGGCGCAGCCATGGACGGACTCGACGGAAAGGTGGCGCGTCTCACCGGCACGGCCAGCCAGTTCGGCATCGAATACGACTCTCTGGCCGACGACGTCACCTTCGGCGTGGCTCCCGGCCTGCTGGCCTATGCCTGGCAGCTGCACGAGTTCGGCCGTCTCGGTCTGGCCGTGGCCTTCCTCTTCTGCGGCTGCGCCGCGCTCAGACTCGCCCGCTTCAACGTCGGCGTGTCCACCACCTCCAAGCGCTTCTTCGTCGGTCTGCCCAGCCCGGCCTGCGCCTGCGTTCTGGCTACGTTCGTGCTTTTCATGCCCTACTATCCCGACTTCCTCAAACCCGCTCTCCCGGTACTGACGCTGATCCTCTCCGTCATCGTGCCTCTGCTCATGGTCAGCCGGGTGCGCTACTTCTCCTTCAAGGAATTCGGCTTCATCAAAGCCCATCCCTTCCAGACCATGGTCGCCACGCTCATCGTGCTCAGCATGGTCTTCTCGCTGCCGCGCCTGTTCTGCTTCCTCATCCTGCTCGGATACGTCATTTCCGGACCTGCCTATACCTATCTTCTGCGCCGCAGAGGAAAGCAGCTCGATCCGGAAAGCGCCGATGCTGCAAAGAATGCCGCAGCCGCCGCAGCCACTTCTGCCGGCAAGACTGAATAAAATTACATCATAAAAAAGCCCTGCGAAGAGTTCGCAGGGCTTTTTTCATGCCTGCCTCTCTCTGTTATTTCCGCCTTTTTACGGCTCAGAGTGAGAAGGCTGTACCTTTCCCAAAGCCCACCCCAGAAGAAAAAGTCCGCCATTCTCCTAAAAAAGTCGCGAAGTCCCTGAGCGCCATAAGACGCCGCTTTCGAGCCTTCCCGGGCTTCGGGAGCCAACATGCCTCCCGATCCCGCAATCTTGAAGCAAGGCCGCAAAACGCCCTGCTCAGCAACGGCAGCCGGACTGGTCTTCTGCTTCCCCCCCTCGGCGAAAGCCTCGTCGGCAAAAATTTCCTAAAGCGGCAGGGCACACCCCGAACGACTTTCCGCGGAGCGTTTCTTCCGGTTCAACCAGAGTCAATCCTTTCTCAACAGCAAGTCATCCATTAAAAATGAAAGGGCCGGAGCGCTCGCACTCCGGCCCTTTTTCCCTGAAAAGCTGACGACTATTCGTAATTCTCCAGCAGAAACATGGGTTTAACGACCACGATTTCATCGTATTCCGTCTGACTGACCTTGACGCTGGAATTGAGGGATTTCAGCACGGCCTTCATATCCTCATAGGATTCCTGAACGGTTTCCGAGCGGCCCTCCCGGATGGATCGTATCATCCGGGCCAGAGTGAAGGGATGCGCATAGCGGGCAGGCAGAGGAAAATCCGGGAAATCGGCTATGTAGGCGGCTACATCCGCCCGCGCCTTTTCAAGGTTCGCCAAAATGGCCCGGCTGTTGTTGCGTGCCGTGGGAAGCACGTTGGCGCCGGCAAAGAAAAACACCACGGCAAGACCGATGAGCGTGATATGAATGCCGTAATCGCCAGTGCCGGAGAACCAGCTGTACGCACCGTACAGAGAGGCCAGAAGAGCAAGGCTGAAAATTGCCAGCGCTATCCACTTATGCGTGGGGTTGGTCAGCTGATCCACACGCCTGGCCTTGCTGGCCGCAGCCAGACGAGTTGTCAGATCAGGACGCTTTTCCAGAAAATCCTTCGCCCGCTGCAGCTGCTCAAGACTGAACTTCGCCGTAGCGGAAAGATTCTTGATGTACCTGGCCTCTTCCGCAATGCGGGCCTCTTCGAGCTTTCTGGCCGCCGCCTCGGACATGGTGGGAATATGAGGAAAGCGCTGCCGGATCTCGGCAAGCATCATGTCCACATGGCTTTCATGCTTGAAGGTGCACTGCACGCTTTCCCCCTTGTCGTATTCCACGACAAGATAGGGGATGGAGCCGAATATGCCCTTTCCGGTAAATGCGCCCCGGCTCATGGCCACGCGCTTGTACGCGCGCCGGACATTGTCCACGGGAATATAGAAACGGCGATCAAGGAAGAGACTGTTCAGATACAGCGCCTTTTTTCCGACCCCGCAGGGTCCGAAGATCATGCAGGACTTTCTGTCTTCCTTCAGTGTCTTGTCATCCAGTCCGACGCCGCCCAGCAGCGCGGGTTTGAAATACAGCATCAGCGACTCCCAGAAAGAAAGGTGTCGTTTCCGAACGATGCGGAACAGATAACGAAAACGGGGCCGCCGGAAAGGCGGCCCCGGCATATTCCGGAACAGAAGCCGAAACGGCAGCTGCGGCCCGGGCGGAGCATGGCAGGAAAGCAGTCTTTCTCACCATGCCCGCGAAGGCATTTCACCAGCGATCGGAAAGCTCCGACGCATTACGCCTGTCTGCGCGTCGCACGAAGGAACAGCGCGAGGAACAGAACGGCGGCCAGAATGCCGAGCACATACGCAGCGGCCACAGGCAGCTTCACGATGAGGCCGAGGCATTCGGGAGCCATGCAGAAGTAGGTGATGGACACGGCGCTCATGAAGGTAGCGGGAACCGCGGTGATCCAGTAGTTCTTCTTGTTGAGGAAGAGGTACATGGAAGCGGCCCAGAGCACGATCATGGCCAGGGTCTGGTTGGTCCAGCTGAAGTAGCGCCACACGATGGAGTAGTCGAGCTGGCTGATGAGGGCGCCGGCGCCGAGCAGCGGCACGCAGAAGATCAGACGATTCTTGTAGCTGGTCTGCGTGACCTTGAACCAGTCGGCCAGCACCAGACGGGCGGAACGGAACGCCGTATCGCCGGAGGTGATGGGGCAGGCGATGACACCGATCATGGCCAGACCGATGCCGATACCGCCCATGGTCTTGCTGCACACGTCGTAGATGGCGGCGGACTGGCCGGAACCGAGACTGGCCAGCAGACCCGTGGTCTGACCGTTGGTGATTTCGTAGATGGTGCAGCCGGCAGCGGCCCAGATGAGGGCAATGATGCCTTCGCACACCATGGCGCCGTAGAACACGAAGCGGCCCTGATGTTCGCTCTTCATGCAGCGGGCCATGAGCGGAGACTGCGTGGCATGGAAGCCGGAAATGGCGCCGCAGGCCACGGTGATGAACATGAAGGCCCAGATGGGCGTGCCCTTGGGATGCATGTTGGTGAAGTTGTCCCAGATTTCGGGAATCTGGTACGCAGGATCAATGACGATACCGGCACCTACGCCCACCGCCATGATGATCAGGCAGATACCGAAGATCGGATAGACCTTGCCGATGATCTTGTCGATGGAAATGAAGGTGGCGATGAAGTAGTAGACCAGCACAATCGTCAGCCAGAAGGTGGTGCTCAGCAGAATGCCGGAAGCGCCGGCTTCGCTGCAGAGCTTGACGATGAGGCCGGCCGGGCCGACGGCGAACACGGTACCGACCATGACGAGCAGCACCACGGAGAACACGCGCATGACGGTCTTCATGGTGGAGCCGAGATAGAGACCCGTGATTTCGGAAACCGACGCACCGTTGTTGCGCTCACTGGTCATGCCGGAGAAGAAGTCATGCACGGCACCGGCGAAAATGGTACCGAAGGTGATCCACAGAAAGACCACGGGCCCCCAGAGAGCACCCTGAAGGGCGCCGAAGATGGGACCGAGACCGGCAATGTTCAGAAGCTGGATCAGGAACAGCTTCCACTGCGGGAGCACTACATAGTCAACACCGTCGTTGATGACGACGGCAGGCGTTTCCCGATCATCAGGACCGAAGGTATTCTCTACTATCTTGCCGTAAGTAAAATAACCGATGATCAGCAGCGCCAGGCACAGAAAGAAACTAATCATACAAACAACCTCTCATGTGACGGCGGCTTCGCCGCACCGCAAGATGCAGAGAAACCGCCGTTGATTCTCCAAGGCAAGTAGTCCACCTGCAAAATTTATGCAAGGCGCAATCATGACCGGAGAGAGACGTTTTTGAGAAAAAAATCGCTAATCATGCCATTTCCATCATTTTATTTAAATGCTTTTTTCTGCGGCCTGATACAGCCGAAAAGCCGCTTCTTTCAGCGTTTCTGCGTTCGACACTTCAGTGCAGCAGAGAAACGACATGACCCGACATCAGAGGTCTGTTCTTTTCAGACTCTGCGGAACGTCAGGCGCATCTGGTACCATGCCACGTCGCCGTGCGTGGAGGACGACAGCCCCTCATTCTCGAATCCGAGAGAAGCATAGAAGGATACCAGGGCATCCTTGCATGTCAGCACCACGCCGAGTCTGCCCTGCCTGCGCGCCTCCTCGGAAAACGCTTTCACCAGAAGAGATGCGTACCCTCTGCGCCGGTATTCCGGCAGCGTATTGAGGCCGAAAATCATCTGCCAGGCTCCGTCCGGACGATGCAGCGAGGCGTCTGCATACATTTCATCCCGCAGATCGGCTTCGTCGGTCACCATGCCGTCGATGAAGGAGACAAGCCTGTCGTCTTCAAACAGCAGGAGGAAATGATCGGCATACGCGGCAAGCCTTTCCCGGAACTCCTCTTCCGTGGCCGCCTCCTTCACAAGAAAGCAGCGTCTTTCCACCTCGGCTATTTCGGCAAGATCGTCCATGGTTGCACGGCGTATCAGCATGAATCCTCCATCCTCTAACAATATTTTCTGTAAACAGACCGGCAGCAGACCATCGCTAACCGGCGCACGGAGCTTCAAAGCGCTTGGCGCAGGATCGGCAGGATGCCGGAGGATCCGCCGTCTGCACCGCTGCGCGGAAATCGGCATATTCCTTTTTGCCCCATATTGCCATGGGATTTTCGCCCGACACCTGCCCGAACACCGTTCTTCCCGGAATCTCCTCCGCGATGGGCACGTTCAGGTACACGCAGGGAGAAATCTGTCCTTCGGCATCGACATACATGGTTCTGTGCGCCCGCTCCCGGCAGCAGGGAGCCGGCTCCGCCGCGGGCAGGGAGGCATAGAAATCCCGCCCCAGAGCACGCACGGCAGCTCCTGTTTCCTCCAGTACCGAACGGGCAGCCTCTATTTTCTCCCGCTCATGGGGAGCAAAGGCCTCGGAAGCCATTTCCGGCGAAGGGATGTAGTCCATCGTACTGATGACGACCGCATGAACGCCCCAATCCTCCATAAGGCGAGGCAGATCCCTTACCGCCTCCACATTGGAGGCAAGCATGAGATAGGCCAGGTGAATTTCCAGATGCACGCCGTTTTTTTTCCTGCGCACCTTCTGCAGCAGGCGCACGGCTTCCTCCACCCGGGAAAACGGTACGCCCGCCCGTGCGGCATTGCTCTTCTCATCCGTGCCCACGAGGGAGAAGGCCACGATGTCCATGCCGCTCTCCACAATGCGTTCCGCCAGCGACTCATCCATGCGCAGTCCGCAGGTTGTGGTGGAAACGGCGCAGCCTGCCCGGCGCGCCAGCGACACGAAGTCCATGAAATGCGGATTCAGAAAAGGTTCGCCCCAGCCCTGCAGATGCACTCTTGCCGTCCGGCAGAGCGCGGGCCAGAGCGCGGCAAAGGTCTCCGGCAACATGTGGCGGCTTTTCCACACGTCGGAGCGCGTCGTATGCGGACAGTAGGTACACCGGCCCATGCAGCAGGACGTGACCTCCACCTGCAGACATTCCAGCTCCCGCGGCTGAAAAAGCTCCTTGAAGTCCTGCCAGAATCCCGGACCGCGAAAACGGGCAAACATGCGTTCAACATCGGCTGCCATGCTTCTCCTCCCGCTACACGGTCCAGCTCGTTTCCAGATGCGGCATGAACTCGAACGCTCCCCACTTCTTCTTGAAGAACGTGATGCCGCCGTCTATGCCCAGACCAAGATTCAGCATGGTCTGTCCTCTCCTTACGGCTTCGTCGGCCAGCGCCTGCACCAGCGCGTCGCTGACGCCGGGCGGGCAGTCATCCTGCCGGAAGGCAAACATGTAGAACGCCGTGCTCAGCGCACTGTAGTCGCCCACGGCCAGCGCCAGAAGTCTGCCCGAGGCATTTCGTGCGGAAAAAAGCACTGCATCCGGGCAGGAACGGACATACTGCCCCACCCTGCCGAAAATGTGCCGCGTTCCCGGAGCAAGCGTGCGCACCTTCAGGTAATGATCCACCAGCGCGTCGTGATCCGCGCCCCACGTCTCCACGCCTGTCACGGCCTCCCGTTCGGCCCGGCGCAGCATGTTGCGCAGCTTCTGGCCCGGCGTATGCGGCAGAGAGATGCACCACCAGGCATCCTTCTCCACTACGGCACGGGACGGCGCGGACTCGGGCACGACGGGGGCAAGAACCGTGATGCGTCGAAGATCCGGCATGGCGAGCGCACAGGCCACGGCCCGCTCCAGACGTTCCGCATAGGCCGCCGTATGTATGCCGCAGGTGGAAAGTTCTTCCTGCGCGGGGAAGGCCACCAGCGTGCAGCTGTCTTCCGTGGTCCATGCCGCGAACCCTTCGCAGGAGCGCAGCGTTCGCCCGGACACCGCCCGCACGTAGGAGGGAATCTGTTCCGGCACCACGGCACGGGCCCCGAGATCGGCCAGCGCACGACCGGACTGAGGCCCGCGCACGGCGGAACGCCCTGTCGTATGCGGAGAAGAGCTCTCGCGGTCGAGCGCCTGAGAGCGCACGTTTTCCGGAGCCTTTTCCCACACGGGCGCATCGGGATTGCCCGAAAGCACGACCGAGTCATCCCGGCTGATCCAGGCCATGAAGCGATGCCTCAGCGTAGGCAGAACGCGGGTCAGGGTAAAACCGTCCTCGGCCAGCATGTGACGCAGATTGATCATGTGGGCGGCTCCCACGAACACGGCCGTGCCGCCACGCTCGATATACGGCCTCATGCGCTCGCGGAAACGCTGATCACGCACGCTGATGATGGTTCCCGTGCGGGTCGGAAATTCCGCGCTCGTCCCCATCATGCCCATGAGATCTCCGGCAAGATAGCGGGAACGGTTGCTCTTCATGAGCGTGGGCCAGAACGAACAATCCTTCATGAATTTCACGATGCGCGGCATGGGAGCCGATTCCAGCGAGGCGATCTGTTCGGCAAGGCTTTCCATCCCCATGACCGACCTGCCCATGTCCAGCGCCAGATTCCAGACTTCAAGATCCACGGAGTTGGTCCAGCCGTTGCGCTCAAGATACGCCGTCCACAGCGAGAAGAACGCATACCACTGGCGGCTTTCGGCCAGCACACTGCGCACGTCTATGGAACGCTTCTTCTGCAGGCCCGCAACTCTGGCCCAGAAGCCCTCGGGACCGTACACCGTGCGTTCAAGGCGTTGTATCTCCTCCTCGGAAAGGAACTGCGACACGCGCGGAGCGTCAGGGGCCGGAGAGCGGCCTATGCGGGCCACTTCATCCATGCTTTCCGAGTCAATGGGCCCTTCCAGCAGCACCGTATCCACATTCTCAAAAAGCCGCCGCAGGGAATGCTCGAAGGAGCAGCAGAAAAAGTGGGCGGAGCCGCCTATCCATGAGGTACGCCCGTTCTTGTCCAGCCGCCAGAGCATGGCGCACGGCCGCTGCTCAGGCAGCGTATCGAAAAATTTCCAGCGCGAAACTTCGCGGCCGCCGCTGGTTCTGCCCATGTTCATGGCCAGAAGTTCCGCCATGTCGAGCAGCGCGCTCTTTCCGCCGTAAGCTCCCGAAGCCTGCCACACGGCCAGCTGATAGGGAGCGTCGATACGGCCGCCCCATTTGCGCTTGAACCGGGTGATGCCTTCGTTCACGCCGAGGCCGAGAAGCACGGTTTCCTTTCCTTCGGCCCGGGCGCGTTCCAGCATTTCGGCAAAAAGCAGGTCCGGCGCGTGCGGCACATAGTGCGTTTTGGAATGGGCGCCGAGCACATAGCTCACCTCGTGCGGCAGCGAATAGTCCAGAAGAAGGCAGGCGGCCAGCTGTCCTTCGGCGTCCCACGCGTTGAGCAGACGCAGATCGGCCCCGCCGCCGAGAGCGGAAGCCGTTCCCGAATACAGCTGCCGTATGCGCGGAGGCAGAGGAATTCTGCCCATGAATTCCGCCCAGAGCCTTCTGTGCTCCGGCGTGAATTCGCGCGTCTCATCCACCGTAAGCCGCTCCCGCGCGCGACGTACCGGCCCCCGCAGCTTCGAGGGAACAGGAGCGGAAGCGGAAAGCACATAGTAGACATCGCTGTCCTGCACATGCTCCTTCAGTCTGTCCGGCATTTCGGGCGCAATGGCAAAGCAGTCCGAGGGCTTCACGCGACGCACGGCCTCCTCAAGCGCGGCTTCGAAACGCCGGACCGAAAACTCTCCTTCCAGAGGATAACCTATGGCCATGAGCCAGTCTTCATCCGCAACAAAGACATGGCTGTCCACCTCAAAAGAACGACCGGTCGAAAGGGCCTCCAGAAGAGGCCTTGAATGTTCGGGAACTATGACTGGCGGCATGGAAACTCCTTGATCGGGCTTGTGACGAATATGCCATATCACTCGCAGAGGGTAAAGAAGACGGCGTGGACACGCCTCCTCAGCGCCGATTGCCGGAGCAGGCATTCTGTTGTACGGTCCTTTACACCGCTTCTTCCGTACGCAACATCATCCGGCAGCTCATCATGACAAATCTTCTTTCCACTCTCGCCATTCTCATCGGCGGCGGATCGCTTGTCGGCCTGCTCTCGGGCCTGTTCGGCATAGGCGGCGCGCTCATCATCGTGCCCCTTCTGAACATCCTCTTCTCCAACATGGGCATGCCGGACTCTCTGGTGCAGCACCTTGCCGTAGGCACTGCTCCTTCCACCATGCTGGTCACCTCCTTCACCACCTTCCTGGCTCACACCCGCATGGGCTCCATGCGCTGGGATGCCTGGAAAATGATGCTGCCCGGCATCATCATCGGCTCCACCGGCGGCGCCGTGCTGGCCCGCATGATCGACGGCAGAACGCTGGAAGTTCTTTTCGCGATCATCATCAGCATCATGTCCGTGCAGATGCTCACCGGCTTCACGCCCCGTCCAAGGCCGATGGCAAAAAAACTCTATGTTCCGGTCAGCATTCTCATCGGCATGCTCGCCAGTCTGACCGGCGTGGCCGGTTCCCTGCAGCTCATCGTCTTTCTCACCTGGGCAGGACATGAGTGGTGCGACTGCATAAGCACCTCCGCCGCGCTTACCCTGCCCATCACGCTTACCGCCACCATAAGCTACATGATCGTCGGCTGGGATGCGCCCGGTCTGCCGGAATTCTCACTCGGCTATGTCTATCTGCCCGGAACGCTCGCCCTCATGATTCCCGGCGTCATCATGGCCGTCGTGGGCGCCAGACTCGCCCACTGGTCGGGGCTGCCTACCGCGCTCGTGAAAAAGGCCTTTGCCGTTTTCGGACTGTTCGTGGGCTTTTCCATTCTGACGAAGACTCTCTGGGGCTGATCCTTCAGCATTTTCAAAAAACGAAAAGCGAACGCCTTCTTCTAAAATCATAACTGTTTGATACACTTGCGCTTTCCGCAAAGGGGTTCTACACTTTCCCGAAAGATTTCCGAACGAGCTCCTTTTTCCTTTCAACGACAGCGAGGTTCGTATGTTTGAAACCGTCGTACTGGGCAGGCAGTGCAGCGACAAGGAATTCCGGAAAACCGCTCCGGATCTGCGCATGAAGCTTTTTGAAGCGCAGAGGCAGTGCATTGAACGTAAGATTCCGCTGCTCATCACGATTGCCGGCATCGACGGATCCGGACGAGGCGAAGTCGTCAATCTGCTGTCGGAATGGATGGACGGCAAGTACGTACACAACCATGTATTCTGGCTGGAAACGGACGAGGAAAGAGCCCGACCGCAGGACTGGCGCTACTGGCGGCTGCTGCCTTCGGCAGGAACCGTGGGCGTGTTCTTCGGCGGATGGTACGGCCCTGCCATGCGCAGATACTGCACGGGCGACATGAGCGAAATGGAGTTCAACGCCCACATGACGCATTACAGCGGTCTGGAAGAATCTCTGGCCGCCTCCGGCATGGCCATCGTCAAGATATGGCTTCATCTGGACAGGAAGGAGCATGCCTCCCGGCTGAAAAAAAGACTGGCCCACAAGGAAATCCTTCACTTCACGCCATACGACAAGAAGGCTTCGGAAAATTATGAGGGGCTGGCCAGCGCCGCGGCCAAGGCCATCACGCTTACCGACCGTTCCTTTGCTCCGTGGACCATCGTGGATGCCGCCGATGCAAATTACCGCAACCTTGCCGTGGCAAGAGCCGTCATCGCCGCGGTGGACCGGGCCGTGATCGAGCAGGAAGCCAGAGCCGCCCGTCTTGCGGAGCGGCGCAGCGCCGAGCAGGAAAACGTCATCTCCACGCTGGAAGCCATAGATCTGAGCGTCAAGGCGGATCCCGACGACTACAAAAAGGAACTGGCCGAACTTCAGAAGGAGCTTCACGAGCTTACCTATCATGCCTACCGCAAGGGTATTTCCAGCACCCTGCTCTTTGAAGGATGGGATGCTGCGGGCAAGGGAGGCTGCATCCGCCGGCTCATGGCCGGCATCGACGCACGCATAAGCCGTGCCATTCCCATAGGCGTTCCTACGGATGAAGAGCTGGCCCATCATTATCTGTGGCGTTTCTGGCGGCACATTCCCCGCGCCGGATTCATCACGGTGTATGACCGCTCCTGGTACGGACGCGTTCTTGTGGAACGTGTGGAGGGCATGACGCCGGAAGAGGACTGGAGTCGCGCCTATTCGGAAATCAACCTGTTCGAGCGCCAGCTCACCGAACACGGCAACGTGCTCATGAAGTTCTGGCTGCACATTTCTCCGGACGAACAGCTCCGGCGCTTCCATGAAAGGGAACAGACCCCCTGGAAGCAGTACAAGATCACCCCCGACGACTGGCGCAACCGGGAAAAATGGCCTGCCTATGTTCGTGCGGCGGATGAAATGTTCGTGCGGACCAGCACGGAATACGCGCCCTGGCACATCATCGCCGCGGAGGACAAGAAGGCGGCTCGGCTCGCCGTACTTCGCGCCTACAGAAAGGCGCTGGACAACGCTCTCAAAAATGCTGCCGAAGGAAAAAAGAACAGCCGCAGAAAAGACTGACGGATGCCTTTCTGAAAAGCCATGTCCGCCAAGGATTCTTCGAAATCGCCATTGCTTTCCGGCATAGCGTGAAGTCTTTTTTTTCGCTATGCACCTAACGAAAAAGAAGATTTTTTTCGTTCTTTTTCTTGCCACCCTTTCTATTAATGAGTAGGGTGCACGGAACGCGTACTTTTCCCATGATTTTTATTTAAGGAGGCGATGCATGGCTGAAATCCCTCACGACAAGATTCTGTTGCTGGATGAACTCAAAAAGCTTTTCCCGCAGATGAAGGAAATAGCCTCCGCTATTTTCGCCGAACCGGAACTGGGCTACCAGGAATTCAAATCATCTGCCCGGCTTGCCGATTTTCTTGAAGAAAACGGATTCAAGGTGGAACGCGGGCTGCTCGACATGCCCACGGCCTTCCATGCCGTCTCCGGCTCCGGAGAAGGCCCGAACGTAGCCTTCCTTGCCGAGTTCGACGCCCTGCCCGGTCTCGGCCATGCCTGCGGACACAATCTTTTCGGCACCGCCTCCTGCGCTGCCGCCGTGGCTCTGGCCCGTCACCTTCCCGCAGGAACCGTTCACGTTTTCGGCACTCCGGCTGAAGAAGGCAACGTCAGAGATGCCGGCGGCAAGGTTCCCATGACCGAAGCCGGTCTCTTCGACAAGATGGACGCCGTCATCGCCGCCCACGCCGAAGGACGCACCATTCTCAAGCAGCAGCTCATTTCCCGCGCCAACCTTGAAATGGACTTCAAGGGCAAGGCCGCCCATGCCGCCGGCGCCCCCGAAAAGGGCATCAATGCCATGGACGCCGCAGCTCTTGCCGTCATGGGCATCAACAGCCTGCGTCAGCACATGACGCACGATGTGCGCATCCACGGCCTGCTCACCGATACCGGCACCTCCATCAACACCATTCCCGAATTCGCCCGTCTGCGCTACGGCGTGCGCGCCCGCAAGCCGGAAACGCTCAACAACGCCATCGAACGCGTGGTCAACTGCGCACGCTGCTGCGCTCAGGCCCTCGGCTGCGAGTTCTCCTACCGGCACTCCGCCCGCCCCTACTACACCATGCGTCACAACATGCCCCTGCTGGACGCCTTTGCCGCCAACCTCGACCTGCTCGGGGAAAGCTACATCAGAGAAGTGCCCAGCAGCTACTCCACCGACATGGGCAACGTCAGCTTCAGGGCGCCTTCCATCCATCCCTACATCTCCATCGGCGGAGCCCACCTTGTCGGCCACACGCCCGCCTTTGCTGAAGCCAGCCATTCCGAAGGCGGCTTCAACGGCATGCTTCTGGCCGCCAACGCCATGTGCATGACCGGCTTCGACGTGCTTACGAACGAAGCTCTGCGCAAGAGCAGCCGCGAGGCCTTCGAAGCTTCCGACCTCGACGACTAATAATATCCCCCCGGTTTCCCTGCATCACGTCGCGGATCTTCCGCGCCGTGATGCTTTGCTTACAGACACCTTCATCGCACTCTGTCCAAGGAGCTTCCGTTCATGGCCAAAGAACAAGTCGAAAACCTCTCCGGGATTCTCGGTTTCATCGAACGCGCCGGCAACAAGCTGCCGCATCCCGTCACCATATTCCTGATCCTCACGCTGGTCGTCATGGTGCTCTCCTACCTGTTCCAGGGCGTCACCATGGTCGACCCCAAGGGTAAGACGCTTGCCGTGCAGAGCCTTGCCTCGGCCGACGGCCTGACGTGGTTTCTGAAAAGCTGCGTCGACAACTTCGTGAAGTTCAAGCCCCTCGGCCTCGTGCTCGTCATGATGCTCGGCCTCGGCGTTGCCGAAGAAGTGGGCCTGCTCTCTTCCGTGCTGCGCGCCTCCATTCTCAGCGCCCCCCGCAGCATGGTCACCGCCATCATCGCCTTCTGCGGCGTCATGGGCAACATGGCCTCCAGCGCCGCCTTCGTGGTGGTTCCTCCCCTCGGCGCCATGATCTTCAAGGGCCTCGGAAGAAATCCGCTGGCCGGTATGGCCACCGGTTTTGCCGGCTGCGCCGCCGGTCTGAACGCCAACCTCCTCGTGGTCGGCACCGACGTGGGTCTGGCCGCCATCACGCAGCAGGCCGCCCAGATCATTGATCCTTCCATCTCCGTGCATCCCGCCGTCAACTGGTACTTCATGGCGGCTTCCACCTTCGTGGTCACCGCAGTCATCGTGTTCCTCACGGAAAAGGTCGTGGAACCCAGACTCGAAGGCGTGGCCATGCATGAAGGCGCCATGGAAAGCGAAGACATGTCCCTCACTGAGGAAGAACGCCGCGGCCTGCGCGCCGCCCTCATCGGCGGACTCATCTACATCGCCCTCGTGCTGCTGACGGTGGTTCCCGAAGACGGCATCCTGCGCAATCCCAAGACGCACGGCATCGTGCCCTCTCCCTTCCTCGACTCGCTGGTGCCCATCCTGCTCGGCTTCTTCCTGGCCGTTTCCATCCCCTACGGCGTGAGAACCAAGGTCATCCGCAACGATAAGGACGTGGTGCGCTTCATGAGCCGTTCCATGAAGGAATTCGCTCCCTTCATCGTGCTCTGCTTCGCCGCCGGTCAGTTCGTTTCCAGCTTCGCCTACACCAACCTGGACATGTATCTTTCCATCCAGGGTGCGGCGTTCCTCAATGATACCGGCTTCTCCGGCATTCCGCTGGTCGTGTCCTTCCTCATTCTCACCGCCTGCATCAACTTCTTCATCGGCAGCGCCATGGCCAAGTGGGCTCTCCTTGCGCCCATCTTCGTGCCCATGCTCATGCAGATGCAGCTTTCTCCCTACTTCGTGCAGGCCGCCTACCGTGTGGCCGACTCCACCACCAACGCCATTTCGCCGCTCGAACCGTTCATGGCCTTCGTCATCGGCGTGGCGCAGAAATATGCGAAAAACGCGGGACTCGGCACCATCATTTCCCTGATGCTGCCGTACGCTCTGGGCATCCTCTTCTTCTGGGGTCTCTTCCTCATCATCTGGATGCAGCTCGATCTGCCCCTCGGCCCCGGCGCGCCTGTCTTCCTGTAAGACCGGACTCCCGTATCATCCTATTCCGTCCTAGGAGGACCTGTGGAATACTTCGACTTTGAAATCATGGGCCTGAAGCGCAAGCTCCCCTTCGTCAAGATCGGGGACAACCTCGCGCTTGCCAGCTTCGTCGTGCTTTCCGACACCGAACTCATCCAGACCGTCGCCCCCGAGCTCATGAAGCGTCTGCCCGAAGTGGACGTTCTCATGACCGCCGAGGCCAAGGGCATCTGCCTGACCTACGAAATCAGCCGCCTCATGGGCATGAAGGACTTCGTGGTCGCCCGCAAGAGCCGCAAGCCCTACATGCAGAATGCCATTTCCCACTCCGTCTTTTCCGTGACCACCCAGAAGGAACAGACCCTCTGGCTCGACGGCTGCGAAGCCGAAAAGATCCGCGGCAAGCGCGTCGCCCTCATTGACGACGTCATCGCCACCGGCGAATCCATCGAAGCCATCGAGTCCCTCGCAAAGGCTGCCGGCGCCAACGTGGTGGCCCGTGCCGCCATTCTGGCCGAGCTGCAGTCCGTGCACCGCAAGGACATCATCTTCCTGAAGGAACATTATGTGTTCCGTCCCAATCCCGACGGAACCTACACGCCCATCGACAGACTCGACTAGTCGAAAACGCCTGTCCTACCTGCAAAAGGCGGCCGCCTGCGCGACCGCCTTTTTTTCAAGAACTGATGCTCCAACGTCCGTTGTTTCCGTACCATCGGCCGAAGCCGCCTGCTGCGGAGAGCATCAATACTTTTCCGCAAAACAAGGAGCAGTATCACATGGATATGGATATGTCCCAGTCCTTCCCCATGGTCAGAGACGTCCCCTACATGGGCGTCATCTGGGTCGTTCACGAAGCGTCCAAGCTGGGCTTCTGGAACGGACATCCCGACTGGTGCAACCTCGGTCAGGGACAGCCTGAAGTCGGCAATATGCCCGGCGCTCCGGAACGCATCAGCCACATCGACATCGATCCTTCCGACCACGCCTACGGTCCCGTGGGCGGAACCGGCGAAGTGCGCGAAGCCATCGCCGACATGGTCAACAGAACCTATCGCCGCGGCAAGTCCAAGTACACCGCCGACAACGTCAGCTTTGCCTGCGGCGGCCGTCTTGCCCTGACCCGCCTCTACACCATTCTGGCCGACGGCGCCCGCATCGCCTACAAGAATCCCGACTACACCGCCTACGAAGACTATCTCTACAGCCTTCGCAACCGCTGCGTGCTTCTGCCCATCCGCGCCGCCGAAGAAGACGCCTTCTCCATTCCCGCCGCCACGCTGGAGAACTTCATCCATCAGGAACGCGCGAACGTCTTCGTGTTCTCCAACCCCTGCAACCCCACGGGCGAACTCATTTCCGGTGAAACTCTGGAAAGCTATGTAGCCACCGCGCACAGAGAAAACTGCCTGCTCGGAAGCGACGAGTTCTACTCCCACTTCATCTACAATCAGGACGGCTCTCCTGCCGCCGGTCCCGTCTCCGCCGCCGAATTCGTGGAAGACGTGGACAAGGATCCGGTCGTCATCTTCGACGGTCTGACCAAGAGCCACCGCTATCCCGGCTGGAGAGCCGGCTGGGCCGTCGGTCCCAGGCACATCATCGAAATGCTGAACCGTGCCGCCAGCGCCGTGGACGGCGGTCCCTCCATGCTGGCCCAGCGCGCAACGCTCGCCGCGCTCGAACCTTCCCGCATGGAACAGGAAACCACCGCTCTGCGTGCGGAATTCGCCTACAAGCGCAAGCTCATGCTGGAAGGCCTTGCCGAAATCGGCATCCGCCCTGCGGCGGAACCGCGCGGAACCTTCTACATCTGGGCCAGCATCCGCGATCTTCCCGCGCCTCTCAACGATGCCGACGCCTTCTTCCATGCCTGCCTCTCCCGCAAGGTCATGACCGTGCCCGGGCGCTTCTTCGACGTGCGTCCCTACAGAACCCGTCCGGCCGAAGAGCCCTACCGCTCCTGGGTGCGCTTTTCCTACGGTCCTTCCCGCGACGTGGTCAAGACGGGCATCGAACGCATCGCCGCGCTCGTTCGTGAACACCGCTGATTCAAGGCTGACGGTCTGCCGCAAAGGACGCGGAACGCCTGACCTCCCCGCCTTTCGAGGCAGTCTCGTGCGGCGGTAAAAGTGCGCAAGCCCCTTTTCCGGCGGCTGCCTGCAAGATTCCTGTCCGCACAAACGCGTTACCGTAAAAAGCCCCGGCCTCATGAGAAGCCGGGGCTTTTTACAAAGGTCCTTATGCTGAAAAAACAGATCACAATGGAATGGATGCGAAGGCAGGATTCAACCGGCGTTTTTTCCGGAAAAGTTCTCTCCAAACAGATCCACTTTCAGGCGGAGCAGAAAATCTTCGCAGAAAAACAACGTCGGGCAGCGAATTCCGCACTGTTCGGAAACGCCTTTCCACTCACATCCCCCGGCAGGGCGACTTGACGAGAAATCGCTCAGAAGATAGTTCCCTGAACGGCTCGTCAATCTTCAACCGTGTGCTTGAAAACCACGTAAAAAACAAGTCATGAAAAGCACTACCGTATCTTTGTCCTTCATGCTGCTCGGCATCGTGTTCTGTGCCTGCCTCATCGCCTCCAATCTCCTGGAAACCAAGATCATCCAGCTCGGACCGGTCACCATTACCGCAGGTTTTCTGGTTTTTCCCATCTCCTACATCATCAACGACTGCATTGCCGAAGTCTGGGGCTTCCGCAAGGCCAGACTCATCATCTGGCTCGGATTTATCACAAACTTCTCCATGCTCGCGCTGTTCCAGCTCGCCGTGGCGCTTCCTTCCGCTCCCTTCTGGGAAGGAGAGGCCGCCTTCCGCTTCGTCTTCGGCCTGGCGCCGAGAATCGCCGTTGCCAGTCTGCTCGCCTTTCTGCTCGGATCCTTTCTCAACGCCTACATCATGAGCAGAATGAAAATCTCCAGCCGGGGAAAACACTTTTCGGCGCGCGCCGTTGTTTCCACCCTTGCCGGCGAAAGTGCCGACTCCATGATCTTTTTTCCTCTCGCCTTCGGCGGACTGGTTCCCGTGGAAGAACTGCTGAAGCTCATGGCCATTCAGATTTTCGCCAAGACGGCCTATGAAATCGTTGTTTTGCCCGTGACCATCCGAATCGTACATGCGCTCAAGCAGAGGGAAAACATGGATGCCTACGACACGGATGTGTCATATAATATATTGAAAATAAAAGATATCTAATTACAGGGCAACATTTTCAGCACCCTTTACGGCATTCGCAGAAAGGAAAGAAGAAGCCTGGCGCCGTAAAAAAGAATGATGAGCCCTGAAAGAATATTGATGCCTCTCAGCACGCCGGAATGAAATTTCCGCCTGAAAAAGGAAATCAAAAGCGTCAGCGACAGAAACCACAGCGCAGAAGCCGTCATGACGCCGAAAATGAACTGCGCCGCCCCTTTTCCGGCAAGCGTGGCATGAAAGGCGCCCAGCATCATCGTACCGTCGATGACGGCCTGCGGGTTGAACCACGTCACCACACAGGCAAAGGAAACGGTCTTGAGCAGGGGCAGCGCCTGCTGCTCTCCCGATATCTCCGCGGGTTTGGAGCGTAGCAGGCCGAAGCCGATATGAAGCACGACAAGGCTGCCGATAAGCAGAATGCCCTTCTGCAGCCAGATATGATGCTTCATCACCGCACCTATCCACCAGAAGCAGGCAAGAGCCAGCGTCACGTCGAAAAAAATGACGATCAGCGCCGTCAGAAGGGCCTGCCGCCGTTCAAGCGACAGCGCCGAATTGATGACGAAAAGATTCTGCACGCCGATGGGAGCCACATAGGCAAATCCCATGATCAGCCCCTGAAAAAACATTCTCATGACGCATCCCGTATCCGGCAGACATTCCCTGAACCTGCCGGAGGCACTGACGTTTCTTCTGTTCCGTCGCAGAGGCTCTTCCATCCTTTCCGACGAAGGGCCGCCCATGCCGGGCAACCGCTCTCAGTTCGGCCGACGCCATGCCGCCCCCATCCCGTCGAAGACCGGCTGAGATGACAAAAATATCGCCCGATCCGAGAGCAGCTCGGATTGTACACGCAAAAAAACTGCCGCAGCAACGCGTTTTCCCCGGCGTCACCGGAAGGAAAACGACCTCTTCACACGGATATCACTTGCCTGCCCGGGCCCGGGCAACGCTTGAACGCGTAAGCAGGCGGCTTTCCAGCACGGTATCGCCGTCGCAACCGCTTATCTTGTTCGACAGAAAATCCATGCACCACTCAGGCGCAGGGCGACGAAGAATCTCGGAAGGATCCAGCGCGGCATCCTCTTCCGACAACTTTTCCATGTAAATGCGCGCAGCCGCAGGATAAATGATCTGATCTTCGGCCGAAGCAAGAACAATGCCGTTCAGCCAGGCCACGTCCTTTCCGGTATCCATGGGTTTACACAGCAGCATGGAAACGAAATCCTCATGTACATCGCCTTGGGCTTCCAGAATGAGCATGAGATTGTTTCTGGTCGGGAAAAGCTGACCCGCATATTCTCTGCAGACATCATCCTGCAGAGACAGACACCGGGCCACAATGAAGGGATGCTCCACCTTCTCGAAACGCACGAGTGAAGTGTGAACGAAGCCGAGATTGTTCAGCACCAGATTGTAGCCCAGAAAAGTCCCTTTCAACCGTTCGAAAAGCCTTGCGATGCCAGATGAAGTCACAGTTTCGATGGCTCTGAAGCGTAGTCCGGAGTTCTGCTGAGAGTGGAACTTGGCTGCATAGACCTTGCGGTCTTCTTCAGAAATGCCGTTGGCGCTGCATATCCGACGCATGAAGGCGTCGAGATCCAGATGGAAATCCACAGGTTCGATGTTGGCGGCACGGCAGAACTGCCTCAGCTTGGAATAGCTCGGAAGATTCTGTCCGGCTCTCCAGGCGTTGAGCGTGGTGATGGTCAGCTGGCCTCCGGCATCGAGCACCCTTTCCACAAGAACGCGGGGCGACAGCAACAACAGAGAAAAGCGAATCTTCTCCACAAAGTTCTCAATATCCGTAATCCCGTATCTGGGCATCGTCGCCTCCGCTTCCGTGAACGCCGAACGTTCATTCCCGTGCCTTTCAGCATAGTGCAAGGGCAGGAATCGCGTCAACATCAGCAGAAGGGCCAGACCTGTCTTTTCATCATTTGTCTTTGAAAGTCTGTACATACAGATTTTCAAAGATAAAATGTGCGTAAAACAAATAAAAAAATCTTGTTGAGAAATGCAGGGGCATTACGTATTACAGGCATTAATGGAAAAACTCCGACAGCGTAGTTCGGAGAACGTTCTGCCCCTTCAGCATGGAGAACAGCATGAAAACACTGCAATGCGATGTCGCCGTCGTCGGCGGCGGTCCTGCCGGTACGTTTGCGGCGGTCAAGGCCGCGGAAAACGGAGCTGACGTCCTTCTTCTCGACAAGGGCTATGTCGGCAAGAGCGGTTGCGGCACCTTCGGTGCCGGATCGTTCAAGGCATACCTCAAGGAGGAGGATTCCCTCGACCTGTGGTACGGCAAGGCCGTGGAGGAAGGTTTCTACATCAACGATCAGGACTGGCTGAAAAAGCATTTCGACACCATCGGCGACCGGGTGAAGGAACTGGAGTCCTGGGGCGTGGTCTTCGAGAAGAACGAAGACGGAACCTATCATCGCATTGAAGGGCAGGGATCTTCGGACAAGCGCCCCATCAAGACGTTGATGTTCCACGGTCCTCAGTTCATGGAAGTCATGCGCAAAGTCTGCAAGGACAAGGGCGTCAAAATCGTGGACCGCGTCATGGTGGACGCGCTGCTGCACGAAAAGGGCAATGCCCGCGCGATCCGCGGCGTCGTGGGCTTTCACGGCGTGACCGGCGAGATGTATGTGGTGAAGG